>Ga0247768_1000083_pt1 | contig 35284 bp, 22 predicted proteins | sample UWRJL016104C6_FD_179944 | JGI IMG/M metagenome (GOLD analysis project Ga0247768, IMG submission 179944) | Plant litter microbial communities from Arlington Agricultural Research Station in Wisconsin, United States - UWRJ-L016-104C-6 | ecosystem: Environmental > Terrestrial > Plant litter >... | reverse complement strand
CGGGCGAAACTTGGATCAGGTGCCGTTCTTCGGAGATATCCCGTTGCTGGGTGTATTGTTCCAGCGCCGTCGCGCGAGTGACACGCGCGGCGAGCTGGTGATCTTCCTGACGCCTAGGATCGTCAACCGCGCTGAGGCACTCGGTCGCTGAGGGGCGGGCACGCGGCGCTACGCGCGCGGGATCGGCTGTTGAGATTTTTGGCCTAGCGGCGCGCCGCGGCGCTGGGCCGCCCGCGCTTTGCCCACAGATCGCACGCGCCTGTTCGGTCAGTTCTTGTAGGTCTGCGCCTTATTGGCAGATCGTGATCTGATCCTGCCAAGGTCGGCTGACCTCGACGTATTTCCGGGCATGCGACTGAACTGCTTGGCGCGCGCTCCGGCGCGAGGGGGAGCGCGGCGCTACGCGCGCGGGAGGGGACGCGGCGCTGCGCGCGCGGGAAGAGAGCGCGGGAGGGGGACGTGGCGCTACGCGCGCGGGAGGGGACGCGGCGCTGCGCGCGCGGGAAGAGAGCGCGGGAGGGGGACGCGAGGCTAGGGCGCGTTGACAATCCTGGCCCCACTCGATCATGCTCGCGGCTGCGGCGGCGTGGGTTGGAAGACTTTCAGCTCGCGCCCCGAGGGTCATGGCCGGAAAGCTCACGCGCACTCTGCTGAACGGTCTCGCGCTGGGCGTGGGGTTGGGTGCGGCTAGCGAAGCTCGAGCCTTTCAGTCCGAGGTGGACGCCACGCTCGACGCGCAGTTCTACTCGCTGCAGAGCCCTTACGGCAGTCCCCTGCTGCAGCGCCGCCGCTACACGCAAACGCTGGCGCTCAACCTGTACGACATTCAAGCGGATCGGCGCCCGCTCGGGCCGACGCTTTCATTCAAGTCGCGCTTGCGGCTCGATGCGGATTTCGGGCAACGCCCCGAAGAGCGCAATCCCGACTCGTCCTCGTACATTCCGGGCTTGGTCGAAGCGCCGGTGGACGTGATGTACGCCTATCTCGAGGGCTCGCGCTATCTGGACGGCTACCTCGGCTTCCGCCTCGGCCGCCAGTACGTCGTCGACAGCCTCGGATTTTGGTCGTTCGACGGCGTGGAGGCGATGATCACGACGCCCGCGTACCTCGCTCTCGAGGCGTATGTGGGCTTCGAACAGCGTGGAGGCTTGCCCATGCTGTCGACTTCGCGCTTCGAGGCCGGCGGCGTCTCGCGCGGCGATCGCTCGGGCCTCGGTTTCGGCCAATCGCCGAGCTTTTTGCAGGAATCGAAGTTGGCACCCGCCTATGGCTTCGCGCTCGAATCGAGCGGCGTGCACTTTCTGCACAGTCGTTTCACGTATCGCAAAGTGATCAATCGCGATGCGGTGTTGGTCTCGCCGTTCTTGGACAATGGCGGCGGGCTGACGTACGCGCTGGGCGACCGCACGTCGAGTGAGCGGCTCGGCTACTCGTTGCGTGCCGACAAGTCCGATCTGGGTGCCGTGCTCGGTTCGATCGTGTACGACCTCTACAATCGGCGCGTCAGCCAGTACAATGCGGGCCTCGATTGGTTTGCCAGTGATCGCGCAGTGATCGGCGCTGGCGTCGATTATTTCCTGCCCACCTTCGACGGTGACTCGATTTTCAACTGGTTTACCCATCGCGGTACCACTTCAGGCACGCTGCGCGCCGATCTGGCATTTTCGCGACAGTTCGAGCTCGCGGCGTCGGGGGGCGTACGCATGTTCTCGACCGAGGGCGACCCGCACAGCTACCTCACGTCGCCCGACCTGAATCAGAGCGGCCGAACCTTCGACTACTTGGGGACGTTCGGCGGGCGCTACCGCTTCTGGGACGGCAGCCTCGCGCTCAACACGATGGCGGAGGCGGGGGAAGTGGGCCACCGCTACGGCGGCGATCTCACGGGTAGAAAGCAGTTCGACGGTGGCTACTACGACACCCTGGCCGTGCTCTCGCTGTACGATTGGGAAGACGCGTTGCGTCCGGAGCGCAGCGCGACCAGCTTTTCGTACGTGCTGGGCGGCGCAATCGCTCCGAATTTCTTGTCGTTCAGTCGCGGCCGCTTGGGGGTGGAGTGGGAGCACACCATGAATCACCTCGTGGGTCAGCGCTTCCGCATGTTGGCCACGCTCAACTTCTCGGTGCTGCGATGAGCTGGCGAGCGACGCGCGCTGCGCAGCGTCAGTCGGCGTGGCTGCTCGCGATGGGCTGCGTGCTCGCGCTGTGCCTTTCGTTGTGCGGGCAAAGCCCGTCGGCCTATGCGGAGGTCGCGCCGGCCGTGAGCGCGAGCGCGCCCGCATCGCCCAGCGCGGCTGCACCGGCAACGGCGAATGCGGAGCCCGCCATGGCACGTCTCACGCACGGTCTGGGCCCGGTCGCGGACGGCCAGGCCTTGCCCGAGCGCGATCGCCCACCCGGCGCTTTGCCCGGCGACAACGGCCCGAGCCCGGCGATTTTTCCCAGCCAAGAGCTGACGATCCGCTTCGACCATCGGCGTCACGTCAAAGACCTGAAGCTGACCTGCACCACCTGCCACGAGAAGGCGCGTAGCAGTCGCAATAGCGCAGACTCGCTCTTGCCCAAGGGCACCCGCTGCGATGCTTGTCACGGCAGCGACCATCGAAACACGCTCCAGGTCCGCCCTCACCCCACGGAACGCAAGGGCCAGTGTGCGTATTGTCACTTGGGCTACAGCAGCTCGGCCGGCAACCAGGTGGCACGCCTCTCGCTACCCAAACCGAACCTGCGTTTCGATCACGCGCTTCACGTCACGCGCAACATCGGCTGCGCGCAGTGCCACGGCGCACTCGAAAATCTCGAGCTTGCCACGCGCGACCAGTTGCCGAGAATGCGCGGTTGCTTGAATTGCCACCAAGCTCCAGACCCTGCTGCCGGCCGCGCGCGCGCCGAGTGCCGCACCTGCCACCTCACCGATCCGAGCGGTATGATCAAGGTCAGCTTTGCCTCAGGACCGCTCTCACCCCCAAACTGGCTGCACGACGCCGGGCACGGTCCGGATTGGATCGAACGGCACAAGGTGGTAGCCGGCAACGACAGCCGCTTCTGCGCCAACTGTCACACCGAGAAATCGTGTGCCGACTGCCACGACGGTCGAGTCCGGCCGCGTCGCATCCACCCCAACGATTGGCTCAGCATGCACTCGGTGCCTGCCCGCGAAAACCAGCAGAAATGCGCGAGCTGCCATCGAGACCAGTCGTTCTGTCTGAGCTGCCACCAGCGGGTCGGCATCACCATGTCCGGACCGCTCGCCAACCTGGCTGGGCGCGGCCGTTTCCATCCGTCGAAGTCGGAATGGACCGACGGCCCACGAACACCCCGCCATCACGCCTGGGAGGCGGAGCGGAACATCAGCGCGTGCGTCAGCTGCCACGTCGAGCGCGACTGCGCGATTTGCCATGCCACCGCAGCCATGGGTGGACGCGGCGCAGGCTTCCCGGCCGGCCCTGGCCAGGGCACCGATCCGCACCCTCTCGGGTTTCGCTCCCGCTGCGCGTCCGCGCTGCGTCAGAACGCGCGTCCGTGCCTGGTTTGTCATACGCCCGATGACCCAAATTTGCTGGATTGCCGGTGATTTATCGCGAAGATGCGTGCAAAAACCGGGAGCCTCCCGCAAACTGCTTGCGTGACAGTTCCGCGGACTGGTATTGCGAATGCCGCTCGCAAAGCTACTTTTTCCCGCCGCTGAAGGAGGCTCTTCGTGAAGGAGCTTGTTCGTTTTCTGTTCGAGAACCTGTACTTCGATTTCCAAGGGGACATCACCGTGGAGAAGGTGCGGGAGTTCTTGCGCGAGGACGACAGCCGCGAAGCTCGCCAACTTTTGTCGAAAATCATCGAGGAAAAGGGCGTGGACGACCTGCTGATCACCTTGGCGGATTGCCTCAAGGATCAGATCCGCAACGGCGTCAGCGAGCAGTCGATCCGCGATCAGCTGCACATCTACACCGACAGCTGAGGTCGGCCTCTGGGGTGCTCTGGGGTGGGCTGCTGGCGATCGCCGCGCTCACTTCGGGTTGTGATCTCGGCCCGCGTGACGAGGCCGCGGCGCATGGTCCGCCACTGCACTTGGTCGCGAGCTACCCGGCGGACGGGCAGGGCACCAACGCGCCCTTCGGCGCGGACGTCAGCTGTGATAGCCCGACACCGGATTGCGCCGTACCGACCAATGTCGCGATCGAGCTGCGTTTCGACCGGTTCCTGCGGCCAGGAGGCCTGAACGCGGCCTTTGCCCTGTACTCGGGTAATCCGCCGGCCAACGGTGTGCCGTTGCAGGCCGAATACGACATGATCGAGCGGGTCGTGGTGTATCGGCCGCTTCGCCAGCTACAGCCCAACACCCTTTACACCGCGCTACTCGTGTCCGGCACGGATCTGGGGCAGGGGTTCTGGGCGTTCGACGGGGCACCTCTAGAGGAAGGGCCGGTGCGGCTGCGATTCAGTTTTGGGACGGGCAGCGGCCCGCGCCCGGTGCCGCCGCCGGTGGCCTCGCCCGTTGACACCTGCGAGACCATGACCCAAGGCCCGCTCGACAGTTGCGTGAGCTGCCACAGCACCCCCCCACCCGACGCGCACAACGCGCCGTCGACTCGCTTGCCACCGATGGGGCTCGATCTGTCGAGTGAGCGAGGGCTCTTTTACACCGCGATTCGTCAGGTGGCGCACCAGACCGAGACTGGCAACAGCGCTACCGGCGAAGGCTTGCAGAGCCCGGCACGTTTCGGCGTGCAGATGAACATCGTCGACCCGGGAAGTCCCGCGACCAGCTACTTGATGTACAAGTTACTGAGAAAATCCGAGAGCTTCGCCGTTTCGGGCGACGCGCCGAGCTGCGTCACCGGTTACCACTCGCCGGTCTCCGATCTCGATTGCCAGCCTCCCCCCGAAGACGAGCGCGTGCGCCTGCGCGAATGGTTCGTATTGGGTGATCCGATGCCGAAGGACGGCACATCATCAACGGGAGAGCCGATCCCCGTGGCCACGACCCGCGAAAACCTGGTGCGGATCTCGGCCTGGATCGCGACAGGCGCCGAATGTCCAGCACCCCCTTAACCCCCTTAACCCTCGCAAACGTGCCCGGGCACGCGCTCTGCGTGAGCCGACCCAGCCTTCGGCCTCCAAGCCCGGGAATCCATCCCGCCACCCACGTTGACGTTCGTACAGTTTTGAGCTAATTTCAAGGCTGTTGGGGCGGAGTAGTAGTGGCAACACAGTTGACAGTCCTGGGCCAATCGGTGCGCTGGTCAGAGCGCATCGGTCAGGGCGCGACGAGCTCGGTTTGGCTGAGTGAATCGGCCAGCACCCCGTGCGTGTTGAAGCTCGGCAAAGGGCCGGCCGAGGCACCCCGCTTCGCGGACGAGGCCGAGCGGTTGTTGTTCGCGGCGGCCCCGGAGTTTCCTGCGTTGCTCGCGGTGGGTTTGGCGGGGCCAGCGCTGGGCGCGGAGCTAGGCCAACGCATCGAGGCGGGGACGCCCTATTTGGTGCTGTCGTCGGCGCCGGGCAAAAGCCTCGCGGAACTGTTGAGCGAGCAAGCGCTGAGCGCTGCCGCCCGTGAAGAGCTCTCGCTGCTCGTCGCACGCGACGTGGGCGCCGCGCTCTCTGCGCTGCACGGTTCCGGGGCGGCGCATGGGGACGTGAAGCCTGCGAACATCATCATCGCCGCGGATCAAGCTCGCTTGGTCGATTTCGGCTTGAGTGGGGCCGCCGAGCAAGCCGAGCCGTCTGGCGGTACCGCGCACTACCTTTCGCCCGAGGTGTTCGCTCACGGCGACGGAGACGCGCGCGCGCGGGATCTCTGGGCGCTGGGCGTGACCTTGCTCGAGATTTTGGAGCCTGCTTCCGCGTCGCGGCAAGATCGAGACTTTCAGGTACGCGATCAAGGCGCGCTCGCGCCGGTGGTTCGTGCGCTTCTCGCGCCCGCACCGGGCGCCCGCCCCTCGGCGAGCTGGGTTTTTCGTCGCGCGCTAGCGGCCGCGGCCAACGCCGAACGCGCGAGCCCGGCGAACGACGCGAACGCCGCGTTGCGGCGGCGCGCCAGTGTCCGACGAAGTTACCTTTCGACGCGCAGGAACGAGATCTTTGGCGCTGCGCGCAGCAAGGACAAGCGCATCGATGTGGAGGGGCACGCGGCCGAGTGGGTCACTGAGTGTCGAGCGCTGGCCGAGGGCATCCTGAAGCTGCGCGGCCGCTCGCTCGACGACGCGCTCGTGCCCCCGATTGCGCCGCTCGACGAGCTTTCACGCGCGCGTTTTCTGGTGTCGTTGATTGGGCCCGCTGCCGCATCCTGGCCGTCGCTGCGCGATTTGCGTGAAGAGCAGCTGTTGCAGCGCCTGCTCTCACTGGCAGATCTGCGCGAGCCCGAGAGCTTCACACTCGCCGCCATCGAGCACGGTGCCGTGCCCGAGTTGCCGCACCCCCGCGCCGAGATCAGCGCGGTCGACGTCGCGCTGGCGCTGGGCCGCGCGTTGCCCGATCCCGCATGGCTCGATAGCGGGGAGTCGCTCGTGAGCCGCGAGGGTGGGCCACTGAGCTTGGCCTTGGCGCTTGCGCGTGCATTTCGGCTACGGGGCGAGCTCGGCCGAGCGCTGTCGTTTCTGAGCAGCTTTTCCCAGGTGGATGCCAAGGTGGCGAGCGCCGAGCTGTGTCGCCGTGCCAAGGACGGCGCGTCCGCCAGCGCACTCTTGGCTGCGCTCGAGCCGAGCCTGCTCGACCAAGAGCAATGCGAGCGGGTCGCGGCGATCCGCGCGCGCATCGCGCTCGACGCCGGAGATACCAGCGAGGCGGGCAAGCTGCTCGAGCCCTTCGCGCGCGGTACGCACAGCCTCGAAGTGCGGGCGCTGCTCGAGCTGAGCCTGGGACATTCGGCGGCCGCGCTCGACGCCGCGGCGCGTGCGCGCCTGCAGGCGACGGGTGACGAGGAACGTGCGCGCGCCGAGGGCGTGCTCGGGCTGCTTGCCCACGCCCGTGGCGAAGCGGAGCCGGCCCTGCAGGCATTTCGTGCCGCCAGTGATTTGGCCGCGCGCACGGGCGCGTTGCTGGAGGAAGCCACTTACCTGACCGGCCTCGCCGCGGCCGCGACCAACCAGGGAGAGCTCGGGGAAGCGCTCTCGGCATCGCGGCGCGCGTTGCTTTTGTTCGAGGCGCTCGGGCGCACGGGGGATGCCGCGCGCGCCTCCTTGTCCGCGGCGGTCGTGTATGCCAGCGCCGGCGCGCAGCACGACGCGCGGGCAGCGGCCTTCGACACCGTGCAGCGGGCCAAAGCATCCGGCGACCAGCGCTGTCGCGGATACGCCCACCTGGTCTTGTGCGACACCGTGGAACGCAGCGACGACGCGATCGAGCACGCAGCGCGTGCGCTGCAATTGCTCACGGCCGACGACGACGCGCTGTGTGCTGCAGCGCGCTTGTGGGCGCGTGGTTCGCTGGTCGATGTCGTGACCTTCGACCAAAGTGCACGCCGCGAGGGCGCAGCCGACGACGCGCGCTTGGAGTGGTGGGCGGCGCGTGCCCTGCACGAGCTACGCGAAAGCGAACCCTCGCGCGCGGACGTGCCCATCGCCGAGCTCAATGCGCTGAGCTCGGCGCGCGCCTCACTCTCGGTGCGTGGCCGCGCCCTGCACGCCGGAGCAACGCTGGCTGCGCGCGTGGGAGACGCGGACAGCGCGCGCCGGCTGGGCGCGGCCGCGGGCGACGCCGCGCGCGAGTTTCTGCGCCGCACGCCCAGCGAGCTGCAGACCGCGGTACGTGCGCTCGATTGGGTGCGCGCCCTCGATCTCGGTGTCGAGTCCAGCATCGTTCCGGCGCAGATCGCCGACGTGGAGGCGCTCGTGCGTAGCTTGAGTCAACGCGACCGGCTGCGCCCGCTCTTGCGGCAAGTGGTGGACGCGCTGGTGTTGTGGACGGGCGTGGAGCGAGGCCTGTTGCTGCTGCGTGCGCCGGGCGGAAAGTTGAAGCCGCGTGCGGCTCGCAATCTGCGGCGCATCGACCTCGGCCCCGAGCAGATGGCCTTGAGTCAATCACTGGCGCAGCGCGCGCTCGACTTGGCCGAACCGGTGGTCGCGGTCGACGCGGCTGGAGATTTGCCCCAAATACACGCCAGCGTGCACGCCCTGAAATTGCGCAGCGTGCTGGCAGTTCCCCTGATCGCTCGCGGTGAGGCTTTGGGCGTGGTCTATCTCGATGATCGCGTGCGTCGTGGGGCCTTCGGCTCACGTGAGCTGTCCTGGGTGCGCTTGGTCGGTACGCTGGCCGCGGTCGCGATTCTGGATGCTCGCAGTCAGTTGCTGCTACGCCGTGCGGCGCGCCGCGCCGAGCGCGCAGAGGCCAAGCTGACCGAAGAATTGGCGCACCGCGAGGCCGAGCTGGACGTTGCCGAACGAGAGCTCGCACGCTCGCGGGACGCGCGCGAGACACGCTTTTCCTACAACTCGATCATTGGCCAGAGCGAAGCCGTGCGCGGCCTGCTCAAGTTGGTCGATCGCGTGACCAGCGCCGAGGTTCCGGTGCTGATCTTGGGTGAATCGGGCAGTGGCAAGGAGCTCGTCGCGCGCGCGATTCACGAGAACGGTCCGCGCGCAAAGCAGCCATTCGTCACCGAGAACTGCGGTGCGATTCCGGAAGGCTTGCTCGAGGCCACTTTGTTCGGTCACGTGCGGGGCGCGTTCACCGGCGCCACTCGCCCGCGCGCCGGTCTATTCGAGGTCGCCGACCAGGGCAGCTTCTTCCTGGACGAGATCGCCGAGATGAGTCTCGGCATGCAAACCAAGCTGCTGCGCGTTCTGCAAAATGGCGAAGTGCACCCCGTGGGCGCCGACGCGCCGCGTTTCGTGGATGTGCGCGTGATCGGCGCGACCCATCGCGACTTGGAGTCGCTGGTGGCGGCCGGCAAATTCCGCGAAGACCTGTACTATCGCTTGAACGTGGTCAGTGTGCGCGTGCCGGCGCTGCGCGAGCGGGTGGGCGACGTGCCACTGCTCGTGCGCCACTTCGTGGCCCGTTACTCGTTGAAGCGCAAAGTGACGATCTCCAAGGCTGCCATGGACGCGCTCTCGGCCTATCGCTGGCCGGGCAACATTCGCCAACTCGAAAACGAAGTCCGCCGCGCGCTGGTTTTGGCGGACGACGTCGTGACCCCGGACATCCTGTCCCCGGACGTGCTTGCGCGTGAAGGCGGCGACGCCACGCCGATCGACGCGCTGAACCTGCGCGGACGAGTCGACGCGCTCGAATCCGAGCTCGTGCGCAGTGCGCTCAAACGCACTCAAGGCAATCAAACGCGGGCGGCCGAGTTGCTCGGCCTGTCACGTTTCGGGCTGCAAAAGATGATCAAGCGCCTGCAGATCGGGGCAGATTAGCGCCGGGAGGGCGTCGGCTATTGCGCTCGATCCGGGAACGGGAATGTCCGATACTCGGCGGAGGAGGACCATGCCACCACCAGTTCAGCTCACCGCGCGCGAGGTGCTCGAGAAGATCGCAGGCGGAGGCGCGCAGAAGGTCAAGGTCGCGATCACCGATGTCGACGGCGTCTTGCGGGGCAAGTACCTGCACCGGGAGAAGTTCCTGTCGGCGGTGGAGAACGGCTTCGGATTCTGCAACGTCGTGCTCGGCTGGGACTCGAGCGATGTCTGTTACGACAACGTGGGCTACACGGGCTGGCACACGGGCTACCCAGACGCGCTGGCGCGGCTGGACCTGGGGACCTACCGCTGCGTGCCGTGGGACAACGAGGTGCCGTTCTTCCTCGGCGAGTTCGTCGAGGCCGACGGGCGCACACCGCTCGCCATCTGCCCGCGCCAACTGCTGAAGAAGGTCGTGGGGCGCGCCCACGACATGGGCTTCTCTGCAGCCTGCGGGATGGAGTTCGAGTGGTTCAATTTCAAGGAGACTCCGCAGTCGTTGAAGGACAAGGGCTACATTCGTCCGGAGCCGATCACCCCGGGCATGTTCGGCTATTCGTTGCTACGCGCCGGCCAAAATCGCCCCTTCATGAACGCGCTCATGGACGAGCTGTTGGCCTTTGGCGTGCCCATCGAAGGGCTACACACCGAGACGGGGCCGGGCGTTCTCGAGGCAGCCATCCTTTACGGAGAGGCCGTCGAGGCGGGTGATCGCGCCGTGCTATTCAAGGCGTCCGCCAAGGAGATCGGCGCGCGCTACGGCATCATGCCGAGCTTCATGGCGAAGTGGAACGAGAAGCTTCCCGGCTGCAGTGGTCACATCCACCAGTCGCTGTGGAACGCGAGCGGCGACAACGTATTTTACGGCGCGGGCGAGCCGCACAAGATGAGCGCGCTCTTCCGTCACTACGTTGCGGGGCAAGTGCAGCTTCTGCCCGAGCTGCTGCCGTTCTTCGCGCCCACGGTGAACAGCTACAAGCGACTGGTCGAGGGCGCGTGGGCGCCGACGCGCTCGAATTGGGGCGTCGACAACCGCACTACCGCCTTTCGCGTGATCCCCGGCAGCGCGAAGTCGACCCGGCTCGAAACGCGCGTCTCAGGCTCCGACGTCAACCCGTACCTGGCGCTCGCGGCAGCCTTGGGCAGCGGCCTGTACGGCATCGAGCACAAGCTCGAGCTGCCGAGCCCGGTGACCGGCAACGGCTACGCCGACGAAACGGCGACAAAGCTGCCCGCGAACCTGTACGAAGCGGCCACGCGGCTCAGCGGCTCGCAGGCGGCGCGCGAGATCTTCGGCGAGGCATTCCTCGAGCACTACGTCGCGACACGCCTTTGGGAATGGCGCCAGAGCCAGACGGCCGTTACCTCGTGGGAGATGGAACGTTACTTCGAAATCATTTAGGACCTGCACCCCGGGTGCGGTCGCGCGAGTGCGCTCTCGCGAAAAAACAAAGTGTGTATGCAAACCAATGCCGATCGGTTAGCAGCCCAAGGAATCGAAATCATTTAGGAAAAGCGGGCGCGCTCTTTTTGTCGGAGCTGAGAACCACGCTCACATTGGCGCGGCAGGGGTCGACACGCGAAAAATCGAGTTCGAACTCGAGCTCGATTCTCAAGTTGTGAACGCGCCCTTCGCGCGAAATTCGGCGCGAAGGGCGTAAGTGGACGGCATTGGAATTCGAGCTCGATTCTCAAGTTGTGAACGCGCCCTTCGCGCGAAATTCGGCGCGAAGGGCGTAAGTGAACGGCGTTGGTATGCAAACTTTGTTTTTTTGGCGATCGCGACCCCGCATCGCACCTCGCGTTACGCCGTGTTCCCGCCACTTTGGCGCCGAAGGCTGAGCCGGCCGCGGGACAAATTGGACCCCGACCCCAAAACAATTGTTACGTCTGTGATGCAGCGGTAGCTTTCATCAGCAGGAGAGACCCTCGATGTCCGTAGTGCAGTTCAATTTCCCGACCGTTGTCAAATATGGCCCCGGCGCCGTGGGGCTGCTCCCCGCAACGCTGCGCGAGCACGGCGTCGAGCGTCCGCTGATTGTCACCGATAAGGGGATCGTGGGCCTGCCGCCCGTGACCGGACCTGCGCAGCTCATGCGCGAAGCGGGTCTCGCCGTCGAGGTGTTCGGCGGCGTGTGGGGCAACCCTACGGTGTCGCAGGCGGTGGCGGGTGGCGCGGCCTACCGGGCGCACGGGGCAGACAGCATCGTGGCGATCGGCGGCGGCGCCGCACTCGACGTCGCGAAGTGTGTGGCGGTGCTCGCGCACCACACCGGCGAGCTGCTCGAATACGAGGCGTTTTTAGCCAAGCCCCTGCCCATCGACGGCCAGGTTCCGCCCATCTTCACGGTGCCGACGACCGCTGGCACGGGCAGCGAGGTCGGGCGTAGCGCGGTCGTGTCCGACGATCACACGCACCAGAAGAAGATCATCTTTTCGCCCAAGCTGCTGGCAAAACGCGTGTTCCTCGACCCCGAGCTCACACTCTCTCTACCCGCCAAAGTGACGGCGGCGACGGGCATGGACGCGCTCACCCACTGCGTCGAGAGTTACCTGCACACGATGTTTCACCCGATGTGCGACGGAATCGCGCTCGAAGGGCTGCGCCTCGTGGCGCGCTCCTTGCCAACGGCCGTCGCTTTCGCGAAACGAGTCGAGGCGGGCGACCGCAGCGTGCTCAGCGACGCCGCGCACGTTAGCGCGCGCGGTGAGATGCTGTGTGCCGCCATGATGGGTGCTGTCGCTTTCCAGAAGGACCTAGGCGTCGTGCACTCGTGCGCGCACGCATTGTCGACCGTGGCGGACCTTCACCACGGCCTCGCGAACGGGATCATGATCGTGCCGGGCATGCGCTTCAACAAGCCGGTGAGCGAGCAGAAAATGGCGACCATGGCCCTCACGGTGGGCGCGAGCGACGCCACGGCCGATGGCTTCATCGCTTGGCTGGATCGTTTCCGCATCGAGGTAGGCATTCCGCGCTCGCTGCGCGACGTCGGCGTGAGCTCCACGCAAGTCGCGGAGCTCGTGAAGAACGCGCTCGCCGACGCTTGCCACACCTTCAATCCGCGGCAGCCGGTGACGGCGCACGATTTCGAGGCACTGTTCGGCGAGGCGCTCGTGTGACCCGCTTGCGTCTGGGCGTCTCGGCGTGCTTCTTTCACGCCGATCCACTGCGCGCCGTTTTCAAGGGCAAGACGCTGCTCTACGCCGAGGAGTCGCTGCTGCGCTGGCTCATGACCGAGGGCGTCGTACCCGCGCTCTTGCCGCGCGCGTCTGGCGCGGTGTCCGTCGACGATCTGGTCGATGGCATCGATGGTCTCGTGCTCGCGGGCGGGTCGGACATGTCACCGCTCAACTACGACGAACAGCCTGCGCAGCCCGAGTGGGGCGGCGACGCCGCGCGCGACCTGTACGAGCTCGAGCTCGCGCGCGCTTGCGTGCGCCGGAACAAGCCCGTGTTGGGCGTGTGCCGGGGGCTTCAGGTATTGAACGTCTGTTTCGGGGGCTCGCTGTACCAGGACATCGAAACCATGCACCCGCAGGGCCTCGTGCACCGCAACTGGGAGGTTTACGACCAGCTGTTCCACGATGTTGCACTCACGCCGAACGGCTTCCTTTCGGACCTGTACGGCGGCCCGCGGACTGCGCGTGTCACGAGCGTGCACCATCAGGGCATCAAACGCCTGGGACGCGATCTGCTCGTCGAGGCGGTTTCGACGAACGACCAAATGGTGGAAGCCATTCGTCTGGGTGGGGGCGAAGCGTTCGTGTTGGGCGTGCAATGGCACCCCGAGTTCCAAGACGCGGAAGACCCAGAGCTTTTGTCGTCGCGCGTGCTCCTGCAAGGCTTCTTGAACGAGGTGCGCCGCCGGCGCGCCTAACCGCAACTCGCATCGAAGGATCGCCTCATGTTGAAAATCCTGAACCCCGCGACGAAGCAGCTGATCGCTGAGTTGCCCGAAGACAGTGCAGACAGCGTGAAAGCCAAGGTCCTGGCCGCGCGCGCGGCGCAGTCTGCCTGGTCGCGCACGCCCTTCGAGGCGCGAAAGGGCGCGATCGCAAAGTGGAAAGCTCTGGTCGCCGAGCACAAGGATCGCCTAGCTCGGACGCTCACGGCGGAGATGGGCAAGCCCCTGCAACAGGCGCTGAACGAGCTGAACGCTCTCCCCGGGCGCGTGGATTTTTTCCTGAGCCATGCGGCGAGCGTGCTCGAAGACGAGATCGTGAGCTCCGCGGGTGCCGGTACCGAGGAGCGAGTGACGTGGGAGCCACTGGGGGTCATCGCCAACATCTCGGCCTGGAATTACCCCTACTTCGTCGGTTCGAACGTGTTCGTGCCGGCGCTGCTCACCGGCAACGCCGTCGTCTACAAGCCGTCGGAGCTCACGACTCAGACGGGCCTCGCGCTCGCCGAGCTCATGTACGAGGCGGGTGTCCCGCGGGCTGTGTTCCCGGTCGTCGTGGGCGGCGCTGCTGCGGGGGCCGCGCTGCTGGCGCAAGCGATCGATGGTGTGTTTTTCACGGGCAGCTACGCCACGGGCAAGCGCATCGCCGAGGCGACCGCAGGGCGCATGATCAAGGTGCAGCTCGAGCTCGGCGGCAAGGACCCCGCTTACGTCTGCGACGACGTCGATGTCGAGACGGCCGCAGCGTCGCTCGCAGACGGCGCCATGTACAACGCCGGCCAAAGTTGCTGCTCGGTCGAACGCATCTACGTGCACGAAAAGATCGCGCGCCCGTTCATCGAGGCATTCGTCAACACCGTGCGTGGCTTCGTCGTCGGCGATCCGCTGGATCTCGCGACGTACATTGGCCCACTCGCGCGCGAGCAGCAGCTCGGGGTTCTCGACGAACAGCTGGCTGACGCACGCGCCAAGGGCGCGAAGGTGTTGGTGGGCGGTCAACGCGACGAGGCACGCAAAGGCTGGTTCCAGCCAACCGTGCTCAGCGATGTCACGTCCGAGATGGCCGTCATGCGTGACGAGAGCTTCGGTCCGATCATTGGCATTCAGATCGTCCCATCCGACGACGAAGCGGTGCGCTTGATGAACGACACCGAATATGGCCTGACAGCAGGTGTTTACACGAAGAGCCGCGAGCGGGCAGAGCGTGTCTTGCGCCAGGTAAACGCCGGGTCAGCCTATTGGAACTGCTGTGATCGCGTGGCGCCGGCCCTGCCCTGGACGGGGCGTAAGCACTCGGGCATCGGCTCGACGCTGTCCTCGCATGGCATTCGCGCGTTCGTCCAGCCGAAGGCCTGGCACTTGCGCAGCCCTGCCTAGGGGGCTCTCGCTTTCCATGTCGTTGCGCTTCGCGATGTCGTTGCGCGTTGCCATGTCGTTGCTCGCTGCTCGCCGGCGAGTCGTTGCTCGCCGCTAAGTCGTTGCGCGCCGCTATTGGGGACCTGCGATGACGTGGAGGGACGCCCAAAGCTAGACCCCCCCAATCTTCCTCAGATCTCTGCGCTCTCTGCGGCTCTGCGGTTAGTCCCCTCTCCCTGTCTCAGGCGTCCGCGACGCCGAAGGCTGGGTGTTCTCTCGACGTACTGATTGACCATCAAAAAACTGCCCCTGATCGAATGGAAATCGGAGTTCGAATTCGAACTCCGATTTCTGGGCGAGAGCGCGTGCTTGGGCGAGAGCGCGTGCTGGATCTTCGGCTTGTGCGAGCGGGGAGAGCGGGTGCTGGGGAGAGCGGGTGCTGGAGCTTCGGCTTGCGCGAGCGGGGAGAGCGGGTGCTGGATCTTCGGCTTACGCGAACGGGGAGAGCGGGTGCTGGGGAAAGGAGATGAAGAGGGGAGGTGGGCACGGGCAGGGCAGGGCGGGACATGAGTTTAGGCGCCGGTACCGGGTGCGACTGCGGCTGCGCGTTCGGTCGGGGGCTCTGACTCGACCAAGGTTCCCTTGTTGATGGCGAATTGCTCCTCGGGCGAAAGCACCAAGCGGTGTCGTCCGACCAGCCCGAAGTAGGCGAGACCAGCGACGTACCAGGCCAGAGCGGCGTACACGCCCTTCACGTAGGCGGGATCGCGAAACTGGTAGTACATGGTCCAGAGCGCGATCACGACCGTCAGCGCGGCGCCGGTGATGCCGAATGGGCTGCGGTAGGGGCGTGGAATGTCGGGCAGATTCAGTCGCAGCAGGATGAACGACAGGCCCTGCAGTGTGTACGAGATCATGGCGCCGAAGACGGCCATGTTCAAAAGCGTGCCGCCGATGATGGCTCCCCCCTCTTCCGGCCCACGCGAGAACCAAACCGCGAACAGCACCAAGAGGCCGATGCCCGTGCCCGTAAGCAAGCCCATGTACGGCGTCTTGCGCGAGCCGTGCGTGAGTGACATGAACGGCAAGTAGTAGCCCGCGCGCGAGAGCGAATAAATCTGCCGCCCGTAGGCGAAGATGATGGTGTGAAAGCTGGCGATCAGGCCGATCACCGCGAACAGGGCGAGCAGCTTGGCAACGCCCGCGCCGTACAGCACCCGAAAGCCGTCGAGCAGCGGTTCGGCTGCGGTCGCGAGCGAATAGGAGCCGTGCATCTGACCCGGAGCGGTGCCGCCGATAGAAGCATTCAGGATCATCACCGCGAGTGCGGAGAAGATCAGCGTGGAGATGCCGAGCAGCAGCGCTTTGGGCATGTCTTTTTTTGGATCGTGTGACTCCTCGGCAGCCAGCGGTAGTTCTTCGATCGCCAAATACAGCCAGACGGCGAAGGGCATCGCGGCGAACGCGCCGCTCAGGCCGAACGGCAAGAACGGCCCGCCGCCGTTGGGCAACTCGATCAACTTGCCGTCGGGTCCCACGTCTACGTTGAGCGCCCAGCGGCTGAAATCCGCGTGTGGCAGCGCGCTGATGCAGAACACGGCCAAGACCGCCAGGGCCATCAGCGTGACCACCACTGACACCTTGAACGAGAGTGATACGCCCCAATAGTTCAGCAGCACGAATACGAAGTACGAGCCCACCCACCACGCGGGCTGCCAGGAGGGCGGGGTTTCGAAAATACCCGTCAGATACGAGCCAATGAAGAACACGATCACCGCGGGCGTCATCACGTACTCGATGCTTTCGGCGAGCCCCGTGATGAAGCCGCCCCAGGGGCCCATGGTGCTACGCGCAAAGGAATACGCGCCGCCGGTGTGCGGCATGGCTGGCGACATCTCCGCCAAGGAGAAGCTCAGGCCCAGGTACATCACGGCCACGATCAGCGCCGCGATGAACAGCCCACCCCAGCCGCCAGAGGCGATGCCGAAATTCCAACCCGAGAATTGGCCCGAGATCACCGCACCGACCCCCAAGGCCCACAGCGACCAGATGCGCGCGTGCCGTTTCAGGCCGCGCTTCTCGAAGTATTCCTGCCCCGCGTCTTGGTACGTGACGCTGCCTACGGTTTTCTTTTCGGTCATGACGGTGCCCACCGGGTTACGAACCACGATTCGCGCTGAGGCAGCATGCCCCAGCGGCCTCCGACCACGGGGCTAGGCTAGCAGGGTGTCGGGACCGCGCGGTTGCTGGCAGGTGATCAGCCCGCGTCGTCAGCTTTTCCGAAGCTGCTTCGCGAGGCCAACAGCTCTCCGAGCTTGGCGCGCTGCCTGCGCGCCATCCAGCGATTCAGCTCGTGCAGATCCGCGACCGGTCGTTTGCTGAACGGGGTTTGCTGCAGATACCCGTCCGGACCGAACTCCGGTGTTACCGTCAATGAGGCTTGCCCGCGTTGGGCAGCCAAAAGTGCGATCCGTAGCCACCAGCCTTCGTGCGCGAGCAGCTCCGGCTCGTACTCGGGGGCGCGCGGGTCCGGCACTTGCGGCCCTTGCGCATAGCCGACTCGCGCGTGCACGTGGCGAGCGCGGCGGATGGCCAGCTCCAGCACGGACTCGTCGTCTGGCAAGCGCTCGCAAACCACGCACCAATGGCTGAAATCGCAGGTCAGGCGCAACTCGGGCAATGCTCGTAAGAGCTGGGCGGTGACCCAGGGATGAAAGGTGGGGCGACTGCGGTGGGTTTCGAAGCACAGCTCCATGCCCGCCTTTTTGCCGAGCTCCAGCGCGCGACCCAAAAAATCGATGGCGACCGGTAGCGGCCAGCTGTCGGAGCCGACGAGGCAGCTGCAAAAGAGCGCGCGGGCTTCCAGCGCGCGCGTCACTTGGTTGCCAAAATCTCGAAAATGGCTGTCGACGCTGACCGACGAGGCCGGGGCGTACGAGCCACCGCTGCAGATCTCGGCGATGTACGGCACGCCAGCATGGGACAGCTCGCGAGCCAGCGCGGCGGTCTCGGGTGGCGGACCCTCGATGCCGTCGAACAGGCCGCTCTCCACTTCACGGAGGCAGACCGAGAGCCCTCCGAATGCCCACGCGCTCGCGAACAGTGAAAGCTTCATCCGGACACCGAGTCGGCGCTCGCGGCCGTTGCCGACTCCGCGCGCTCGGCGCGCTCCCGCGCAAAAGAGGCGAGGCCGAGCGCGCCGCTCGGCAACTGCATTTGCCCGCGCGCGATCTGCTCTTTCATGTACGCGAAGCTCTGCGCGGTTTGCGCCAGCAAATGCTCGCCCGCGCGCACGCTGGGGTAGCGCGCTTCGCCGTCGCTTCGTACCAAGTGAGCCGCCGGCGCGATCTCTGCGTCGTAGTCCAGGTTGAAGAACAAAGGCGCCGAATAGCGCTCTTCGCTCACCTTGCGCACGCGATGTGCGGTGGACACCCAGCGTCCGTTGCTCAACACCTCGAGCAGATCGCCGATGTTGATCACGAATGCGCCCGGCAACGGCGGCGCGTCTACCCAGCGATTTCTAGCGTTGAGCACCTCCAGGCCGGGCGAGGTCGCGTGCAAGATGGTGAAGCACTCGTAGTCGGTGTGCGCGCCGATCCCCGGCACGTCCAGCGCGCTCGCTGAGTACGGATAGTGGATCAAGCGCAATTGCGAGGGTGGTTTCAGGAGCACGTGGTCGAAGTGATCTTCCGGCAGCTCGAGCGCGAGCAAAAAACCGCGCAGCAGCCGACGGCCGAGCGCGGTGACTGCTCCGTAGTAGGCGTACACGCGCTCTCGAAAGTCTTGCACCTCCGTGGGCCAGCGATTGGGACCCAATAGGCGATTGCCCGCCCGGTAGTCCGGATCGGAATCGGGCAAGTCGAGCGATAGGTCGAAGGCCTCTTTGCTGTCTTTCGAGCCGGCATAGAAGACCTCTTCGCCCGGGGGCACGTAGCCGCGATGATTCCTGGAGCCGCCGATGTAGTAATGCTGCTTCCGCGCTTCTGGCAGCGCGAAGAAATCCGCCGCGGCAGCCTGCAGGCCGTCGATCAGCGACTGCGGGAGCCCGTGCTGTGTCGCGTAAAAGAAGCCCGAGCTCCGGGCGGCGCGATCGAGCTCGATCGCGGTCGCGCGCCGCGCCTCCAGGTCGGCGCTTTCCAGGCCGGAGACATCGATCAGCGGCAGGCGTTCGAAGTCGCCACGTGAGGTCATTCGTGCCATTGGCGGCTGCGCCCCGTGTTGCTGGTGTTGCGGCGCGATTCCGTTTCGGTTTCTAGGCCCGGCAGCCGAGGCCCCTGGTACAGGGCGTTCCGCTCATGGTAGACGCTCGGGCTCGTATGCAACCCCGAGCGGACGTAAAGCCGGTCCTAAAATGGGCCGGTGGCAAACGCCAGCTTCTCGACCCGATCCTGTCCTTCGTCGAGCGCTCGTTTCCCGAGCGCATCGAGAAGTATTACGAGCCGTTCGCCGGCGGGGCCGCGGTGTTCTTCGCGCTCGCTGGTCGCCAGAAGTTCAATCACGCCAAGCTCACGGACATGAACGCGGACTTGATTCGCGTGTACACCGAGCTTCGTGACAACGCCAACGCCGTGATCGCCGAGCTCGAAAAACTCGCGTCGCTCGAGCGCAGCAAGGAGACCTACTACTTGGTGCGCGAAAAGGTGCGTGCCAAGCGGCCGGGCAAGGATGCGGCGCGCGCCGCGCGCCTGATCTACCTGAACCGCACTGGGTACAACGGACTCTACCGCGTCAATAGCAGTGGGGAATTCAACGTGCCCTATGGGAGCTACAAGAATCCACGCATCCTCGATCAACCGCGCCTGCTTTCTGCGGCAGAAGCGTTGCAAGGTGTCGAGCTCGCGGTCGAAGATTTCGAATCGTCGTGCAAGAAGGCCAAGCGCGGAGACTTCGTGTATTTCGACCCACCGTACGTGCCGGTGTCCAAGACCGCGAGCTTCGCGGCCTACCATTCCGTGGCCTTCACTTCGGCCGAGCACGCGCGCCTGGCGGAGACGTTCGCTCGCCTGATCAAACGCGGGGTCAAGACCTTGCTCTCGAACTCCGATACGCCAGAAACCCGCGAGCTTTATCGAGAATTCGAGACGCATACGGTCATCGTCCAGGCCACACGGGCCATCAACTCCAACGCGACTCGCCGTGGCAGCGTGCCCGAGTTGCTCGTGCACAGCGATCCACAAAAAAAGCCGAAGGCGCGGACCCGCTAGGATTCACGCTTTCGACTCGTCCGTGGCGACGTGCTCAGAACGGCGCGAGCGTCTAAAGCCTGGTCCCGGCGAGCGGATCGTTACTGAAATGCAAGAGTCGATGGTTCGCGGTGTCGGCAACCACGTAACCGTCGGCTACGCTAGCGATCGCACGTGGCAAGTTGAGGTCGCTCTCTCGCCCGCCGCCGGGCGCGTTGTCGCCACGTGCGCCGCCAAGCAACGTGATGACGTTGTGCGGTTCCTTGAATTCGACGGAGCGGATGCGATTGTTTGCCGTGTCCGTGAACACCAGCCCGTCGGGGGTGAGCAGCAGGCCGTCGGCTGGGCGAAGGGCGGCCTGTGCTCCTGGGCCGCCGCGATCCCCGTAGGCGTGCTTGGCATTCGCGAGCGTCGTGCGTTCGCCGTTCGGCGAGACGCGGATGATCGCGCCCAGCCAAGTCGCCACGTAGTAGATCGTGCCGTCTGGGCCGACCGCGACGGCGGTTGGTCCACCCGCTGAACCGATGATCGTACTCACCTCGCCGCTACTGGGGTCGATGCGCCGAATCGCGTCGTTGCGAAAATCAGCGACGTACAGCAGCCCGCTCGCGTCGAAGCACAGGCCGCGTGGTTGATTGAAGCGTGCATTGCCGCGCTCGGGACCGTCGACATGGCCGTTCGTGTGAGCGCGGCCGGCGAAGACCTCCGAGCTGCCGTCGGCGGCCAAGAGGATGATGCGGGCGCTGTTGCTGTCGGCGATGTACACGTTGCCGCTCGCGTCGATCGCGATGCCGATCGGCGTCTCCAGCCTGATATCGCCATTGGCGGCTTTGCCGAGCACCGTCGACACTCGTCCGTCGCTTGCAATCTTGCGCAGCAACTGGTTGCCGGTATCGCACACGTACAGCGCCCCGTCGGGACCGACCGCGACACCTGAAGGAGAGCTGAAACGCGCGCGCAGCCCTGGACCGTCTTCGTGGCCGCGGCTGCCTTGGCCGGCGATCACGCGCGAGCTCGTGGCAATGCCCAGCTCGTAGCCCGCCGGGACCTGGGGCAACATCACGCGCGCTTCGGGAAATAGGCCTGCGTGCAGCAGAATGGTTTCCGTCACTCGCTGGACGCGGGCGCTTTCGAAGCCTTCTTCATACAGCCCCTTGGCCCAGCCAACCGTGCCTGCAGCGAACACGAAGCTGCTCGCCGTCGGATAGAACACCGTCGAGTGATGCTGCGACATGTAGCCGTATTCGTGCACTGCTGGCGACGAGGCGACCACTTCCAAGCTCGGCGGCGAAACGCTGTTGTTTCCGACCATGTCCCACTCGTAGCCCACGATGTTGCCGAGTGAGTCGCCGGCCTCGACGCCTGTACCTTCGTAAATCCAGTGGTCGGGCCGCGTGACCACGAACGGGAAACCTTCGAGCGTCCCCCAGCCTGACCAAAGCACGCCGAGCATGCCGTTCTCGGGGCGTGCATGGGGTGCATTGTGATAGTCGGCGGTGTTGTCTGGCGCGTCCTTCAGCGGGTCGAGCGAAGCCTCCTTGTAGCAAGTCATCACGCGCCTCGGCACTCCGCCCGCGGTCGAGGGCTCCAAGCGAATACGACGGTAGGCCGTGTTTCCCGAGAAGAACGCCATCGACAAGCCTTGGTCGCGCGCGTCCTCGAGCGCGTTCCGCTCGCCCAGCGACCAATACTCATCGTGCCCCGCGGAGATAAAGAGCAGGCGACTCTGCAGCAACTCGGGATTGCTATCGATGTCGACGTTCGTGACATAGGCGACGTCGTAGCCCTGCCGCTCCAACCAGCGGGCCATGGAATGCTCGATGCGCATGCTGACGTCGCCATCGATGCCGTACGGGCGATCGAAGCTGACCTGATAGCCGCGCGGGCCACTGAACGAACGCGGGTCGGCCGAATGATTGACATACAGGTTGATGCCACCCCAAAGATTGTAAGCCTGCCAGGTCGTCACGCTGGCCTGCATCAAGAGCGGTGCCGTGCGCCCCGATTCACGAATCACGAACGGGACGTGGGCCTCGAAGCCGTCGTCAGTGGTGAGCTTGACCAGGTAATAGCCGCTGAGCCAGCTCGCTTCCACGGTCAGCTTGATGGCCGTTGCCCACGAGCATTCGATGAGGCCGGTACTCGGGGCGGTGCTCGGCTCCGGCTGGGGTACGACGTTGACGGCTGCGCCCGAGCTGACCAGACGCGCACCGAGCCCCTGGTAGTGACCGATGCGATACAGATCCCAGCGAACACCTTGGGCGCGACTGACGCTGACGGCAATTTCTACCGTGTCGTCGACGCTGGCCGAGGTCGTGGAAGCATAGCCCTCTACCTCGCGGTCGCGGGCGGGGTTCGTAAGCGCGAAGGAGTCGCTGCCCGGAAGGCGATTTTCGATTCGAGTCGGCGTTTCGATCGGCATCGGCGGAACGATCCGATGCCTGCCGACCGCGGGCGCTTCCGTGGGCGGAGAGCCACAAGCTGGCTCCCAAAGCACCGCACCTGCAGCCAATGACTTCAGCAGCACTCGGCGTGCGACACGCTTCTCTCCCCCGTCACCCGCGTCTGAGCCCATGTGCGTTGACCTAGGCTTAGCCTAGTTGCGCACTGTGTCCAGCGACAATCACAGGATCATTGCCACGCGTCCGTAGCAAAACGCGACGCGTCCAGCACTCAGGAGTGAGCGTCGGATTCCAATTCTTGAAATAGCGGTGAAAGTTCACGCCGGCTGCGGAGCGGTTGGCAAAAGCGCGTCGCGCGTTCGAGCAGCAGCGCCTCCAGCTCATCCGCGCGCGGTCCGAGCTCGCTGACGATCTTGCGACGATCGCCCTCCTCGCGCTCGAGCATCTCTTCGTTCTTGGCCAGTACCGCGCGTAGCTCTCGGATCTGGAACTCCAGATCTTCGACCTCGCTGCGCCTCGCCGCTACGCGCGCTTCGGCCTCGACGAGTCTCTGTTTGGCAACCAGCCAAGAGTCCACCACCTGTGCGCATTCACGATAAGCCGTGGACAGCTCAGGGTACGGCTCGACGAATCCCGAGCGACCTTCCCAGCGCATGACGTCCGTGACTTTGCGCTTCAGCTCTTGCGCCGGGCGATCCATGTCGATCGTGAGCGCGGCCGCACCCGCCAGCGCGGCTTTCGATTCGTCGCGTGCCTTACTGGCATCGACACCGAGTGCGTCTACGGCGTGACCGAGGCGCTGCCGGATCTCCCTTCCGCGCGCCTCGATCGCCTCGAGCTCGCGCTGCTCGGTGATGGCCTTGGCGCGTAGCTCGCTGATCTCGCTCACCAGCTGTTTGACCTCCGACAACAAGTCGAGCAGCTGCTTCGGGCGGTCGCCCGCGAACGCCAAGGCCAGCATTTGCTCGAACAGAGCGGTGCGTTTCTGCCAGTGGTCGATCGCCACCGGCGGCAGTGTCCTGGCAGGACCACGCAACTCGAGGTCGTCGCCGAAGGCGTCGCTCGGGATCCTGAGCCCGATCGCACCTGCGATGTTCATCAGGTCTGCGTGGACGCGGTGCGCATCCACCGGGCGGTCTTTGGCGTCCTTCGCCAAGCACTCGAGCACCAGTCGTTCGAGCTCTACCGGCAGCGACGGGTCGTGCTTTTTGGGCGAGACCGGCGCTTCCTTCAGATGTTTGATGAAGTAGCTGGTGATGTCCGGCGCGTCGAATGGAAACTTGCCAGTCACCATCTCGTACATGATGACGCCGAGCGAATAGAGATCTGCTGCCGGGCCTGCCTCGATCGAGGTGATGCGTTCCGGCGCCATGTATTGGGGTGTGCCGAACACCTCACCGGCCCCCGTCAGCCGCGCGTCTTGCATGGAGCGCGCGATGCCGAAGTCGAGCAATTTGACTTGGTCGGTGCCGTTCGGCAGGCGCGCCAAGAAGATGTTCTCCGGCTTGAGATCGCGATGAATGACCTCCAAGTCGTGGGCGCGCGCCAACGCTCGTGCGATCTGAATCATGATCGGCAGCCCGCGCTCGAGCGGCACCTTGCCGTGCTCGAGCACGTCGGCCAAGGTCTCGCCGCTCAGCAGCTCCATCACCAGGAAAACCAGCCCATCGGGCGTCTCACCCTGGTCGAAGATCTCGATGATATTGGGATGGGCGAGCTTCTGCGCGGCCTTGGCTTCACGCCGAAAACGCTCGCGGATCACCTCGTTGCGCGTGAACTGCGGGCTCATCACCTTGACCGCGCACGGGCGATCGACGAGTCGATGGCGGGCGGCATAGACCGTAGCCATCCCGCCTCGGCCCAAGACTTCCTCGATCTGGTAGCGGCCAGCGATCGTGATGCCGATCAGCGGGTCTTGGATCGCGACCAGCGCCCCGCCACACAAGAAGCACCCGGCAGCGTCGTCAGGGTACTTCAGCTTGCACTGCGGACAAGACTTCATGGAAACGCCCTCAACATCCTCTCCGGATCGTTTGCCGGAAGAAAGCCATTCCGGTGCCATCCGCGACAACCATGCCAAAACGGCCAGGTTTCTTCGATTACAGACGGTCGCAATCGGGCCGCCGTGGTAAGAACGGCGTAGAACCGCGGCGAAGCGCGAGCGCGAGGTCACTTGCCGGCAGAGCGACGACAACCCCTGAAGATCGAAGTCCCCAGCCCAAAGCAGGAAAGCCTGCGCTTTGGCCGGGTTGGTCTGATCGTGAGCGCAGGTTTCGCGATTGGCATCATTTGGCCGCGCGTTGCGGGCTTCAAGCTGGTGCCGAGCGTCCCCAGTCAGCCGGCCGAGAGCAGCAGCGCGGATCTGACGGGCGCGCCTGGACAAGCAAAGGCAGCCGCGCCAGTGGAAGCCCCGCCTCCGCCCGAGCCAGAACCGAAAGCCAGCGGCGCTGCACCGTTCGATCGGCTTCGCATCAGCGAGCCGCAGTTCCTGGCCTGCAGGCAGAACGGCAAAAAGTCCAAGGACGAGTGCGACCACATCGAATTCGATCGCCTGGCACGGCCACACATCCAAGCCTTGGCCAGCTGCGCGGGCGCAGACAAATTGCTCGGGGTGTTGTCCCTGGGCTTCGATTTGGACTTCACGTCCCAGGCCGTCAAGAACGTGAAGAGCGGCAAGAGCACCAGCTTCAGCGAATCCCAGACCGAGACGCTGATCGAGTGTGAAAAGCGAGAGTTCTCCAACGTGTCGTTGGTTGGCATCGCCCACAAGCACGAGGCCTACTCGGTCTTCTACAAGGTCGAGTTCGAGAAGCCCGAGGCGGCGGAGCCGAGCGGCGACGTCACGCCGGCAGACGTGACCGAAGCCTCGGGCCACGCCACGGTCGCTTGGGACGTTGCCCTCGTGCGCTCGTCCGCGAGTCGCGACGGAACCGTCGTCGCCCGGGTATTGCAGGGCACGCGGGTCTCGGTCACGGGCCGCCGCGGCGACTGGTACCGCATCAAGTACGACGTCAAAGGCAGCGTCGGCTGGGTTTATCGCACCGCGATCGGCATGTAACGAGCCGCAAATCCCGCGGCAATTCGCCGAGCGGGTGGCGAGCGCCCGCAGCCTGAGATAGATGTTGCGGGTGACGCGCAAAAAGTCGGCCGAAGCGCAGGGCAGCGAGCCTCCGGTCGCGCCGCCTGCTACCCCGGACGTGGCGCTGATCCACGGCGTGACGCCGGACGGCGAAGGCTTCGAAATTTTGCGTGCGCGCGGCGACCGACTGGAGCTCGGTGCCATTCGCCCACTGCGTGAGGGTGCGCCGATCACCGGTGAAGTCGTGACCTTGCGGCCGCGACCGAGCTTCCCGGCGTTGTGTGACGTCGAGTCGCATTTCAAACGCGAGGAAGCCCCGAGCGACCGGCAGGAGCCACCGCCTTCCGCCGTCGTGCGGCGCACGGGGCCCGCGCAGGTCGCGACCGACGAATATCGGCGCAACTGGGACGCGATCTGGAGCTCCTCGTCGACCAAGTCGAAGCTCGCCAATTGATGGCGAGCGTGAGCGTTACAGCGCGTCGCTCAACGCGCGCACTTTGCCTTGTGCCATCACGAAGGTTGCGTCGACGCCACTGACGCGCATGTAAAAGACGCTCGTCGATCGCCAAGAATCGCCCGCGCCGAAGCTGACCGTTTGCGAGGCGCCCAGCCGCGGAGTCAGTAGCAGTCGCAAAGAAGGCGCGGAAAAGCCCTCGCCGGGCAGCGCTGCCCCGCTATGCAGCGCCGCTTCTGCTCGCAGGTCGCCCAGTGCCTCGAGCAACTCGGGCACTCGATCTTGTGGAAAGCTGCCTGCGGGCACGACCGTGAAGCGCTCGCCTTGGCGCACGAGACGCAACGTGCGGCCGTGCGCTTCCAGCGTGATGGCATTGAAGGCTTCGCTGCTCGTCGGAAACAGCGTGCGATTGAGTAGCGAAAGCTGGCAGATCTCGCGCACCGAGCGAGACAAGATGAACACCGGGCCGTCGTCCGAAAGGCTCGCGAACACGCCTAGCGCGGTTTCATCGCCAAAGCGCAGCTGCTGCTTCACCGGCGCACCTTCGCTATTCTTGAAGGTAAAGCGCACTCGAAGCGCGCTGCGTTGCAAGCCGAACGAACCGTCGTCACGATCTGCCACGAAGCGCTCCGCCGTCAACGCGCCCAGGGCCTGAATCAAGTCGGAGCTCAGCGCTCCGTCTGGATCGAAGCCCTTCGGCTCGTCGAGCACGAACCCGTCGTTCACTCTCCTGAGTACCTGCTTGCCTTGCTTCTGCTCGATTTCCGCAGAAATGAAGCTCGATAGGCTGAACTCGCTGAGCTTACGCGCGTACAGCAGCGTCGAGTCGGCCACGAAGCCACGCGACAGCTCGCGCGGGATGCGCAAAAGGACGGCGTCTTGTTCGCGGTACACGAGCAGATTGCCGGCCGTGTCGCGCTGACCGACGCGCACCACCTGCCGTACGACGTCGGTCTCGCGTGCCGCGGAAGAACGCAGGGTGACCGAGCTAGCGGCAGGGTCGAGGCCGAGCTCATGCAACTTGCCGAGCTCGAAGGGGACGCGCTCGCCCTCCGCCTCGAGCAACTCAGTGATGCGTTGATTGCCCGCTTCGAGCTCGACTTGAGTCTCGCTGCCGGCATGCAGCACGAAGCCGCTGCCCTTACGCACCAGCGCGAATTTGCTCTTGCCCCCGGCAATGTCGAGCTCCTCCACTTCATCGGCGTGCAGCGAGAAAGCCCGGCGATCGATGAAGTCGTTCGGCTCGAGCCCAAGCGTGGCTTCGAGCTCGCGTGGTGCGCAGGCGCGCTGCACGTCCGGTGTCCGCCGAACCACGACGAGCAGCGACGGGTCGCTGGGACAGCTGCCGCCCACCTCGAAACGGAGGCTATTTCGGGCCTCTTTGAGCGTCAGCTCGAAACGAGCACGCGCCGGCCCGAGCGCGCGCTCGGCTTCGGCTTCCGAGAGGAACACGCTCGCAGTCAGCCGACTGAGCTGGAAGAACAACGTCTTCAGCGTCTCGCGGTTGGCCAAGAGCTTCGATTCGTGCTCGCCTTTGATCAGAAAATTCGTGCCCGTGCTGCGCTCGAGGGTGATCTCGAGCTTGGGGCTGGTGATGGCGATCGCCTTCACGTCCGCTTCGTTTACCGGCACCAAGCTCCGCAGCCGAAATGCGTCGAGCTCGACGGCTAGCTCGTCCGCCACCGACTTGGAGACGACCATCAGCTGGTGGGGCTGCTGATCGATGGCGACTTCCAAGTAGCGGGCGCCTTCCGGCGTGGGTGCATTGCCGCCGAGCGCCACTCGATACGAATGCTTCTTGGTTTGCAGAGAGGCACGCAGCGCAGGGTTCTCGAGCCCCAGCGCGCTGGCAGCTGACCCTTGCTCGACGGGTCGCAATGCGCGGGCGCTTGCCAGTCCGGACAAGAGCCTTTCGACCGTGGCTGGGTCAGCCGTCTCTTTCACGGGCTCGACCAGCCGAAATTGAGCTGATCCGTCGCTGGTTCCGGCGCGCTCGACGGCCAGCTTTCGGCCTGAGCTGGTCAGCTCGAGGCGCGTGACCTCCTCCCGCTCGAAGGCCGGGAGCAGAGCTTGCTCACTGGCCTCGCGGTCCTTCGTGCTCAGCGCGTCTCTCGTGACCAACACGGCGATCGTCGAAGCGCCTGCCAAAAGCAGGATGCCGACGCTCACCAGTGTGCCCGAGGACAGCTTCACGCCGCCTCTCGGCGCGACTTCTTCTCGATCGAGCGTCGACGCATCAGTACGAACGTGCCCATGGCTGCCGCGCAGCCCGGCATGTAGATCAGTACGTAACGGAGCACCTCGGACAAGGTACCCTCGCTCAAGGATAGGCCGACATCGTGTTCGGTCTTCTCTGGCACACTGACCAGGGTGGGTCGCGACGAGAGCCAGCTCAGCGCGTTCTCCGAAAATAGTCGATCGCCGTATAGCGACGAGTCGCTGTAGTTCCTGCCCCAGAGCAGATTGGCGGAGCCCGCGATCACTACGCGTGGCCCGTACTTCGCGGACCGGCCTGGCGGCTTGGGTAGCTCGGCCGCAACGGCTAGCGTGAAGGCCGCGCGGGCCCCGCGCTCGATTGGATCGTGCTTGTGATTCGGGTCGAGCAGCTCGCTCAGATCGCGCACCGAGAGCGCTTGGGGGCTCGTGGTGAGCAGCGATTTAGCCGGTGAATTGCTCGAAATTCGCAGGCTCTGCGCGCCGCTGACCAGCACTCGTGAGTCGATTTTCGCGCCTTCGCGTTCCAGCCCGCGCGTGACTTCGTGCTCTTGGGGTGTGGCGAAGAACACCTCACCCGCGCCGCGCGGTAGCCGCAGTGCGGTGTCGGTCTCCAAGATGAAGTCTTGTCCGAAGTCGACGCCAATCAGCTTCCCGACCGGCTCGAGGCCGGAGCGCTGGACACGCTTGTCTTCGCCCAGCACCGGAGCCGCGAGCACGAAGGCGCTGCCTCCGCCCTGGATGAAAGCCACGATGCGCGCCGACGCCGCGTCATCGACCGCGACGCTCGGTCCGGCAACGACGAGCACGGTGCAATCGGCGAGCGTTGCGCCAGGCGACGCCAGATCCAGCGCGAGCACTTCGAAGTTGCTCTTCTCCAGACGGTGGCGCACCTCGGCCAATCCTTCCGGGCCCACGTCGTCGATCGATAGCTCACGGTGACCAGTCGCGAAGCAGGCCTTGGCCTTGCTTCCGCCGAGCACGTTGGCGATGCCCTCGGTCAGCGCTTGCTCCAAGCGCGGCCGCGCCTTGCCGGACTGCTCGTCGTAGTGCACGAGCTCCTCTGCGGTGATGAACCAGTGACGCTCGCCACGCGAGATGACCAAGCTCGCGTCCGTCACGACGCGGCCGTCCTCCGCGCGCCCAGTGAGCAGCCCCAAGTCCTTCTGGAGCGCCTGAAATTCAGCCGGATTCTGATCGGGGTCGACGAATCTCGAGCTCAGCTTGGAGGTCTCGGCGCGGTACTGAACCAGCATCTGTCGCACGCTCACGCTGAGCGGGTCGGCGCGACTCAAGAACACCGTGACCACGAGCGGCTGCTCGAGGGCGTGCAGGGTCGCGAGCGTGGCCGGCGAAAGTGTGTACAGCCGCTCTGCGGTCAGATCCCAACGTTTGTACCAACGCGCGACGAGTACGTTCAGGTTGACGGCCAAGAGCGCCGCGCCCAACACTCCGAGCGCCGCGAAGGCGCGAAACGTGCGCGACACGCCGCCGCGTGCGCTCGCCAGCGCGCGGGGTTTGGCTGGCGCGCTCATCCCCACCGCCAGGAGTCGACCACGCGGGTAGTCACGAACAGGCCCAGCGCCACCACTGTGCCGTCGAACACGACACGGCGCAAATCCAGGATCCCTTTCGAGAAGTCTTCCATTTGGCCCATCATCGAAACGTGCGCGCACACGTCGCGGAATACACCCGGATCGAAGATGTATTCCCCCACGCCCAGGATGAACAAGCCGAACTCGATGAAGATGGTCAGCAGCAGCGCGACCAGTTGGCTCTTGGTCATGGCGCTCATCAGCGTGCCGAGGCTCAAGTAGGCGGCTCCGATGCCGAGCAGCCCCAGGTAGCTCGAACCCACCACGCCCCAGTCGACGACCCCAGTTTTTCGCAGAATTACCAGGTAAAGTAGCGTAGGCAGCCAGATCAGTGCGTAGGTCGTGAGCAGCGCCGCGTATTTGCCGAGCACCACGCTGGTCGGCCTAATGGGTGCGGTGAGCAGGGCCTCGATCGTACCGCTGCGACGCTCTTCGGCGAACACGCGCATGCTGAGCGCGGGACACACCAAGAGCAGCGTCATGAGCAAGAAGATCGACTCTTGCCCGAAGTACGCTTGCACGGGTCCGGTGTCGACCGACACGTCGGCCATGCTCGCAAAGTGGGTGATGATCGAATAGAAAATAGCGCCCTGCAGCAGCAGGAACACCGTCAGCAAGACCCAGGCTAGCGGAGTCACCCACAGGCTGAGCATTTCGCGGCGATAGATGGCAATGAAGCCGTTCACCGAGCGCTCCCTGGCTCGCTCGTGCCGCTTTCGGCCTTCTCGTGAGCGGTCAGTGCGCTGAAGACCTGCTCCAGTGATGCCTGCTCGGGGATCAGCGCGTGAATGCCGATGCGCGCCTCGGTCAGCGCTCGCACCAGCATTTCGATGGCCGCTTCGGCGTCGCTCGCCTCACTCACCGCCAGGTGCAGAGTGCGGCGTCCTTCGCCCGCCTCGTCGCTGCTGACCGAACGCAAACTGAGCCCCGAAATGCCGGAAATAGCCGCCTCTGCAGCCAGCTGCGGGTCGCGCACGCGGACGCTCAAGGCGCTCGAGCTCTGGCGCGCGCGCAGAGCTTCCAGGCTGCCCTCCGCGACCAAGCGCCCGCGGTCGATCACGAGCGCGCGCTCGCAAGTGGCCTCGACCTCGGACAAGATGTGGGTCGAGAGCAGCACCGTGCGCTCGCTACCCAAGTCTTTGATCAGTGCCCGTACCTCGCGGATCTGATTCGGATCGAGGCCTGCCGTGGGCTCGTCCAAAATCAACAGCGGCGGGTCGCTGACCAAGGCATCGGCCAGGGCGACTCGCTGGCGGTAACCTTTGGACAGGTGGCCTATCACCGTGCCCGCCATGTGCGTGACGCCCGCGCGCTCCATGGCGCCGCCGATGGCTGCTTGTTGCTTTTTGCGCGGCACTTCCTTCAGGCGCGCACGAAACAGCAGGTATTCGAGCACGCGTAGCTCGGGGTAGAGCGGCGCACTCTCCGGCATGTAGCCGAGGGCGCGCCGCGCGGCCAGCGGCGCCTCGGCAATGTCGTGACCCGCGATGCGTACCTGGCCACTCGTGGCACCCAGGAAGCCGGCCAGGATGCGCAGAGTGGTGCTCTTGCCAGCCCCGTTCGGGCCGAGAAAGCCCACGATTTCGCCCTTTTTGACCGAAAACGAGAGCTCATGCACCGCGACTACGGTGCCGTAGTCTTTGGTCAGGTTCGAGACTTCGATCACGCGTTGGCCGAAGCGTCCTCGGTCTCGTCGTCGTCTACGGCGCCCTCTTCTTCCAGGATCGCGCCGTGGCACTTCTTGAACTTCTTGCCCGAGCCACACGGGCACGGGTCATTGCGGCCGATCTTGGGCGCCGGCGGCGCGCTTCTTCGCGGTTGAACCGGGAGCGGTGCAGCTTCCGGGACCCCGTCGGAATCGCCCGGATGACGCGCGACTGCGGCTTCCAACTCGGCGCGGTAACGTGCCTCGGCCTCCGCTTCGATGGCGGCGATCTCTTCCTGGCGATGCGGGCGCTCCTCGAACAGGCGCACGAGCACGGTGCTCGAGATCTTCGCCATCATGTTCAAAAACAGGTTGTAGCCCTCTTTCTTGTACTCGTTCTTTGGATCGCGCTGGCCGTACCCGCGCAGGCCGATGCCGTCGCGCAGATGCTCCATGTTGGACAAGTGCTCGACCCAAGCTTCGTCGATGCACTCGACGTACAGGCGGCGAAACGCCCGCAGCAGCATTTCCGGCCCGACCTCTTTTTCCTTTTCGACGAAGGCAGCCTCACCGAAGCGATACAGCTCGCGCACCAGGTAGTCCGCGTCCCCGATCTCGTTGACGCTCTGGTCGGGATCGACCCGGAAGTGCTCTTTGAAGCCCTGGTGGATGCCCTTCCAGTCCCAGTCTTCGGCTTGCTTGTTGGGCGGGCAGTTCTCTTCGACCATCGCGCCCACGACGCGATCGAGCAAGTCCAGCACGCGCTCGCGTTGCTCGGACAAGCCGTGCGTCACGAGCTCGACCAGCTCTTCGTACACGCCGAGGGGCGTGCGTTCGCGGCGCGTCTCCAGATCCAGCTTCACGCCCCAGGTGTGGTAGGCGTCGTTTTGCAGTGAGCGGAGCTCGACGAGTGTTCCGGCTTTCTCCAGCTCCGCGTCGCTGGGCGCGCGATACTTGCCGTCGTCGCCGGTCGGTTGCAGGGGCGGGTCGCAGTACATGCCGATCAACTGCGCGACCAACGGGCGCGAGCGCTCCGCGATCTTCTCGTCAATGGCAATGACCCGGATCTCTCCGGTGGATTTGCCGTTTTCGTCGTGCTCTTCGGGCGCGTATCGGCCGAGCAAGAGCTGCTGCCGCAGCGTGTACACGGTCTTGCGCTGCGCGTTCATCACGTCGTCGTATTCGAGCAGGTTCTTGCGAATGTCGAAGTTGCGCTCTTCGACCTTGCGCTGCGCGTTCTCGATGCTGCGCGAGACCAGCGGATGCTCGATCGGCTCGTCGTCGGGCATGCCCATGCGATCCATCAAGTTCTTCACGCGGTCGCCGGCGAAGATGCGCATCAGGTCGTCTTCGAGCGAGAGATAGAACTTGCTGTAACCGGGGTCGCCTTGGCGGCCTGCGCGACCGCGCAGCTGGTTGTCGATGCGGCGCGACTCGTGGCGCTCGGTGCCGATGATGTACAGACCGCCGAGCTCCACGACCTCGTCGTGCTCGACCTTGCATTTGGCCGCAATTTCGCTGACCAGCTGGGCGAACTCTTCCGGGTGCGTTTCCGGGGTCTTGCCCGACTTTCTGAATTCGACGCCGGCGATCATCTCGGCGTTGCCGCCCAGCATGATGTCCGTACCGCGCCCGGCCATGTTGGTGGACACGGTGATCGCGCTCTTCTTGCCCGCTTGCGCCACGATGAAGGCCTCGTTTTCGTGGTGCTTGGCGTTCAGCACGTGGTGCGGGATCTTCTTTTTGGCCAAAATCCGCGCGATCGCCGAGCTCTTCTCGACGCTGGTCGTGCCGACCAGGACCGGACGACCCTCTTCGTGGTGAGTGAGGATGTCCCGCGTCAACGCGTTGAACTTCTCGCGCTCGGTCTTGTACACGACGTCGTGGTCGTCCTGGCGGATGTTCGGCTTGTTGGTGGGGATGGCCGTCACCATCAGCTTGTAGGTCTCCGAGAACTCGTGAGCCTCCGTCTCGGCAGTACCCGTCATGCCCGCGAGCTTCTTGTACAAGCGGAACAAGTTCTGGAAGGTGATCGTGGCCATCGTGCGGCTCTCCTCTTGGATGCGCACGTTCTCCTTGGCCTCGACCGCTTGATGTAGCCCGTCGCTCCAGCGTCGACCGGCCAGCACGCGACCCGTGAATTCGTCGATGATCAGCACCTTGCCGTCGCCGGACACCATGTAGTGCTGATCGCGCTTGTACAGCGCGTGGGCGCGCAGCAGCTGATTCAAGATGTGCAGGGTCTGCACGTTGACCGGGTCGTACAGGTTGCCGATGCCGACCAGGCGTTGCACGGTCTCCACGCCTTCGTCGGTGAGCGTGGCGCTGAAGCCCTTCTCGTCGACGTTGTAGTGCTCGTCCTTGATTAGCTTGGTGACGATTTCGTTCAGCGTGCGGTACTTCTCGCTGGCCGCGTCGGCCGCGCCGCTGATGATCAAGGGCGTGCGCGCCTCGTCGATCAAAATCGAGTCAACCTCGTCGACAATCGCGAAATTCAGCGGGCGCTGCATGTATTCCAGCGCCGAGAATTTCATATTGTCGCGCAGGTAATCGAAGCCGAACTCGTTGTTCTGGCCGTAGCAAATGTCGGACTGGTAGGCGCGTCGCTTGTCCTCGTCACTTTGCTGGTTGACGATCGTGCCGATGCTCAGGCCGAGCCACTTGTACAGGCGCCCCATCCACTCCGCATCGCGCGTGGCTAGGTAATCGTTGACCGTGATCAAGTGCACGCCCTTGCCTTCCAGGGCGTTGAGGTACACGGGCAAGGTAGCGACCAGGGTCTTGCCTTCACCGGTGCGCATCTCGGCGATCGAGCCTTTGTGCAGCACCATGCCGCCGAGCATCTGCACGTCGTAGTGACGCATCTTGAGCACGCGCAAGCTGGCCTCGCGGCAGACCGCGAACGCATCGACCAAAATGTCGTCGAGCGTCGCTCCGGAATCGAGCTTCTGCTTGAACTCGGCCGTCTTGGCTTGGAGCTCGGCATCGCTCAGCTTTTTCAGTGCCGCTTCACGCCCGGCGACCTCGACGACCAGCGGTTGCAACCGTTTGACCGCGCGTTCGTTCGACGTGCCGAAAAGCTTCTTCGCTACCCAGGTGAGCATGTTCTTTTGTCCACTCGCGAGGGGGCGGCACGAGTCACTCGACTCGCTCGCCCCCGCAGAAATTCGTCAATGCATTCGCAGGCGAGGGAGGAGGCAGGGGAGGGCCCGCGAAATCCCAGGCAACCTAATCCTTAGCCCCGCCTGGTGCCAGCCTGGTTTTCAGCTTCGGCGACAAGGGGTCAGGCCCGGCTCTGTCTCGTAACTATCGGAATTAACTTGGTTAATGTGTGCGGCCTGGCTGGTTTTTCGGTCGGGTGGCGGGTCAAGCATGCGTGCCCGGCTGAATCCGGTAACCGCCGGCGTCCCGCATTTAGTTCCGGGCGATACTCGCAGACGATGCGTGAGCTGGTGGCGGCGTGCGGGATCTGGCTGTTACCGGGCGGCGTGCTCACGCTCTGGCTGCTGGGGCTCGGGGCGTTGCTGCTGCTCGCGGCAACGCCCGTTCGCCATCTGGTGGGCGGCGCGCTGCGTGTCTTCGCGATCGCGGTCGCAGGACATGCCTTGCTCGCGCTGAGCGCGATTCGATACGCCGCTGATCTTTCGGCCCAACACCAGAACCCCTCCGATGCGCTCGGCGCCGCCGGAGCGGCCCTGGTTGCCTCTGGCTTGGTCGCTGTCTTCGGCTGCTGGCTGGGTCGCTCTTGGACACCGAAAGCTCAGCGCCGGCCGGCGCTGCCGGCAGCGATCGACTGGAATCGCGAAGGTCCGCCCGCGGTGATCACCGTGCTCGTCGCGCTCGTGCTGCTGATCGTCTTGGGGCTGACCGCTCAGTGGTGGGTCTTGCTCCTGATTCTCGTCGTGCTGCTGTTCAATCACAGTTTAGTTTTGGGCTGGTCTGCGCAATCGCTACAGGTCGGGTTCGCGCTGCTGGCAGTGCTCGCCTTGGCCGTCTACGCCTGGCTGTCGAGCGGGAAACGCGGCGCGTTGCGCGCACCGCTGCAGCCGAGAGTGGCGC
>Ga0247768_1000082_pt1 | contig 35477 bp, 32 predicted proteins | sample UWRJL016104C6_FD_179944 | JGI IMG/M metagenome (GOLD analysis project Ga0247768, IMG submission 179944) | Plant litter microbial communities from Arlington Agricultural Research Station in Wisconsin, United States - UWRJ-L016-104C-6 | ecosystem: Environmental > Terrestrial > Plant litter >... | reverse complement strand
CGTGGCCTGGCTGGCCGTGCTCAGCATGGTGGTGGCCAACGTGATCGCGGGCCGTCAAGAATCGGTGAAGCGCATGCTCGCCTACTCGTCGATCGCGCACGCTGGCTATGCGCTGGTGGGCGTGGTCGCGATCATGGGCTCGGAGCAAGGCACCTCGAGCGTGCTCTTCTACATGCTGACCTACACGGTCTCGACCGTGGGCGCGTTCGGCGCGCTCATCCTGTGCGGTCGACGCGGGGCGGAAGCCGTCAGCTATGAAGACCTCGCCGGCCTCGGCAAGCGTCATCCCGCCGTTGCTCTGGCGTTTTCGTTCTTCTTGCTCTCGCTCGCCGGCGTGCCGCCAACCGCGGGTTTCTTCGGCAAACTATACGTGTTCAGCGCGGCGGTCGATTCACAGCTCAACGTGCTGGCGGTGATTGGCCTTTTGAACAGCGTGCTAGGCGCTTACTATTATCTACGCGTGATGGTGTACATGTACATGCGCGAGCCAGAACCGGGCGCTCCGATCGCCACGCCCATGCGTTCGGGCTTCGTGGTCGCGGCACTCATCCTCGCAGCGGTGTTCGTGCTCGTGTTCGGCATTCTGCCGAGCTCGTCGCTCGATATCGCCGCGGCAGCTGGGCTCAGGCACGGCTGATGGCTGGGCGGGCTTTCCTTGGTTGCCTCGGCCTGGGCCTGCTCGCTTGGAGCATGCTCGGGCTCGCTGCCTGCAAGGGCAAGTCCAAGCCCGATCCGGTGACGGTCGGCAGCGTGAGCCTGCCGGCGCCGATCGCCTCGTCCCTACCGATCGATCCCAAGATCGTCAGCGCCGCGGTCAATGCCAAGGGCGAGGCGCCCTACACCGGTCCGACGGGCACGATCAGCGGGGTCGTCACCGTGAGCGGTGATTCCTCTCCAGACATTCCCGAGGCCATCGCCAGCATTCCCGCGGACTGCGCGTCTGCCAAGGACGTGTACGGAAAGCTGTTCCGCGAGGGCGCTGGGCGCGGCCTCGCGGACGTGGTCGTGGGCGTCACCGGCTACTCAGGCTACGTGCCCGAGGAGATCCCCGCGCAGCTCGCCGACGCCAATGGTTGCGCCTGGAACGCACGCACCTACGTGCTCACGTTCGGTCAGAGCTTGGACGTGCGTAGCCGTGATTCGCGGCCCTACGTGCCCGATTTGCTGGGCGCTAAGCTCAAGGCTCAGCTGGTGGCTTTGCCGCGCGGCGACGCGATTCACCTTTACCCGGAGCAGCCGGGTCGCTTTCAGCTGACCGACAGCATGCGTTTGTTCATGCTTGCAGACGTGCTGGTGGTGAAGTTCCCGACCCATGCGGTCACCGGCCTGGACGGGCGCTACGTGATTCCGCGCGTACCCGTGGGCAAGGTGAAGGTATCGGCGCTCCTGCCTGCGACCATGGTGCAGATCGAAAAAGAGGTCGAGGTTCATGCCGGTGAGCTGGTCGACGTGCCGTTGACTTTGGCCTTCGATCGCAAAGCCTGGGATGCGCGCCGCGGCGGCACCCCGGCGCCTGCGACCTCCAAGCCGTAACGCGACGAAGCGACCGGCTCAGAAGCTCATGGGCACGCCGGCGCGGCGTGCCAAGAGCTCGCGCAGGTAGCCGAGCGCGGTGCTGCTGGGCGAGACGCTCGGCGTTTGTAAGCGGCTGATGGCCGCCTCGAAACACTGATCGTCGCGCAATGCGTCGCAGGCCACGAGCGTGGCGATCCAAGCATCGGAATTGCTCGGATCGGCTTCCAGCTCTGTCTGGGCCTGCTGGCGCGCACGTTCGGTGCGACCTGAACGCAGCTCGGCGAACGCGCCGGAGCGCGCCGCAGACACGGCTGGGCTGCTCGGGGTCGACGCAGGTGCGCCCGAGCTTTTGGCGCGCGCGCGCTCGAGGGCGCGCTCGGTGCTGCGGGTCGCTACGTGGTAGCTGCGATACGCCTCGAGCCAAGCGCGCGCTTCTTGGTTCCGCCCCAACGCTTGCAGCGCGCTCGCCACCAGCAAATTCGCGGCTTCGTCGTCGGGACGGCGCGCCACGGCGGCCGTGGCATCGCGCAGTGCGCTCGCAAAATCGCCCGCGCGCTCGGCGCAGCGCGCGCGCTCCAAATAGTTCCCGTGGTAATCGGGATCGGTGCCGAGACCGCGCTCGAAGGCGGCTTGCGCGGCAGCGGGTCCGTCTTTGGGCTCGCTCACGGCGCAGCGAATCGCGCCGATGCGCGCCCAAATTTCCGCGCTGTCCGGGTCCTCGGCGTGGGCTTCCTGGTAGGCCGACAAGGCCTCGCTGAGCTCGCCGTGCGCTTCGTGTTCGACGCCCAGCAGATAGGCCGCGTAGGCCTCGGGATTGATGAAGCGCCCCTCGTAGCGGACACCGCCGGCCATGCGCGTCACGCCGCTCGAGCCCACGCCGCAGCTCAGGCACAATACGGTGAGCAGCGCGGGCAGTAGCCCGCGACCTAGCTGCGCTGGGGACCCGAGCCCAAGCTGGATCACGAAAGCTCGCGTAAACCGCTGAGGAAGCGCTCGTTCTCTGCGCTCGTACCGACGGTCACCCGGAGTTGATTGGCCAGGCGCCCACCGCGCTGGTGGAAGCTGCGCACGAGTATGCCGCGCGCTTTCAAGCCCTCGAACAGCTCGACTGCCGGGCGCTCGCTCCTGAACCACAAGAAGTTCGCCTGGCTCGGGGTAACGGTGATGCCTGGCAGCGCGCCGAGCGCAGCGCTCAGCCGCTCGCGCTCGGTCACCACGTACGACACGATGCGGCGAATTTCCGGGGCCAGCTCGGTTACGGCCAACGTGCCCAGCAGCTGCGCGGGGGCGTTCATGTTGTACGGCAAACGCACTTTGTCGATTTCGGCGAGCAGGGACGGGCGGGCGATCAGCCAACCGACGCGCAGGGCGGCAAAGCCGATTTTGGACAAGGTGCGCAGCACGGCCACGTTTTCGTAGCGCCGATACAAGTCCAGCTGATCGCGGTCGGCATACGGAATGTACGCTTCATCGATCACGACCAGCGAGGTCGGTGCCGCTCGAATCAAGCGCTCGAGCCGCTCGTGGTCTACCAGGTTCCCCGTTGGATTGTTGGGCGTGGCGATGAAAATCACATTCGGCGCCGCGTGCTCGAGGCCTCGCAGCATCGATTCGAGCGCCAAATCCCAGCTCGCGTCGAGCGGCACTTCCAGCACACGCTGCCCGCGCACGCGCGCGCTCATGCGATACATGACGAAGCTCGGCGTGCAGGTCATGGTAAGCGCGCTGCCCGTGCGATCGCGCGCCTGCGAGAAGGTAGAGAGCAGCATGGTGATGATCTCGTCGCTGCCGTCGCCGACCAGCACCTCTTCCGTGCTCACGCCCGAATAGCCAGCGAGCGCCTGGCGCAATTGGCTCGAGGTCGCGTCTGGGTAACGCTCCCAGGTGAGCGTGGCCGCGGCTTCGCCGAGGCGCTGTTTGGCCGCAGCCGAAAGCAGCTCCGGCGCTTCGTTGGCGTCGAGCCGCACGGCGAAATCGCCGGCGACGGGGGTGTACGAGCTGAGCTCGGCCAAGGCCGGGCAAAGAATGTCTGAAAAGGGTTCCGCCATCGGGGCGCTCGGAGCATAATCCATCCTAGCGCCATGTTCTCGCACATCCTTGGCCAAGAACCCGCGCTGCAAACGCTCACTTTCGCACTCGACAGCAGGCGCGTGCACCACGCCTATCGTTTCGAGGGCCCAGCGGGCGTGGGCAAGGAGCTCGCGGCGTTTGCCTTGGCTCAGGCGCTGGTTTGCGAGGGCCCTGGCCCACGCGCCTGCCAGCAGTGCAGCGCTTGCCGAAGGGCCCTGCGCATCTCCGAGGTAGAGCCGCACGTGCCCGCGCACCCGGACGTGATCGTGCTGCAACGCGGCCTGTATCGCGGGCAGCTCAGCGCCAACGAGGCGACCGGCATCAGCATCGAGCAAGTGCGGCGGATGGTCCTTTCGCATATCGGTTTCGGCCCGCACGAGGGCCGCGCGCGCGTGTTCATCATCCGCGACGCGGACGAGCTCACCGTGTCTGCGGCAAACGCCTTGCTGAAAACGTTGGAAGAGCCTGGGCAAGGCACGCACTTCGTACTGCTCACGAGTCGCCCCAATCGGCTTCTGGACACGATCCGGTCGCGCACTCTGCCGGTGCGCTTCTCGCCCTTGCCGGACGCCGTGGTCGCGCAGATCTTGCAAGCTCGAGGCCTCGACCCCAAGGTGGCAGCGGTCGCTCAAGGCAGCATGGCTCTGGCTGTGGATCTGGCCTCGGAGGATGCCATCAAGGAGCGTGAAGAGTTCGTGGCCGCGGCCAACGCTGCGCTCTCCGCGCGCGATCTGGCCCCGGCCATCAAGTTTGCCGAAGCGCGTCGGGAACGCGACAGCTTGCGCGGGTTGCTCGCTCATTTCGCGCAATCGTTGGCGGTCGCGGGGCGCGAGCAAGCCGGGCAACGAATCGAGCTCGCCGAGCGCTGCGCCCAGCAGCACCGCGTGGTGCTGTCGACCATGCAAGACGTCGACCGCAACGTATCGCCGGCCCTGGCGCTCGAATCGATGATCTACCGTCTGCGGCAGATCTAGCGTCAGCGCGCCGCGATCAGCGCTTCGTGTAGCGCCCGTGCTGCCTCGGTCACGCCTTCGAGCGAGCCGCGTTCGGGCTGCAGCGCGCCGATCACCGCGGCCAGGTCCGCGTGCTCGGCGACTTGCCGCGCGCGCTCGAGATTGATGCCGCCGATGGCTACCAAGGGGATGCCTGCGCTACGCGCGGCGCGCTGCGCCTGGGCCAACAATCCCAGGCCCACCGCCGGATCTGCGCGCTCTTTCGAGGCCGTGCCAAACACGGGTCCGAAGGCCACGTAGTCGGGTTTGTCGGCCAGGGCCTGCTCGAGCTGTTCGAGTGTGTGCGTGGAGACTCCCAGCAAAAGTCCGGGAGCGAGCAGGCGCACCAAGGGCAACGGAAGATCGTCCTGACCGACGTGCACTCCGTCGCATTGAGCCAAGACGGCCAGATCCGGCCGATCATTGGCGATCAGGCGAGCCCCGAACTTCGAACAGAGTGGCCGGAGCGCGCGCAAGAGCTCGAGGATATCGCGCGTAGCGCTGTGCTTGGCTCGCAGCTGCAGCAAGGGCGGTCGTGCCAAAAGGACGCGCTCCGCGAATGCGACGATGGCGCCGGGCGGCGCGCCGAGCTCGCGAAGGCTATCGACGTCAACGATCGGGTATAGGCCGCGCACGAGGGATATGTTACGCCGCCCGCATGCGCGCCGCGAGCTTGACGCTCGGTTTGGGACTGTGTTTTGCCGCATTCGGCTGTGCTGGCCAGAAGCCAGTCGTCGAGCCGGGCTCGCTGACCGGCGATGTGTCGGCTGGCTCTGCGGCGAACGACTTGGATGCAGGTGCACGGGCTGCCGCTGCTTCCGATGCCGCGCCCGACAGTGGCGCGCAATCCGCAGACAGCGCGCCCCCCGTCGTCGATCCGGCTGTCGCCCATGCGCTCGTCGCCAAGAGCGGTGAGGGGGCGGGAGCGTCGCCGCTCGGCCTGCGTTTCGAAGTGCTCGAGCAGGGCCCGGAGTTGCCCTGGGCGTTCGCGGTCGTCAATCGCGGCACCGAGGCGTCGGTGGTCGACTTCGACGCGCGACTGCTCACGCTCGAGATCCTGCCGCCCGTCCCAGAGCCCGAAGTATCCGCCAAGCCCGCCAAGCAGGCGAAGGCCAAGAAGCCGCCGAAGCCCGTGCTGTGTCGGCTGCCGGCGGACGTCATTCCGAGCTCGGTCGATCCTGCGCTCGCGATCAAGCTCGAACCAGGGGAGGGCTTGGTTCTGAATTTCGACCCGCGCCTGTATTGCTTTGGGAAGTCTCCCGCGCCCTTGGTCGAAGGAGCGCAGGTGAGCGCGCGTTTTGGCTGGTCGCCGAAGCTGAAGGTGACTTGGAAAGGCGGCAAGCGCGAAGAGCAGCTGGCCGTGCAGAAAGAACCGTTCGTGGCCGAGCCCGTCGAAGCACGAGGCTCATTGCCCGGCGCGGACGAAGCGGGCGAGCGGCGAATCAAGGAACTGAGCGGCACCCCGTTCACGCTCGGCTCCAATTTCACGAGCGCGGGCAAGCCACCCGCGCAGGCTGCTGCTGCGCCGCCACCCGGGCTCGAGCTGAGCGTCTCGGGCAGTGACGCCCAGGACGAGGGCATGGTCACGGCTACCACCACCATCACCAATCGCGGCCCGCGCAGGCAAGACGTGTACTTTCGGCGTGAGCTGATCACCTACGAGGTGAGCGGTCCGGACGGCGTGTTCCAGTGCGATCCCAAGCCCGATCGCCGCTCGCCGGCGGATCGCTCTCAGGTGCAGACGCTGCGCCCGGGCGGAAAATTTTCGGCCGTCAGTCGCCTGATCGAGATGTGCCCGGCGCATACCTTCGCGCGACCCGGGTTGTACTTGGTGCACGCGCGCTTCGACGCAGCCGACCCAGCAACTGACCTCGGATACAATGCCTTCATGGGGCGGTTGGTTTCGGCGAAGCCGGCGCTGGTGCGCGTGCGGCGCGGTGAGCTGCCGTTCACGCCGCTGAGCGGCGCACAACGAGTCCGAGTCGGCGAATAGCCGTGTAGGTGCCGCTGCGCGAGCGCCGAAATCCTGCGGCGCCTCGGCAAGTTGGCAAATTGGGGCGCGCCCCCCTTCAAGCGGGCCAGGTCCGGACCGTATCGAACAGGGAATGGCTTTGAACCTGGCGGCAAAACTCGGCACGCAGAGCAGGCCGCAGCTCGACGTGGGCTCGGTAGTGGACCGTCGCTATCGCTTGAAGCGCGAGATCGCGCGCGGCGGCGCTGGCGCCGTGTTCGAAGCGGAGCACCTGTATACGAGTCGACCGGTGGCAATCAAGTTGCTCCTGGCCGAACAGGCGCAAGCATCCGAATCCCGTCAGCGCCTGTTGCTCGAGGCGAAGGCGCTCAGCGTAGCGCGTCATCCGGGCATCGTGCTCGCGCTGGACGCCGGCGAGATCGAGGACGGGACACCGTACTTGGTGATGGAGCTGCTCGAGGGCCGCACGCTGGAGGGCATCTTGGCGGTGCGGCCGCGCCTCGGCGTCGCCGATACGGTGTACGTCGGCATGCAGCTGTGCGACGCGCTGGCCATCGCGCACGAGCGCGGGATCTGGCATCGCGATATCAAGCCCAGCAACGTGTTCATTTCGCGCAGCGAATCCGGACGCGAAGTGACCAAAATCATCGATTTTGGGATCGCCCGCCTGCCGCAACAAAATCAAAAGCTGACTCAGCAAGGCGCCGTGCTGGGCACGCCCGAATACATGGCCCCGGAGCAGCTGCTGGCGCAAGACGACGTCGCCGCGCGTTGCGACATCTACGCGCTCGGCGTCAGCCTGTACGAAGCGCTCACGGGCACGGTGCCTTTCGAAGGCAGTTTCGGGGAAGTGCTGCTCAAGGCCTCGACCCAGCCCGTGCCTTCGCTGAGCGCGCGCTGCCCCGAGGTTCCCAAAGAGCTGGAAGCGGCAATCATGAAGGCGCTGGCTCGCGATCCGAACGAGCGCCACGCCACGGTCCGTGAGTTCGCCGAGGCGTTGAGTCACGTGCCCACGGGCGGTGAATCACCGACCTCACTGCTCGGCTTGCGCGCCACGGCGCCGATGCCAGGCGCGCCGGTGCGTGTCCCACCACCTTTGCCCGAACGGCCGTCGACGCGTCGGCGCTTCGCTCGCGCGCCGTACGTCACGCCGGTCCGTATCCTGTGCTCCAACGGTACGTCGCTCGACGGCCGCAGTGAAGACATCTCCGTCGGTGGCCTGCTCGTACTGGCTCCCCAGGCGTTCGGTCGGGAAGAAAGTGTCAGGGTACGCTTCGCCTTGCCCATCACTGGCAAGTTGTCGGACGTCCCGGCGACCGCGCGCTGGGTGAAAAAAGCCCGCGGCACGGGCGCCATCGGCCTCGAATTCACCGCCTTGGTGCCCGATCAGCTGGCGGCGATCGAGAACTACGTCACGGCCATGGGCGGCGAATAGCGCTAGTTCCGCAGCGCCTTGTACAAGTCGAAGTCGCCCGTGCCGTTGTCGGACGCGAAGTAGATGGCGCAGGCGTCCGGCGAGAGGCTGGGATCCGTCTCTCTCGACATGCCACCAGTATGGTTGAGCGAGGCGAGGGCCGTAGCGGCCGCCGAGGCTGTCCCGTCCTCGTTCAAGGGCGCCGCGAACAGATCCGTGGCGCCCGAATCGTTCACTTCGCAGCCATCGTTCACTGAGGGGTTGCTGAACAGGAGCAGCGTGCCAAGGGCATTGACCCACGGGGTTGCGTCCTCGCCCGAGCGCGCGCATTCGGCCGCGCTCGCCTTCACCTTCAGATCCAGCACGCTGGGCGCAGGCGGGTCGCTCATGCTCGTCGCTTGCCAGAGCAGCTCGGGCTGGCCGTTGCGAGTGCTCATCCAATACACGTGCCCGGTGCTGGGCGAGATGGCGACGCTGTAGTCGTCGAAGCCGGGCGCGTTGATCGGCTCGGGTAGGAGCGCCTCCATCGTGACCACGGCGGGGGCGGTCCAACTCACCATCATCAGCTTACGACCCCCTGCTTGCCGGCGATCGAAGAACAGATTTTGGTCCACGTAGCCGGGCGCGAGCAGCGGGCCACTTTCGATTTGCGTCAGGAGGGTCACCTGCACAGCCACGCCGCCGACGGGCGCGGCCGCGTAAAAGATCTTGGCCTTGTCCGCGGCACCCGAGACGTAAAACAGCTGCGAGCCCACGCCGGCAGGGCGTGCAAAACGCTCGATGCTTTGCGGGGTTTGGGCGAACAGTTTCCGCGCCGGGCCGAACTCGAAGCGCTTGAAATCGGCGCACTTTCGGCAGGCGTTCGTGCCGTCTTGGCAATACTCCCCCGCCGAGCAGGCGCAACCGGTGGGTGGTTTGCCCGCACTGCCCGCGCTGGCCGCGTCGCCTCCGCTGCCCGCGCTCGGCGCGCCGGCGTTGCCCTCCGGGCCACCGCTCTCGCCGGCATCGCCGCTGGCATCGCCGCCTACACCCGCGCCGCTGCTGCTCGAACTGTCGCTGGCGGTGAACTTCTCGCCGCCGCAGTCCGCGCTCAGCGCGAGCAGATTGAGCGTCCCGAGGCCCAATGCCAAAAGCCGGGCTCGCTGACCCGGCTTAAATAAGCGACAGCGCATCGTCCCAAATCATGCTCTAGCGGGCGAGCGCTGGCAAACTTCACTTCTTGTCTGTCTTGTTTGTCTTGTCTGGCGCGGTTCCCGCCTTGGCGCGCTTCATCTCGGCGAGCTCGGCGAGGTTGGCTTTGGCGCGTGGATCGCTCGGGTCGAGCGTCAGAGCGCGTTGGTAGGCGCGTTCCGCAGCGGCTAGGTCGCCCTTTTTTGCCAGGGCCGTGCCGAGGTTGATCCATGCCGAGCCGAGCTTCGGGTCGAGCACGCTGGCTTTGGTCGCGGTGCTGATCGCGAGATCCAGCTGGCCTGCCAGGAAGTAGGCGTACGACAAGTTCGAGACGTAAGTTGCCCGATCCGGCGCGAGCGCGACTGCGCGGTCGAGCTCCGGCAATGCTTTGGCCGTCTGATTCAGCGCCAGGTAGGCGGTGCCCAAATCACCGTGCACTTTGGCGTCGTTGGGGGCGAGCGTGGCTGCGCGTGAGAACGCGCGCACGGCCTCGGCGACCTCTCCTTGAATCAAATACGCGGTGCCCAGATTGGTCAGGCGTTCGGCATTGTCGGGATCGAGCTCTGCCGCACGGCGTAGGCGCGTCAACGCCTCGGCAGGCTTGCCCGTGGCGAGCAGGGCGACCCCCAGCGCAGATTGAGTTTCTGCGTCTTCGGGCGCCAAGCGCTGCGCGCGGTCGAGCGCGCTCAGCGCCTCTGGCGCGTTGCCCAAGATGAGCAGCAAGCGCCCGCGCTCGACGAAGGCGGGCGCATACGCGTCATCGAGCTTGAGCGCGGCGTCGACTTTGCGCAAAAGCGCGAGCAGCTCCGGATTCTTCGGAGCCGCAGCGAAATCAGTGGCGACGTCGGAGGCGGCCAAAGCCACGCGCACCAAGCCAACCTGTGGCGCCGGATCTTTCGGCGCGAGCTTGCGGGCGTTCTCGTAGTGGGCCTTGGCGGCCGGCAGATCGTCCGCGAGATAGGCTTGGTCGCCCGCGGCGAGCTCCGCGTCCGAAGGTTCGGTCGAGCCGCGCGCTAGCCCGCCAGGCACCGGCTTTGGCTCGGGTACGGCGGGCGCAGCGGCCGCGGGTCGCGGGCCTTCGTGCGGCGCCGCTGCAGCCGCTGGGCTGAGATCGTGCTTGGCGTCGCTGCAGCGGCCCGCGGAGGTTGCGCTAGCGCACTTGGGCGCGCTCGCGAGTGGTGCGAGCGCCGCGTTGTTCGCGCCGGCCCCGGCAGGCGCTGCGCTCGCGGCCGCGGCGGGCGTGCTGGGCAGGGCGGGTGCTCCGCTGCTCGCGCCCGCACACGCGCTCGCCGCGCTGCCCAAGCCGAGGGCGAGGTATGCCAAAAGGCCGAGCCGAGCGGAGGGCGGCATGCGCTGTCAGGGAGCGTCGTGCCGCACGCCGTGCTCTTTGCCGTCGTAGCGCAGCACGGCGCGTTTGCCGTCGACCAGCGTGGCCAGCGACACCGGTCGCTTCCAGATACGCACCAGGCTGGCCATCGTTTCGCGTGCGTAGTCGTTGCGCAGATCGACGCCGCGATGCTCGTGCGTGAGCAAGAGCTCACCGCGGTTTTCGTAGTTCGCGTCTTCGACGAAGATCGAAGGGTTGCCGAAGTTGGTCAGTTGCGCGAGCAGCTTCTCTTTGACGGCTTGGAACTCACGAGTGTCGATCTCGTAGCGCTCGTTCCTGTTCGACCAATTGAAGGTGAACATTTTGTTTTCCATCGCGAATTCCGGGGTCAAAAATTCATCGATGAAAGTCACGTCGTTGTACAGCGCGCGCACCTCGAACACCTTTTGCTTGCCCAAGCCGAGCCGCAGATCCCAGTTCTTTTTGACGTCCAGGTCGTCGCAATCTTCCCACTCTTGCCCGAACTGGCCCTTGTCCCAGCGCTCCTCGATGTTGCGGTACAGCTCGACACCCAGCTTGTATGGGTTCAAACGTCCGCCACTCGTGGCCATCACGCCCGCGTTGTTCTCGGCATAGTCGACGATCTCACTCCAGTCGCAGACATCGCCGGTCATCATCTTGGAGTGCCAATACGAGGCCCAGCCCTCGTTCATGATCTTGGTCTGCATTTGCGGCACGAAGTAGTAGCCTTCGTCGCGAATGATGCTCAAAATCGCGCGTTCCCAACGCTCGAGCGGCGCGTTCTCGAGTAGGAACAACAGCACGTCCTGCTCGCGTTGCGCTGGGAACTTGCCCTTCTCCAGCTCACGCTCGGCTTCCATCTTCTTCTTTTGTTCTTCGATGTACTCGCTCGGGTTGATGAACTCCTCCATGTAGTCCTTGGAGCGCAAGCGCGGCACTTGCACTTGCTCCGGCTCTTCGTCGGGACGTGAGTCACGACGGCGGACTACGAAGCGAGACCAGGGGTCGATCAAATTCTCGAGCGACAGGCAGACATCCACGAACTCTTCGACCTTTTGGATGCCGTAGCGATCGACGATGCGGCGCACGGCGGAGCCGTGGTTGGCCATCTTGTCGACCCAGCGCCGATTGGGGTCATAGCCTTCCTTTCGGCGGCCGATCGGATCGGCGATGTGGTCACCCGCGTCCAGGTCCGTGGTGCGGAAAGCGAAGTTGTTCTTGAAAAAATCGACGTGCCCGAACACGTGGCACATCACGAGCTTCTGGTCGGTCAGGCTGTTGCCTTCGAGCAGGTAGGCGTACGAGGGGTTGTTGTTGATCACCATCTCGTAGATCTTCGACAGCCCATACTCGTAGCTCTTGCTGAGCCGCTCGTACTCCATGCCGAAGCGCCAATGCGGGTAACGATTGGGAAAGCCGCCGTAGGCGGCGATCTCGTTCATGTGGTCGTAGCTGAGCATCTCGAACACGACCGGGAAGAAATCGAGCCCGTGCGCGCGTGCGATTTTTTCGATCTTGTCCTGTTCGTCCCTCAAGTAGCGCGGCAGCGTGGTGTTGGTGGCAAACTGCGACATGCCCTTATTTCCCTTTGCCCAAGAACTCTTTGATGCTGCCCACGACTGCGTCTCGATCTCGGATCTCGCTGGTGATCACGCGCTCATCGCTGGCGAAATGTTCGCGTAAGTCTTTCACGAACTGACCAGACCCGTACGGACTCTCGACCTGGCCGTAGGCGAACATGTTGACCTTGGGCAGGATCTCTTTCTTCATCAGCTCGATGCACGTGAGCGTGTCGTCCATCGACCAGTTGTCGCCATCCGAGAAATGGAACGGATAGATGTTCCATTCTGCGGACGGGTAGTGCTCGTCGATGATCTGCGCACATAACCGGTAAGCGCTCGAGATCATCGTGCCGCCGGACTCGCGCGTGCGAAAGAACGTCTCGCGATCCACCTCACGGGCTACTGCGTCGTGGATGATGTAGCGCGACTCGAGGCCTTGGTATTGGCGGCGCAGCCAGGTGTCGATCCAGAAGCTCTCGATGCGCACGATCTCTTTTTGCTCGTCGCCCATCGAGCCAGAGACGTCCATCATGTACAAAATGACGGCGTTGGCGACCGGCTCATGGTCCTCTTTCCAGGAGCGAAAGCGCTTGTCTTCCTTCTGCGGAACGATCACCGGGTTATTGGGATCGTACGCGCCGCTGGCGATCGAGCGGCGCAGTGCCTCTTTGTAGGTGCGCTTGAAGTGGCGCAAGGATTCGGGGCCGACGCGGCGGATCCCGGTGTAGCGATCCTTGGCCGCGATGATGCGGCTCTTGCCCTTGTTCTCGATGGCCGGCAGCTCGAGCTCTTCACCCAGAATGTCGGCTAGCTCGTCGAGCGTGATGTCCACTTCCAGGACGTGATCGCCGGCGTCCTTGCCGGCTTGGCCAGCGCCGTCTTCGCCCTCGGCCTGCTCGCCACCGACGGGATCGCCGGAGTCGCCCTTGCCTTGACCGACACCGCCCTTTTGCTTGTCACCGAAGGTGAAGCGCGGGATGTCGATCTGCGGGATTGGAATCGAGACGAGATCCTTGCCCTTGCGCCCGAGCATCTCGCCTTGCGAAATGTAGCGTCTGAGGTTTTGGCGAATCTTGCCGCGGACGATGTTGCGGAACCTTGAATGGTCCTGATCGATCTTGAGCGACATTCAACTACCATTCTTGCACGTTTCAAGCGCCCGCGGGTCTGCTAACGTCGCTTGGGTGAGCTTCATGCTTGGGTCCCGCTTCGGCTATTTTTCGTGCTTTCTACGCACTCTTCCGGCACTGGCATTGGCCCTGGCCGCGCTCTCGGCTTGCTCCGGTGAGTCGGCGCCTGGGGACGCGCCCAGCCAGGGTACGGGCGCGCCCGACGACGCTGGCGGCGCTTGCAACGTCGAGCCCACGACGGTGACCGGCCTCGACCAAACGCACGTCGCCACGTGCTCCGAGGTCAGCTATCCGGACAACCCCCCGGCTGGCGGCAACCACTATTCGCAGTGGGCGGCCTTCCAAAGCTACTCGTTTCCGGTGCCGCGTGGGTTCTGGGTACACGACTTGGAGCATGGCGCGGTCGTCTACAGTTACAACTGTCCGGACGGCTGCGCGGAAGAAGTGGCGCAAGTGCAGGCGTTGATTGACGCGCTACCGGCCGACCCCCTGTGCTCCGCGGACACGGAGCGGCGCGTGGTGCTCACCCCGGACCCGTTGCTCGATGTACGTTGGGGTGTGAGCGCCTGGGGCTTCAGCCTGCGCGCGGACTGCGTGGACAGCCAGCGCTTCCAGCAATTTTACCTGAACCACTTTGCACGCGGGCCCGAGAATTTGTGTAACCCGGGAACCGACTTCGGCGGCACGCCGCCCTGCCAGTGACGCCCTCGACCCGCGTCCCAGTCTTTGATAGACAGCAGGGGAAGTGGCAACGGGCGAGAAGTACCTGAAGTTTCGCTGCACCGGCTGCGGCAATTGCTGCAAAGAGCCGCTCTTGCCGCTCACCGATTCGGACATCAAGCGCATCGTGAGCCACACCGGTGAAAGCAGCCATGAGCTGGTGCGTTGGGTGGATCGCAACGGCATCGACATGGACGACGAGCCCGAGGCGTTCGTCATGCTCCGCCAGGGCAAACGGGTGATGGTGCTGCGTCACGAGGGCGGAGGTTGTCGCTACCTGGGTGGGGACGATCGCTGCACGATCTACGAGCACCGGCCGCTCGGCTGTCGCATCTTCCCGTTCGACCCCACCTTCAAAGAGGATGGTCAGCTGCGTCGCCTCAAGCTGATTCAGGCCACCGATTGCCTGTACGAGCTCGACGGCATGAACGACCTGGGCAAGATGCAGACCCTTCACCGCCGACACTTGGCGGCGACCAGCGCATACCAAGCGAAGGTGGCGCGCTGGAACAGCCGCCAGAGCGAGCGTAAGAGTCTCGGCAAAAAAGCCCAGACGGCGGCCGATTTCTTCGCTTTCCTGGGCATTTGACGGCTCGGGACCGAAGTGCGCAGCCGCGGCTTATCTCGCCCCGCGAGCGGCCGTCTTGCTTGAAACACGACATTGACTCACAGCGTCGACCGAAGCTCGCGTCAGCCCGATTCCGAAGGCGCCCCACGGCGGGACGCCCGCGCGCCCAATCGTCGCACGGTGCTCGTCGTCGACGACGACCCGATCGTGCTCGAGGTGACTCGCGAGCGGCTGGAGAGTGCAGGCTACATCGTCCACGTTCGTGAAGAGGCGCTCGGCACTTCGCAATGGATCGCCGAGTTTCAGCCGAGCATCGTGTTGCTCGACTTCAATATGCCGGCGCTCACCGGTCCCGACCTCGCGCAGCTGCTGAAGAAGCGTCCGGCCACCAAAGACATCGCGATCATCCTGTACTCGTCACTCGAGTCGAGCGACTTGCAAGCCAAGCAGCGCGCCACGGGCGCCGTCGGCGCGATCCGCAAGAGCAGCGACGCACGCCGGTTTTTGGAAGAGTTCGAACGGCTGGTGGCTCGCTCGACACGCGGCTCCGCGGGTTGACCCGCAGATAGCGCTGCGTGCTTCCCGGCGCGTCTTGCTTGCGGCCCGGTACTTCGGCTAATTAGAGGTCATGGGCAACAAGAGCTATCTCGTTTTGACGGCGGTGGGGCCGGATCGTCCGGGGTTGGTGAGCGAGATTTCTGCCATGGTGCTCGCCGCGGGGGCGAACCTCGAGGACAGTCGCATGGCGATCCTGGGCGGCGAGTTTGCGCTGCTCGTGCTGGTCTCGGGCGATCAGCAAGTGATGCATGACGTCGAAGCGCGCGGGGCGGTGCTGGGCGAGCGGCTCGGGCTTCGCTTGCTGACCAAGGCCACCACTTCACGCCAGGCGGCGCGGGACTTTTTGCCCTTTCGGATCCGCGTCACGGGCGTGGATCGGCCGGGCATCGTGCAGCGCGTCGCGGCAGTGCTGGCCGGTCGCGGGGTGAACGTGGCTTCGCTCGAGTCGCGGCTGGAGTTCGCGCCCGAGAGTGGCACGGCGATGTTCATTTTGGAGGCCAACTTGCAGATCCCCTCGGCCTTGGCGCTGGCGGACCTGCGGCGTGAGCTCAGTCGCGTGTGCGAAGAAGAGAGCTGGGACTACACGTTGGAAGACGGCTGACACGCGCTCGGGCTTGCGCGTGGAGCACGCGTGGTAGGCTAGCCCGCCATGCTCGTTCGCCCTCGCCGCAATCGGCTCAGTCCCCAAATGCGCGGCCTCGTCCGCGAGACCAGCCTCAGCCCCGATCGCTTCATCTACCCGATGTTCGTGCAGGAGGGCGAAGCTCAACGAACGCCCATTTCCTCCATGCCCGGGCAAGCACGTTTGTCGGTCGATTTGCTGGTCGAGACGGCAGCGCAGGCCTTCGCGCTCGGGGTGCCCGGTGTCGCGCTCTTTCCTGCGTTGAGTGACGATCTGAAGGATCCGCGCGGCACCGAGAGCACGAACAGCCAAGGCCTCTTGCAGCGCGCAGTGCGCGCGCTCAAGGCGGCGCTACCGAGCCTGCTCGTGATCACGGACGTGGCGCTCGATCCGTACTCTTCGGACGGTCACGACGGCGTGTTGCTCGACGGCCGCATCGACAACGACATCACCGTGCCGATCCTGGCGCAGATGGCGGTAGCGCAAGCTCGCGCAGGTGCCGACATCGTGGCTCCCAGCGACATGATGGACGGCCGCGTCGGCGCCATCCGCAGCGCGCTCGACGCCGCCGGCTTCAACCAGGTCGGGATTTGCGCGTACTGCGTGAAATACGCGTCCGCGTTTTACGGCCCGTTCCGCGAAGCGCTGGATTCTGCGCCGCGGGGTGGCGACAAAAAGACCTACCAAATGGACCCGGCCAACGTTCGCGAAGCGCTGCGCGAAGTGCGCCTCGACGAGGCCGAAGGCGCCGATTGGCTGATGGTCAAACCAGGTTTGCCCTACGCGGACGTGCTCCGTCACGTGCGCGATCTGACCGCATTGCCGGTTGCCAGCTATCAAGTCAGCGGCGAGTACGCGATGCTCAAAGCCGCCGCCCAGAACGGCTGGCTCGACTACGACAAATCGATCCTCGAAACCCTGCTCTGCCTACGCCGCGCCGGCGCCGACATCATCTTCACCTACGCCGCGATCGAAGCCGCAAAGCTGCTCGCGTAGGCCCGAGCTAACTCAACTCGAGCACGCTCTCGTAAGTCGCGCGTACGCTATCGGTGACGTCCTTGTAGCGGGTGATCAGGTGTTCGCTGGCGCGTCGTCCTTGGCCGTCTTGAAAGCCCATACGGCGCGCGAGCTGCGCGAGGCTTGCGCTGCGGGTGTCGACCACCGCGCCGCTGTGGCCGCTTTGGACGACGATGCGCTGTTCGAGTTGGCGTAGAAAGCGGTAACCGTCGCTGAAAATTTCGAAGTGAGTCGTGCTCAGGTAGCCAGCCGAGTGCAAGGCCGTGAGCGCCACGCCCAGGTCGGGCGTGCGCACGCGAGGGTCGGAGCCATTTTTCATTTGCAGCCATTGCACCGCAAATTCGATGTCGAGTAGGCCCCCGTGGCCAGTCTTCAAGTTGTAGCGGCCCTCGCGTTCGCGGCCCTGCTCCTTTTCCAGGCGCGTGCGCAAATGGTGCATTTCGCTGGCGGGCGGCGCACCGCCCTCGTAGGCGGCGCGCCAGGCAATGGTCAATGCCCGACGAAGCAGCTCTGGATCGCCGACCACGCCGCGCGCGCGCAGCAGCGTTTGCCTCTCCCACGGCGCGCCCGAGGACAACACCGTGGGGCCCGAGTCGTGCTCGCTGCCATCGAGTGTTTGGCCGTGGTAGCGCGCGAACGAGGCGAGGGAAGTGACTAGCAGCCCGTGCGAGCCCGAGGGGCGCAAGCGCGCGTCGAGCTCGTAGCCTGGACCGGAAGCGTGGGATTCCGTGAGCAAGCGGATTACGCGCTGCGCGCCGCGCACGAAGTAGGTCGTGGCCTCCTGGGGATCGGGCGCGGCGTCGGGCAAAAAGCTGAAAATTACGTCCAGATCCGAGGCGTAGCCCAGGTCCCGACCGCCCAACTTGCCCAAGCCGAGGACCGCGAAGCCGGGCATGTCGCCGAACACGTGCCGAACCACGCCGCCCAGAATTTCTTCGGCCAGATCGGCCAAGATGCGCGTCGCGTCGCGCATGCCGATGGTCCCGGCCAGGTCCGCGACCGCGACTTCGACGGTGATACGCCGCTTGGCTGCGCGCAGTGCGCCGATGAACGATTCTTCGCGTTCATGGTGATCGGCATCCGGCGAGAGCGACTCGGCTGCGTTCCAAATCTCGGCGCGAACGGCCGCCTGCGGGTCACTCACGGCGCCACCGCCGAACAAGATCACGTCTGCCAACTCGGGCCGACTGGCGACGGCATCCCCGACGAACGCGCTGGCGCCGAAGGCGGTGATCAAGCGCTTGAGCGCGCGTGGATCGTCGCCGAGCGCGTTGACGTAGGCCCCGGGCGCCAAAAATCTGCCGAAAAATGCGCGTAAATAGCGCGCGGCTTGCTCGGGATCCGCGGAGTTCGCCAAGGCATCCAGCACGCTTTCGGTCAGCGCCGGGTGGCGATCACGAGTGAGCGCCCCGAGCAGGCCATCGGGGCGTCGCGCCAGCGCCGCGACGTGCTCGCCCATGTCGGCGCTGCGAAATTGCTCCTCGGCGACGCGACCGAGCTCCGGATCGTCGCCCTCGATCTCGCTTGCCAGATGAGCACGCGAGACACTGGCTATGGTCCTTGCATGGTGCGTCAGTGATTGGAACGTGCTGCTCACCCGCTCGCGCGCGAGCTCCAACTCGCGTCGTAGGCCCGAGCCATCCGCAAAGCCCAGGCCGCGCGCAAGACGTTCATACTCTTCGGCGTCGCTCGGGAGCAGATGAGTTTGCACGCCGCTCGCCCATTGCACGCGGTGCTCGACGCGTCGGAGCAGCACGTACGACTCGGCGATGCCGCCCCCTTCGCGATCGCTGACCAAGCCCTGACTTCTGAGCCGCGCCAGCGCGGGCAAGGTGCCTTGCACGCGCAGGGCTTGTTCCCGTCCGCCCCAGACCAATTGCAGCGATTGTACGAAGAATTCGGCCTCCCGAATGCCCCCGGGGCCGAGTTTTAGGTCCCGGCCGGGGTCGGGGCTGAGCTCGTTGCGCGAACGCACGACCAGCTCGCTCAGGGCTTCGGCGATGGTCGGGTCGACGCGGTTCCGATACACGAAGGGCGTGATCAGCTCGCGTCCGAGCAAGCGACCGAGCTCCAGATCGCCAGCGCACGGGCGAGCGCGCAGCAGGGCTGCGCGTTCCCACAGCCTGCCCCAGGTTTCGTAGTAGCGCTCGGCGGCAGCGACCGAGTTGACGATCGCGCCTGTTGCGCCTTCGGGCCTGAGACGTAGGTCGACGCGCCAGATCAAGCCGTCTTTGCTGGGCGTGCCCATGGTGGCCACCGCGCGCCGCACGACCCGGGTGAAGTGCTCGTGAAGTGACAGCTGGCTGCCACCCTCGTCCGTGTCGTAGATGAAAATGACGTCCACGTCCGAGCCCGCATTCAGCTCATTTCCGCCCAATTTCCCCAGGCCCAGCATGACCAGCGTCGAGGGCAAACCGTCCGCGCGCAGCGGCGCGCCGAAGCGCTCGACGATGGCAGCATCTGCTTCCGCGAGCGAGGCATCGAAGGCCGCGGCCGCTAGATCACTGAGCTCGCTGGAAGTGACTTCGATGCTCGCTCCGCCCAGGCGCAACGGCAACAGCTCACGCAGCGCAATGCGCGCTTTCTCCGCCCACACGCGCCGGCGGAGAGTCGCAATGCTGCGCTCCGGATCGTCTTGCGTCTTGAACACGCCGCGCAGCAACGGAAACACCTCCCGCTGTCGACGTCGCGTTCGAAAACCCTCGCGTGCGATCTGATCGAGCGCGTCGTGTTGATAGCCGGCGCTCGGGGTCAGCGCGGGGAAGGCAGACCCGAGCAGCACCCCGAGCGGGCCGCCCTCGCGTCCGCTCTGTTCCGCGAGCAGCATGCGGGCTCGCTCGGGCGCGATCGCAAAGGCCAGGTCTTGGAATTCTTGGGCGTAAGCCATGCTGGTTTTCGGGGGTAATTTCCCGGTCGGGCGGGCAGCCCGAGCATAGCCTCTTGTCCCCGCGCCCGCCTGACCGTACGAACCGTGGGGCATGCGGTTTTTGTGCATCTCGGACATTCACGGCCACGCGGCTGCCTTGGACGCGGTGATCAAAGAGGCCGACAGCCTGGGCTGGGACCAGCTCGTAGCCTGTGGTGACCTGTGCTTCCCCGGTCCCGCGCCGCTCGCGGTGTGGAAGACTCTGCTCGGCCATCGGGCGCTGTGCGTGCAGGGGGTGGGGGACCGCGCGCTCGCACAGATCGATCCCAACAAGCTGAGCGCGACCAGTGAAGTCGAGCGCAACCGCATCGAGCGCCTGCGGCAAGTGCAGCACGAGCTCGGCGAAATCATCGTCACGCGCATCGGTCAGTTGCCCACGGTAGCGACGCTACCGATCGAATCGGGCCACACGTTGCTCGCTGTCCATGGTTCGCCGCTCGATCCCAGCGAGCCGTTCAGCATCGAGATGAGCGACGACGAAATGATCGCCCTGCTCGGGGACGAGGCCGGCGACATCATCGTCTGCGGCGGCAGCCACGTCCCCTTCGACCGCTCGGTCGCCGACGTACGCATCGTCAACGTCGGCTCCGTGGGCGAAGCCCCCGGCGGCGGCTACGCCAACTTCACGATCGTGACTACCTCCGCTCTCGGCATCAACGTCGCCCAGCACGTGGTTCCCCTCGAATAGGGTCCCTCCTCCGTGCCCAGGTCGTCGCTTTCATGAAGTCTGCCTGGTTCTTGTGCGGGTTGAGCGCGCTCGTTCTCGCGCCAGCCCAGGCCGCTGCACAGTCGGCAGTGGTCGATACGGGCGCAACGCGCGCGGCTGCGGACGGCGAGGCTGATTCGGCAGCAGTCGAAGCTCGAGAATTTGCCGATCGACAGTCGCGTTGCAACTTCGGCGAGAGCTTGGAGTGCTTTGGGCTCGGCCGTACCGTCATCACTGGCGTGTTCATCGAAATGGAGGACGCGCGCCTCAACTACCGCCCGGAGGTGATGGCGCGCACGGGCCTGAGCGGCGGATGGGGGTTTGGCGCGCGAATCGGCGTCGAGCTATGGGACTGGATCCCGCTATACGCCGGCATCCGCCACGCCTCTCCCAACGACGCTCAAGCTTTTTCGCAGGATCTGGTGACGTGCACGCAAGAGGTGGGTGCTCAGCCAGTGTGTGAAACGACGCCACACAGCGAGACAACCACCGCGGGCGGGGTGCTGGCGTCCGTGGAAACCGGGCTACAACCGAGCTTTCGACTCGCGCGCGGCTGGGCTCTCTCGCCGGGTCTCTTGTTGGGCTACGCGGGCTCGATCTGGGATTATCGGCGCTCGATCAGTGATTGCGTGGATTGCAGCAGTGTTCCGCTGCCCGTGGCACCGAGCGCCGGATACCTTGCGGCTTCGTTGCGGCTCTCCTGGGCCTTTCTCGGTTTAGCGGTTCGCTACGAGCGATATCTCGGCGGCGATCTGAAAGACGGTATCGCGATCGCGTTGGACTTTGGCGTTCGATACAAGGCGATACCCAGGCCCATTCCGGGGGAGCTGCGAGAGCTTCCTCGCTAACCGTCGCGTTCGATCAGTAAAAGTCGCGCTTCGGGCGTGTGGCTGAGTGGACCTTTGGGGCATTCGGCTTCGAAGCGCGTGCCGAGTTGGTCGACGAAGGCTTGCCCGCGGGTCAGCGAAAGCGAGCGCAGCGGGCCGAGGCGAGTCAGCGCTTGCCAGACGCTGTGCGCGTCGTCGTGTTGCATCTCGAACGCGATGCGCACGTCTTCGCGAACGCGGGCGGACGCGGCATGAGCGCTCGCTTCGAGCTCACCCTGCCAAGCTCGCTCGAGCGCGATCGATTCGGCGAGCAGGCGGTGCATGATGCCGAATGGGCCGCCTTCGTCCGCGTCTCGGGGCCAATACACGATCGTGGCCAGCCCCTTGGGCTGGAGCAGCCTGAGCCAAGCGCCGAGCGCAGCGGCCGGATTCGGCAAGAGTTGCAGGCCGAAGGCGCTGAACAGCGCGGCGACCTGGCCCGCGGGCGGACGCAATTGCGTGGCGTCGTCCTGCTCGACCGACACGTTGGCGAAGTGCAGAGAGCGTTCGCGCGCTAGCCTCACCATCTCGCCGGACAAATCACTGCCCAAGATTTGCCGCCGGGGAAAGGCGCGGGCGAGCGCGCCGAGCTCGCGACCTGGGCCGGCGCACGGCACCACGATGCCGCCCGAGCTGGGCAAATCACTGGCGCGACCGATCAGCGTGCCGAGCGCGGTCGCCAAGTAGGGCGCAAAGCGCGGGCTGAAGTAGGCGTCGTAGCCGCGCGCAGCTTCGTCCCAGGCAAGCTCTAGTGGATTCGTCACGGCGCCTGATCGGCGGCGCGCACGGCGTACATGAACGAGCGCAACAAGCCCTCGTGTTTCTTGCGCGGATTTTGCGCGAGCTCTACGCCGCTCGCCACGTCCACGCCGAAGGGCTTCAGGTTGCGGATGGCGTCGCCGACATTGTCTGGGTAGAGGCCACCCGCGAGGATCACCGGGCGGCTGGCGATTAGCGGCGAGGCCAACGACCAATCGAAGCGCGTGCCGGTTCCGCCCAGCTCGCCCTTCGGACCCTTGGCGTCCAAGAGCAAACGTTCGCCGCCGTACTGGGCGGCGCGGGTCACGTCCTCGCTCGCGCCGATGGCGACAGCCTTGAAGGCCTCCGGTTGGACCGCCTGCAGATCGGCAGGCGTTTCAGCTCCGTGCAATTGCAGCCAGCGAATGCCGGTCGCGCGCCTCAAGTCCAACAGCTCACTCTCGCTGCGATTGGCGACCACGGCGACGAGCTCGACCAGGTCACCGACCGACGCCGCGATGTGTGCGGCAGTCGCGATGTCCACCACGCGCTTGGAGGAAGGCACGAAGTTCAAGCCCAGCGCGTCCGCACCGGCGGCGATGGCCAAGAGCGCGTCGTCGACGCTGGTGATCCCGCAAATCTTGACGAAGGTCATCTTGGCGTCGGCCTCGTTGCTGACTGGGCTACTCGATTTTGAGCAGTTCTTTGACGGTGGCGATCACCTGCGGAGCCTGGATTGGCTTGGTGATGTACGCATTGGCCCCGAGCTGCAGCGCACGCTGCCGATCTTCTTGGGAGCCCTCGGTGGTGATGATCACGATCGGCGTGTCCTTGTGCACCGGGTCGGTGCGCACGCGCTTCACGAGCTTGAGGCCATCCATGATCGGCATGTTGATGTCGGTCACGATGATGTCGTAGCGCGCCGAGGCGAGCTTACGCAGACCGTCGACGCCGTCATCGGCTTCGGTGACGCGCAGGTTCTTGACGCGCGCCAACGCGAACACCAAGAGCTGCCGCATCATCGGCGAGTCTTCAACGATTAAGCAGGAGTATTCCGCCATGAATCACACGCTGAGGTCCAAAAACGCTTCCAATCCAGGGAGCTTTTGCTCCGCCTGCGCGAACAGGCTCGCTGCAACCAGGGCCTGTGCTGCATGCTGGCCTAGTAGCTTGAATAGCTCGAAGTCCACCTGGTCGAACTTGTTTTTTTGAGAAAGTGTCGAAAAGATGGCAATAGTTCCCACTACTCGGTCGTCGACCGAGAGCGGGATCACGGCCGGCGGATCCTGAAACGTGCCCTGGCTCGGGTCGGAATCCGCCACGCTGGCCGAGCCTTTTCGGAGTACGTCCCCGATGCGCGTCCCGGCGATCCGTACGGGAACGAGCTGGTGGCCTGGAACGCCCTCGGAGGCGATCGGGATCAGCTGCTCGCCCTCGGGGTTGACGAGGTACATCGCGTAGCGCTCGGCCCCGACGAGCTGGGCCAAGACTTCCTTGATGCGACGCGTGACGCCGCGCGGGGACAAGCTCGAGTGCAGCTGATTGCTGGCCACGAAAAGATTGGCCAGGTTCGCGAACTCGGACTCCACCTCTTGCACCCGCGCGGTGAACTGCGTGGTCGCCTGCTCGGCTTGCTGGTACTGCGAGACGAGCTCACTCTTCTCGTTTTCGAGGCGTTCGATCTTCAGCAGCAGCTCGCGAACCGCTTGGTCCGCTTCCACTTTGGCGCGTAGCCCCGCGTTCTCGCTCTCGAGAGCTTGCAGCCGATGCTGCATGCGTTCGTGCTCCTTCACGAAATCTTCCGTGAGCTGCGTGCCTCGCGAAAATTTCCTCAGGAACTCGTCACGCTCGCTCTTGAGATCCGTGCCGGGCAAGCCGCTGTCCGGGTCTCGGCCCCGATTGTCCTTCGTCATCGAATCTAACCAGTATAGACGGACATCGGGGGGCCGCGGAAAGTCTCCATCTTTTACTTATCAGCCAACACCTGCCCGCTGAGCGGGCCTTGGCTGGCGCTCGCAAAATGCCCAGGAAACCCCAAGGCTCGTAAGATAATGTAAGCATTTCAGGAGCTTGTGCGTGTGGCGCTGCGCGGCCAAGCGCGCGCCGATTGGCCGCGCTGCCTTCGCGGTCGTCAGCGGGCCTGTTATGCTGTGGCCTCATGGTGGACGATTCTGAGCTCGAGCCCGACGCGCTGGACGCCTTGCTCGAAGCGGACGACTTGAGTGGCGCACGCGCCGTACTTTCGGGCATTGCGGCGAGCGACGAACGCTACGCCGTGGCACGAATCAAGCTCGGCTTGTATGACGGCTCGATGCCGTCTGGCATGGCGATGCAACAGTTGATTCAGCTGATGCGCAAGGATCCTGACTGGCCAGGAGCCAAGGCGCTCTATCAGAGCGCGTCGTCAGCGGCCTTCGAAACCCGCCAGTCTTCGCATTCGCATTCGCACCCCCCGCCGCCGGTCGAGCGCAAGTAGCTCAACCGCTGTGCGGCGCGAGCCAGTCTTTCAGCTCGCCGACGATGACGCGTGGTGCGTTGCGCAGCGCCGAGAGATCGGCCGAGCCGGTGAGTAGCAGCGCTGCGCGCAGCTCTGCCTCGACGCCGTCGAAAAAACGGCGGGCGCCGCTCGGACCGTCCTTCTCGAGCGCCTGCAACGCGGCGCGCGCGATGCCGCCGCAGCTTGCGCCGAGCGCGATCGCGCGCGCGATGTCCAAACCGTTTTGGATGCCACCGGTGGCAAACACGGTTTCGAAGCCGTGGCGATGGACCCAGGCCACGCTCGCGGCGGTCGGAATGCCCCACTCCCAGAAGGCTTGTCCCAGCGCTTTTTTCTCGGCCTGTGCGCGCTGCGTCTCGACCGCGACCCAGGAGGTCCCGCCGGCGCCCGATACGTCCACGTGCGCCACGCCGACACGGCGCAGCTTGGCCGCGACGCGCTGGGACAAGCCGCAGCCCGTCTCCTTGGCAATTACCGGCACGGGCAACTCGGCGTTCAGGCGCTCGAGCGTCGCGAGCCCGCCGCGAAAGTCACGATCGCCCTCTTCTTGCACGATTTCCATGGCCGGGTTCAGGTGCACGCACAGCGCATCTGCGCCCACTTCCAGCACCAGCTCGGCGACCTCGGCGCTACTCATCTTGGCCGCTTGCACGATGCCCAGGTTACCGAGCACGAGCGCGCTGGGCGCCGCCTTTCGCACCGCGTAGCTCGACTTCGAGTCCGGTCGCTTGAGCATGGCGCGTTGGCTGCCGAGGCCGAAGGCGTAGCCGCGCTCTTCGGCGATCGCTGCCAATTCCAAATTGATGCGTTCGGCGCGCGCTGCGCCTCCGGTCATGGCTGCGATCAAGATCGGCGCGCGCAGTGATTTGCCGAGCACCGTCGAACCCAGATCGATCGCATCCAGATCCAGGTCGGGCAAGGCGTCGTGCACCAGCTTCACGCACTCGAGCAGGGTCGTTGTGCGTTTGAAGCCGACGTCACCGGAGGTCGCGAGGTCGAGGTGGTCGGTTTTTCGCTCGGCGATGTCGGCCATGATTGCCGAGTCTCTCATACTCGGCATGGGCAGCCATTCAAGCCGCGGAAAATCGCCCTGGGACAACGAAAATTTGGCGATCCCGAACTCACGGGGGCGGTGTAGGCTGCGCCCCCGCAAAGCCCATGCCACCGCGTAAGCAGCCCCCACGCACCCCGCGCAGCAAACGCAGCCCTGCAACTAAGCTCGGCAGCGCGCCACGGGCTCCGGCCAAGGCACTGCCGCACAATCCATTTTTTGCACTACTCGGCGCGGTCCAGAGCGAAGTCGACCAGCGCTTGCGAGGCTTTCTCGAGACACGCTTGGACGTTGCGCGACGGCATGGCCCCGAGGTGCTGGAGATGGTCTCGGCAGTTCGAGACTTGTGCTTGCGCGGTGGCAAGCGGCTACGGCCCGCGTTGCTCGTCGCCGGCTACCGTGCGGCCAGTGAGCGCGCCGAGCTCGAGCCTGCGCTCGACGCGGGCGTGGCCCTCGAGCTACTGCAGGCGTACCTGCTGATCCACGACGACTGGATGGACGGCGATTTGGTGCGGCGAGGCGGTCCCGCCGTGCACGCGCACCTGGCCAAGCGCTTTCGCTCCGAGCACAAGGGGCATGCTTCGGGTATCTTGGCCGGTGACTACGCTTCGGCAGTGGCGCTCGAGGCGCTCAGCCAAGTCGAAATGAAGGCGTCGGCCGCGTTGCCCGCGTTCGCCTGCTTCGCCGAAATGCAGCTCGACGCGATCGCCGGGCAACAGCTCGATCTGATCGGCGGGGAGTACGACGTCGAGCTCGCCTATCAGTTGAAAACCGGCAGCTACACGGTGCGCGGTCCCTTGCGTCTGGGCGCCATTTTGGCCTCCGCAGGGCCGAAGACGCTGCTTGCCCTGGATCGTTTCGCACTGCCGATTGGCGTCGCATTTCAGCTGCGCGACGACCTGCTGAGCGCGTTCGGCGAGCCCAAGCAAACCGGTAAGCCTTTGGGCAACGATTTGCGCGCGGGTAAGCGCACCGCGCTGCTCGCGGCCGGGCTGAAGCTCGCGCGAGGCAAGGATTTACGCGCGCTGAAGCTGTGCGTGGGCAATCCCGATGCGAGCGACGCCGAGCTCCGTGCTGCGCTGTCGGTGCTCGAGACGTCGGGTGCGCGGGCGACCGTCGAGGCCCGCGTCACGGAGCTCTCCCTGGCCGGCTTGGCGGAGCTCGCGCGTGGCGTCAGCCGCCAGGGCGTCGAGCTTTTGACCGGTGCAACCGAGGCGCTCACTGCAAGGCGGAGCTGAAGCAGATGGCGCGCGCCAATGGCAAAGTGATTCTGCTCGGCGAGCACGCAGTCGTGTACGGCGTGCCGGCGATTGCGGCTGGCATCGAGCGCGGGGTCCTTGCCAGCGCGCAGCCTGCTGACAGCTCGAGCTTGCGCATTGGAGAGCGCTACGCTCGGGCGGCTGACGAGAGCGAGCTCGGCCGGGCTTTCGCGGCCCTGCTCGCGGCGCTCGACGCGCCCCGGTTGGCGGTGCAAGCATGCCTGGAATTGCCGCCCGGATCGGGTCTCGGGGCGTCTGCTGCGCTGGGCGTGGCCATCGCGCGCGCCGTGCTTTCGGCCAGCGGCTGCGAGCCGGACGCGGCGCGCGTGCAGGCTGCTGCAGCCGCCTGGGAAGGCGTATATCACGGTAACCCTTCGGGTATAGACGCCGCTGCTGCCGCCCATGATGGTTGCCTTTGGTTCGACCGACAGAGCGGGCCGCAGCCGATCGTGCTCCGCCGCGATCTGGTGCTGGCGATTGGCTTGGCGGATCCCCCGGCGAGCACCAAGCTGATGGTCGAGGGTGTCGCGCGGCTCCGGGAACGGCGGCCCGAGGTGGTCGACAAGGCGCTGGAAGGGATCCGCGCGCTCGTGGCCAATGCCAAGCTATGCCTGGAAGCGGGTGATCTACCGGGGCTCGGCTCACTGATGAACTACAACCAAATGCTGCTCTCGGGGCTGTTCGTGTCGACGGAAGGCATCGAGCGCTGCTGCGCCTTGGCGCGCGACGCGGGCGCGCTCGGCGCGAAGCTCACGGGCGCGGGCGGTGGTGGTGCGGTGATCGCGCTGTGTGACGGCACTGCACAGGCAATTTTGGCGGCCTGGCAGGGCGCGGGCATCGACTGCTTCGGTAGCAGCGTGCGTGCGCGCGCGGCAGAGGTTTCGGTGGCCAAATGATGGGCGTGGGCAAGGCGGTCGCGCATTCCAACATTGCGCTGGCCAAGTATTGGGGCAAGGCCGATGCCGTGCGCAATTTGACGGCCGTGCCCAGTCTGTCTTTGACGCTGGCCGCGCTACGCACCGTCACCACGGTTCGCTTCGATGACTCGTTCGCGCACGACGAGCTGCGCCTGGGCGGAGAGAACGTGGAGGGGCGCCCGCTGCTACGGGTCAGCAAGTTGCTGGACAGCGTCCGTGCGCAAGTTGGCGTGACGACCCGCGCGCACGTCGAGTCGGTCAATGATTTCCCGACCGCCGCCGGGCTCGCCTCCAGCGCCTCGGGCTTCGCGGCATTGGCCATGGCTGCCACGCGCGCGGCCGGGCTCGAGCTGCCGCTCGAGCAAGTGAGCGCGCTAGCGCGCGCCGCATCCGCCTCTGCTGCCCGCTCGCTGTTCGGCGGCTACGTCTCGCTCGGCGCGCGCGCAGAGTCCGCCGAGCGCGTCGCGCCCGGCGCGGCTTTTCCGCTGGAAATGCTGGTCGCGGTGACGGTGTCGGGTGAAAAGGAAACGGCCTCCACGGACGGTATGGGCCACACTCGAGACACGAGCCCCTATTACGCCGCTTGGGTCGAGTCAGCGCCAGCCGTCTACGAGCAAGTGCGAGCGGCGGTGCTCGCTGCCGACTTCGACGCGCTCGGACCTGCGGTCGAGCATAGCGCCCTGGCCATGCACGCTTCGATGCTCGCGGCGCGCCCGGCCTTGATTTACTTCGCGCCCGCCACACTGCGCGTCATGGAGCGCGTGCGTGCGTTTCGCAAGAGCGGCGGCCGCGCTTACTTCACGATGGACGCCGGACCGCACGTCAAAGTGCTGGTCGAACCGAGCGCCGCTGCCGAGCTCGAGCTGTCGCTGTCCAAGCTGGAAGGCGTGACGCAGGTGCTGCGCTCCGCGGCCGGGCCGGACGCCACGTGGGTCGAGCCGTGAGCTCAGCGCGTGCGCCAGGGAAATTGGTGCTTTCTGGCGCGTACGCAGTGCTCACGGGCGCGCCGGCGCTGGTCGTGGCCGTGGATCGCTACGTGCTTGCCGATAGCGCGCGCATGGCGACGTTCCTGACGCCCGAGGTGCACGCCGCGCTCGGCGATCGCAGCGCTCCCTGGTTCGATGCGAGCGAGCTGCGCGAAGGTGACAAAAAGCTCGGCTTGGGCTCGAGCGCGGCCATCCTGGTGGCATCGCTGGCAGCGCTCGAGCTCGCGGCCGAGCCCACGCTGACCGACGCTGCACTGTGCGACCGCGTGTATCAGCGTGCGTTCCTGGCGCACCGCGCAGCTCAGGGTGGTGGCAGCGGTGTAGACGTCGCGGCCAGCGCACACGGCGGCGTGCTGGCCGCGCGCCGCAACGGATCTGGCGCGCTCGAGCTGTCGCGGGTCGCGCTGCCGAGCGCGCTCCACTTGGAAGTCTGGGCTTGCTCGGTGGCGGCGTCGACCTCCGCGTTCTTGCTGCGCATCGCCGAATTTGCCGCGCGCGATCCACTGACGCACGCGCGCTGCATCCACGCCCAGGCCGACGCCGCTGAGTCCGCGCTGGCCGCAGCCGTGCGCGGCGATGCGGCTGATTTCGTGCGCGCGATTGCCCGCCAGGTGACGACACTGAGCGCCTTGGGGGAGTCCGCCAATGTCAGCATCGTGACTGCCGAGCTGGGCGAGCTGGCACGGCTCGCTGCCGCACAGGGCGCGGCCTTCCTGCCGGCGGGGGCGGGAGGCGGCGACGTCGCGTACTGGGTCGGCTCGCACGCGCCGCCCGCCGAATTCGCTGCCCGCGCGCAAGAGCTCGGCCTGTCGCGTGTGTCGCTTTCGCTGGGCGCCCGCGGTGTGCACGCGGTCGGCTGAGCGACGTCTAGAACGTACCGAAGCAGGCGATGCTCGCGAGACCGGGGCTGCAGCTGAGTCCAGGACCCTTGGAGGATGCCGAGGCGGCTGCAGGGCGCTCAGTCGAGAGGATGATTTGAGTCATCGTCGCGCCACCGAGAACGAGGGCCGAGATCCCGGTGCCGATCGCCACGTTCTGTGCGGTCGTGATCTCAGCACGGACGTCGCCGCACACTTCTTCGCGGGTTTGGGTGCCGTTGAGGCAACTCGTGCTGTTCCAGTCATGGGCGCGATTGTTTCGCACCACCAGCGCGGCCGTGGCTGTCGCCGCGGTCGCCAAGGTTGCGCCGGCGAGCGTCCACGTGACCCAACGCGCGTGCCACCAGGGACGATGCTCGGCCGCGTGCTGGCCGCCGCCCTCGGAGCCGTGTGCATTCGCCGAGCCCGCGCCGAACGCTTCCGGCGGGGCGGTCCCCACGCGCAATGCGACTGCCTCCTGAGTCAGCGCGCTACCGGGGCCGACGGAGACCGTACGCCGCAGTGGATAGAACCCGCCTTTGCTCACCTCCAACACGTACTGCCCGACTTCGACCGGCTTGGGGTCGCTCATGGGCAGCGTACCGACCAATTCACCATTGAGGCGAATTTCGGCACCGGCGGGGTCGCCCACTGCTCGAAACTGGCCCACGTGCTGAGCGGTGGCCTCGTCGATGCTCTTGATCGCGCTGCGGTAGCGGATGAAGTAGGGCTCGTTTTTGTGGGCGAAGGCCTTTTGCAGGTAGGTATAGGCCATCATCCAGCGACCCGTTGCCTGAGCGGCAGCGGTGACGTGCAACAGCACGCGCACTGAATCCGGGTTCGAATGTTCGAGGTCGATGAACAGCGCCAGAGCGGCTTCGTCGTTTCCTGCGCGGCGCAGCGCGATGCCCTGTTGGATGGGCGCTTCCAGCTGCGGGTCGTCGCCGTTCACGTCATTGCCGGCCAGCGCAGGAACGGTAAACGAAAGGGTTAGCAGCGCGACAAGCAGGGGCCGCAGCGCGCGATTGGGGGACAGCTGTTGGAAGACCGTGGAAGTGCCGAACCGTGACATCAGCGTCTCTACCTCCTCGAGCAAAGTTTGCGAAGCGATCAGTCGAAGATGGGCGCGCCATTGGTTCCGACGCCAGCCTGAGTGCGAGCCTGCCCGCCTGGCCTCGCCGAGCTTGGCGTGGACGACCCAATCGCCCAATCGGGATTGTTGTCGTCGGACCTGGTCGCAGCTTGTGTGCTGTTCGTGTTGTAGCGTGGGGGCGGCCACGCTCCGCGATGAGCAGGCCTCGCGGGCATGCCTGCGACGGCGTCCGGGGCACGCGGCGCGACGACAGCCGGAGCCGCGGCAGCTACCTGAGTCGAGGCGGCGGCTGGAGCAGGAGTTACCGGCTCGCTCGAACCCGCACGGGGGTGGCTGCCCGGCTGCGCAGCCGTAGCGGGTGACGGCAGCCTGCTCTCAGGCTGAGCTTGCCTCGAGAAAGCGCCGGACCAAGCGAGCCCGAAAAAGACCAGCGCGGCTCCGAGCGCAGTCCACAAGAGTGGCATCAGCAGTCGGCGCTTGGGCTGAAGCGAGATGACGTCGTGACCAGCGGTCTGCCGTGGCGTGGGGCGCTCGGGCACGGTCCAGGTGCTCGTGCTGGATGTCCGCGGGCGATCGATTTCACCGAAGCTGAGTGACCAAGTGATACGGGTACGTTGACCGGCGAGCACCAGCAGATCGCGCCCCATCTCTCGCAGATCCTTGTAGCGCTGTGCGGGATCGAGGCTCATCGCGCGCATGATGATGCGTTCGAGCCGCTTGGAGATCTGCGGGTGCGTGCTGCTCGGCGGCGGGTACTGCCCAGCGCCGATTAGCTTGAATATCTCGGCGAACGTCGAGGCATGGAAGGGATTGGTCCCGGTTGCGCACTCGTAGATCACGACGCCGAGCGAATATTGATCGGAGGCGGGGGTCATCTCTTCCCCACGCAACCCTTCGGGCGACATGTAAAACGGAGTGCCGATCAGCATGCCATTCGCGGTCAAGCGCAGTTGCTCCGGGCCGGCTGCCTTGGAAATGCCGAAATCGAGCAGCTTTGGATCTAGCTCGTCGTAACGCCCTTGGGCCAAAAAAACATTTCCCGGCTTGAGGTCACGATGCACCACGCCGGCATCGTGCACTGCCGTTAGTCCGGCAAGCACCGGGATCATGATGTCGATGATCGTGCCTTCATCCAAGGCACCGCGCTCTTCGATCAGCTGCTCGAGATCGGTACCGGTGAGCAGCTCCATGACCAGAAACGCAGTGTCTTCATGCACACCGACATCGAAGATGTTCACCACGTTGGGGTGTTTGATGGCGGCGGCAATGCGCGCTTCTCGCAAGAACCGTTCGCGCCCTTCCGGCGCGCGCGTGGACGCATCGAGCAAGACCTTCAGCGCGACTTGCCGACGCAGACCCGCGTGCTCGGCTTGGTAGATCCGCGCCATGCCGCCTTCGCCAATGCAGGCACCGACGTGGTAGACGCCGAACTGCTCGCCCGGCGCCAGGATACCGCGCGGAATGGGCGTTCGCGCCTCGGTGCCCTTGAGTGACACGGGTTGCAGGCCCGAGGGGGGGATGCTCGATGGGAACGGGGGCGCTGAGCTGCCGCGAGGCGGGCTGTCCGACGCTGCCTGGACGGGCTGATGTGGATCCGGGGTAATGCCCAACAAGGTTGCGCCGCTGAGCCGTGGGACCGAGGGCGGCGGGACCGAAGGTGGCAGAAGCGACGCCGAGCTAGCACTGACGTTGGGCGGCTGGACAGAGGGGTCGGTGGACGACGTATCCCAGATGTCGATGTCCAACGTGTCATCGTCGCTCGATGTCTTGGTACCTAGTGGTTGTGCCAACGACGCCACCTCCTCGCCCCGCTGTTGATTGGAAAAATCAGACTAGCATAGATCTGTTTCTGGGTGTTTTCGATTCGCGGTTCCTACGACTCCACTTCGATCGCAAACCCGCAACGGATGCAGCAACAAACACGCAACGATGAATGCATGATCGACCTCGGGCTGCTCGGTTGCCATTGCGTGATGTGGCTCGTTCGAAGCGCGAAGCCCGCTCCGAAATGCCCCGGACAACATCGCCTCGCTCGACTGCGGAGCTCTCCTGCTTCGCATCGCCAGCGAGGAACGATGCCGTGACCCCGTCTGTGTCGAAGACCGCTCGGCTCCGTCGTTGAGTACTCCGATACCATCGAGCCGCCCAGCCTGGATGTCTGCGTTCTCCGAGGCGATTGCCGGTAGCAGTTCGCGCCTGTGGATGTCGCGACCATGGAGCGCAGGACTTTAGCGATGAGACCCCCTCGTCTAGCTGCTGAGCGATCTTTCGAAGTGGCTTTGCCCCGCCGGATCTCGAAAATCGACGCCAAAAGCTGGTCCCCGGAGTTTTCTGCAATCCGGCAGTCGTTGCTGGAATCGCTCGGGAAACGATTGCGCGCTGGCACGTGGAGCTCCGCGTTGGCAGCCGTGATTGTAGTTACATGTACGCCTTGGCTCGTACAACCTACCAACCCTGTTACATGATGGCGGCCACTGGTGAGGTCAATCGTTCTGCAAGCGAATCGCCTGAGTATTTTTTCGGATCGCGTGGGTGTGCTCGCGTTGCGCCGCGTTGGCAGGGCTTCGTCTCCGCTTCATCGGCTCGCTGAATTGGGGGTGGCCGTGTTGCTCGGGGTGGACGCGCGCTAGCGCCCCGACTTATCCGAGTAAGGCCGAATCAACCCAGCGGTCAGCTGTCCGGGGCGAACTTTAGTCGCAACGCCGCCGAAACGATGCCCCGTCGGGCTGATGCCTTCGATGCCGATGTTGGGCGAAAATGCTCCGTCATCGGTGGCGGCCTGCCCGGGTAGCGGCAGCTCGATGTAGAAGCCGGCAAGCCCACTACTTCCCGTAGGGGGGGGCGCGTCTCCGACGCCCCGCAGTGCGTGGTCGGTCAAGAACGCGAAGCCGATGCCCGCGTCGGGGCTCATCGTGTAGGTTACACCCGCCGCAGGGTTGCCATCGCAATCAATGGCTTCGAACGCCGTGATTGCAGCGGTCGGCTTGAGTGAGAGGCGAATGCCGGCCCCAAAGGTGGCCGCGTCCTTCAGGCTGAGCATGGTCAGCGGCACGCCGACGAGGGTCGGTACGGAGATGGCCGGTGAAGTCGCCGTAGCAGGAACGAGCACGGTGTCGGGGGCGTTGCCTCGGATCAGGGGGCCCTGGAAATAGTACTCATATTGCAGGTACGCAGAGGGTTGGGTCTTGTCCTCCGGCACGCTGTTCAAGCGAAGGTAGAAGGAGAGCTGAGGCGTGTACGGAAACAAGAAAGAGTACGTCGGAATGTTGTCCTTCCGCGTGACGTCCATGATCTTGATGTCGCCGGACGTCTGCTGGCGCTTGCTGTCCCAGCTGGCGACCGGGACGCTGCACTCCCCATCCGTCGCCTGACAGACTTGGATGGTTAGCCCGTCTATCCTTTGAGGTACGTGGGCCACGTCGAAGATCGGAGTGACGAACAAAATCCCGGGCGGCGGCGGATCGAGTGGTTTTAACTGATCGAGCGGTGGGTTCGTCAGACATTCCCAATTGGACGGGCCCGCTTCGGCTTCGACGGGTTGCGCCGCGCGGTCGTCACCGCTCGCCAAGCCGGTGCAGCCGCACAGCGAAAGGGCCCAAGAAATGACGTAAACGCCTTGGCGACTCGCTGACAGCCTCTGCCCGCATATGTTCATGAAGTGCCCGCTCAAGTTCATCTCTGTTACAGGTCGATGCCTCAGCATAAAGTCAGCCCGAACACTCTGCAGTCGGTTCCCCCGAAACAACGACTACCCCTCCCGCGCTTTCCGATTGCGATGGAATGCGATCGCTACACACTGATGAGTAGATGGAGGCGCCGCGGGAGTCAACAGTTCTCGCCCCGCAGAGCGTCGCCCTCGGCGAGAGCCGCGGCACTCCTCCGAGCTGTTGAATATTGCCACTGATGATTGCCTCGATTCGACGCAGCCCCGCTGCCGCGCTTCGGTTTCGACGACACGTGCGTTGCGTTTCCACACACGCACGTTCCCCGCTCATGGTGGGTCTTGCTTGCAATGGACCCACCTGCAACGGTGCCTGGGCTGAAGTGCATGCGTTTGGCCATCTCAGCGATGGCGGAAATGCCCGGTGCAATATTCATTGTCTGGGCCCGTGAAGCGCTGAACGCTGGTCGGCACTGTCAGGTGCTCGCGCCGCAGCACTGCTTTCAGGCGAAGCTTGCACGAGAAATTCTGCGCCGCGATTTTTACGAGCTCCTGGAAGGTGCCGAGTGCGCGCTGCTCGAAACCCGACCTCGAACACTTGGGCGGCGCCTCCGGTTTCGTGCTTGCGCTCGAGGACGGCGACGACGAGTGCGAGCCCGCGTTTCACGGTACGTGCAGTGACTCAGCCGAGTGATCGAGGTGGGGAAATTCTTCGCTCGTTGGCAAGTTCGAGCAACGCTCGCGCCATTCGCGGCCAGGCCCGGTGTCGTCGCGTACTGGCTGGCGATCCGATCTGGATTTGACAGGCGTTGGGTTTGCTGATCAGGGTGACGTTGAGTGTTGGCTTCGTCTCGGATATGGTGGGGGCGGCTTTGTTGCGCGTCGGTTTCGCATGGCGGCCGACCACGGAACGCGCCGAAAATACTGCGCTGGCGACGCGGCGTGTAGTCGATACAGGAGGCAAGGCAATCGTGATCAAGAGAACCCCAGGGCTGACGACGGTCGTGCTCGCCGTCGCGCTCGACCATGTACAGTGCGTCCGCAACCTCGAGAAGCCCTGAGGGGACCGCTGGCAGCCAGCACGATGAGCAGCGGCTACGCTCGGCGACTAGCTCGGGGGGCGCCTTTGCTGCTCGCGTTGAGTCATGCTTCCGCGGCTCTAGCGCGCGCCGGCGACGCGGACGAGGTCGTCGAGACAATCGACCAAAGCGCAGAGCCCGCCGATGCGGAAGCAGCAACGGCGCCTCCCCCCGAGCTCCCCC
>Ga0247768_1000080_pt1 | contig 37076 bp, 24 predicted proteins | sample UWRJL016104C6_FD_179944 | JGI IMG/M metagenome (GOLD analysis project Ga0247768, IMG submission 179944) | Plant litter microbial communities from Arlington Agricultural Research Station in Wisconsin, United States - UWRJ-L016-104C-6 | ecosystem: Environmental > Terrestrial > Plant litter >... | reverse complement strand
GGACCTCCCATGCACAGCATGGTCGCAGGCGAACCGGCAGCGCCGCTCGGAGCACCGGCGGAAGCGTTCGCCGCTCCACCACTCGCGTCCGAAGTGGGCGAAGTGAGCGCGCAGCTCGCGCAATAAACGGCGAATGCCAAGCCAAGCGAGATCTCTGGCCAATAAGTCCTGAAGCGCATCGGGGGAGTATGATCGGACGTTCGAGCGTTTTCCATGTTATTTGCAGCCTTTTTTCGCGATTACTTGGGGCTCGTTCGCGTCTTTTTTTCGACGGAAACGAGCACCTGCCGACATTGCAACTGGCGCGCCTATTTTTCGGCGCGCGTGCGTGAAGAGTGCGAGGGCGCTGAGTGCGAAGAGCACCGGCGAGTCGTCCCGGTTGTCGGGCTGAGGCCCGACGCGACAAGCGCAGCCGCTGACCTTGCCGGAGGTGGAGTCCGTGCCAGCCGCTTCACCGTTGTGCGCACCACTTTCGGGCACGATCGTGATCAGCGAGACGCCGAAGCGCGGCAAATCGAAATTGACCGCGACGATGCCCTCCGTCAATGGCAGGTCGCGGTCCGGCTCTAGCAATGAGGGCGCCATCGCCCGCTTCAGTGCCCCGATTTGCGCGGCGGATGGGCTGGCCGGCATGCCTTGTGACACCCAGACGGTGTACGCATCGCCGTGCGCCTCATCGACACGCAGGTGCGAGATGCGCGCGCTGGCACCGAAGGTCCGTGGCACTTGGACTCTCAGCTGCACGGGCGCCGCCGGGACGGCCGCGATCTCGTCGTGATAGTTCCACACCAACACTTGGATGGCGTCTCCATCGAGCGTCGCGATGCCGTCGATATCTGGTTGATCGCGCACGCCGTTTTCCAGGATGTCGTCCAGCGGACGCGCGCCAGTGCTCGTCAGCGGCAAGCGCGCCCCAGCCAAGCGGCCCAAAAGTTGAAAGGCACTCAGCACCGGCAACTGGATGCCGTTCGTGGCAAGCGTGCGATAGCCAGCGAAATAGCCGGTACCAGGAAAGGTGAATGCCCAGGTGAGCAGCCCCCGCAGTTCGACGCCAGCCTCTGCCTCGAGCTCGAGGGAGCGTTTCATCATTGCTAGCTCGTACGCGCCATAAGCCGTGGAATTTCGGTAGGCATTGGCCGGCGTGCTGCTCGCTGGGCACGCTGCGCAACCGTCCGGATCGGCCTCGGTCACGTAGATGGGCGTGTGTTTGAATTGCGGAAACGCTGCCACCGCGTCGAAGCCCGCGCGGTGCACGCGCAGCTGGTTGCCGAGGTTCAGCTCGACCTGGTCGTCAGTGACGGACACGCCGCCTTTGGCGTGGAAGGTGACGAGATCCAGGCGCGTGCCCGCTGCACCCGTGACCGCGTTGCTGCCCGTTGCGCAATGCTGAAGGAATTTTTTCAGGAATCCATCGCCGACGACCGCCACCGCCGGGCCACCGAGCGCCGCCTTCGGCAGTACTTCGTGCAGCGCCGATTCGGTGTAGTCGTATAGCTCGGCGTAGTCGTCGAAGCTGCCGTTCCAGTAGCCGATGTCGGGTTCGTTCCACAGCTCCCACAGCCAGCTCGGTGCGACCTGCGGGTAACGTTCATCCGCGTGCGTCGCCCAGGCGCGGATGAGATCGGCCCATTTGCTGAAGTCGGTCGGAGGATAGAAGGCTCCGCCGTCGAGCACCGAGCTGCTGGAGGTGCGGTACGGGTTTGGATGCGTGGACAGCGCCTGGGGCATGAAGCCGAGCTCCACGAACGGAAACGCGCCGGCTGAGGTGATGCTGTCCATGATTCCGTCGGTCAGCGGCCAGCTGTAGATCGGGTTCCCGGCGGCATCCTCGCTGTACACGTTGGTCGAGCCCCATTTGAGCGCTGGGGTGCCGTCACCCGTGTTCAAGAGAAAGTGACTGCGCACGTGCACGGGTGCGCTGTGTGCAGCGACCAGCGTCTCGAGCAACGCCTTTCCTTCGGGCAAGCTAGTGTAATTGATCTCGTCATAGCCGTAGAACGGCCACACCCGCTCGAGCAGCGCTCCAGCGGAAGTCGCATCGACCGAAACCGTTGCCGGCACCTGCGCCTGCGCCTGCGCGGGAGAGCTGAGTGCTAGCATCCCGATCAGCAGCGGACAGGCGGCAGTGAATGCTCGCTGATCGAGTCTTACCACCAGGTCTCGGCGTGGATGCCGTAGGTTGCGCCGCTCAACTTGTTGGTGGCAATGTAGATCTGGCCTGAATCAACGCCGGCGGTCCGAGCGTTTTCGTTCCACATCGCATAGGTGTAGAACAGGCGCAGCTCCGGGCGCGTCAAGAATCCCTTACCCGCGGTGATGGCGGGGGCAATGGTGAACTTGGCGAGCCACAGTGGGTCTGCACCGTTGTCCTTTTTCACGCGGTCGTAGCCGACCTCGCCCAGCAGCTTGGCGTGTTCGGTGAACCCCCAGCCGACGCGCGCTCCGGTCGAAATCCAATCTTGTTTGTCGCCGGCGTTGCCGCTCCCCGTATCGTCGTGTTGGTACACGAAGGCCGCCTGTGCACCCAGCCACTCGGTGGGTTGAACGGTGAGCACATCGACGACTCGCACTCGGGATTCACTCAGCTGGCGGCGGAGCGAAAAGTCCGGTTGGTAGAAGCGAGCCGGCGTTCCAAAGCCTGTGCCGCCGCCCCGGCCGTACTGGACTGCCAGCTTGTTGTCGCCGCCGAGTAACTGCTGCACGTGCTGGAGTGTGACGCCCCAACCACTGTGGGTGGCCGGATTGTTGCTGTAGTTCGCGATGTATTGGAACCCGACCTGGAATTCACCGCTGGCGTACGGCCTGATCCCTCGCAACTGCAAGTCGTTGCGAAGACCGAAGTCGGTCTGAACCGGTAGCGACGGTGCTGGTGGTGAGCCCCCGACTGGCTCGCCATCGACGGCGAAAGCCGCGTAGCTGAGTCGGAGGTCTTTGCCGAGATGGATGTCCTCGATGCCGGCGCCCACACCAGATGGGTTCCAATAGAAGAAGTCACTGATGTAGACCGATTCGCGCTTGTAGTAACGCGCGCCAACCCAAGCGGTGCCGCCAAAGAGCCAAGAAACGCCTTGCAGGTCGACGTACAGATTCGGAAACGAAAGCGTCGCGCCGGACGAGGTCGTAAATACCGGTGAGGTGACGTTGTTGTTGGGATTGTAGCCGATGGTGTCGGTCGGGATGTAGACCGTCGGCATGAAGTGCAGGTGAGCTACCGTGCCATCGCTACCCGCGTACGCCACTGCAGTGAAATGCGTCTCGGACCATACCTCGCACTCATTGCCGAGCCGGTATTTGGATTTGACGCCGCCGGGGGTCGCGAGCGAGAAGCAGCTCATGCGACCCTTTTGGCTGCTCGCACCGTAGCCCCCACGGAGATATCCAGACACGGAAAGGTCGCCGAATTTCGGTTTCGTGACTGGCGCGGCAGCCGCCTCGACCGGCGCTGGGACCGGTAAGGCAGGCGCTACGGTTGCTTGGCCCGCGGCATCTGGAGCGGGCTTTTCTGCTTCTTTCGGCTCTTCAGTAGTGTGCTCCTCCTCGTCGTCGTCGTTCGAGGGAGGAGTCTGCGCATGAGCATGAGTCGAGACGACGCTCGTCCAGAGAAGTGCCAATAGTCCGAATGAATATAGTTGTCGCATGATTGATCCGCCCTGTCGGGCCGTGCGCTGGCGCTTGGTGTCTACTTGCCGTAGCCGGCAGCCTTTACATTCGCCAACACTGCGTCGTCGACGGCGGTGGTCGGGTAGCCCGAGACGATGGCGCCTTCATAGAAGGTGCCCCACGAGATGTTGCTGTTGTCACCGCCGACGCCCAGCACGATGCCGCCCAGGTTGTCCATCGCCTTGGGCATCCCGCCTTCGAACGCGGTGGCAATCGCTGTGGACTGTGAAGCGTCGCTCATTCGAAGCGCCCACTTGCTGGCCGAGGTCTTCAGGATCCCGAAAGCGTACTTCACCTTCAGCGACGGGTTATTCGGGTTCGAAGGATGCGCGTCGTCGAGCGCTCCCCAACCCGGATCACCGACCTTGGAGCCACCGGCCCAAACGCCCGCCTCGAAGTCGGCCATGAACCAGGGGCCGCCGCCCATGCCGTTACCCCAGAAAGCGTTGCCGAAGAATAGCGTGTTCATCACGCCGTACTTCGTTGGATCCGTCGTGACGTTGCCAAAGTCCCAGCAGCAACCGGTGCCGACGTGAGTGCCATCGGCCAACTCGTAGATGCCCTCCGATGCAGTGCCGCGCGGCATATTCTTGCCGACCTTGGCCAGCCGGTACCCCTCGTGGGCTGCCATGTAGAGTGAGTAAACCTTGTGACCGCCGACCGTCAGCGACCCTTTGGTTGCGCTCGACTCGTAGTCGTCCTCTCCTCCGGTGGCACCACCTGCCGTGTTGCCCTTCTTGGCCACCGGGAGATGGCTTTCATTTCCGGATTGGTCGTACAAGAGCGAGAACGTGCACACGCTATTGGCGCAGAAGGCGTCTTGGGCTGCCGTATCCGCGAAGCCATCCGCCGTCTGCAGGATGTCTTTGGTCATGCCGCCCGAGCCCGTGTTCTTGGTCGAGCTGCCATTTCGAACCTGATACAGCGGCCCCGTGTACTTACTGTAGAGACGCCGAATCGTGCTGTAGGCCGCAACGCAAGGCGTGGTCCCAGTCGCGTAGATGTCGCAGGGGCCTGCCGTCGCGGAGCTCGTCCCACCGCCGCCGGCGCCTGCCGACGAGCCACCAGCGACACCCGCACCGCCCGCTCCACCCGCGCCATTCGGCGCGCCAGCAACGCTTCCGCCGCCGGCGGCACCCGGGGCGCCGGCCGCACCCGGTGCGCCGCCCGAGCCCATACCACCGCTCTGGAGCTCGATCGTGCCCGACGTCGGGTATTCCGTGCTCTTCGGCGTGACAGAAACCTTGCTACCGGTGGCGCAGTACGAATACGGCGCATCGGCGATCGCAACCGCGAGCGTCAGATCGTTGCCGTTCGTTTTGTAGTTGCCGCTTTCCTGAGGGTCCGCGGTGAGAAGGCCCATGCTGCCTTTGTGGTTCACCACGACCGCGCAGGTGCAGCCGCCGCCGGTCGCCGCTGGTTGGCAGTCGGCTGACTCGAAGCCCATGCCGCCCGCGAGGGGAGCGTTGATTCCTTTACAGTTCACGGTCGTGCCCGACAGCTGCAGACAACCGGCTGGCAGCTGCACGACCAAATTGCCCGTCGTCGTCGTCCCGTCGCTGAACGTGCCACTCGCCACCGCGGAAAAAGTCCCGCTCACGTTGAGCGAGCCAGAAATCGTCGGGCCCACGCAGCTGTTCGGATCGAGGCTCGCCTTCGAAATGTCGAGTTTCCCGTCGACCTTCAGGCAGGTGGAGCTTGCCGTGTACGTTCCAACGATGCTCCCGCCGCAGGCGGCTACGTTGCTACAGGCCCCGCTTACAGGACCGTTGCCACCAGCCGGCGTGGTGGATGACCCGGCACTGGGGCTGCCAGCCGCACCCGGCGCGCCCCCAGACGCCGGATCAGGCGAGCTGGTTTGGTTGCACGCACCTGATAATACCAGTCCGAACGTCGTTACCACTACCAGAGCAGCAGATTGGGTCTTCATCGAGGGGTTTCCTTCACGAGTAGCGTTTTGTCGCTGTAAGTCGCAGCGCGGACGTCGGTCGACATCAATTGCCGTACCCCGCTGCGACGATATTCGCCTGCACTGCATTCTCAGTCGCGTCCGAGGGATAGCCGGACACAATCGCACCTTCGTAGAACGTGCCAATGCTCAGGTTGGTGTTCGTCGCGCAGCAATCACCGCCGCTGCCTAAGACGATCGCGCCTTGCTTCTTCATCGGGTTCCAGCCCGCAGGCAACGCGCCTTTGTAGTACGTGGCCAGGCTGTCGGCAGTCGCATCACTGCCCCTAAGAGCGAATTCCGTCGTCCCGTTGTTCTTCAGCAGGCCAGTCAGGAACGTGGCCGTCTGCGACGGGGCTTTCGGATTCTTGTTGGTGTTGTTTTGGGTGAAGAGCCCGTACTCGAGATCGGCCATCAGCCACGGGCCCGACCCGGCACCGCTACCCCAGGCCGTGGTGTCGCTGAAGTTGAGTGCGTCCATCGCTCCGGCTCCGTCCGCTTTGCGATCGACTTCACTGTTGCCGTAGTCGAAGCAGCAGCCGCTGTTGAAGCGCTTGCCGTTGACCACCCAGTACATGCCCTCAGGCTCCTTGCCCAGTGCAATGCCTGATTTCGAAGCGTCGACCCAGTAACTATTGCCCGCGCTGATATAGAGTGAGTAGGCCTTCTTGCCGCCGATCTTAATCGACTCACCAGTTGCACTGGCGGGCTTGTCCTTGCCGCCTACCGGGCTGTCCGCACCCTGATAGTGTAGGTCGTTGCCTTTGCCGGATTGATCGTAAATCGTCGTGATGACGCAGGACGTGCCTGCGCAGAACGAGTCCTGCGCGGCCGAGTCCGCGACGCCGCCGGCCGTGAGCGCGTTGATGTCCTTGGTCGTGCCGCCTGTGTTACGGACCTGATACAGCTTGCCATTGTACGCGCCGAAGAGCGCGCGCACGGTGCTGTGCGCCGCCACACAAGCATTGCCGCCGGTCTTATAAATATCGCACGGTCCGCTGCTGCTTCCGGAGCCCGCATTGCCGCCTGCACCAGCCGTGGGTCCGGCACCAGCGGTCGGCCCGGCACCACCAGTCGGCCCGGCACCACCAGTCGACCCGGCACCACCGGTCGGCCCGGCACCACCGGTCGGCCCGGCACCACCGGTCGGCCCGGCACCGGCAGTCGGCCCGGCACCAGCAGCCGCCCCTGCACCACCGGCGCCTCCCGAAAGCGCCTTTTCGAACACGACCGTGCCCGTCAGCGTTGGGTTCGCAGATTGAGGCGTCCAGGTCATGCGATCATTCGCAACGCAATACGCGTCCTTCGAATCGCTCGCGTCGCCCATGATCGTGATCAGGTTGCCGGAAGTCGTAAAACTGCCGCTGGTCAACGGTGAGGCGGAAACCGAAGCCAGCCCCCCCTTCTGCTCGACGGTGGCCGAGCAATCGCACCCGCCGCTCGAGGCGGGCGTGCAACTGAATGATGAATAGCCGAGATTGATCAGCAGATTCGCGGCGCCATCACAAGTGACCGGTACGGACGAAATGACCAGGCAGGATTTCGCCAGCGTGATTTGCTGAGCGCCTGTGGTGACGGTGTTGTCCAAGTACGTGCCGTCGGCGTTGGCGGTCCACGTTCCGCTCACCTGCAGCTGTCCAACGACGGGCACGAACGCGCACCCCGTCCCAAACAGCGACAGATCTAGCTCGCCGGACACCTTGATACATGACGAGGTCACGCGCCAGGTTCCCAGTACGCTGCCGCCACAGGGCGTTCCGTTGACGCATGTCCCTCCAGCTGCGCCGCCAGAGCTTGCGCCAGCCCCCGCCGCGTTTGCTGCGCTCCCCCCGTTGCCTGGGGAGTTGCTCGAGCTCGTGGAGCAAGCACCGGAAATGATTCCGACGGCCATCGCTAGCCCCAGTAGGGTTACGTGGACCTTCATCGACCGAGCCCTTCCAAACTTGGACAGCGCTCACGCCCCGCAGCGCGCAGCATGGTCATTTCAAATGACATGCTCGTGACTCGGCGAGTTGCAGTGGACACCTAGTGCAGTATTAAGAATGGGCTGATTCCGTCGACAAAACGCTGGCTCACGGTTCGAAAGGACTTCAGCGAAGAGCGCAGACGACTGCAACACTTCGCGCGCAAAGGCCGTTCGAAGCACAGCGGACCGTCGCGGGAACGCTGCTAGATGAACGGATGACGCTCTCCTTCCGTGCGCGATCGTCGATCGCGATGCGCAATCGGTCAGGCGGTAGGCGTGATGAATTTTCGCGCGCGTAGCTAGTCGATGCCGTGTGCCATGTGCTGCAGTACCAAGGGCGTTTCCCTTCCGTCGCCAAATCGTCCGGGTCCAACGGCGGTTGGCTGCAGTTGGATTTTTGTGACGGAGCTGCTGAACCGCTACTCGCGCGGCAGACACGCTCTCGCTCGGCAGCGAAAGCAGCATTGCCGTCGATCGCGGCCCCGCGATCGCTTGCGCCGGTTCATGGTTCATCGGGACGCGCGTGTCTCTTTCTGCAACGTGCAAAAAACGTCGCTCACCCGCCGAGGGGTGGTTGGGCGGCTTCGTTTGCGAGCTCGAGCGGCGGGTGCTCCGACGGGGCCGCACGCACCCGGCGCGCCGCTTGCACCATGTGCACCACTTGGTCGAGCACCACTGCCATGAGGATCACGGCGCCCACGATCACGAAATTCCAGTTGGGATTGAGGCGCCACAAGCGCGGGATGCCGTCCTGATCCTCGTACGGGATCTGGAACATGTTGATGCCATTATCGATGACCCGCATGATCGCCGCTCCGATCACGATGCCGAGCACGGTCCCTTCACCACCGCGTAGCGAACAGCCGCCCAGCACCACGGCCGCGATGGCATAGAGCTCGTAGGCAACGCCCACTTGCTGCGACATTTGACCGATGTACGCGGCGTAGGCGATACCCGCCACGCCAGCCATGCCCGCCGAAATCACGTAGGCGAGCGTCTCGACCTTCTTCACGTTGATACCGGAGTACCTGGCTGCGTCGCGGCTGCCGCCGATGGCGTACAGGTAGCGTCCGAATACGGTAAAGTGCAATAAATAGGTACCGATCGCGATCGCGATCAGAAACATCAGTGCGGGGTAAGGGATCAGCGGGTCGCCGTGGTTCGACCACAGACCGCCGTTCGCGAAGTGCACGAGCGGCGATGCGCCGAGGCTGAGCGTCCCGCCCTGCACGATTGTTTGCGACACGCCGCGAATGAGCAGCATGCCGCCGAGCGTGACGATGAAAGGCTGGAGCTTGAGCCGCGTGATGAGCAGGCCTTGGGCGAGACCGATCAGCAGCGCCACTGCCAGTGCCACGGCGATACCGAGCGGAAGACCGTGGCCGAGGCCGCCGCTCTCGTGCGACGAAACCTTGGCGATGATCACGCCGGTCAGGCCAATTACGGAGCCCACCGAAAGATCGATGCCCCCGGTAATGATCACGAACGCGCTACCGATCGCGAAAATGCCCAGCATCGAGATCTGACGTAGCGTGTTGACGACGTTCGACTGACCAACGAAGTCGGGGTTCGAAATGCCGAGCACCACGCAAGCGACCACCAGCGCCGCAAACATACCGAGCTCTCGTCTCATGTCACTGTTGCTCCCTTTGGCGCCAGCTGTCCGGTCATCAGCGACGCGATGCGCTGTTGGGTGAGCTGTGCGCGGCCGAGTACGCCTTTCAAGCGTCGCTCGTGCATGACGACCACGCGGTCGCTCATGCCGATCACCTCTTCCATGTCGGAGCTCACCATCAAGATTGCGATCCCCTGTGCCGCCAGCTCGGCCATATGGCGGTAGATTTCCGCTTTGGCGCCGATGTCGATGCCGCGCGTGGGCTCGTCGAGGATCAACACCTTGGGGCTCATGGCGAGCCACTTGCCGATCACCACTTTCTGCTGGTTGCCGCCCGACAAAGTCACCACCTTCTGCTGGATGCTCGGCGTCTTGATGCGCAGACGTTCGACCTCTACTTTGGCGAGACGCTGGTCACCCCTGCGGTCGACGAGACCAAGGCGCGCACGCTGGCCGACGCTCGGCAGGGATGTGTTTTCGGCGACCGACATTGGCAGCACCAAGCCGTGGCGCTTTCTATCCTCGGGCACGAGATACACGCCGCGCTCGATGGCAGCGCGCGGGCTGCGCGGCGCAAACGGCAGGCCGTCCACCGTCATGCCGCCACCGTGGGCGATTGTGACGCCGAACAAGGCCTCCATCAGCTCGGTGCGTCCCGAACCAACCAGCCCGGCGAAGCCCAAGATCTCACCGCTCCGCACGCTGAAGCTCACACCCGAAGGCGCGCCCGGAACCCGTAAGTCTTTGACGTCGAGCACCACATTTCCGAATGCTTTTTCGGTCTTCGCGGGGAAATAGGCGCCCGACAGCTCGCGCCCCACCATCAGTGCCACGATTTTGTCGTAGCTGGCGTCGGCGCGCGACAGCTCTCCTGCGTTGCGACCGTCACGCATGACGCTGATGCGGTCCGCCAGCGCGAGCACCTCTTCCATGCGGTGCGAGATGTAAACGATGCCGATCCCGTCCTTGCGCAGCTGGCGAACAATCGCGAACAGTTGCTCCGACTCGGCCGCGGCCAGCGATGCGGTCGGCTCATCCATCACGATGATGCGAGACTCGACCGAGAGCGCTTTCGCTACCTCGACCATTTGCTGCTGACCGGTGGTCAGCTGCGAGACTGGAGTCGTCGGCGGCAGCGCGAGCCCAATCCGCTGCAGCAACGCCGCCGCGCGCCGGTTCATCTCGGCGCGCGCGAGCGGTCGAAGTAGACCGCGTTTTTGCTCGTTGCCCAAAAAAATATTGGCGGCGATGTCGAGGTTGGGTGCGAGCATCAGCTCTTGATGGATGACCGCGATGCCGTGCCGCTTGGCCGCGCCCACGCCGTTCAATACGACGGGCACGCCGTCGAGCGCGAGCTCACCCGCGTCTGGCGCGAGCACGCCACCGAGCACGTTCATGAGAGTGCTCTTGCCGGCACCATTCTCACCCATGAGCGCGAGCACTTCCCCCGCGTACAGGTCGAGCGACACGCCGGACAGCGCGAGCACGCCCGGGAAGCGCTTGCTGACGCCGCGCATGGAAAGCAGCGGCGAATGCGGCGTTGGCGAGTACTCGCTGCGGGCGAGCGGGGCTGTCTGTTCCACGCTCACCGGCGCTAGCCCGACTTTCTCATCTGAGTGAGCCGGTCTCTGAATTCTTTGAGGTTGTCCCGGTTGATGACCTCGACGCCCGTGTCGATGATTCGCTCCGGCGGCAGCGCTGCTTTGGCCGCATCACCCTTGGTCGCCAGATCGTGCATCCACTTGCTCGCCAGGTAGCCGAACATGAAGGGCTTTTGTACGACGGTGACCTGAATCGCGCCCTGTGCGATCCCGTCCAGCGTGCCTTCGTCCTCATCGAACACGGCAGCGAGCACGCTGCCTTTCTTGCCCAGGCCTTCCAGCGCGGCCGCGATGGCGGAACCGTTGTAGTTGTAGAGCCCGACCACCATGCTGAGGTCACGACGGGCGTTGACGATGTCTTCCACATTCGATCGCGCGCGCGCCCGGTCGGTATTGTCCTCGCGCTTGTCTACGATTTCGATGCCATGGCCCGCGATCGCGTCTTCGATCCCCTTCTCCCGCTGGGCCGCGTTGTCGGCCGCGAACGTGCCGACGAACACGGCAATTTTGCCGCCCTTGGGCAGGAGCTTGACGATCTCGCCACCGAGTACCTTGCCAGCGGCGTAGTTGTTGGTGCCGATGTAGAGGAGGCGCTTGGATTTGGCTGCGTCCGAATCGAACGTGAGCAGGTGTGTGCGGCCTGCGATATCGTCGAGCTGGGCGGTTTGATCGCTCGGCGCGATGCTGCTCACGGCAATCGCATCATAGCCCTGGCTCGAAAGGTTCTGCAGGATCTGGTTCTGCTCGTCGAGTGTGCCGTTCGGCGGCAGCTTGATGTCGACCTGGACTTTGGCCTCCTGCTCGTATTTGTGAACACCAGCGGCCGCGATGTTCCAGAAGGCGCTGGTGTTGTTGGTGACGAACGCCAGCTTGACGGTCTTGCTGGCGCCACGGCGGCACGCGGTTGCGCCAACCGTCAGCGAGGACAGCGTGGCGATGGCGAGCAAGTACGTCGCGAGCTTGGTTCTCATGGGAAGCTCGGCTCATCTTACCAGATATGTGAGCGTTCACAATAACTATCACCGACCGAGCGACAGCAGAACAATCGCTCTCGGTCAGTCCGGGGCTGTGTGCTCAGGCGACGCCGCAGCGCGTCGGCGCTCCGCCCGCTGCCCGAGCCAGCTCCGCGTCGAGCTCGATCAGGCGAGGCGAATCGCGCGCTCTCACTTACTCGGTGAGCGCGCGGTCGAGCCACGCACGACGAGCTCGGGCGCGACCACCACGCGTACCGGCGTCGTGTTGCCCGCGATGCGATCGAGCAGGGTGTGCAGGCAGCGCCGACCCAGCTCGGCGAAGTCCTGACGAATCGTAGTCAGCGGGGGAGTAAAGTACGCTGCCTCGGGGATATCGTCGAAACCCACCACGCTCAGCTCTGCAGGCACTTTGCGTCCGACCTCGTGCAGTCGGCGCAGCAGTCCGAGCGCCATCTGGTCGTTGCCCACTAGCACCGCGGTCAGCTCCTCGATCTGCAGCAGGCCGAGCGCGGCCTCGTACCCCGAGCGCGCGGTCCAGTCTCCTCTAAACAGCGCAGGGACGCGGGCCCCGGCCGCCTTGAGCGTAGTTTTCCAGCCTTCGATGCGATCTTCGGCCTCTTTCCAGTCGGCTGGGCCAGCCAAGTGCCACACGGTTTTGTGGCCGAGGCTCAGTAGGTGCTCGGTCGCTGCTGCTGCGCCAGCCTTTTGATCGACGGTGGCCACCGGAATCGAAGCATCGGGGCCCGCCTCCACGGCCACCACGGCGAAATCCGCGCGCACGTGGCGCAGCGCGTCGACGCCGGCTCGGAGCGGTGCGATCACCGCTACCCCGTCGACCCCTTGGTCCCGGAGCTGTTGGATCGCGGCCAGCACGGTATCGCGATTGAGCGAGCGGAGGCTGGAGATGCTCACCGCGTAGCCCGCGTCGTGCGCCGCTTGCTGGATGCCGAACAGCGTGGACGCCGGGCCATACAGGGTGGTGTCGAAACTGACGACCCCGAGCGTCTTGGAGCGCCCGGTCACCAGCGCCCGCGCCATCGAGTTCGGTCGGTAGTCGAGCTGGCGGATGGCGGTGAGGACGCGCGTGCGCGTCTCCTCATGCACGTTGGGACTGTCATGAAGAACGCGCGAGACGGTCTGGTAGGAGACGCCAGCGAGCTGTGCAACATCCGCCATCACTGCGACTTTGCGTTTTGCCGGTGCAGGTTCTGGAGCGATGATCGCGGGAGTCGTATCGTGCTTGACACGTTTCATGTGAACGTTCACAATCCCCATCTAAGGGCACTTTGGCGCAGCTTGCCACGCAATTCCTGCGTGCTCACGGACCGTAGCATTTCGTCGCCTGACGCTGCCCATCCAATTTCGAGAACGTGATGACCGCGATCGAACAAAAAAAACACGAGCTGTGGCTTCTGACCGGCAGCCAGCATCTGTACGGCGACGACACCCTGGCGAGCGTGGCTCGAAACTCACGAGAGATCGCCGAGGCGCTGGATCGATCCGGAGTGTTCCCGGCAAAGGTGGTGTGGAAGGAGATCCTCACCGGGCCTGAGGCCATCGAGCAGGTGTGCGTGGCGGCCAACGCGGCGCCTGAGTGCGCGGGGGTCATCACTTGGATGCACACCTTCTCACCGGCCAAGATGTGGATTGCCGGCCTCACTCGCCTACAGAAACCGCTCGCGCACCTTCACACCCAGTTTAACCGCGAGCTGCCCTGGGCTGAGCTCGACATGGATTTCATGAACCTCAACCAGTCCGCCCACGGCGACCGGGAGTATGGGTTCATCGGTGCACGGCTGCGGCTCAATCGCAAGATCGTGGTCGGCCACTGGCAGGACCCGGATGTCGTCGAGGAGCTCGCGGGTTGGGGGCGCTCTGCGGTCGCGATGTCCGAATCGCGATCGCTCAAAGTTGCGCGCTTCGGCGGCATGAACATGCGCGAGGTGGCGGTCACCGGTGGCGACCGCGTCGAAGCGCAGATTCGGCTCGGTTGGTCGGTCAACGGCTACGGCGTGGGAGACTTGGTTGGCCCCATCGCCGAGGTCTCGGACTCCGAGGTCGACCAGCTGCTGAATGAGTACGAGGACACGTACACCCTCGCGGCCGCGCTCAAAAAAGGCGGCGAACAGCGCGAAATCCTGCGCTACGCCGCCCGTCAAGAGATCGCGATGCGTGCGTTTCTGGTCGCGGGCGGCTTCGGGGCATTCACCACGACATTCGAGGATCTGCACGGGTTGAAGCAGCTGCCCGGCCTCGCCTGCCAACGGCTCATGGCAGAAGGCTACGGCTTCGGTGCCGAGGGCGATTGGAAGACCGCCGCGTTGGTGCGCCTGGGCAAGGTAATGACCGCAGGCCGACCTGGCGGCGTGTCATTCATCGAAGACTATACGTATCACCTGGTCAAAGGCCATGAGCGCATCCTGGGCGCGCACATGCTGGAGGTTTGCCCATCGATCGCGGATAGCGCCGCCATCAGGCCATCGCTCGAGGTTCACCCGCTCGACATCGGTGGTAAATCGGACCCCGCGCGCTTGGTGTTCGATACTCGGCCCGGGCCGGCCGTGAACACTTGCCTCGTGGACATGGGCGGGCGAATGCGCATGATCGTGGCCGAGCTCGACGTCGTGACAGCCGACCACCCGATGCCGAAGCTACCGACTGCGCGCGCCGTCTGGATCCCGCGCCCGGATTTCAAACGCGGCGCCAAGGCCTGGATCGAAGCCGGCGGTGGCCATCACTCGGCGTTCTGCCAGGCGGTGAGCTCCGTAGAGTGGGAGGATTTCGCGGGCATGGCCGGCCTCGAGGTGGTCCGGTTCGGCGCCGATCTCGACCTGCGCGCGCTGCGCAACGAGCTCCGCTGGAACGACGCAGCCTTCAAGTTGGCTCGCTAAAAGCCATGCCGTCTCCGTACCGCGAGCTCAAGGAACGCGCCTGGGTTGCCAACCAGGAGATCCCGAAGCGGGGCTTGGCCATCTACACCTTCGGCAATGCCTCGGCGCTCGATCGCGCGCTTGGCGTGGTTGCCATCAAGCCCAGCGGCGTCGCCTACGATCAGCTGAGGCCGGAGGATCTAGTGGTCGTGGATCTCGCAGGCCAAATCGTAGAAGGGGCGCTGCGACCATCCTCGGACACGGCGACGCACCTCGTACTCTATCGGGCGTGGCAGGGCGTCGGTGGCGTAGTTCACACGCACTCAGGCTACGCAACCGGCTGGGCCCAAGCCAAGCTCCCCATCCCGATCTACGGTACGACCCACGCCGATCACCTGGCCGAGGACGTGCCCTGTACCGCCGTCATGTCGGACGAAGCGGTGGAGCGGGACTACGAGGTCGAGACCGGAGCACAAATCCTGGAGTGCTTCGAGGGCCGCGACCCGATGCACACCCCAATGGTTCTGGTGGCCGGGCACGGCGTATTCACCTGGGGTGAGACTCCGGAAAAGGCGATCTACAACGCTGCGGTGCTGGAGGAGTTGGCACGGATGGCGTTCCTCACGCGGACCCTCAATCCAGCGACCGCGCGCTTACCAGAGCGCCTGATCCGCAAGCATTTCGAGCGCAAGCACGGCAAGCATGCGTACTACGGACAGCAGCAGTCCGAAGCGCAAACGCTCAAGCCCACGCGGTTGAGAAGCCGGTGAGTACGAGCCAGGGGAACGCGGCGGAGATCATCCGCGCGGGCAACGCCGTGCTCGGCCTGGAGCTCGGCTCGACGCGCATCAAGGCCTCGCTGATCGCGCCCGATGCCACACCGCTCGCGGCGGGCTCACATGCCTGGGAGAACCAGCTCAAGGCGGGCATTTGGACCTACGACCTGACGGAGGTCTGGCGCGGCATCGCTAGCTGCTACGCGTCGCTGGCGTCGAACGTGCGCGCTCGTTACTCGCTCGAGTTGAAGACCTTCGCGGCACTGGGCATCAGCGGAATGATGCACGGGTACGTCGCTTTGGATCGCGAGGGCAACCTGCTGGTGCCTTTTCGAACCTGGCGCAACAACATCACCAGCAAGGCGTGCCTCGAGCTGACACCGCTGCTCGACTTCGCCGTGCCCGAGCGCTGGAGCATCGCACACCTCTATCAATCGATCCTGGAAGAGCAAGAGCACGTGCCGCGCATTGCTCGGCTCACGACCCTAGCCGGCTACGTTCACCTCATGCTCACCGGCGAGCACGTCTTGGGTGTGGGTGAGGCATCGGGCATGTTCCCGATCGACCCGCTCACCTGCGACTGGGACGCCCCGCGCATCGAAAAGCTCGAACGACGAATCGCGCCGCGAAAGCTGGGTTTCACGCTGCGCGACATCCTGCCTGCGGTCCTACCCGCGGGGCGCTCGGCGGGTCGGCTCAGCGACGCTGGCGCGAAGCGCCTCGACCCCAGTGGGCGGCTGCCGGGTGGGATTCCGATGTGCGCTCCCGAGGGCGACGCCGGCACCGGGATGGTCGCGACCAACGCGGTACGCCCGCGCTCCGGCAATGTCTCGGCCGGCACCTCCGTGTTCGCCATGTTCGTGCTCGAGAAGCCGCTGAAGCGTGTCCACTCCGAGATCGACATCGTGGTCACTCCCGATGGCAAGCCCGTGGCCATGGTTCATTCCAACAACGGTTCATCGGATCTCGACGCTTGGATTGGCCTGTTTGGTCAAGTGGCGCAAGCGCTCGGCAGCGAGCAGCCGCTGGACGAGCTGTACAACAAGCTCATGCCGCTTGCGCTGCGCGGGGATCCAGACGCCGGCGGGCTGATCAACGTCAACTACGTCTCCGGCGAGCACATCACGGGCTTCAGTGAAGGCCGCCCGCTTTTTGTGCGCAAGGAAAACAGCGCGCTTACCCTAACTAACTTCATGCGAGCCATGTCCTTTGCATCGTTATGCGCGCTGCGTACCGGGCTGAACATCCTCACCGATGAGGAAGGCGTCGTGATCGACGAAATCCGCGGCCACGGCGGCTTCTTCAAGACGGGTGATACCGGCCAGCGCCTGATGGCCGCCGCGCTCAACGTCCCGGTCAGCATCCCCGAGACCGCGGGCGAGGGCGGAGCCTGGGGCATGGCGTTGCTGGCCGCGTATCTACTTCGCTCTGACGCCGCGCTCTCACTCTCCGACTACATCGACGCGCGGATCGCCCAGCGCATCGGCAACCCGGTCGAGCCCGACCCGCGCGACGTGCAGGGCTTCGCGGAATTCTTCATCCGCCACACACGGGCGCTCGCCGTCGAGCGTGCCGCGGTAGAGGCCCTCTAGGGTTCAGAGCGTCGCTCGTAGGACCAACACGAGCGTTCGAGAGGGAGCGAGCACGGCCCACGTCGTGCTGCTCAGGCTGCTTAGCGCGTTGCCACTTGCCCCACAGCAAGGGGCTTTACGAATGGAGATTGTCGCCATGGCAAAGATTCGCCCCCACGCCCCATGTCCGTCGTCATGTCAGTCTGCGAGAATCCAAGCGCTGGAGATTCTGCAATGATCAGGCTGCGATCGATGGTCCTGGCCTCCACGGGCGCGCTGTCGCTGGCCACCTTTTCCGCTGCTTGCGGGTCGTACTCGGCGCCTGCCACGGACGGCTCCAGCTCGACCAGCGCCGGCGCGTCCGGCACGCTCGGCAATGCGGGAGCCGGCGCGGCGAGCAATGCGGGGGCCAGCGCATCAGCTAGCGCCGGAGACGCAAGCGGAGGCATGACAGGCACTCTCAGTGGTGGCTCCGGGGGAACTGGCAGCGCAGGCGCCGCGTCGAGTGCAGGGGCTCAAAGTGCGGCCGGCGCGTCGAGTGCCGGGGCTGCCAGCGCTGGCGGTGCGTCGGCTGCGGGCGCGCCCGGTGCAGGCGGCGGCAGCGCCGCAGCAGGTGGTCCTGGCACCGGCGTCTCCTTGCCTTGCGACGTATTGAATACGGGCGGCAGCAAGTGCGTCTCGGCACACAGCACCGTGCGAGTGATCGTGCCGGGCTACGCGGGGCCGCTCTACCAGCTGTGCAAAGGAACGGCCTCGGCCGGACCGAGCTCGTGCAAAGGGACGACCCAAGACGTCGGTTCCAAGGATGGCTATGCGGACTCGGCCGCGCAAGACACGTTCTGTTCCGGAGCAAGCTGCACCATTACGAAGATCTACGATCAGTCCGGACAGAAGAACGATCTCGAGCCCGCGCCTCGCGGCGGCGCCAAGGGCACTCCCGACAACCCGGCAGATGCGGCAGCGCTCAAGGTGACGGTCAATGGGCATTCGGCATATGGCATCCTGATCAAAGCCGGCATTGGTTATCGCAGCGGCTGTTCCGGTTGCACGATCAAGACTGGAAACGGACTGGTCAAAGGCGACGATCCGGAAACCATGTATTGGGTGACCAGCCAGAAGGATTTGATCGACGGCTGCTGCTTCGACTACGGCAATGCCGAGACGACCTCCAACGACGACGGCAACGGCACCATGGAGACGCTGTACTTTGGCGGGGGCGTGGTTTGGGGCACCGGTGCCGGTGGCAAGCCGGGCCCGTGGATCATGGCAGACCTCGAAAACGGTCTGTATGCCGGCTGGGAAAACAAACAAGACAAAAACATCTCGACCAATAAGGCGCTCAAGTACGACTTCGTGACTGGCGTGCTGCTCGGCGACACGAAGGACAAGAACAGCGGCAAGGGCCGCTTCGCGCTGTATGGGGGCGATGCGACCAGCGGTGCACTGCAGACGATGTACGACGGAATTCGCCCAGAAAAACCCGGCTACGTGCCGATGCTGAAGCAGGGCTCGATCATCCTCGGAATCGGCGGAGACAATAGTAACAGCGCCGGAGGCCGCTTCTACGAAGGCGCCGTTACGGCTGGACCCGTAGCGTCGAAGCAGACCGTGGATGCGCTTCAGGCCGCCATCGTCGCCGCAAAATACGGGAAGTAATCGTTCTCTCATTTTTCCCGTTCGAGCCCTGGCGACGCGCTCCATGCCTGGAGCGCGTCGCCCAGGGGGGAAAGGAAGCCGTGCTGCGAAGATTGCGCGTGTTGCTGGTCTCGGTGATCTGGGTTGTATCGATTCACGCGGTGGCGACGGCTCAAGAGGCGCCCGACACGCCCGAACCGGAGGCCCCTCCCCCCTCCGGCGGGGCCGCTGAGGAGGCCAGTGTTGCGCCCCCGGTGGCCAGTGTTGCGCCCCCGGAGTCGACCGTTGCGACCGTGGCGACGCCTGCCCCGAGCGAAGCTCCGCCGAAGCAGCTACTCGATGACTGGCACGTGGAGATCCATGGCTACTTCCGTGCACCCATGGCCCTCGGCATCAGCGACCGGCCAAACCCCGACACGCCGAATGGCCCCTCCAAAACGCAGATCTCTTACGGGCCCAATCGAACCGTCGATGGCAGCTACTACAGCTTCGCCTACACGCGATTGCAGGAGCACGACTGGGCCGAGCTCACCTTTCACGCCAAAAAGAAGCACGTCGACGCCGCAGTCGGGTGGATGGGATATTGGTTGTCAGCGGCCGGCTTCCGGAACCCGGATGCAGCGGGAGTGCCGGGCGTTGCCTCACTCACGCTCGATACGGACTTCGCTGCGGGCAGCGTCAAACCAAACATTGCGTTTCAGATGGGCGCCTGGTGGCCGGGGTTTGGCTACTTCGAGAAGTACGACACCTTCACGCTCGGGCGCTTTCGCCATATCGGTGAACAGCTGAAATTGAGCGTCCCCGTGAGCGCCGATCTCAGGCTGGAGCTGGTCGAAGGCTTTGGCACCGGTCGAGATGGCGCCTTCAGCTACACCGTCGCCGCGAACAGCCCGCTCTATGCCTCCAAGGTGGGCGCAGACTTGCTCGCCTACGCGAATGTTCGCTTGCAGTACAAGAAGTTCCTCGACGCCGGACTTCACTACAATACCGAGTGGACGCGCGACCCGTACCTGACTGCCGACGCCTCGGCGACCGACGGCAAGTCCTATTCCGATGCGGCGCAGGCGCGGCTGTCGGTCCTCGGCGCCGAAGCTCACCTGAGCGCCCCTCACCTCGGTCATTTGTGGGTATCCCCGTCCTACATCAGCGTCAAAAATGGTTGGGCGCTCGGCTCCAGCGGAGGCACCGAGGTCATGCATTCGCAGGGTGGGCTGGGCGTTGCCACGAACTACCTGGCATGGTTCAACACGCCCTCGTCGAGCACCGGCAGCGGCTCGGTGTTCAATCTCGGCTTCCTCTACGAAAACTCGCTGTCCAACGTTCAGGGCAAGACGCCAGAGAGCGTCGCGCACGAGGTCAGGTTGAGCGTCTTTGGATTGCTGGCAAACGCCAGCCTCGACTTGCCGGCAGGCTCAGCGCTGACCCAAACGAGCATCAAACAATTCAAGTATGGTGCGGACGTGAGCGTTCAAGCCTTCTCCTGGCTTGGGCTGATGCTGCGCGGCGACACGGTCAACTACGACTTGGACCACCCGGGCTATATCTTCTCCGCGATCACGACGCGACTGACGGTCTCCTCGCACTTCCTCTCGAGCGAGAGCATTTACCTGCAGTATTCGAGATACATCTACGGCGACAAGATGGTACTAGCGGGGCAGTGGCCATGGGGCGCGCCGATGGTGGCAGGCTCGGACGTCATCCAAGGTGGAACGTACAATGGCTGGAAGCCCGATATGGACGTCATCAAGCTCCAAGCCACGGTCGCGTTCTGATCTGCCCTCACCTGCACGAAACATCGTGCACTGAGCTTTCGCGCTGCGCCCGGCGAGCTACTTGCTCAGCGTCAGCACGCCAGGCAGGTATGGGAGGAGACCGTAGTCACCACTCGAGGCGGGCGAGCGCCCTTGGTAGAGGAACTGCATGTTGCACGGGTCCACGGGAAATGTTTCCGCGGGGTCGTTCCTCACCATGTCACCGTGACTGATGTCGTTGGTCCAGGCCGAGCCGCCGTCGAAGGTGACGTTTGCCTTGCCCGCGAACGGGTTACTTTCGGTCGCTGCCAGCGGCGTCCAGGACCCGGCCAGATCGGTCGCTGTGAACGAGCGGAAGTAGCGCCCGTTGCTGCCGATCGCCTCAACCAGCATCAGGTACTGGTTCGAGCCCTTGACCGAATAGACCTGCACCGCCTCGAACAGATTGTTCGAAGTGTCGGTCATGATTGTCTCGTAGCTGGTGAACGTGCCGGGAAAGCTGCCGATCGCCAGGTCCGAGCGATGGATTTTACCGTCGTCCGTGGCGAAGAACAGGTAGCAGTTCTTGCTGTCGCAGATCACCGTTTGGTCGATCGGCCCCGTGCTCGAGCTCGGACCGCCGTCGTAAAGCGTACTTCCGGCCGACCATTTCGACGGATCCGTGGGGTCCGATGACGTCGCATAGCTGAACTTGGGGCCGCCCCATTGATAGGCGAGCACCCAGATCTTTTTCGGGGTGAAGTAGAAAAGAGTCGGCGCAACTGCAGTGCTAGACAACGCGACCTGTGTGGCGGTGGCCGCTTGCGACCAATCGCCGAAGCGGAACATGGCCGCGCCCCACGTCGATCCCGTGTCGTGCGTCGTCATGTAAACGATGTGTTGATTGCCGTAGACGACATTGGTGAAGTCCTTGAGCGACACCCAGCCGGACTTCGGCTGTGCGATGGCGGCGGTCGAGGTCCATTTGAACTTCGTGGGCAAGGGACAGGTGGCGGAGCTACCGCCAGCGCCAGCCCCGCCAATGCCTGCACCGGCAGCGCCAGACGCGCCTGCAAAGCTGCTACCCGCCGCACCGCCTCCTTCTGTCAGCCCGCCCGCGCCGGCGCTCATGCCGCCGCCGTTCGAAGACGTGCCGGCTTGCCCAACTGAACCACCGCCACCCACAGTGTCCGCCCCGCCGCTCGAGCTGACGCTCCCGCTGCCAGCGGCCGAGCTGGACTGACCACCGCTCCCTGACGTCCCGGGTTGGGACGCTCCGGAGCTACATCCCGCCACGCACATGACCAAACCAATGACGAACGAAAGCTGTGCTGATCTCAAGGTTACCGAACAACGTAGCGCGTCCCGACACGAAATCCAGCGACGGGCGGAGTCGACCGCGCGCGAGCTCGAACGATTCAAGCTTGACACTACCGCCGGTGGTCAGCGCGACAGTGGGAATGCATTCACGAAAGGCGAGCAATGAAACTCGCCTCTTCGAGGTTCGACGACTTGCGCAACGCAGATCGCTTGCCGTAGGCCACGCACAGCGTGTCGTAGTAGTAGCAGGACTCGTGATCTCATCCTCAGCAGCAACTGCGGCCAAGCATCGCTCAGGGCCTTTCCTTTGGAAACGGCTGCTGTGGTTGGCCTTCGCTGCCTCGCTGGTCTGCTTGCTCTGGTTCTGGCCCGCGCGCCGGAACTACTACTTCAAGCGCGATCGGGTCCACTATCGCCTGGACATCCCGTACGCGGCGGGCTCCACCGATCCGAAGCGGCAATTGGACCTGTATTTGCCGTCCGGCGCCGCGCCCGGTTTTCCGATCGTCGTCTTCGTGCACGGCGGCTATTGGAGCGCTCTCGACCGACGCTGGCTAGAACCGCTCTTGGGCACGCACGGCAATGTCGGCGTCGCCTTTGCACGTCGCGGCATCGCTGCGGCCATCATTGGCTACCGACAATATCCAAACGTACGACGCGGCGACGACTCACTCGACGACATCGCGACTGCAATCCGCTTCGTGCGCGCTTCCTGCCCAACCTGGGGCTGTGGTCCCCTGTTCGTGGTTGGTCATTCGGCGGGTGGTCACTTGGCTTCCCTACTCGCCATGGACCCGCGCATCTTGAAACGTAACGGCGTCGAGCCCGAGCAAGTGGCCGGCTTCGTGTCGATCGATGGCATCTTCGATTTGAACGCTGCGCTTGCCGCGTTCAAGCCCGAGCAAGCCGCAATCATGCGCACGCTGTTCGGCCCCGACCCAGCGACGCTGGCGGTCCATTCGACCATTTCGTACGCGCGCGCTCAGCACCCTCGGTTGCTGTTCCTGGACAGCAGCAATGATGAACAGGTGTGCCTCGACGCGTTTCGGGCGCTGAAGGCACGCATGGCGAACGTGGGCAGCCCGGCTCGGTTTACGGAGCTCCCCGGTCTGGGTCACAACGAAACCGTCGTGCGCATGGGCATGGATGATGACCCGGTCATGCCCTCCTTGCTCGCCTTCATCCGGCCGTGAGCCGGTGCGACCTCAGCTGCTCGGCGCTAGCAGCACCTGATACTCGCGGCCCACGGACAGCACGTTCGAGTCCGTACCGCGATGATGAATGCGGTGAGTAGCGGATAGCTGGCTGCCTGGTAAGCAGCAGGCCAGGGTGAACGCGGCATCCCAGCGCAGCAGCGCGAGCACGCGATCGACACCGACATGCGCGTGCACGAAGGTGACGAGCGTGCGCATCGCGGGCAAATCGTTCAGCTCGGCGGCGACCGCCTCGATGCGTGCCTTGCGCCATTCGAAGCGTTCGATGCCATATTGGTCACGCCAGGCTTCGACCAAGGGCTCGTTGAGCACCGGATCGATGCTGACATTTCGCGCGTTGGTTTTGATTGAGAACAGCGCAGCGGTACGCGCGTGCGCGCCATCGCCGATGTGCAGCACGCGCAGCGGCTCGCCGGGCCGAATCAGCGGCCGCAGGTGCTCGAGCGCCGAGAAGCTCTCGCTCAGCTCCTTGGCGGGCTTGGGGCCCTTGGCGAACAGCGGCCAGAGCGCGGCGAACGATTCGCGTCGCATCAAGCGATCCAGATACGAGCTCTGTCCGCCGAGCGCGCTATCGTGCTCTCCGCTGGGGGCGCATGGTTCTGGGTCGCTCACGCCGGGCACCGTAGCCCGGGTGGGCCACGCACGTACGCCAATTTGGCCCCGCCCAGACTCGAGCCTGGAATCGCGCGTCACTCCGCAAGCCCACGCGGGGCCTGTGGTGGTCAGCCATTACCTCGACAATGCACGCCTGACCCACCGACGCGCCCACACACACACAGCTGCACACGCGGGCGTGTGCGCGAATGATGCAGTATAGTTATTCACTCTGCCTTGTGCGTCGCTCGCCCGACGCACTACCAATCCGAAGAAGGTTGATTGATGATCGAATCGCATGCGCAACGTTCCCTGTGGCCACTGACGGTAATCGCGATCTTGGGCTCCGCCCTGATCTTTCAAGCCTGTTCGGGCAAGGTGCAGGGAAATTCGGATTGTGCGAGTGACTCGAGCTGCGGCGGGGCAGCGGGCGGAAATGCCGCAGCCGGGAGCGGCGCCGTCGCAGCCAGCGCTGCAAGCAGCGGGGCCGGCAGCGTCACGCTCGCCAGCTGCGAAAACAACAGCAAAGACGGCGATGAATCGGACGTCGATTGCGGCGGGGCCAGCAAATGTCAGCGCTGCCCGGCGAAAGACCACTGCATCAGCAACGAAGATTGCGAGAGCGACTTCTGCAAAGGCAATCGCTGCACGGAACCGACTTGCTCGGACCGGGTTCAGAACCAAGACGAGACCGGCGTCGACTGCGGCGGCAGCTGCCCTGCCTGCGACCTCGGCTATCCTTGTTCGGGTGACCAGGACTGTTCGAGCGAGTATTGCGCCGACGGAGCGTGTGCCGACCATTGCCTCAGCGGCGTGCGCGAGTCGAATGAGACGGACACGGATTGCGGCGGCGACTCGTGCAAAGCGTGTGCTGACCACAAGCGTTGCCTGGTCGCTACGGATTGCCAGAGCCGGGTATGCGACAGCGCGTCGTGTCAGTCCGCGTCCTGCAGCGACCAGCTCAAAAACCAAGACGAAAGCGACGTCGACTGCGGCGGCGTTTGTGGCGCCAGCAAGCCGTGCGCGGTCGGTGCGCACTGCAACACCCCAGCCGACTGCGCCAGCGGGCTCTGTTCGTCTGCCGGCAAGTGTTTGGCAGACATCCTGATCTCACCCGCCGATGTGATCGACGACTTCGAGGACGGTGATGGCGTGCTTCCAGCAAGCCCGGCGCTCGGAGGGCGCGTCGGGATCTGGTCCGGATTCGGTGACGGCAGTGGGAGCGGCACCGTGGGAGTGGATGCCATCAAGCGCGGCGCCAGCAGCGTGTACGGGCTGCACGTGTCGGGCCGGGACTTCAACTCCTGGGGCTCTGGCGTGGCAGTCGACTTGAACAAGCCAGCCGGCGATCCAGCGACCAAGGCGCCCTATGACGCGACTGGCTACACGGGCATCACGTTCTGGGCTCGCGCCGAGAGCCCGACCACGGTGACCGTCGCTCTGCCCGACGCCGACACGGACGCGGCAGGGGAGACCTGCACCACTTGCGATCATCATTACTACAAGACCCTGCAGGTGACCACGAACTGGCAGCGTTTCACGGTCGCTTTCTCCGGGCTCGTGCTCGAACCGGGCAGCGCTCCGCCGCCGACCGCGTTCAAACCGAGCGGCGTGGTCTCGCTACAATTCAGGCTCGCACCGGGTCAAAACTATGATCTGTACCTAGATGACCTAGCCTTCCTGAAGAACTAGCCTGTTCGAACAGCGTTGCGGCTTTGCTCCGATCGGGCTGGGGCCGGCCCGACGAAGTGGCAGGCGGTCTTGACCGTGGGTCCGGCGCTTCTATTCTCGCTTATTTGTTGTGCTGGAAACCGTCGGGAATAGATGCGTTCGTTAGCGTCTTGATTCACGACCACCTGCAAAGCGAGAGGCGAGCGCGCGGCTCGAGATCACATGGATGCCCATTCCTTTCTCTTGGCGCTCACCATCGTCTTGGGTGCCGCTGCGCTCACCACGGTGATCTTCCAACGGCTGCGGCAACCGGTCGTGCTCGGCTACATTTTGGCCGGTTTCATCCTCGGGCCGAACGTTCCGATTCCAATCGTGGCCGATCGTCAGATCGTGCACACGCTGTCGGAGCTGGGGGTGATCTTGCTCATGTTCTCGCTCGGTTTGGAGTTCAGCTTGGGCAAGCTGGTGAAGCTCGGCGTGAGGCCAAGCCTGACCGCGTTGCTCGAATCGAGCTTGATGATTTGGCTCGGTTTCGTGACCGGTCGCGCCTTGGGTTGGACCACGCTCGAGAGCCTATTCACCGGCGCGTTGATCGCCATCTCCAGCACGACCATCATTGCCAAGGCCTTCGACGAGCAGCGCGTGCGCGGCCCGCTCCGCGAGCTGGTAGTCGGGATTCTGATCGCCGAGGACCTGATCGCAATTTTGCTGATGGCCACGCTCACGGCCGTCGCTGGCGGCACGGGCCTTTCGGCCTTGGACATGGCCAAGACCACCGGCAAGCTGTTCGGCTTCCTCGCGGTACTGATCTCGATCGGCCTCTTGCTCGTGCCGCGCGCAGTACGTATCGTCAACCGTTTGGATCGCCCCGAGACCACCTTGGTGGCCAGCATCGGCTTCTGTTTCGCGGTTTCTCTGCTGGCTCATTCGTTCGGATACTCGGTGGCCTTGGGCGCGTTCATCGCCGGCTCATTGATTGCCGAGTCGGGTGAGGCAAAACCCATCGAGCACTTGGTACAGCCGGTGCGCGACATGTTTGCGGCCGTGTTCTTCGTGTCGGTCGGCATGTTGATCGACCCCGCGGTGATCGCTCGGCATTGGCTCGCGATCTCGGTGCTGACGCTGGTGGTGATCAGCGGCAAGATGATCGGTGTGACACTAGGCGCGTTTTTGACCGGGCACGGTGTTCGCTCCTCCGTCCAATCGGGCATGAGCCTCGCGCAAATTGGAGAGTTTTCCTTCATCATTGCCGGGCTCGGACTGTCATTGGGGGCGACCGGCTCGTTCCTCTATCCGATCGCCGTCGTGGTCTCGGCAATCACCACACTCACGACGCCTTGGTTCGTTCGGGCCTCCGGACCCGTCGCCGACTTCATCGACCGCAAGGCCCCGCTTCCACTGCAGACGTTCGTGTCGCTGTACGGAAGTTGGCTTCAGAGCTTCGGCTCCGGTACGCGCGAGAAGACGACCGGCTCGAAGATTCGACGCTTGATCCGACTGTTAGTATTGGATGCTCTGTTGCTGGCAGCCTTGGCGATCGGAACGACGCTCGGCGTGACTCGGTTGAGCCAATACTTCGAAGCCAAATTCGCGATCGCTCCGACGATGGCACGGATCGCGGTGGTGGCCGCGGCAATCGGCTTGGCCATCCCCTTGGCGGCAGGCGTGGCGCGGCTGGCGCGCCGCCTGGGCATCGTGCTGGCATCGCGCGCGCTGCCGGTGGATCAGCGCGCTGCGCCCGATCTAGCGACCACGCCGCGGCGCGCGCTAGTGGTTACGATTCAGCTCGGCATCGTGCTCTTGGTTGGTCTGCCGCTGCTGGCCATCACCCAACCATTTCTGGGCGGGGTATACGCGCCACTGTTGTTCGCCGCGTTGCTGCTCGCGCTGGCCGTATCATTCTGGCGAGGAGCAACGGAGCTGCACGGCCATGTCCGCGCCGGCGCTCAAGCGATCTTGGAGGTGCTGGTCGAACAAGCGCGCTTGGGTGGGGTGGCGCGGTCGCATGCTCGACCCGAGCCAGAAGAGGATCCACTGGCCCGGGTGCGCGCGCTGCTACCCGGCATGGGTGAGCCCACGCCGTTCGAGCTCGACAGGGAAAGCCCCGCCGTCGGAAAATCACTGGCTGAGCTGAATTTGCGCGGTCAGACCGGCGCCACCGTGCTCGTCATCCAGCGCGGTCTGGATGGGCTACTGGTGCCGACGGCGTCGGAGGTGCTGCTGGTTGGGGATCGTTTAGCGCTAGCCGGCACCCGGGCTGCGATCGCGGCAGCCAAAGAGTTACTCCGCCCAGCTGCCCCCAATTGAAGCGCACTCAATACCCTCGTGGCTCTCGGTGACTCAGAGCCAGCGCGAGGCAAGAAGCGCGCAGCGCGACGAGAGCAGCGCACTGGGGCAAGTTTGCGATCACCTCGAACACCGAGAGCTGTCGAGTGATCGCGCCTTGCGCCAGCTAGCGTGAGTGGTAACCAATCCCGTGCGGCGCTGTTGACGCAGTCGCCTGCGCCAGTCGACAGGGAACGGGCCATTCAGGGCCGCCATCCTCATGCGAAATCACACCATGATCCTACGAGAACTTCGGGTCTTCGTCGGCCTACTGGCACTCGGCGTGAGCATGAGCCTTTCGTGCTCGCAGGCATCCGACTCGGAGTCCCAAGTCGACGCCGGCGCTCAGGGCGGTTCTTCGAATCAGGGCGGCGCTTCGAATCAGGGCGGCGCTTCGAATCAGGCGCGCGCGGGCAGCGCCGCGGGCGGCTTGCCGGAGCTGGCGCTGGCCACGGGAGGTGATGCATCCGGCGGCGAGGGCGGCAGCGCGGTGTGCGACGCGCAGGTACGAGAGGGGCAGCGCGTACCGGTCGACATGTATTTTCTGGTGGATTCGTCTGGGTCCATGCGCGACTCGGTTTCTGGCGGGTCCAAGTGGGATGTGGTCTCCAGCGCGCTGATCGGGTTTCTGGAGGATCCCCGAAGCGCGGATACGGGCGTCGGGATTGGCTACTTCCCGGTCGACACGACGTCGTGCAGCCAAGGGCAATCCGGCTGCTTTTGCATTCCATTCATCAACCTGTGCTTCGCGACGGAAGGCGGGGCGTGTGATGTCAGTGACTACTCGACGCCCGCGGTGCAGCTCGCCTTGCCCGCGCAGACAGCCGCCGTAGTCAGCGATATCAACGCACATCAGACCGGAGGCGGTACGCCGACCCGACCCGCGCTCGAAGGTGCGCTCGGCTATTTGAGTCAATGGGCCAGTCAACACCCGGAGCGGAAGCCACTCTTGGTATTGGCCACGGACGGTGAGCCCGTCGGCTGTGAGCCGAACAACACTCCGCAGGACGTGGCGGACGTCGCTGCGCGCGCCCTGGCTGGTCCGAACGCAATCCAGACGTTCGTGATTGGCGTGGGCAGCTCGCTCGTCAGTCTGAACCTCGTGGCGCAGGCGGGTGGGACCGACCACGCGTTCCTGGTCGACACCGGCGGTGACGTGGCCAAAGAGTTTGGCGATGCACTCGATCAGATCCGCGGCGCCGCTTCATCGTGCGACTTCATCATTCACGACGAAAGCTCAGGGGCCGAGTCGATCGATCCCACGAAGGTCAACGTGAGCTACACCCGAAAGGGCTCGAGCTCGCCCACGCGAGTGCCTCAGGTCTTCAAGGGGGATCCGAGCAACTGCGATAGCGACGGCGGCTGGTATTACGATGACCCTGATTCGCCGACCATGATCAAGCTGTGCGACGCCACCTGCCGCGCGCTGAGCACTGGCACGATCCAGGTGGAATTCGGCTGCGACACCGTCGAGCAACCGCCCCCGCGCTGAAACGACGCAGCGCTGCCCATCGGCTGCCAAAGTGGCTCCGACCATTCGCTTCGCACCATGCGCTCGGCTCCGGGAAAAACCGGGCACTTAGGCACTATGTGCGCCTGCTCCGGCACGTCCACGCAGGCAACGGCCCGATGCGCTTGGCAGGCGGGCCGTTGCTGAGCTTAGACTCTGAGATGCCCGCCAGCTTGCTTGCACTGCTCGACGATATCTCGACCGTTCTCGACGACGTGGCGCTGCTAACCAAGGTCGCCAGCAAGAAGACCGCGGGCGTGCTCGGTGACGATCTCGCTCTGAATGCACAGCAAGTGACTGGGCTGCGCGCCGAACGAGAGCTGCCCGTGGTCTGGGCAGTGGCGAAGGGATCCTTGATCAACAAGGCCATCTTGGTCCCGTGCGCACTCGTGATTAGCTCGTTTGCGCCGTGGGCGGTCACGCCGCTGTTGATGGTGGGAGGCGGCTTCTTGTGTTTCGAGGGTTGCGAGAAGCTCGCCCATCGGCTGCTGCACGGCGCGCCGCCAGGACAGGCCAAGCACGCGGGTCAGGCCACGCCGCATGCCGACAGCGCAGCCGACCTGGTCGCGCTCGAAAAGTCGAAGGTGAAGGGGGCGGTGCGTACCGACTTCGTGCTGTCCGCCGAAATCGTCACTATCGCACTCGGAACGGTGGCAGCGTCCCCGTTTGTCACGCGACTCGGCGTGCTGACCGGGATTTCACTGTTGATGACGGTTGGCGTGTACGGCTTGGTCGCCGGGATCGTGAAGCTCGACGACTTGGGCGCGCTGCTCAGCCGACGTGGCGCTGGCGCCAGCGACCCGTTCGCAGCATTCCAACGCTTGCTCGGTACTGCCATCGTGCGCGCCGCGCCTTGGCTCATGAAGGCCCTGTCCGTGGGCGGCACGATTGCGATGTTTCTCGTGGGCGGAGGCATCCTTGCCCACGGTTTGCCGTTCGCGCACGACCTGATTCATGACCTCGTCAGCGCTGCGGCGAGCACAGCCGGCGTGGGCGCGACGCTCGCCGTCGTGTTGCCGCTGCTGTTCGAGCTATTGCTCGGGGTCGTCGCGGGCTCGCTGATCCTGGCCGTCGTGATGTTCGTGCAGCGCTTGCGCAGGCCTGCCCGGAAAGGTGTGACACCGTAGTCAACGCCGCGAAGCGCAGTGTTCCGTGCGGCCGCGTCACCGGGGGTTTTGCGGTGTGTAGGGCGCATTGGGGCACGACGCGCGTTGGGGTGCGTCACCCATATAGCGAATCCACTCGGCGGGGCTGAGATTGCGTGCCAGTCGCCGGCAGGCTTCGTCGGACAGGTCCTCCGTCTTCCACAGCCACACGACGGCGTTCTTGTCGGAGCCGGCCGTGACCAGAAAGCGCCCGCCGCCGGCAAAGCTAGCACCAGCGAAACTTCGCTCGCTGGAGATCTGACTCGAGCGTTCGCCGGTCGCGACGTTCCAGATGTCGACGCTGTTCTGGCTCAGAGTGGCCAGGACATCGCGTTCCGAACCGAAACGAACACCAACCACTGCCTCACTTTGCCGTATCGGTGGGTGCAACCGCTTGCTGGCGAGATCGAGGATTTGCACCTGGCCGCCCGCGAGGGTGACCAGCGTGTCTCCCTCGGGGTGGAATACGAGACGCACGTTCGGGGCGCCCGGGATGCGCACGATCCGCCGGCCGCCGGCCGCCTCCAGGAGATCGACGTACCAGGAAAACGACCCCTTCTGCGCGCCCGCCTCGGCGACTGCGGCGGCGACCAGACATCCTGATCCGCCACGTGGCCGTCCGACAGCGAACGCCCCGCGGCTCGGCAGCGCGATGCGCCCCAGCTCACGCCGCTCGGGGAGCGCCCAGATCCGGATGGCGGGCTTGCGCTCGAGCATGCCCTCGATCGCCGCCAGACAGCTTCCGCTCGCGTCGAGTGTCACGTCGCTGAGGTCGTCGACGCCGATAGCGATGGGCTCGAGCTCGCGACCGCCCGCGGTCTCCCAGATTCGGAGCACGCGACGGGCACGATCCAGCTTGACTAGGGTGCGTGGGCTGATCGCAGCATCGCTTTCGACCTCCTCGGTGAGACGCGCGAACGTCAGCTCCTCCTTCCTCGTCACGTCGATGAGGAACAGACCTCCGGCGGACAGGGCCGCCAGGCGTGCTCCGTCGTGGCTAAATACCAGCTGATTCAGGCGCCACGCCGGGAGCTTCAGCGGACGCGATTGTGGCTCCCCGCGCAGCGACCAGAGCTGGATTGTGTCATCGGAAGAGGTCGCGACTAGCTTGTCGTCCGAAGACACGGCCACCGCCGCGACCTCGCTGCCGTGAGTCATGCGCGCCAGCTCGTCGCCCCGGGTCAAGCTCCACGTCTCGAGGCCGCCACCCATGTCCGCCGACGCGACGTAGTGCCCGTCGGGGCTGAAGGCCACTACTTCCGACTCTTTCTCGTGCGCCGCCCGCAGTTTCTCCCTGCCCGACGAGAGGTCCCACAAGCGAGCGCTGCCGTCCGCGGATGCGGTGACCAGCGAGGTGCCTTCCGGGCTGAACGCTGCGGCCATCACCGGCGCTGCATGAGCAAGGCGGATCCACTCCTGTCCATTGCCGAGATGCCAGACCCGAGCCGTCCCATCGCGGCCGGCGGTGGCCAGCAGGGCGCCGTCCGAGCTGAACGCCACATCGTCGATCCAATTCAGCCCTCCGACCGTCCGAGGCCCCACGTGGCGAGCTTTGAAGAGCAGCTTTTGCGTGGCCACTTCCCAGACAGCGGCGTCTGTTCCGCTGGCTGTGGCCAGCCGGTCCGAGCCGCTGCTGAAGGCCAGGCCCAGGCCCGCATCGCCAAACCCCCATTGTCGCCGCACCTGCTTGAGTTTCACATCCACTAGGCTGATGCCGGCGTCGGTGCTGATCGCACCCAACATCCGTCCATCCGGACTGAACGCCACCTTACGGACCTCCGCGCCGTGCTTGACCCTCAGCAGCTCGCGACCCGTCGTCACGTCCCATAGCCGGGCGGTCGCGTCCTTGCCGCCGGTCGCCAGGTAATCGCCCCCTGGATTGAATGCCACACTGTTGACGCCGGCGTCGTGGACCATCCTTCGCAGCTCGCGGCCGCTGGCGATCTCCCAGACGCGTGCCGTGCCGTCGTTGCAAGCAGTGGCCACGGATCGGCCATCGGGACTGAGCGCCACCGCGGTGACCTCCGCGTCGATCCCCGGCGCCTTCCATTCGACGCCTCCTCCCGGGCCATTGACGATCGCTCCAGGCCGCTGCTCGTGTTTCAGAACTACCGTTGCCTGGCCGCCGCCGGCGGGAAACAGGTCCGCCGTGCCGTCAGCCCGGGCCGCCGCCAGGAGCTTGCCGTCAGGACTGAAGGCCAGCGCGCGCACGCGTTTGGCTTCCAGACCCTCGTATCGGTATGACAGCGCCGGACGCGGCAATAGTGACAGCGCGCCACGCAGGGCCGCATTGCCCTCCGCCCCCGCGTGCACCCGTGTCGACTCCAGCGCTAGCAAGGCCGCCAGCGGCATTTGATTGGCGCGTCCCGCTGCGACGGTCCTGGACTCTGCGGCGAGCCGCCCTGCCTGAGCGATTTGGCTCTCATTGACGGCGCGCGTGCGCTCTTCCTGAGCGATGTTTCGCTGCTGCACGGCAACCTTTCGCTGCTGCACGGCAACCACCGCCGCCGCCGCCGCCGCCAGCGTCAACACGCTCAGCGTCGCAACCGCCGACCACGCGAGGCGGCGCGTCCGCCGGTACTCGCGGACGTCGTCGCCGATCAGGTCTTCCTTCGAGCGACCGGCGACCGCCGCCGCGATCGCGGCCACCGCGTCGCGAAAGCCTGGATGGCTCAGCGATAGCTGCGTCTCGTTGCGCGCCCAGGTAAGATCGAGATAGAGCGGCTCGTCGGCGAATCGGCGCAGCAGCCGCGACGGGACGGCGCTGCTTCGATCTGGATCGAACTCGGCCCGCCCCGCATCCCAGACCATCGCGCCGTCGGTGAGCACAATCAGGATCCGATCCACTGGGCGTTGCTGCAGCCAATGTTCGATCTCGCGATCGACCCACTTCGATCGCGCCGCCTCCGGGGACGCCAGCAGAATGAACCAGCGCGATCGGTCCATCGCCGCCGTGATGCTGGGCCACAGCTGTGGGCTCAGTGCCAGATTGGCCTTGTCGTGGAAGACGTGCAGCGCCCGCAGACGGAACCACGGTCTGGCAAACCGATGCAGCGCCGAGCGCAACGCGGGAGCCAGCTTGCCATCGGCCGCGTGGCTGTATGACACGAAGGCATCGAACGTGAGCGTCGGTTCCACCGTTTCCCGCGCGAACATACCTGCTCTGGCCCCAATTCACGAGCGGAGATCGCCCGTGCGGGCTCACGCTACCAGCCGCGCAGCGTCTTCATTTCCTTCCAGGTTCGACGTAAAAGCCAGGTATCCCCGACGGTGGGCGACTGCTTACCGGCGGTCGAACCGACGATCATCAACGACCCGCCCGCCGGGGTCGAGCCGGTCCAATCGTAGTAGTCCTGAAAGCCGAAGCCGTGTCCCATCTCGTGCTCGGCGATCAGGAAGCTGGTGTCGTTGAAATGGTCCGTGAAGATGCTCACGGGCATGCGCAGGCCCCAATCGCCGCCCACGGCTGCCGCGCTGCCGTCGCCGGGTAACTTGTCGTCGAACCAGAGCCAGTAGTCACTGTGATTGGCGGCCCCGGCGGCGCAACCCGTGAACACGTGATCCCAATGCACGAATGACGAGCAGGCGTCCGGGCACTTCGGCTCGCCTTCACCGTCGGTCTCCGTGTACACGGGGATCGCGGGATCGATACCATCGAGCAGGGCTTGTTTTCCTGGTTTGACGGCCCAGCCCGTCACTTTGACTCGAATGCCGTTCGGATAAGGGAAGCAATCATAGCTAGCGAGCGCCTTGAACCAATCGTTGAACCAGCGGCCAATCGTGCTTTCCAAGTTCATGCGCACGGTCGCAGGCACTGCGCTCGTCGCACCCCAGCGCACGCACAAGTTCATCTGTCCCTTGTTCAAGATCACGTTGTCTAGGTTCCAGGCCTTGCGTGTCTTCACGTTGTTGGCGAGCTGTCCGCTCCAGCTCTCGTCGATCCACGCCGAGACGTTGCTGGGGGGCGAGGAGACGTCGCAGCTCGCGGCACCGCCCATGGTCACGCCGCCCTGAGCCGCACCAGCCACGCCCAGAGAACCGCCGCTGCCCGCGCTGCTCGTAGCTGCCGCGCCGCCGTGCGGGCTGGCGTTGCCCGCTGCGCCTGCGGTCGTGCTGCCGCTGCCCGCCGTGCCTGCGCTGCTTATCGCTCCGCCTACACCCGAGCCCACGACACTCGCAGCTCCGGCGCTCGAGCTGCCTGCGAGGGAGCTGCTGATCGCGCTTGCGCCAGCCGCTGCGTTACCCGCGCTGGCCGGCGCGCTTCCGGCCTGTTCGGCTCCCCCCTTTCCCAGCGGATCCGGAGCGTTCGAGCTAGCGGAGGAGCACCCGACAAAAACGAGACAAGCGAGCGCGCAGACGCGAGTGACAGTGAACATGAATGGCCTCCGGAACGCGAGGCGCGTCCGCTATGGTGGCTCAGTCGAGCGCGCTCGCTCGCGGCAGGCAGCTCATTTTTTACCAGTGAGCGAAAGTCGCCGCCTGCTCTCGCGCGCTCCGTTCGACTGAGCTCCAGGAAGCAGTGCCGCGCCGGCGCTCCTCCTCGGAGATTCCTGAATGCGCTTTCCGTGCCGCTCGGCGGAGCTCGCCGAAAATCAGCGGGGCGCGTCCAAGACTCGGCGTACCGCGTGGGCAAGCGAATCTGGCGTAAGAGGCTTTTGCAAGAACGTGGCGGTCGTCAACGCATCGTCGGACTCGAGGGCCTTGTCGGCGTAGCCGGACATGAACAAGACTTGCAGATTCGGGCGTTCACCGCGCAGGCGCTGTGCTAAGTCGCGCCCGTTCATTTCCGGCATGACCACGTCGGTCAGCATCAAGTGAATCCGCTCCGGGAAATGCGCGCTCAGTTGGAGCGCAGCGAGCGGCGTGGCCGCGGGCAGCACGCGGTAGCCTTGAAGCTTGAGAATTTCGTGAGCAACGTGGCGAACCTGGTCGTCGTCTTCGACGAGCAGCAGCGTTTCGTTGCCGACCGCGGCTTCGCGCACGGACGCCACGATCGCGTCGCTCGAGACGGCATCGAGCGTACGCGGCAGGTAGATCTCGAAGGTCGCCCCTCGCCCCTTCGCGCTGTCGAGCAAGATGTGACCGCCGCTTTGCTTGACGATGCCGTACACGGTCGAGAGCCCGAGACCGGTGCCAAGGCCCGAGGGTTTGGTCGTGTAAAATGGTTCGAACGCGCGGGCGGCGGTCGCGTCATCCATACCGATCCCAGTATCGCGCACGCGCAGCACCACCCACTGACCCGGCCCGAGCCCCACCCCCGCCGGGCTTGCGTCGACGTCGGCCGGGATTTCCACGTTGCGGGTTTCGATCGAGAGTTTGCCGCCCGCGGGCATGGCGTCGCGCGCGTTGACCACCAGGTTCATCAGCACCTGCTCGAGCTGGCTTTCGTCCATCCGTGTGCGCCATAGCTCGGGTTGTGGGACGATCACGAGCTCTACGTCCTCGCCAATCACGCGCTCGAACATCTCGCCCGTGCTGCGCACGACTTGGTTCAGGTCGAGCACGCGCGGAGCCAGCAGCTGCTGCCGACTGAACGCGAGCAGCTGCCGGGTCAAGACGGCAGCGCGTTCGCTGGCTCGGCGAATTTCCGTTGCGGCCTCTGCCGGCGATACGGGCGAATCTTCGCGCTCCAACAGCGAAGAGCAACACAGGATGACCGATAGCAGGTTATTGAAGTCGTGTGCGACCCCGCCGGCGAGGCGGCCCACCGCCTCTAGTTTCTGCGCCTGGCGCAGCTGCTCTTCGGCCTGCGCGAGCGCCTCCTGGGCGCGCTTCCGTTCGTCGATCTCGTTCTGTAGGCGAAGATTGGTCTCGCTCAGCTCACGAGTTCTTTCCATGACTCGCCGCTCGAGCTCGCGATGTGCTTCGGCCAGCGCGTCTTGAGCGACCTTGCGCTCGGTGATGTCGAGCGAGATACCCAGCAAGTGACTGGGCGTGCCGTCGGCTCTGAAGATCGGAATTTTTTTGGTGTGGAGCCAGCGCCTGCCGAGCGGCGTGTTGATGGGCTCCTCTGGAATGTCCAGCATGCGGCCATCGCGCAACACCGCGCGATCTTTGCCATTGAAAAAATCCGCCTGTTCCAAGGGGAACAAGTCCCTCGAGCTCTTGCCGTAGATGTCCTCGCGTTTGAAGCCGCTGAGCGCTTCACCGGCGCGGTTGAACAGCTCGTAGCGCAAGTTCACGGCGTCCTTGACGAACACCATCGCTGGGATGTTATCGATGATCGAATCGAGAAATGCGTTGAGCTTGCGCAGCTCGGCATCGCCGCGATCGCGGCTGCCAACGTCGGGGTCGCTCGGTCGGTCGTCCTTCGTCATCGGGCGCAGCCAACAACCTTTGCATGCCTAGACTGACTCGCAAGCTCAGGCTCGAGCGCGCTTACCCTTTTTCGAGAATGGGCGCTTTGAAACGCCGTCCCCAAAAGACGAACAGCGACAAGCCCACGAGCAAAAAGTTGAACGGCGTGTTCACGGTCTCGCCGCGCGAGACGTGAAAGACGATCGCGCATACCTGAAGCGCGGCACAACCCAAGGCCGCGAGCGGAGTCAAGCTGGGTTTGGTCCGAGTCAGCGCGGGCAACAGAATGCCGAGCCCGCCGCACAGATCGATGATCGCCGTCGCCTGCAGGAAGCCCTCCGGGACCTGCCCAGCCCATGGAATCATCGCTGCCAGCTTCGGGATCGGAGTGAGCAGCTTCCACACCCCGGTGCCGACGAACACGAGCGAGAGCAGCGCCTGCGTCAGCCACAGGCTCACGCCCAGGGGGCGAGACACTTGGGCATGTTCGGCAATCGGGGCAGTGGCGTTGGTCATGGGTTTCCTGCTTTCCGGCTACGTTCACATACCCAGTCACTCACGGCAACCTGGGCTCAGCGACCGATCGAGCCAGTTTCCAGCGCTCAACCCGATTGCGCCCGCCCGGAGCGGGCTTATGTTAGCGGCCATGCCCTC
>Ga0247768_1000076_pt1 | contig 38368 bp, 37 predicted proteins | sample UWRJL016104C6_FD_179944 | JGI IMG/M metagenome (GOLD analysis project Ga0247768, IMG submission 179944) | Plant litter microbial communities from Arlington Agricultural Research Station in Wisconsin, United States - UWRJ-L016-104C-6 | ecosystem: Environmental > Terrestrial > Plant litter >... | reverse complement strand
AGCCGAGGTTCACCAGTTTCGCCGCGACGGCCTGGCTGTTTCCGCAGGCGGGGTTGGAGCAGTAGACGACGATGGCGGCCGCCTTGTCCGGCAGCAACTCGGCGGCCTTCGCCGCGACGTCTTCGGCGAGCAGGGGTATCGCGCCGGGCAGATGTCTTTGCGCCCAGAAGTGCTCACCCAGTGCGTCGACCACGGTCACCTCACCCGCGGAGATGGCCTCGTGAAGGTCGGTCCGGCTGATCGGTTCGGTGCTGAACGGCTGGGTCATGGCTCGACTCCTCGGGATAAGTGGACTATGGTCCGGTACGTGAACGACGATAGCGGACCGCAGTCCGATTCCGCAAGTGCCGCGGACGAGCTGCTGACGATCGGCAAGAAACCACCTCATGAGCGGGCGGACGCGGCGAGGAACCGGGCGCTGATCCTGGCCGCGGCGCAGCGGCTCTTCGCCGAGCACGGCGTCGACGCGGTGTCGATGGATCAGATCGCCGCGGCGGCGGGGGTCGGCAAGGGAACGTTGTTCCGCCGGTTCGGCGACAAGTCAGGCCTGGCTGTCGCCCTGCTCGACGCGAGGGAGATCGAGCTGCAGCGCTCCATCCTGTCCGGCCCGCCGCCGATGGGTCCCGGCGCGCCGCCGGGTGAGCGGTTGCTCGCGTTTCTCAGTGCCTACACGGAGTTCCTCGACGCGCACCTGGACCTGCTGCACCTTTCCGAGACCGGCGCGCGGTACCGCATCGCGGTCTACTGGTTCTGGCACCGGCATCTTTTCCTGCTTCTCGAAGAGGCCCGGCCAGACCTCGACGCCGACTACTTCGCGCACACCTTCCTCGCGACGCTTGGCGCCGAGCACCGCAAGGCGCTGGCCGCGGAGTTCCCCACCGGCCGGATCCGCGACGGCGTCCGCGCGCTGGCTAACCTCGTCCTCACCGGGTCAGCGCCGCCGCCGTGAACTCGTCGGCTGGCAGGAAGGTCTCCAGCTTCAGCTCCGAAATCGTGACGTCCACGGCGGTCGCGAACGTGGTGATCGCGGTGATCAGCCGCAGCTCCCCGCCCGGTGCGGAAAGCCGCAGCGGGACGGCGAAGCCGAGGTGGTCGGCGTCCGGCGACGGCTTTCGCGCGGGCAGGTAGCCCTCCAGCTCGGCCAGCAGTTCGGACAGCCTCGGGTCCGGCCCGCGCGCGATCTCCTGGGTCAGCCGTTCCAGGATGTGCCGGGCCCAGTCGTCCAGGTTGAGCGTCCGCGCGGCCATGCCTCGCGGGTGCAGCGCCAGCCGCAGCACGTTGACCGGCGGCACGAGCAGCTCCGGCGCGGCGCCCTCGGTGAGCACGGAGAGCGCGTTGTTGCTCGCGACCATGACCCCGTACCGGTCGACGACCACGGCCGGGAAGGGCCGATGCCCGTCGAGCAGGCGCTGCATCCCGTCCAGCACCGGCCGCAGGGCCGGATCGTCCAGCGTCGATTCGCGGTAGCCAGGGGCGTAACCGGCCGAAAGCAGCAGCCCGTTCCGTTCCCGCAAGGACAGTTCCAGCGACTCGGCGATCCGCACGACGATGCCGCGTCCCGGCAGGGAACGGCCGCTTTCCATGAAGCTCACGTGCCGCTGGGTGGTGCCGGCCCGCAGGGCGAGTTCCAGCTGGCTGAGCCGCCGCCGGGAGCGCCATTCGCGCAGGGCGGGACCGAATCCGTTGCTTTCCACGGTCCCATCATCGTCCCGGCCGCGATTCCCGGCGGGGAATTGAGCGCATTCCCTTGCGCGGCAACGATCGGCACCATGACCGGTACGACGAAATTCGGCATCCTCCTTCCGATTACCAGGGCACACGTCGACGCGGGCGGCACGGCCCGGCGGGCCGTGGCGACGGCTGTCGAGGCCGAACGGCTCGGCTTCGATTCGGTGTGGGTCGGCGACACGCTCGCCCGCGCCCCGATCGACCCGCTGACGCTGCTCGGAGCCATCGCGACTTCCACCGAAAGAGTGACTTTGGGGACGGCGGCCCTGCTCGCCGCGCTGCGCGACCCCATCCTCACCGCGAGCGCCATCACGACCCTGGACCTGCTCTCCGTAGGACGCGTCACGCTGGCCGTCGGCGCCGGGTTCGCCGGCCGCAGCGAAGTCGAGTTCGAATGGGCCGGGGTGCCCTGGCCGGCGAGGAAATCCCGCCTCGACGACATCGTCGCGCTGTGGCGCCTGCTTTGGTCGGCGGACGGGCAGAAGTCCTTCCACGGCAAGGTTCTCCACTACGACACGCTGCCGGAGCTGCCGCCGTCCCACCGCGACGGCGGCCCGCCGATCTGGTTCGCGGGCTTCACCCCGTCCGGGCTCGAACGGACGGCGCGGCTGTACGACGGCTGGCTGCCGTACCCACCGGAACCGGGCGACTACGCCAGCGGCTTGGCGGCGATCAACGCCGTCAACCCGGCGGTCACCCCGGGCCTGTTCGCGACACTCCTGTTCGACGACGACCCCGGGCGCGCCCGCCGCAGGCTCCAGGACTACTGCCTGGCGAACTACGGCAAGCCCCTGGAATTCGTGGAGAAGATCCAGGTGTTCATCACCGGTTCGGCCGATGAGGTCGCGGCCGGGCTCCGGCGCTATGCCGACGCCGGTGCGCGGCACATCCTCATCCGCCCCGCGACCGTCGACCCGGAGGTCTTCGCCGAGCAGGTCGCCTTGGCCGCGGGCCTGCTCGTCAGCCGATGACGATCCCGCGGTCGCGGATCGTGGGCCACGACGCGATGGGCAGGTCGACGAGCACGAGGACTTCGTCGACGTTGCTGTACGCCCCGCCGCCCCGGCCGGAAACGATCTTCTCCGCGTCCTCCATGGTCAGGTCGCAGATCTCGGCGATGCTGCTGGCGGGCGCGGTGTTGAGTTCGACCAGCCCTCCGTCGTCGTAGTCCCGCGCCAGGTCCGGGCGGCCCACCCGCAGCTCGCGGGCGAGCAGCGGGTCTCGCTCCGCCAGTTCGCGTGCTTGTCGACGTCGCGCCCGCGCCGAGAGAGCGGCCGCGATCGCGGGCTCGGCGGGCGGGGGCACCCGGGCCGGGAGGGCCCGCGACCGGAATCCGTAGACCTCGCCACGCAGCCAGCCGAGCTGGACACAACCGGCGATCACCGTCGTCATGGCGAGGAAGCCCAAGATCGTGGCGAGCGTTTCGTCCGGCGGGGCCGGGCTGTCCGAACTCGGGGCCGCCGACATGACGTACACCATCGCCACGGACGCCAGGGTGTACATGCCCGCCAAGATCCGGACCGAGGTCCGCCGCAGCCTCACCGCGGCGTGGATGAACGGGATGGGCGCCAGGATACCGGCGCTGAGGACGACGACGGGGAAGTACCACAACCCCGCCCAGATGGGTGGTTTGGCGGAGCCTGTTCCGCGGTCCGGTGAAAGATCGTCGCTGCTTCGCATGTGGTCCGCCCAGTCGTCCGTGCCGAGACGCGCGATCGGTTGCCCGTCGTCTTCTTGTACGCGGACGTCATCGCCCCGGTTGCCTGGTCCGGGCCGGGTCACGGGTAGTCGGAGCGGATTGTCGTAGGCGAGACGTACCCTAGAAGACGAGAGCTCCCGCCGCGCCTGTCCCGGGCAGGAGTCTGTTCGTATTTGTAAGGGGAATCTTCGGTGACCGACGCTCCATTGTCCGGGCTCCTTGACTACGTGCTGCCCGATCCCGTGCTGCGCGGCGTGATCGAGCGCGCCGGCGCGCCCTTGCTCGAGCTGCAGGGCCCGGTCGCGGCCCGCCAGCTCGTCGCCGCCGCGCTCGCCGCCGCGAACGGCGCGGACAAGCCCGTGCTCGCCGTCGCCGCGACGGGCCGCGAGGCCGACGAGCTGACGGCCGCGCTGTCGGGGCTGCTCGGCGCGTCCGCGGTGGCCGATTTCCCGTCCTGGGAGACCCTGCCGCACGAGAGGCTGTCCCCGCGCGCGGACACCGTCGGCCGCCGGCTGGAGCTCCTGCACAAACTGCGCGGCCCGGCCAACGGCGGCATCCGGGTGGTCGTCTCGACCGTCCGCAGCCTCATCCAGCCGATGGCGCCCGGCCTCGGCGCGCTGGCCCCGGTGGAGCTCGAGGTCGGCAAGGAGCAGGAGTTCGAGGGGGTGCTCGCCCGGCTCGTCGAGCTGGCGTACACGCGTGTCGACATGGTCGAGAAGCGCGGCGAGTTCGCCGTCCGCGGGGGCATCCTGGACCTCTTCGGGCCCACCGCGCAGCACCCGGTGCGGGTCGAGTTCTGGGGTGACGAGGTCAGCGAGATCCGCGCGTTCGCCGTCTCCGACCAGCGCTCGCTGCCCGGCGAGATCGCCTCGGTGAGCGCCCCGCCGTGCCGGGAGCTGCTGCTCACCCCGGACGTCAAGGCACGGGCCGTCGCGCTGGCCGAGAAGTACGCCGCCGACGCGCAGCTCGCCGAGATGCTGACCAAGATCGGCGACGGAATCCCTTGCGAGGGCATGGAAGCGCTCATCCCGGTGCTCTGCGAGGGCGAGCTGGAGCTGCTCACCGACGCGATGCCCGCGGGCACCCACGTGCTGCTCGCGGACCCGGAGAAGATCCGCGCCCGCGCCCACGACCTGGTGCGGACGGGTCAGGAGTTCCTCGAAGCGTCCTGGACGACGGCCGCCGGTGGCGGGCAGGCGCCGATCGACCTCGGCGCGTCGGCGTACCGCGACCTGGCCGAGGTGGCCAAGCACGCCGGGGAGACCAAGCGTCCATGGTGGACGCTGACCCAGCTGACCAGCGAGGACCCGGACGTCTACCGGGTCGCGGTCGAGGCGGCGCCCGGTTACCGGGGCGAGCTCGAACGCGCGATGACAGACCTGCGCGCGCACACCGCGTCCGGTGGGGTCGGTGTGCTCATCGTGGCCGGTCAGGGCACCGCGGCCCGGGCCGTCGAGCAGCTTTCCGCCGCCGAGGTCCCGGCGACGCTGGCGGGCGAAGGGCTGACGAAGGAGCCTGCCGCGGGAGTCGTCACGGTGACCTGTGGCGGGATTTCCGACGGGTTCGTGGCCCCCGGCCGGGCGCTGGTCGTGCTCAGCGAGTCGGACCTGACCGGGCGCGGCGCCGACGCCGGGAAGTCCACCAGGGACCTGAACGCGAAGATGCCGTCCCGGCGGCGCAACGCCGTCGACCCGCTGGCGCTGCGGGCCGGTGACTACGTGGTCCACGAGCAGCACGGCATCGGCCGGTTCGTCGAGATGGTGCAGCGCACGGTCGCCGGTGCCACCCGCGAATACCTGTTGCTGGAGTACGGATCGTCCAAGCGCGGTCATCCCGGTGACAGGCTGTTCGTGCCGACGGACCAGCTCGACGAGATCTCCCGCTACGTCGGCGGCGAGCTGCCGCAGCTGAACAAGCTCGGCGGCTCGGACTGGAAGAACACCAAGGCCAAGGCCAAGAAGGCGGTCAAGGAGATCGCGGCCGAGCTCGTGCAGCTCTACGCCGCGCGGCAATCCGCGCCCGGGTACGCGTTCGGCCCGGACACACCGTGGCAGGGCGAGCTGGAGGACGCGTTCCCCTTCACCGAGACCAACGACCAGATGGCCGCCATCGACGAGGTCAAGGCCGACATGCAACGCGGGGTCCCGATGGACCGTGTCATCTGCGGCGACGTGGGTTACGGCAAGACCGAAATCGCCGTGCGGGCCGCGTTCAAAGCGGTGCAGGACGGCAAGCAGGTCGCCGTGCTCGTGCCGACGACCCTGTTGGCGCAGCAGCATTTGAGCACCTTCACCGAGCGGATGCGCGCGTTCCCGGTGACCATCAAGGGGTTGTCGCGGTTCACCGCGAAGTCCGAAGTGGACGGTGTGCTGGAAGGGCTCGCCGAGGGCGAGGTCGACATCGTCATCGGCACGCATCGCCTGCTGCAGACCGGAATCCGGTACAAGGACCTCGGGTTGGTGATCGTCGACGAGGAACAGCGCTTCGGTGTCGAGCACAAGGAGCACATCAAAGCCCTGCGGGTGCACGTCGACGTGCTGACGATGTCGGCGACGCCGATCCCGCGGACCCTCGAGATGTCGCTCGCCGGGATCCGTGAGATGTCGACGATCCTGACCCCGCCGGAGGACAGGCACCCGATCCTGACCTACGTCGGCGCCTACGACGACAAGCAGGTCGGCGCGGCCATCCGGCGCGAGCTGCTGCGTGACGGCCAGGTCTTCTACGTGCACAACCGGGTTTCGTCGATCGAGAAGGCCGCGAAGAAGATCCGCGAGCTGGTACCGGAGGCGCGGGTCGTCACCGCGCACGGACAGATGAACGAGGAAAAACTGGAGAAGATCATCCAGGGTTTCTGGGAGAACGAGTACGACGTGCTGGTCTGCACGACGATCGTCGAGACCGGGCTGGACATCTCCAACGCGAACACGCTGATCGTCGAGCGTGGTGACCTGCTCGGGCTGGCGCAGCTGCACCAGCTGCGGGGCCGGGTCGGGCGAGGCCGCGAGCGCGGGTACTCCTACTTCCTGTACCCGCCCGAGGCGCCGTTGACGGAGACCGCGCACGACAGGCTGGCGACCATCGCGCAGAACACCGAGCTCGGCGCCGGGATGGCGGTGGCGATGAAGGACCTCGAGATCCGCGGCGCCGGGAACATCCTGGGCGCGGAGCAGTCCGGGCACATCGCCGGTGTCGGGTTCGACCTCTACATCCGGCTGGTCGGCGAGGCCGTCGACGTGTTCCGGCGGTCGGCGGGGGCGGAGACGGCCGAGGACGAGGAACTCGCGGACGTCCGGGTCGACCTGCCGGTGGACGCGCACATCCCGCACGACTACGTGCCGGGCGAGCGGCTGCGGCTGGAGGCGTACCGCAAGATCGCGGCCGCGCCGGACGCCGAAGGGCTCGAAGCCGTGCGAGACGAGCTTGTCGACCGGTACGGGCAGCCGCCGTCGGCCGTCCGCCGGTTGCTGGCGGTGGCCTCGTTCCGGCATTCGTGCCGGGCGGCGGGGGTCACCGAGGTGACGAACCAGGGCAACACCATCAGGTTCGCGCCGCTGCCACTGGCGGATTCGCAGCTGGTGCGGCTGAAGCGGCTGTACCCGAAGGCGACGTACAAGGAAGTGACGAAGACCGTCTCGGTGCCGAAGCCGACCGAAGGCCCGGCCGGTGGCCGCATCGGCGCGCCCCCGTTGCGCGACGAGGAACTGCTCGACTGGTGCGCGAAGCTGCTCACCCAGCTGACAAAGCAGCCGGCCGCGGTTTCCTGAGAGGGGTGTTTCCGGGGCAAATCGCCCGTCACTGAGCTGGGGGTCCCCCGATTGCACACGGGCTCGCGAGGGGGTCATGCGGGTATGAGAGGCTTGCGTTTGTGATGCGGATCATTGGTCGCCCTCGCGTACTTTTCGCCGTTCTCGCCAGCTGCCTGGTGCTCGCCGGATGTGGTTCCGGGCCGAGCCGGGTCGGTGCGGCGGTGATCGTCGGTGACCAGTCGGTTTCGGTCGACGACGTGCAGGCGAAGCTGGACAAGCTGCTGCAGGACAACCCGCTGGCAAAGTCGCTCGCGCAGCAGCACAAGCTGGATCTGCTCTCGCGCAGCATCGTCAGCCGCGAGGTGCTGAACCGCGCCACCGACGAAGCCGCGAAGTCGAACGGGCTGGTCGTCGACCAGCAGCAGGTCGCCCAGCGCGCCGAAGCCCTTCGCGCGCAGCAGGGCGCCGCGCAGCCGGCGGCGGCCGACGGCCAGGACGCCGGGGTCACGCAGGCCACCGACGCCGCCTTCGACGTCAACGAGACGGCGCGCTACCAGCAGATCCAGAGCGAGCTGGCGACCAAGTACCTGAAGTCGTACGAGGTCGTCCGGGACAGCGCCATCGTCGCTTCCGGCGACAAGGCCCAATCCCTCGCGAAGAGCATCGCCGCCGACCCGGCGAAGGCGCCCGAACTGATCAAGGCGCTCCCGACGGACGAGGGCCAGGACTTCGGCACTGGGCCGGTACCCTTCACCCTGCTTTCCGGTCTCCTGGACGGTTTGCAGCAGGGCTACCAGCTCGCCACCAGCGCGTTGTTCGGCGTGGGGCCGAACACCGTGGTCGCGTTCCCGATCAACAAGCAGGCCATCAGCCAGGAGGTCGCGTCGACCACCGCGTGGTACGTCGGGCTGGTCAGGACCACCGACATGGCCGCGAAGATCACGCCCGCCCAGGTGCAGCAGCTCGGCCAGGCCCAGGCCCCCGACCAGTTCCTGGTCCAGGTCGGGCAGCGGCTGGTCGGCGCGTCGGTCTCCAAGCTGGGCATCCAGATCAACCCGCGTTACGGCGTGTGGGACGTCGTGGCGAACGGCCTCGCCCCGCGTGCGGAGGAACTGGCCGGATACACCTACCCGGCACGCGTCACCGCGTTGCCGTGACCTCGGTCCACACGGTCGTCCTGGTTCACGCCAGCGTTCTCCCCGGTGCGGCCTTGGCCGCGATTCGCACGGCGGACGCGGTGTACGCGGGTTCCGACGAAACAGCGGCGGTCTTCGGTGTCCTGCGCGCCCCGAAACTCGAGAGGCTGCTCGAAGGTTCTGTCGTGCTGCTCTCCGCGTCGCGGTCGGAACCCGCCGCGGCGGCCTTGATCGCGGCGGGGGCGACGGTCATCGAAGCGCCGTCGTCGCCGTTGGACGAGGCCGCGGCCGTGATGGACCGGCTGCGTTCGCCCGGCGGCTGCCCGTGGGATGCCGTGCAGACCCACGAATCCCTGCGTCAGTACCTGGTCGAAGAGACCTACGAACTGCTCGACGCGATCGAGGACGGCGACCGCGCGGCCCTGCGTGAGGAGCTCGGAGACGTTTTGCTCCAGGTCCTCTTCCACTCTCGGGTCGCCGCCGAACACGCCGAAGAACCCTTCAGCATCGACGATGTCGCCCAGGATCTCGTGACGAAGCTCGTCGGCCGTCACCCGCATGTCTTCGCCGACGCGGACAGAATCCACTCCGCCGAGCACCAAGAGCTGAAGTGGGAAGAGCTCAAGCAGGCGGAGAAGCAGCGACTGTCCATTGTGGATGGTGTCGCGCTCGGTCAGCCCGCGGTCGCTCTCGCCGGGAAACTCGGCCAGCGCACCGGCCGGGCGGGGGTGCCCCTCGACCTCTTCCCGTCCGGCACCGGCACCGCCGCGCAGCTGTTCCGCCTGGCCGCCACGGCGCGCCGGGCCGGTACTGACCCCGAAGGGGAACTTCGGGCGCTGGCAAAGCGTTTCGCCCTGGACGTCCGCGCCGCCGAGGCGGCCGCGCGTGCCGCGGGTGTCGAGCCGACGACCCTCGAAGCCGCCGGCTGGCGCAAGTTCTGGCCCACCGACCCGTTGTGAGCGTTGCGGCCGGTTCTAACCGGCCGCAACGCTCACGACCTCAGGAAGCCCGCCGTCAGGTGAAGAGGCCGTCGCCCCAGTAGGCGCCGGGTTGTACGCCCGGCGGCACGGCGAAGTGCGCGGAACCGGTGTGCTGCACGTACTCCATCATCGAGTCCTTGGACGACAGCGCGGTCTGCATCGGGACGTACTGCTTGCGGGTGTCCCGGTTGAACGCCAGGAAGAACAGTCCGGCTTCGAGATGCCCGACGCCGTCCGAGCCGTCGACGAAGTTGTAGCCGCGCCGCAGGATCCGGGCGCCGTTGAGCGATTCGTGCGAGGCGAGCCGGATGTGGGCGTCGTCGGCGACCACGGGTTCGCCGCCCGCGCCGAGTACGTGGAGATCGACCTCGTCGTGCTCGGCCGCCTGCCCGAGCGCGGCGCCGGTTCCCTTGGTACGGCCGACGATCCGCTCCTGGCCTTCCAGCGGTTCGCGGTCCCAGGTCTCGATGTGCATCCGGATCCGCCGCGCCACCAGGAACGAGCCGCCCGCCATCCACGGCTGGCCGTCGGCCGCGGTGGTCCACACCTGGTCACGCAGGAAGTCGGTGTCCTCGGCCTTGATGTTGTTCGTGCCGTCCTTGAAGCCGAACAGGTTGCGCGGGGTCATCTGCGTCCGCGACGTCGACGCGCTGCGGCCGAAACCGAGCTGCGACCAGCGGACCTCGGTGACGCCGAAGCCGAGCCGTACCAGGTTTCGCACGGCGTGCACGGCGACCTGCGGGTCGTCCGCGCACGCCTGGATGCAGAGGTCCCCGCCGCTGCGCGCCGGGTCCAGCTTGTCCTTCGGGAAGAACGGCAGGTCGATGAGCGCCGCCGGGCGCTTGCCCGCCAGGCCGAACCGCTCGTCGAACAGCGACGGGCCGTAGCCGATCGTCAGGGTCAACGACGACGCGGGCAGGTCGAGCGCTTCGCCGGTGTCACCGGGCGGCGCCTCGGGGGCACCGTCGACGGCACCCCCGGGGACGACCTCCTGGCCCGAAGTCATGCGGCGGGCCGCGTCGGTCCAGGTCCGCAGCAGCTTGACCAGCTTGTCACGATCCTTCGTCGTGACGTCGAGAGCGGCGAAGTGCAGGTTCTGCTGTGTCGGCGTGACGATCCCGGCCTGGTGCTCGCCGTGGAAGTCGACGATGTTGACCGCCGCCTGCGCCGGAGAGCCGCCGTTGACCCGGTCGATGCCGACCCCGGCGGCCGCGCCGGCGCCGACGAGCGCGACACCTGCCCCGGCCATGCCGAACAACCGGCGCCGGGAGACGCCGTGCCTCTCGCTCGCAACCCGCTCTTCGCCACTCTCGGCTGAAGTCACTTCGCCACAACCTCCGCGACCTTGCTCAGGGGCTCGGAAAGGGCGTCGACGGCCGACGCGAATTCCTTGATCTGGTCCTGACTGAGGTCGGTGTACAGCTTGAAGCCGTCACCGACGGCCTGCTTGCTCAGCAGGTTCTGCACGTTGGTGAACTCCGTGTCCAAATTGGACACCAGAGCCGGGTCCTTCTGCTGCAGCAACGGCCGCAGCGAGTTGATCGCGGCCTTCGAGCCGTCCAGGTTGCCCTGGAAGTCCCAGAGGTCGGTGTGCGAGAAGGTCTCCTCCTCGCCGGTGATCTTGCCGGTGGCGACCTCGTCGAGCAGGCCCTTGGCGCCGTTGGCGAGGTCGAGCGCGGTCAGCTCCAGCGTCTTCGCCTTGCCCACCAGGTCCTTGACGTCGGTGAGGAGCTTGTCGGCGATCTGCGAGCTGTCCGGCTGCAGGCCCTGCTTCCACAGGTCCTTCTCCAGCCGGTGGAAACCGGTGAACGCCTGGCCGGGCTCGAGGTCCGCCTCGCGGAAGTCGATCGCCGGGTCCAGGTCGCCGAACTTCTCGGCGACGGGCTCGATGCGCTCGTAGTAGATCCGGGTCGTCGCGAACGCGGCCTTGGCCTCGTCGACCTTGCCCGCCTTGACGAGGTCGACGAACTTGGCGGTCTGCTCTTCGAGCGCGGCGGTGTTGTTCGCGATGTAGTCGGCGTAGCTCTTAGTGGCCTGGGCCTTGAGCGCGTCCGCGTCGGTCTGCTTCGCCGCGCCGCCGGTGATCGTGAAGTCGCTGCGGATGCCGTTCCCGGCCATGCCCGGCTTGCACGTCGCCTGGTACTTCCCGGCGTCGGAAACCTCGACGATCAAGCGGCGGTTCAGGCCGGGGGCGATGTTCTCGACCTCGCCCATGATCCGGTCGCCCTCGGCGTAGAGGTAGAACTCGGTGACCTTGGTGCCCTTGTTGGTGATCTCGAACGTCACGTTGCCGGCGTTCGCGGTGCCGGCCGAGACCTGGCACGCGGAGTCGGAGGCCTCGACCTTGATCGGGCCGCCGGGCGCGCCGGGGGACGAGGGGCTGGCGGCCGTGTCCCCCGTCCCGCCGCAGGCGGTGAGAAGCGCCAAAGCACTGACACCGGCGACGACGGCTAGCGGGGTTCTGCGGGACATGTACACGGTCACTCCTTATTGCTCGCTACGGCGGGGGCCGTCGAGCTGCGTTCTTTGCGGGGGGACGCCTTGGTGGGACGCAGGAACAGCGGGAGCACGATGGCGACGTACACGACCCAGGCCACGGCCTGCAGGACGGTCGTCTGCTGGGAGTAGTTGAAGATCCCCTTGAGCAAGGTCCCGTACCAGGACGATTCGGGGAGCGCGTTGGACGCGTCGAACGCGAGGGTGTGGATGCCGGGCAGGAAGGCGCCTTCCTGCAGGTCGTGCAGGCCGTAGCCGAGCACGCCGGCGGCGACGAAGACCAGGAGCACGCCGGTGATGGTGAAGAACTTGCCCAGGTTGAACCGCACCGCGCCGCGGTAGAGCAGGTACGCCAGCACGACGGCGACCAGGATGCCGACACCGAAGCCGATCAGCGGCTGCGTGGTGCCTTCCTGGGCCGTCTGCACGGCGGAGTAGAAGAAGACCGCCGTTTCGAGGCCTTCGCGGCCGACCGCGAGGAACGACAGGAGGAGTACGGCGAACGGGCCGACCTTCAGCGCTTCGTCCATCTTGCCGCGAAGCTCGGTCGCGATGGTCCTCGACGCCTTGCGCATCCAGAAGATCATCGCCGTGACGAAGATGACGGCGACGACCGAAAGGCTGCCGCCGAGCAGCTCCTGGTGCTCGAAGGTCATCTGCGTGGTGCCGAAGGTGAGGATCGCGCCGACCGCGACCGACAGCAGCACCGCGGCGCCGACGCCGGGCCACACCCAGCGCAGCGCGGGGCGGCGGTCGGTCTTGACCAGGAACGCGACCAGGATGCTCACGACGAGCGCGGCCTCCAGGCCTTCGCGGAGCCCGATGAGCGCGCTCGAAAACAACACTGGTCTTCCTCCTCTATCAGGTAAGTCTCCTGATGGTTTTAGGTAAGGCTCACCTGTAAGTCCAGCTGACGATAGACCCAGCAGAAGGGGCGAATGGTACGTAACGGTCAAAACGGATTGGTTAGGTTAGGGTAACCGCAGGTGGAGGCCCATGAGTACGGCTCGATAACAAAATCTGTGATGTGCGCGTCACCGCGCCCGCTTTTACCGTCCCCTTGCCTTACCTCGGCGAAGTAACCTGATCGGGTGGTCGACTCCACCCCACCGGTTACCGTCCCTCCGCCCGCCGACCCCGCTCCCGGGCCGAAGCCCCCGCCGCACCGCTATGCGGGCCGGCTCCTGACGACGGCCGCGCTGGTCGCCACCGGGCTGGTCCTCGTCCTCACCATCGGTGTCGATCACGGCGGCGGACCCGCGCCGGCCCCGGCCGCCGAACCCACACTCGCTGTCGAACCACTAAAACCGCAGCCGGGTGTAGCCGTGCCGCGGACCGGGCTCACCGCGCCACTGGACCGCCCGAAGGTGTCTGACCAGGCTGAACTCGACGCGTGGTCGCGGCGGGTGTCGGTCACGACGCGGATCTCACCGCGGGTGCTGGCCGCCTACGGTCGCGCCGAGATGTGGATGCGGACGCAGAAACCGGCCTGCCAGCTGTCCTGGGTCACCCTCGCCGGGATCGGCCGGGTCGAGGCGGCGCACGGGAAGTTCGACCCCGACGCGGTCGGGGACAGCGGGGTCGCGAGCAAGCCGATCATCGGCCCGGTGCTCGACGGCGCGCCCGGGGTCCAGGCGGTGCCCGACAGCGACGGCGGGAAGCTCGACGGCGACACGAAGTGGGATCGGGCCGTCGGGCCGATGCAGTTCTTGCCGGAAACCTGGAAGCGCTACGCGGAGCGCGCGAGCGGCGACGGCGGGAAGCCGGACCCGCAGAACATCGACGACTCGGCGTTCACCGCCGCGCGGTACCTCTGCTCGGCCGACGACGACCTGTCCACGCCGGTCGGCTGGTGGAAGGCCGTGCTCACGTTCAACCAGTCGCTTGAGTACGCCCAGGACGTCTTCAGCGGATCCGACGCTTACGCCGCCGCGAGCCTCACCGGATAGGCGTTCTGTCCAACCGCGGCGATTGGTGTCCAACCGCTCCGGGTAACCCAGCGTCATGACGGACAACGAGAGCGAGCGGGCGTTCGACCGGCGGAACGGCATCGACGAGCGCGCCGAGACGAGGGCCGAACTGCTTCCCGAGGAGGCGGCCGTGTCCAGCGTCGACCCGAAGGCGCAAGCACGCGAGGTGCTTCGCGACTCCGAGCATCGGGCGGAAGACGCCGAAAAGTGGTGACACGCGTGCGGGGATTGCCCACACGTGCGCACAGACTGCACTCGGGTGCGCGTGGAGTGCACTCGGGCGGCTAGCTGTCCTCGTGGAGGGTGATGCGGGCACGGACCTCGCCGATCGCTTCGAGGTACTCGGGGATGGGGTTCATCGCGGCGGCGATGCGGAGCTGGCCCAGTGCCTCGACGAGACGGCCCAGCCGCTGCAGGGTGCGGCCCAGGACGAAACGGGCGTAATGATCGGTGGGGTCGATCTCCAGCACCCGCTCGAAGGCGCGCTCCGCGCGTCTGAGCTGGGCGGAATGGAAGTAGGCGCGACCGGCCAGCAGTTGCACGCTCGGTTTGTCGGATTCCTCGTCCAGCAACGGTTTCAGGGCCTTCAGCGCGTCGAGCGGACGTCGTCGTTCCACTAACGACTCAGCCTGACGGAAGGCTTGAAACCGATCTTCACCGGTGCTCCCCGGCGCGGGCTCCTCGTCCATCATGGTCCCTTCCACGTTACCGTTTCGAAGGTCGCTTCTCGACTGCTGAAACGCGCGTGCTGCACACTGATCGGCCATGAGCGTCCGATATCTCGGTCTCGCGCCGTATCTGTGTCGGCGACGCCGAGATCCACCATTGCTTTCCCCTCGACAACTCACCTCCGGGCGTGTGCGCGTGCCTCCAACGGGTGAACCGGGGTGACGGCTAGGCTTGGTGCGAGTCAAAACCCCACTTCACGGACGCAGAAGACACCTAGGAGCATGGACGTGGCGGTCATCGAGCAGGTAGGCGCGCGCGAGATTCTGGACTCGCGTGGCAACCCGACGGTGGAAGTGGAGGTGGCGCTGGACGACGGAACGCTGGCGCGCGCCGCCGTCCCGTCGGGGGCGTCGACCGGGGAACACGAAGCCGTCGAGCTTCGCGACGGTGACACGGGCCGGTACAACGGCAAGGGCGTGGAGCGCGCCGTCGCCGCGGTGCTCGACGAGATCGGCCCCGAGCTGGTCGGCGTCGAAGCCGTGGACCAGCGCATCGTCGACCAGAAGCTGGTCGACCTCGACGGCACGCCGGACAAGGGGCGCCTGGGCGCCAACGCGATCCTCGGTGTCTCCCTCGCGGTCGCGAAGGCCGCCGCCGAGTCCGCCGAGCTGGAGCTCTTCCGCTACCTCGGCGGCCCGAACGCGCACGTGCTGCCGGTGCCGATGCTGAACATCCTCAACGGCGGTTCGCACGCGGACACCGACGTCGACATCCAGGAGTTCATGATCGCGCCGATCGGCGCCGAGACGTTCCGCGAGGCGCTCCGCTGGGGCACCGAGGTCTACCACTCGCTGAAGTCGGTGCTGAAGGGCCGCGGCCTGTCGACCGGCCTCGGCGACGAGGGCGGCTTCGCGCCGAGCCTCGCCAGCAACCGCGAGGCGCTCGACCTGATCCTCGTCGCGATCGAGAAGGCCGGTTACGTGCCGGGCCGCGACGTCGCGCTGGCCCTCGACGTGGCCGCGTCGGAGTTCTACACCGACGGCGCGTACACCTTCGAAGGCAACAAGAAGAGCTCCGAGCAGCTCATCGCGTACTACACCGAGCTGGTCCGCGACTACCCGCTCGTCTCGATCGAAGACGCGCTGAACGAGGACGACTGGGACGGCTGGGTCGACCTGACCGCGCAGCTCGGCGAGAAGGTCCAGCTGGTCGGCGACGACCTGTTCGTCACCAACCCGGACAGGCTCGAAGAGGGCATCACCCGCCGCGCGGCGAACGCGCTGCTGGTGAAGGTCAACCAGATCGGCACCCTGTCGGAGACCCTCGACGCGATCGCGCTGGCGACGTCGTTCGGCTACAAGTCGATGATGAGCCACCGCTCCGGCGAGACCGAGGACACCTTCATCGCCGACCTGGCGGTGGCGACCGGTGTCGGCCAGATCAAGACCGGCGCGCCGGCCCGTGGCGAGCGCGTGGCGAAGTACAACCAGCTGCTGCGCATCGAGGAGACCCTCGCGGACGCGGCACGCTACTCCGGCGAACTCGCGTTCCCGCGGTTCACTTCGGAAGCCTGAGGGCCTGAAAGACGATGGTCGACCGCGGAAGGGCGCGCAGCAGGCGGGGCGGCCCGGCGAGGGCCGCCGCGCCCAAGTCCGGGTCCGCCTCCGCGCGGGCCCGGCGGCCCGAGCCTGCCCGCCGGGGAAAGCCCGGCGCACCACGCAATCGTTTGCGTCGTGGGCTGAGCGCCACCCGGGCGTCGGGCGCCGCCAAGGTGCTCGGCATGTCGACCACCCGGCGGGCCGCGGTCGTCGCCATCGTCGTGTGCGCCCTCGCGTTCACCGTCGCGGTGCCGCTGCGCACCTACCTCGCCCAGCGGTCCGAGGTGTCGGTACAGGAGCAGCGGCGCGCGGACCTGCAGGACGAGGTCGCCAAGCTGCAGGCCCGCAAGGCCGAGCTGGCGGACCCGGCACAGGTCGAGGCCGAGGCGCGGCGCCGGCTCAGGTACGTCATGCCGGGAGAGACGCCGTACATGGTCCAGCTGCCCGAGGACACGGCACAGGCGCAGCCCCCGGCTCCCGGTCAGCAGCAGGCTCCGCCGGGCTCCTGGTACGACCGCCTGTGGTCCCAGGTGGCGGGCGGCTGACGTTCGTTTTCGGCGGACCTTGGCAGGTCTGTGACCTCGCTGACCTGGGGAAGCGTCCGGCAAAGCCCGCTCGCCGGTGGCGTGGTGGGCGGGGGCTGAGAGAATCCGGGGGTGAGCACTGTGGAATTGCCCCGGCTGGAGCCGGTGACCGACGCCGACCGGGAGATCATCGCCGAGCAGCTCGGACGGCCGCCCCGCGCGCTGCGGGCCGTCGCCGCGCGCTGCCCCAGCGGTCACCCGTCCGTGGTGCAGACCAGCCCCCGGCTGGAGAACGGGACGCCGTTCCCGACCCTCTACTACTTGACCTGCCCGCGGCTGTCATCGATGGTCGGGCGGCTCGAAGCCTCCGGGATCATGCGCGAGATGACCGAGCGCCTCGCCGTCGACGAGGAGCTGGCCGCCGCCTACCAGCGCACGCACGAGGCTTACCTCGCCGCGCGTGACGCGATCGAGCCGCTCGGCCACCAGGTCACCGCGGGCGGCATGCCCGGCCGGGTCAAGTGCCTGCACGTGCACCTCGCGCACACGCTGGCGTGCGGGCCGGGGGTCAACCCGTTCGGCGACGAGACCCTTCGACTTCTGACAGCCGAAGGCTGGCCGTCCGGCACTTGCGCGCAAAAAATCACCCATTAGGCCGATTACGATACGTATCGGTAACGATCAAGAACCTCAGGCGGATAGTGCTCACGTACGGAGTGGGCTTGACTGATCACGGCCACACGATCCGTGGGAAATTCACCTGATAGGGGCATCAATGGCGCCTAGTACGGGGTTTTCACACGGTTAGGACGACTATCGTGGTCATACGGTTGGGCGACGGGGAAGGCTTGAGGGCGTGCGCGTTTCGCGACTGCCAGGCGCAATCACCGGCGCGGCCAGGCGAACTGGGCTGCGGCATCGATCGTTTCTCGCGATAGCGGGCGGCGTTCTCGCCGTCCTGCCGGCCGCCGCGGCCGGGAGCACCGCGGCGCACTGGGTCAATCTGGCCAGCACGGTGCATACCGGCGACGTCGCCCTCGAAGGCGGTTACAACCCTCTCGCGCCCACGATCCAGCAGATCGCCGTCGACGGAAGCCTCCCGCAGGCGCCCGTGCCCATCCCGCTGCCCGCCTACGAACTGCCGAGCGGCCCGCTCGGCATCCCCGCGAGCGCGCTGGCCGCGTACAAGAACGCCGCCCGGATCATGGCCGAGGAGCAGCCCGGCTGCCACGTCGACTGGGCGCTGATCGCCAGCATCGGCCGGATCGAGTCGAACCACGCGCGCGGCGGTTACGTGGACGCGCGCGGCGACACCCTCGAACCGATCCTGGGCCCCGTGCTCAACGGCACCGGCCCGTTCGCCGCGATCCCGGACACCGACCAGGGCCGCTACGACGGCGACAAGGTGTGGGACAGGGCCGTCGGCCCGTCGCAGTTCATCCCGAGCACCTGGGCCGGCTACGCCTCCGACGGCAACGGTGACGGCATCTCCAACCCCAACAACATCTACGACGCCGCGCTCGGCACCGGCCGTTACCTCTGCTCCGGCGGCCTCGACCTGTCCAACCCGGACCAGCTGCGCACCGCGATCTTCCGCTACAACCACTCGGACACCTACGTGAACACGGTGATCCTGTGGGCCGAGGCGTACCGCTCGGGGGTCATGCAGCTGCCGGACAGCAAGGTCCCGGTGGGCGCCCCGAACGCGTCGGTGTCGCCAGGCCAGGAGGCCGTGCCCCCGCCGGAGGTGCCGCCGAGCTCGACCACCTCCTCGCCGCCACCGACTTCGCCGTCGAACTCGTCGTCGCTGCCGCCGACTTCGAGCGACCCCAGCAGTAGCACGACAACGACCTCGAAGCCTCCGACGTCGGCGACCACATTGCCACCCTGCCCGACCCCGACGACAACTCCCACGACGACCACGACCACGCCCGCGACGCCGACGTGCACCCCGCCGCCGACGTCGTCCGCCGGAGCGTCCGAGCACTCCTCGGAGCCGCCGGACACCGGGTCGACCACGGCCAAGACCACGTAACGCGGATTTGGCTATCGTTGCCTTATGCCTCGTGTTGCAGCGATCGACTGTGGGACCAACTCCATCCGCCTGCTCGTCGCGGAGCTGACCGAACGCCACGACGGGACTTTCGACCTGCGTGACCTCCACCGCGAGACGCGCATCGTGCGGCTCGGCCAGGGCGTCGACTCCACCGGGAGGCTCGCGCCGGAAGCGATCGAGCGCACCAAAGCGGCTCTCGCCGACTACACCATCGCCGCGCGGCGCAAGGGTGTCGAGAGGACACGCATGGTCGCGACCTCGGCCACGCGCGACGCGAGCAACCGCGAGGAGTTCTTCGCGATGACCCGTGAGGTGCTCGGAGTCGAGGCCGAAGTGATCACCGGCGACGAGGAGGCCCGGCTGTCGTTCACCGGCGCCGTCGGCGAGCAGGACCCGGACGACGGCCCGTTCCTGGTGGTCGATGTCGGCGGCGGCTCCACCGAACTCGTGCTGGGCACCTGGGACGGCGTGCGGGCCGACGTCATCTCCGCCAAGTCGGTGGACATCGGCTGTGTCCGGATCACCGAGCGGACGCTGAAGTCCGACCCGCCGACGCCGGGGGAGATCGCGGACGCCGACGCGCTGGCCGGTGAGGTCCTCGCCGGGGCGCTCGACGTCGTCGACGTGTCCAAGGCGAAGACCTGGATCGGCGTGGCGGGCACCGTCACCACGCTCTCCGCGGTGGCACAGGGACTGTCCGAGTACGACTCCGAGCGGACCCACCTTTCGCGACTGTCGCAAGCGGACATCGAGCGGCTGACCGCCGAGCTCCTCAGCGTCGACCACGCGACCCGGGCGGCGAACCCGGTGATCCACCCCGGACGCGTCGACGTCATCGGCGGCGGCTCGGTGATCGTGCGCGCGCTGGCCCGCGAACTCGCGGCCCGCGGCGGCCCTGACGGGCTCGTGATCAGCGAACACGACATTCTGGACGGGATCGCGCTGTCACTCGCCGCTGGCTGACCGTGACGACGGGGCGGGGAAAGCGAATCCGTTACTACTTTCGGCGGGTTGACACAGTCGGAAAGATCTTCTCCAACACGGTGGCCTGACGCATTGTGATCCTTTCGCAATTGTTTTGACTCCGGGCTCGCGGCGTGTCCCCCGATACGGTGCATCTCAGCTTCTGGACGCGCGCCCGTACCGAAGGCGCGCACCGGTCGACTTCGAGTTGGAGGGGACACATGCGCAGATCGCGCTGGGCATCCGCCGCGGTACTGGTCACTTCGGCGGCGTTGCTGCTTACGGCCTGTGGCGGAGGCAGCAAGACCGACAACCAGACGGGCGGCAGCGGTGCGGCCGATCCCGACGCCACGGTTTCGGTCTACGGCACGGAGCCGCAGAACAGCTTCATCCCCTCGAACACCAACGAGCTCGGCGGCAGCAAGGCCATGCAGCCGATGTTCTCGAGCCTGATCGAGTACCGCTCGGACACCGGCGCGCCGTTCAACCTGGTGGCCGACTCGATCACCACGACGGACTCCAAGGTCTTCGACATCAAGCTCAAGAAGGGCTGGAAGTTCCACGACGGGACCGAGGTCAAGGCCAAGAACTTCATCGACGCCTGGAACTGGGCCTCCTACGAGCCCAACGGCCAGCTCAACACCGACTTCTTCTCGCAGATCCAGGGTTACAAGGACCTCAACCCGGGTGAGGGCAAGACGCCGACGACCGACAAGATGTCCGGTCTCGAGCTGGTGAACGACTACGAGTTCAAGGTGACGCTCACCGCGCCGTTCTCGGTCTTCCTGTCGAAGATCGGCTACCTGGCCTTCGCGCCGCTGCCCGACGTCTTCTTCAAGGACCCGAAGGCCTTCGCGGATCACCCGATCGGCAACGGGCCGATGAAGTTCGTCTCCCGCACGCCGAACGCGGACATCAAGCTGACCCGCTTCGACGACTACCAGGGTGAGGACAAGGTCCACTTCAAGGACCTGGACATCAAGATCTACTCCAGCCAGGAGACGGCGTACCAGGACCTGCTGAGCAACCGCCTCGACTTCATGGAGGCGCTGCCGCCGTCCGCCACCGCCGGCGGGAAGTACCAGAAGGACCTCGGCGACCGCGTGGTGCAGGGGCACCTGCTCGGCATCAGCACCATCGCCATCCCGTACTACGTGCCGGGCTACAACAACCTGGACCTGCGCAAGGCGATCTCGCTGGCGATCAACCGCGAGCAGATCACCAAGACCGTCATGAACGACACCTACACCCCCGCCGACGGCTGGATCTCCGCCGGTATCGAGGGTTTCCGCCCGGGTGTCTGCGGTGAATGGTGCAAGTACGATCCGGCGAAGGCCAAGGACCTCTTCACGAAGTCCGGCTTCACCGGCAAGCTGACCATCGCCTCGAACGCCGACGGTGGCCGCAAGGAGCCGCTGGTGGCGGCCTGCAACAGCATCAAGAACGCCCTCGGCGTCGAGTGCGACTTCGTGCCCGCGACCAACTTCGGCGAGTACCGCAGTGTCGTGACCGGCAAGAAGCTGACCGGCATGGGCCGTTCGGACTGGGCGGCGGACTACCCGTCGATCGAGGACTTCCTCAACCCGATCTACAAGACCGGTGCCAGCTCGAACGACTCCGCCTACTCGAACCCGGCCGTCGACGCGCTGCTGGAGCAGGCCGACTCGCTCGCCGACAAGGACGCGGCGATCAAGCTGTACCAGCAGGCCGAGGACCTCATCGCCAAGGATCTGCCGAGCATCCCGGTGTGGGACGAGAAGGGTGTCGGGGCGAAGTCGAACAGGCTGAGCGCGGTCAAGCTCGACTTCGGCCGGTACGCCGACTACTCCTCCATCCAGGTCAACAAGGCCTGAGGATCGTTTACCGACGGGATCGGGGTCACCCCGGGCGGGGTGGCCCCGATTTCGCCCACCACTAGGAGACTTCCCGCATGGGGCGCTACGTTCTGCGGCGGCTTCTCCAGTTGATTCCCGTTTTCATCGGCTCCACGTTCCTCATCTACGCCCTGGTCTGGGCGCTGCCCGGGGACCCGTTCTCCGGGAAATGTGGCCAGCGTGCCTGTCCTCAGGCTTATGTCGACATGATGACGGCGAAATACAATCTGGACGATTCGCTGCCGGTCCAATACTTCAAGTACCTCGGAAAGCTGTTCAGCGGCGACTTCGGCGAGACGTTCTCCGGGAACTCGATCGGCGAGATGATGGCGAACGCGGCGCCGATCACCATCCGGCTCGCCGTCATCGCCGTGGTCATCGAAGCGATCATCGGGATCGGCGCCGGCATCCTGACGGGCTTGCGCGGCAAGGGTTTCCTGGACAACCTCGTCCTGCTGTCCACACTGTTCCTGATCTCGCTGCCGGTGTTCGTCACCGGTATCGTCCTGCAGCTGCTGCTCGCGGGCGAGTGGGGGATCATCAACCCCAGCGTCTCCTCCGAGGCGACCGTGGGGGAGCTGATCGTGCCCGGTTTCGTGCTCGGCAGCCTCTCGATGGCCTACATCGCCCGGCTGACCAGGGCCAGCATCTCGGAGAACCGGCGCGCGGACTTCGTGCGCACGGCCATCGCCAAGGGACAGCCCAACCGGCGGGTGGTCGGCGTGCACCTGCTGCGAGCGTCGGTCATCCCGGTGATCACTTTCCTCGGCACCGACCTCGGCGCGCTGATGGGCGGCGCGATCGTGACCGAGGGCGTGTTCAACATCAACGGCCTCGGCGGCCTGGTCTTCCGCGGCATCCAGGAGAAGGACGGCGCGACGGTGACCGGCATCGTCGTCCTGCTGGTGATCGTGTACCTCTTGATGAGCCTCGTCGTCGACCTGCTCTACGCCGTTCTCGACCCGAGGATTCGCTATGACTGATCCCAACATCGCGGCCGACCTGAGCCACGTCGGCGAAGTCGCGCCGGTCACTGATCCGGCGAACGGCCCGCACAAGCCCCGCAGCCTGTGGGGCGACGCGTGGCGGCAGCTGCGCCGTAAGCCGCTGTTCCTGCTGTCGGTCTTCATCATCCTGGTCGTCGTGGTGATCGCGATCGCGCCCGGCCTGTTCTCCTCGCGGGCGGCGGACTTCAGCGATCTCAACCACGCCAACGAAAGCCCGTCGGCGGACGCTTGGTTCGGCTACGACAACCAGGGCTACGACGTCTACGCCAGGACGATCTACGGCGCGCGGGCCTCACTGCTCGTCGGCATCTTCGCGACGTTGCTGACCGTGCTGATCGGCTCGATCGTCGGCATCATCGCCGGTTACTACGGCCGGTGGATCGACAGCGTGCTTTCGCGGTTCGGCGACATCTTCGCCGGGCTCCCGTTCGTGCTCGGCGCGATCGTCATCCTCACTACGTTCAACCCGCCGGACAGCCACCCGGGCGAGGTGCGGATCATCGCGCAGGTCGTCGGGTCCATCTCGGTGCTGACCTGGCCGGTGGCGATGCGCATCATGCGCTCCGCGACGCTCGTGGCCAAGCAGCTCGACTACGTCAAGGCCGCGCGCGGGCTCGGCGCGAGCACGTCCCGGATCATCTTCCGGCACCTGCTGCCCAACACGATCGCGCCGGTGCTCGTCTACGCCACGATCGCGCTCGGCGCGGCCATCGGGGCCGAGGCGACCCTCGCCTACCTCGGGATCGGCATCCGGTCGCCGGTCGTCTCGTGGGGCGTGGAGATCAGCGACGCGCGGGACTACTTCCAGAACGTGCCGCACATGCTGCTGTTCCCCGCCGGGTTCGTGACGATCACCGTGCTCGCTTTCGTGATGTTGGGCGACGCGGTGCGCCAAGCCCTAGACCCCAAGGCCCGGTGATGCAGGAAATGCTGAACACAGAACAAGAAACCCTGCTGGAGATCGAAGACCTGCACGTCGAGTTCCGGACCTCGGACGGCGTGGCGAACGTGCTCAACGGCGTCGGCTACAACGTGCGCTCCGGTGAGACGCTCGCGATCCTCGGCGAGTCCGGTTCGGGCAAGAGCGTCACCGCGCAGACGATCATGGGCATCCTCGACATGCCGCCGGCGGTGGTCACCGCCGGGTCGATCCGCTTCCACGGCGAGGAACTGCTCACGGCGTCGGCGAACCGTCGCACGGAAATCCGCGGCGACGGGATCGCGATGATCTTCCAGGACGCGCTTTCGGCACTGAACCCGGTGTTCACCGTCGGCTTCCAGATCGAGGAGCAGCTGCGGGTCCGCCGCGGGATGACCAGGCGCGAAGCCCGCCAGCGGGCCATCGAACTGCTCGACCTCGTCCGGATCCCGGCCGCGAAAACGCGGGTGAAGGACTACCCGCACCAGTTCTCCGGCGGGATGCGGCAGCGGGCGATGATCGCCATGTCGCTGGCGCTCGACCCGGAGCTGCTGATCGCCGACGAGCCGACCACCGCGCTCGACGTCACCGTGCAGGTGCAGATCATGGAGCTGCTCGCCGAAATCCAGGCGGAGCGGCACATGGGCCTCATCCTGATCACGCACGACCTCGCCGTCGTCGCGGAGGTCGCCGACCGGATCGCGGTGATGTACGCGGGCCGGATCGTCGAGCAGGCCGAAGTCGCCGAGCTGTTCCGCGCGCCGGGGCATCCGTACACCGAGGCGCTGATGAACTCGATCCCGCGCCTCGACCTGAAGGGGCAGACGCTGAAGACCATCACCGGGCTCCCGCCGAGCCTGCTGAACATCCCGCCGGGCTGCCCGTTCCACCCGCGGTGCGAGCGGGCCGTCGACCGGTGCGAGACCGAACGCCCCGAGCAGCACAACATTGGCTTCGGCCGCGTCAGCGCCTGCCATTTCGCCGAAGAGGTGGTCGCGCGTGCCTGATCCGATCCTCCAGGTTTCCGAGCTGGTCAAGTACTTCCCGGTGCTGAGCGGAGTGCTGTTCCGGCGCACCGTCGGCCAGGTCAAGGCCGTCGACGGGGTGTCGTTCGACCTGATGCCGGGTGAAACGCTCGGGGTGGTCGGCGAGTCCGGCTGCGGGAAGTCGACGCTGGCGCAGGTGCTCATGCGGCTGGAAGAGCCGACGTCGGGCACCGCATTCTTCGAAGGCCGCGACATGTTCAAAATGCGCGGCCCGGAACTCCGGCGGCTGCGTCGTAATATCCAGATTGTTCTGCAGGATCCCTATACTTCGCTGAATCCGCGAATGACCGTCGGCGATATCGTCGGCGAGCCGTTCGAAATTCATTCCGAAGTCGCGCCGAAAGGATCGCGCGGCGCGAAAGTGCGGGAACTGCTCGATGTCGTCGGGCTCAACCCGGAACACATCAACCGCTATCCGCACCAGTTCTCCGGCGGGCAGCGGCAGCGCATCGGGATCGCGCGGGCGCTCGCGCTGCGGCCGAAGGTGATCATCTGCGACGAGGCGGTGTCCGCGCTCGACGTCTCGATCCAGGCGCAGGTGATGAACCTGCTCGGGCAGTTGCAGGGCGAGTTCGGTCTGTCCTATGTGTTCATCGCACACGATCTCTCGGTGGTGCGTCATCTTTCCACCAGGGTCGCGGTGATGTACCTCGGGAAGATCGTCGAGATCGGCACCGAGGACGACATCTACGCGCACCCCTCGCACCCGTACACCCAGGCGCTGCTTTCGGCGGTGCCGGTGGCCGATCCGGCGCTGCGCGGCAACCGGCAGATCATCCGGCTGGAGGGCGACGTGCCGAGCCCGGTGGACCCGCCGTCGGGCTGCCGGTTCCGGACGCGGTGCTGGAAAGTGCAGGACATCTGCGCGCGGGAAGAGCCTGCGTTGTCCATCCGCGCGGGTGGTCATCTGAGCGCGTGTCACTTCGCCGAGGAACGCTCTGTCGTACCCTGACTTTAGTATGCTTTTGATTCCCTTTGGGCGATGTTGTGAGTACGTTTCCTTTCACGTTTGCCTTCAGGGAGGAATCGAGTGAGAAGATCAAGACTGCTCGTCGTGGCGCTCGCGGTACCGCTGATCGGCGGAATCGTCGGCGCCCCGGCGGCGTCGGCCCAGCCACGCCTGTCCGGCCCCACCACCGAATTCACCGTGCTCGCCGCCGAGGGCCAGAGCGCCGGTGCCGCTGAGCAGGCCATTCGTGCCGCGGGCGGCACCGTCGTCAAGACCAACACCGCCGTCGGGCTGATCACCGCCACGGCACCGGCGACAGGCTTCACCGAGCGCCTTTCGGGCAACCGCGCCGTCTTCGGCGCCGCCAAGGCGAAGTCGATCGGCGCCGCGCCGAAGGACAAGGCCGCGCCGAAGCCGAACGCCGTCGAGAAGGAGTCGCAGCACTCGGCGCCGAACGCGCGGAAGAACGCGGCGAAGAAGCCCGTCGGCACCGACCCGCTGGACGACCAGCTCTGGGGCCTCAAGTCGGTGCGCTCGGACCTCTCCCGGACCGTTCAGCCGGGTGACAAGCGGGTCAAGGTCGGCATCATCGACACCGGCGTCGACGGCTCGCACCCCGACATCGCGCCGAACTTCGACAAGGCCGACTCGCGCAACTTCACCCGCGACATCGTCGCCGACGAGACCGGCACCGTCGTCGACGGCCCGTGTGAGTACCGCGGCTGCGTCGACCCCGCCGACCACGACGACAACGGCCACGGCACCCACGTCGCCGGCACGATCGCCGCCGCCGCCAACGGTTTCGGCGTCTCGGGCGTCGCGCCGGGCGTCACCCTGGTGAACGTCCGCGCCGGCCAGGACTCCGGCTACTTCTTCCTGCAGCCGACCGTCGACGCGCTCACCTACGCCGGTGACGCGGGCATCGACGTCGTCAACATGAGCTTCTACGTCGACCCGTCGAAGTAAGGACTTCGTGCAAGACTAGCAGGCATGACGAAACAACGCGTGTTGGGCCGGGTTCGGCTCTCCCGGCTTACGGACGAGTCGACGTCCGTCGAACGGCAGAAACAGATCATCCAGGCGTGGGCCGACGCGGAGGGCCACACGGTCGTGGCGTGGGCGGTAGACACCGATCTCTCTCGATCGGTGGACCCGTTCAAGTCTCCTGAGTTCGGCCGGTGGCTGACCGACCCGGAGAAGGTGGCTCAGTGGGACACGGTCGCCGCGTGGCGGCTGGACCGGTACGGGGCCGGGAGTATCCCGCTTAACAAGATGTTCGAGTGGTGCCAGCAGAACGGCAAAACCCTTTACTCCGCAACGGAACGGCTCGACCTCTCCACGTGGGTTGGCCGCATGATTGCCAACGTGATTGCCGGAGTGGCGGAGGGGGAGTTGGAAGGCATCCGGGAGCGGACGCAAGGCTCCCGGGAGTTCCTGCGGACGGAGGGCCGGTGGCCCGGTGGTCAGTCGCCGTACTGGCTGAAGGCCAAGCGTGCCGACAAGGGATGGACCCTTGTGTTGGACCCGTATTCGTCCGGGATCACCCGGCGAATCCTGGCGGAGTTCCTGGAGGGCAAGACCGTTGAGTCGACGTGCGCCGATCTCACGGCAGAGGGTGTTCTTACCCCGCTGGACTACTACCGCAAACGCGCTCAGGATGCGGCGGAGGCGGCCGGGGAGACCTACACCGGGAAGGCCCCGGAGGGCCGCCCGTGGAAGTCGCCTACCGTCTGGAAACTGTTGCCCTCTACGGCTTTGCTCGGGTTCGTCCCGCACAAGGGACAGTTGATCCGGGGTGAGGACGGCCAGCCGATCCAGAACGCGGAACCGTTGCTGCGGCAAGCCGAGTTCGACCAGATTCAAGCGGAGATCACCCGACGCCAGGCCGGGAAGTTCAAGCGGGACAGGAACGCGGGTCCGTTGCTCGGAGTCATCCGGTGCCTGGAGTGCTCCGGACCGATGCATCACCTCACTCAGCACCGGACGTACGCGGGTCAACCCAAGGTCTACCGGTACTACCGATGCCCGGAGCGGCACGGGCAGCAACCGCGTGCCGACGAAGTGGAAACCGCTACGGAGGCAATGTTCCTGAACGTGTTGGGCCCGTTCGAGATGCACCGGAGGGTCTACGTCCCGGCCGTCGACAACACGGCCGAACTGGACGCGGCTGTGAGGGGCCTGGAGGAGCTTTCCCGCACTGCCGGAACACTGACTAGCCGTAGGGCTCAAGAGGCGCTCTCCGGCCAAATGAGGGCCCTTGACGCACGCATTGCAGAGCTTGAGCAGAAGCCGCTAGCGGAGGCTCGGACCGAACTCCGGCCGACAGGGACGACGTACCGTGACGAGTGGAAGCGGCTGGACACGGACCAGCGTCGGGAACTGTTGCTCGAATCAGGGATCACGGTGAGCGTGCGGCTCACCGGACGGCTCCGGACCGGTACAGGCGGAGACCTCGAAGTTGAGGTAGCCGTGCCGGACGATATTCGGGAACGGCTTTCTTTGCCTGGCAGGGAAAACCCGTTCGGCCCCGACTACTTCCCGAACGTGGCCAAGCTTCGGGAGATCGCGCAACTCCGTACCGAGCTGATAGCGGCCGGAGCGGACCCGGACGAGTTGCCCGGTCCTCGTGTCTCGATCCCGGAGGAGTAGAGCTGGATACGGCCCCGGAGACGGGGTTCCGGGGCCGAGAACGTCGCAGGTCAGACCCCGGTTTCCAGGATTTCATCGGCAGTGGGCATATCGGACAATCTACCTATAGCAGAAGGTCCCCTAGCGGGAGCCCGGTCGGGGCCGGTCTAGGGGACCTTCGCTCGACTCCGGCCCTGGTGGGGCGGAGGTTGGAACCCGGCTCCCCGCGCCCACGGGAGGGTGCGAGTACGGGGAGCCGAGAATCAGGGGCCGCTGATCGTGAACCGGTTCACGTCCGGATCACCGACAGGCAGCGTCTCCGGTGCCGGGACCTCCGGCTCCGCTAGCGCCATGCAATCGACACACGGCATACCGGATATCTCCGGGAGTGCCTCCGCTTCTCCGGGAGAGAAAACCAAGCCGCACAACGCTTCTATGACTCCGGGCACCTGGGTTACGTCCAGCGTGGAACCGGTGATCGGGACCAGGTGAACCGTTCTCTTGGACTCCCCGACCACTCCCCTGCGGTACCTGACTAGGGCGGTTACTTCCATCGTTTCTCCTGGTGGTCTAGCCATGCCAGCCGGGCGGCCAGGGCGACGGGGCCGCCGACGACAACGGCCAAGGTCACCCACAGATTCCATAGGCCCGGGAGTTGAATCACATCTACTAGACTCGACCGTGCGCGACGCTAGGTGAACGGTTGAAGGGTCTACAAGATGTCTACAGACAGCGAGCTAGCTCCCCGGCTCCGAGAGGTCCGGGTTGAGGCTGGGATCTCCCTCGCTCAGATGGCAGAGCGGTGCAACTACTCCAAGGCGCTTTTAGGGTTGGTGGAAACCGGTAACCGGAAGCCCACACCCGAACTCGTGGCAGCGTACGAACAAGTCCTAGGGGTCGATATGTGGCGGAAAGACATCACCCACCCGAACCTGCTCACGGTCGACAGGACCAGCCGGGAGACGCTCTTGGAGTCGGTGGAGCGCGGAGACCCCGGACCGTTGCTCAACAAGCCAACGGCTCACCGGACGGACGTGACGTTGGGGAACCACGTCTCCGAAAAGGCCGCTGAGTGGCTCCGTAGGTGGATGGTGGAGGGCGAGACCTCTACGTTGCGCACCAACAGTTTGAGCGTCATAGCGAAGCTCCCAGGCCAGGAGAACGCGGATCTGGTGATCCGGGTTCTGGAGTCGGACGAGAAGGTTCGTCGGCTGATCTTGGCTAGCGAGATCTCCCGGCTTACTCAACTGGAGTGGGCCGACGCTCTGAAAGCGGCGGATGATCCGACCACGATCCCGGACCCTCGCAAGCTCGCTCCCAAACTGGCCAAGGGAGCCGTGAACCCCAAAGGCACAGAGTCCCGGTGGTCTTGTTCGTATCTCTTGTGGAAGATGGCACCGGTTCTAGGCCGATAACCAACCAAACACGCGGAGGCTGACCCGGTGGACGAGAACCCAGAGATTCGCCGGTTCGGCAACGGTGAGCGGCTGTACCGCGTCACGGTTCGGCCGACTGATCCGGACGAGAAGTCAGAGCCCCGGATAGTCCGGGCGGGATCGGCCCGTCGTGCCCTCCAGATGGTCGGCTCACGGGCGATCAGCGCAACTCCGTACCCAGCGAGCAACCGGGGCTCCAGGATCGCTCACAAGCTCGTGGACGTACTCGCCTCTGCGGGGGGTTTGGCCCGGCTTGTGTGGCGTTGGATGCGTCGCTAAAACCCGCATTTCAGTAGAACGTGTATCAGTTCTGGGAAGTGACCGAAAATTCTCCGTGATGCAGATCACGCTTACTGGGGGTACCTCCACGAGTGAAAGCGCCTTGACCTGCTTAGATAGGATACTGTGGCCTGGATTGCATGGGTTGTTAGGAAAGATGGCAAAAGTAGAACACGTTCAACGAGTTGTTGATCTTTGAAACGGACATCTCGGGCAAAAACGTGCGGATGCAAGCGTTTGCGAAACTAAAAAATACCGGCCCTGACCAGCACATTCAACCCAAAACAGGAAATTCCACACAGGGCCGCTCCGTCTTAGGAGGTGTACGGGGTGGTGAAATGCACCTCCGGCGCTGGATGCGTTCCGCATAGCCGCTAACCGTCCTTTCCCGGTGGCACTCCGAAAACAGCTGACCTGGGAAAACTCACGCTTTCGGACTAGTAGTGAGGGATCGAGTTCCCGGAGGCAGGTCCGAGGCTGAAAAGCGGCTCTGAAGGAGCCGGGTTGTACCCGGAGGGCGGCGACCTGACCAGGCGTAATTGGTTTGGGGCACGCCGTGTCATATAAGTATGAGGGGGTAGGGGGTGAGTGACGAGCGTAAGCGAGTCTGAACCCTGACCAGCGGAAAGGTGATTTTTTGCTCGCTCCGACATATAAGTAGAGAACAACGCCAGTAGGCGTTGACTCCCATGGTTTCACCTTCAGGCCATCCGGTTATCGGGTGGTCGATTTTTTTCGTTTCACACGTCCAATCCATCTATCACCCCAAGAGAGGGGCTGTTCGTCATGTCCGAATACACCGTAACCAAGTTCTCTGCCGCCGTTCAGGGAGGCCAGGGCGGAGACACTTTGTCCGCCTACGCGCGGCGGCTCCGCGTGAGCCGCCAAACACTCCGGGATTGGATCACCGGAAAGCGTGCTCCGCTCGTGGCGGATCTCCCTCGTATTGCCCGGACGCTGAACGTGTCCGTAACCGATCTCGTGGAGGACTGATGGCCGAACCATCGCTAGTCGAATACATCCGCTCCCAGGTAGTGGAGTCCGAAAACCCAACCACCCCAACGGAACCCGCTCCGGCCCCCGTCGACAGAACCACGATCACCGGTTCCCGGGCCACTGATTGGGACGACCTGAAAGCGGCTATCGCCGCTGACGTCGAATTCTCAGGTCTCTGACCGGTTTTCAACACACCAACACAGTAGGAGAAACAAAATGTCTGTAGACCTAATCAAAGAAGCTCGTGAGCTTGGGCTTGCGCTTCCCAAGTCCGTCACCGACGCGGAGGACACGTACAACGTGCTCCTAGAGCGTATGTACACCGATCCCGCGCTCGATTCGGTGGAGAAGCTCAACGCGTCCAACGCGAAGACCACCCCGGCCATTCTGAACGAAATTGCGGCGGCTGTTGCCAGTCGCAACGCGCTCCGGGAGTACGCCTCCGACCTAGAGCGAGCGCTTACCGCTCGCATCGACCGTGAATGGAGGGCGATCGCCTCCGGCGTAGCAGACGGCTACCTGTCGAAGAACGCCGACGTGTTCCAGGCGGTCAACGATTCCGCCGACAAGGTGCCCGCTGGTCTCGCGGCGAACCTCAACGATATCGGCCAGTTCACCCCGGAGGAGGCCGCCGACGCGGCCCGGCTCATGGGTGCGGTAGCGGAATTCGGCAAGGTTCGCACGACCGTGGAGCGGCTCTCCGGCCACACGATCGCAGAGACGCTCTCCCAGTCGCCGAACATCCGGGCGCTAGCCGAGTGGACCGACTTCTCCGGCGACTTCCGTAAGGCGTGGCAGACCGCGCGTCTGCTCAACGGTGCCACCGTGTTCTCCGCTCCGGGCGCGGTTGCGCTGGCTGGTCTGGGGATTCGATTCGTTGCCCGCACGAAGAGCGAGCGGGACGAGCGTCTCCGCACGATGGCGGGTGACGTGGTGAATTGGGACGCTGCCCCGGGTGGTGGTGATCTCGTGCCGGTTGGCCAGAAGCAGGCTCCGACCTCCGCTGACTTCGCCGCGCGGCTGAGTGCCGCGTACTCCACCGATCCGTTCGCGGAGACCGTGGTCCTCGACTGACCCCCGCTGTTCCCACAGTACCGATTGCGGGCCCCTGAGAGCCGTTCTGACGGCTGTTCGGGGGCCCTCGGTACGCCCACCCTCAAACGAAAGGTTTCACGGTGTCCAACGCAAACGAAATTGCTGACCTCATCACCCGGGGATTGACCGGACCAACCGGTGGTCAAGACATCGCTGTCCACACCGGGTACATCCAGACATGGGACGAATTATCCGGTGTCAACTCGGTCACCGTGAACGGTGCCCAGCTCTCTAACCTTCTGGTAGTTGAATCAGGAGTTGGTGTTGCTTATCAGTCCGGAGACGTAGTGATCGTTCTCCGAAAACAGACGCAGTACTTCATCCTAGGAAAAGTGGGAGCCCCCGGAGCGGGGGCGGCTAACCAGGTCCGATCGGCCACGGTCAATGCCGCTGTTAACCAAGGGCTACAGGCGTTTGGAGACCTCACGGGAAGTTTCGGGCCGGAGCTGGTGAACGTGTATATCGGCTCGTCTCGCCGTTGCCTGGTGACGCTCTCAAACCAGGTGAACGTCAACAACTCCATAGGAAACATGGGTTTCCAGGTTCGGGGAGCGTCTCTCATAGACGCTAGCGTGCCTCGATCCACTTATCTGTCTGCCCGGACATCATCCAACGGAACCATTGCATCGGTGAGTATCACGACGCTACTCACCGCCGCTGATGGTCTGAATATGGGGTTTAACACGTTCACCACGAAGTATCGAGTCTTGAACAACGGCGAACCCGGTGATCCTGCCGGAACCGGCGCGCAGTTCCAGGCGCGAATCATCACTGTTCAACCGTTCTGATCGCCTAGTCCAGCAAGCAAATACGAAGGAAATCATCATGAATTGCATCACTATCTCCATCGAAGAACCCTTGACAGAACCGGTCCAGTGGGTTTTTGACACCTACCGAGTGTCGTATGAGCGCGGCAATCGGATGTTCAGGTTCAAGATTCCGGACGGCCCGGAACATTCGTTCCGACAGGTCCGGTATGAGGTTGCAGAGCGATGGCCGGAGCATTACGGCAATACCCCTGACTGGCCCTGCCTCTGGCTTGTACCGGCGTTGCTCGACTTGGTCGGCGCTGCCTAGCCACACCAAGCCCCGGGGCGGTCTCTAGAAGGCCGCCCCTTGAGGGCTCCTCTCATTCGAACAGTAAGCAGTCTCAAAGGAGTAATCATGCAGTTGAACGCTCGTGCTTTCCCGGAATGGCGCACGGTGCCTGATTCCGTCTACAGATTGGCCTGTAAGTGCGGCAAGCGTCACCGTGGGCCCGTTGCCTGGGTTCGGTGCGGTATCCCGTCTATGGCCCGGCTAGACGGCCGTAGGGGCCGTCTCGTGGTGGTCCACTGGTGCCGTCTTCCGTCTGGTGTTCTGGTGGATTCGTTGGACGAGGCCGAAAAAGTCCTTAACTGGGGGTGTTGCGGCCCGTGTGACCCGTCGCAACACGAGCTGTACGCGGTGACGCGGAAGACGTTGCCCGGTGACCTGCCCGTGAAGGGGGAGAAGTGATGAGTAGCAGTGCATTCACGGTCGTGTCCTGGGAGGATGCGTTGGCCGAAGAAGAGACAAGCCCGTGGGTTATCGACCGTGTGCTAGCCACCGGTTCCACGCTGATCTACGGCACCACGGAGGCCGGGAAATCGTTCCTGACTTCGGTACTCGTGGCATCCTTGGCCACCGGACGAGATTTCCTCGGGTTCGGGCCACCTGACAGGGTCTATAAGCCGTTCATCGGGTGGACCGATGACGGAGGCCGCGCCGAGTACCGCAAGCGCATCTCGGACAATCTCAAGCCCGGAGACCAGCCGCATATCAGCTTCGCGGCCATGCCGGAAATGACGAACATCGCCCGGTGGTCGGACCTGTTCGAGCAATTCAAGGAATCGGGCAGTGACATCCTGATTCTGGACAACCTGACCGACTTCATTCCGTCGCCTGGTCTCAGTGACGACAACGTGGCACGGGCAGTGTTCCAAGGCGTGAGGTTGTTCACCCGCAACAACATTCCGGTGATCCTGGTGGGACACTCGTCCACGGCTCGGAACGAGTTCGGGCAGATGCCTACTCGCCCCATGGGTTCGTCGTTGTGGACTCAGTCGGTCCGGTGGCGTTGGTTCATCCAGCGCTCATCCACCGAACACGTGAAGATTGAGTTCGCGGGTAACCAGGCTCCGAAACACACTGTCTCGCTCATCCACGGAATCGGTGCCCGATTCCAGGTAGCGGCGGAACAGGCCAAGGAACCCCAGTCCCGTAACCCGGAGACGTACGACCTGAACGAGGCCGCCGCTCAGTGGGTGGTGGAGAACGGCACCGGGATGTCTGTAGCCGCAGTGGCGCGTGGCCTTGCCGACGCGTTCCAAGATCGGTCGGGTAACTCGGCCGAGACCTGGAGGCAGCAACTCACGCGGCGGTCGCTCAAGCGCATGGTGGTCAAGCAGCCGGATGGTTCGTGGATGCGGGTATCCGCATAACCGCAGGTCAGAGCTGTGCATGGTGGACGCACACCACGTGGACGTTTCCGCAGGTCAGAGGCGTTTGTGTGGTGTGCTGTTCCCCCCTACTACGTACCCCCGCACAACAAGTACTTCTAGTCGGGACTTCGTCCCTCCCATCGGCTGTCCGACCCCAAGGGAGGACAGACGGGTACGGGCCTTAAGGGCCCGGGGAATCGACCAACGGGAGATACATCCCGTCCGACCCCAAGGGAGGGCGGTCCTAATCCTGGTCCACCCTTCGGGGTCCCAGGAGTTAGGCCGCTAGGCCCATCCATCCCAGCCGCCGACAGGCGGCCCTAGTCCTGTCCTGACACCGGCTCCGGCCGGTGGTCACCCGGAGCCCGGACCTCCTCGCCCGAAGGGTGAGCGAGGAGGCCGGGACTCCCGTCTCTGGCACGGCTGGTGAGAGGAGGCCGTGCCCGGGTGTTGTTCTCTCGCTTACGTTCCTGAACGCGTGAGCGTGGATCTCAGGGCCGACAACGGCCCGTCTCGTGAGGGGTGGGGGGTGGACCCTCCCCCCGGGTACAGACAGCCAGCCGTGGGGTTCTCCCGGCACACACGCTCCCAAAGCCCTATGCCTCATCAGGCATATGCATACATTGCCCCTAGGGCAGCAAAACCCCCGGCTTGGCGGCCGGGGGGCTGGTGATCTGGGGGTGTCTACCGGGGGTGGTTGATCAGCTCCCGCGCTGACCAATTCTCGTCGGCTGTGCATCCGTGGTCGCCGGTTTGCTGCCTCCGCTGGGTCAGGTACGGCGTGTACGCCGAACCGAGGAGCATCGATCCGCAGTCCGCGATGATCTCGACTTCGTCCATACCGCCGTAGGCCAAGACCACTTGGCCGGGGAACGCGCGAGCTTGTTGAACGTGCATCCACTCGTGGTTGACCACGGTCGGCATTTGCTCGCACGTCACCTTGCCGGAGACGACTACCAGCGGCGGGTCAAAGTAGGTGTATCCCGCGTGGTGCTCGTTGTCGATCGGATCGGGCTGGATCTCCCAGGCGTAGCCGCTCCGGCCGAGTTCGTCCAGCCGGTGGTTCATCACGACGGCCGGATCGCACACGGTCGGCAGAGAAGCCGCCCGTGGTCCCGTGTGGCTGGTCGCTATCGCTCCCAGGGTGACCAGGGTGACGAGGGCCAGGAGCACGGCCACAATCGCGCGCGTGCTCATCAGACCTCGCTCGGGTGCGAGTAGTCGGCGTAGTTCGTCGGCCGTCCGTACAGGGCGAGATCGGCCGTGACCGCGTCCCGCTCATCAGAGAACCGGCTCTGCTCTCGGCCGGTCTTGACGTGCTGAATGTTGAGGCTCACGGCCTCGCGGAGCAGGCTCCGAGCTTCTCCGTCCGTGATGGCTGGGCGTTGGTAGTCGTTGCTGGCCACTGGGGTCTCCTTCTTGTTGGAACCCCTTACCCCGACCCGTGGCTCTACAACTGCACCGCCAACGCTTCGGACTCCCCGGCGGAGCAGGCCGAGCAGCGCACCATCATCGAGTCGGTCAACCGCGCGCTGAAGTACGCCCACCGCAAGGGTGTCACCTCGGTCGTGGCGCTGGGCAACCAGCACGACGACATGTCCGCGCCGCACGACGACGTCACGAGCCCGGACTACCCGGCCAACGCCATCCACCCGCGCCCGATCGACAACTCGTCGTGCGTCTCGCTGCCCGTCGAAGGCCCGGACACCATCGGCGTCGGCGCCTTCGGCCCGTCGCAGGCGAAGGCCGACTACTCGAACTACGGCACCGAGCAGATCTCCGTTTCGGCGCCCGGCGGCTACTTCCGCGACGGCTTCGGCACCCCGTGGTTCCGGACGACCGAGAACGAAATCCTCTCCGCCTACCCGCGGAACGTCGGCGTGGCCGAAGGAAACATCGACGCCGACGGCAACCTCACGCCCGCCGGTATCGACCTCGGCATCCAGAAGGCGACAGCCCCCGATGGCCGCGTCGGCTTCTACCAGTGGCTGCAGGGCACCTCGATGGCCACCCCGCACGCGACCGGTGTCGCCGCGCTGATCGTTTCCCAGTACGGCAAGGCTTCGCACGGTGACTTCGGCCTGGACCCCGACGCCGTGCAGCGCGTCATCGAAGGCACCGCGTCGAAGATCGCCTGCCCGGTCCCGCGGACCGTGGACTACCTCGACGAAGGCCGCGACGACAGCTTCACGGCCACCTGCACCGGAACCCCGGACTTCAACGGGTTCTACGGGCACGGCGCCGTCGATGCCTACTCCGCTGTCACGCACGGGAGCGCTTTCCTGCGGGGTTAGTGGGTAGGGGGTTTGTGTCATGAAAGGGTCTTTCAGGACAGATTCTGTCCTGAAAGACCCTTTCATGACATCTACGGGGTCATGCGGCCCTGCGGTCGGGGCGTACCACGGTGATTGGTGGCCGCGGTCTCAGCAGTGCGGCCTGATAGGCCGCGCGCAACTCCTTGGCCACTGCCGCGGGTTCCTTTTTCAGCCGGCTCGGCAAAGTCTGCACGACGACTACACCGACACCGGCGTACCGAGCGTTCCGGGCGAGTGTCTTCGCGAAGTTACGACGAAGGTGAAAGGCCAGTGAGTCGATCTCCCAGGCCATCGCTACTTCGTCGCACCATGTATCCGGCATGGCGATATAGGTACCGCGTTCGTCGTAGATCCGGATGTTGCGTTGTGCAGGAGGGAGTCCTGCACGTTTCCAGATCGAGAGAGCTTCGGCCTCCGGAACTGATCGGACATCCTCGGCGAGTTCTTTCAGCACCGCTCGCGGAAGTGCCGTCCCGCGACGACTACCGGCATCCAATTCCGAGGTCAGCTCGGCCAATGAACAGAGCCTGGACTCCAGGCAATCCAGCAGCAGCGCTCGGACGGGTTCGACCTTTCGAACGCGCCGGACTCCGTCGAGCACGGCGCGGGCCGGAGGCGCGAGCGGCACACCGTCGACCATGTTCGGTCGCGGCAGGAACATGGTCCGTTCGACGATCGTGAACCTGGGGCTGGTGAACTTATGGTCGCCGGAAACCAGGACGTGCACGGTGTTGTCGCTCGGGACCTCGGTCAGTCCGTAGCGCCGAGCGGCCTCGAACCCTGTGACGATCCCAAGAAGATTCGTGTACAACCGGGTGGCTTCGACTCGTTGCCGCGATGTTGCCGGTGCAAGGGAGAGAAGCACGATGCCGGGTAGGAGATGTGTCCATGGGCCGCCCGGCTGACATCGTCGGTAGGTCGTGCGCTGTGGGATGCCGAGTCTCTCGAGGAGTTCGGCGGTGATGACCCCGTCACGACTTTGGTCGCGCAGGTATGAATCATTGATGAGGCGTTTGCTGAGGTTCATCTCACCATGGTGACCCCGGGGACCGACAGTATCGGACGCCAAGTGTCATGAAAGGGTCTTTCATGACACTTTTCGTCATGAAAGACCCTTTCATGCACTCGCGACATGTCCGGAACTACCGATTGGAGGAGTTGCGGATGAAGGTCGCGAGGTCTTTGCTTTGCTGGATTCGGGACGGTTCGTGGACGTACATCATGTGCCCGGCGGGGTAGTAGGCCGAGTCGACGTTTTCGCGGAGTTCGTCGGGGATGTTCAGGTGGGCGAGGACGTGTTCCGCGGCGAAGTACGGGGTGGCGCCGTCGTAGTGGCCGAAGGCGACGTGCACTTTCAGGTGCGGGTTGGCCCGCATGGCGGTGCTCAGTGAGTCCACAACGGACACTGAGCGCCCCTCGAAGTCGGAGTAAGACCAGGCCCGGTTGACCTCGATGGAAAGGATTTCGTACGGGAGATCGTTGGCGTAGCCCAGTTCCGCGCGGACGTAGTGGTTGAAGCCCGCGGCGTAGGCGCCGATGATCCGGGAGATCGACGGGTCGTCGCTCATGTGCTCGCGGCCGCCGTCGGGCTCCCAGGTGGTGAAGCGGCCGTCCATGCGGCCGGTCGACTGGCCCTTGTCGCGCAGTAGTTCGGTGAAGAACCGGATGTGTTCGATCCGCAGGTTCACTCTGTCCACATAGGACTCGGTGAGCCCGGTCAGCGAGGCGAGGGTGGCGACGGCTTCGGCGCGGTCGGCGGCGGAGAGGCGGGCACCGCGGGAGAGTGCCCAGGGG
>Ga0247768_1000075_pt1 | contig 38460 bp, 34 predicted proteins | sample UWRJL016104C6_FD_179944 | JGI IMG/M metagenome (GOLD analysis project Ga0247768, IMG submission 179944) | Plant litter microbial communities from Arlington Agricultural Research Station in Wisconsin, United States - UWRJ-L016-104C-6 | ecosystem: Environmental > Terrestrial > Plant litter >... | reverse complement strand
CCGCGGGGCGAGTTCGTCGGCGAGCGGGGAGATCCGCATCAGTTCGGTCACCGCGTTCTGCTTGGCGACTAGTTCGTTCACCGAGATCCCACCAACAAGAGAGTTCCACCTACTACGCGAACGATCGACACGGACACGGAGAGCCAGCGTACCGGCGTAACCGTTTGCTCTAGCATCGCAGCATGTCAGGATCGGCCGGTCGCTCCGGTGCCGCTAAGCCGGGTCGGCGGCGCAGGCGCCAGCGCGGCCGGAGGCTGACCACCGTCGACGAAACCTCCGCGGGTGGCTTGGTGATGGACGGCGAACGCGAGAACGCCGCCTTGATCGGCCGTCTGGACCGGCACGGTCAGTTGCTCTGGTCTCTGCCTAAAGGCCACATCGAAGACGGTGAGACAGTGGAACAGACAGCGGTGCGCGAGGTGAAGGAGGAGACCGGCATTTCGGCGCGCGTACTGCGGCCGTTGGGGAGCATCGACTACTGGTTCGTCGCCGAGCGCCGCCGGGTGCACAAGACCGTCCACCACTTCCTGCTGGAGGCCGAGGGCGGGGAGCTTTCGGACGAGGACGTCGAGGTCACCGAGGTCGCGTGGGTGCCGGTGGCCGAGCTCGAGACCAAACTCGCCTACGCCGACGAGCGAAAGCTGGTGCGTAAGGCGCGCGCGCTGTTCGCCGAAGAGAAACCCGCAGCTGAGGGAGCGTCTGAGTGAAGCGGCTGGCCTCCATGGTTACCGTTGGTCTGTTCCTGGTGCTTCAGGGAATCTTCGGCGCGCCGGCGATGGCGCAGTCCGCCCCTGACACCCCGAGGCTCCGGCTCGAGGTGAGCCAGCTCACCCCCAGGTACGTGAGCACCAGCTCCACCTCGCTGACCATCACCGGCACGATCACCAACATCGGGGACCGGCGGATCACGAAGCCCATGGTCCGCCTCGAAATCGGCGACAAGCTGGCCAGCGAGCGCCAGTTCACCGAGGCGATGGCGGGCGAGCAGCTCCCCAGCTCCAGGCAGTCGAGCTTCATCCCGGTGACCGGGGTGCTCGAACCGGGTCAGTCCACGCCGCTCACCGTCACCGTCCCGCTCGGCCAGGGCGGGCTCCAGATCACCCGGCCGGGTGTGTACCCCCTGCTGGTCAACGTCAACGGCACCCCGGAGTTCGGCGGGACGGCCCGGCTCGCGGCGCTGAGCCTGCTGCTGCCCGTGGTCGGCGCGCCCGGGAAGTCCCCGGAAAGCCACCCGAAGCCGCTCGGCATTTCGATCCTGTGGCCGATCTCGAACACCGTGCCCCGGGTCGCGACGCTGCCCTTCCGCGGCCCGCTCCTGCTGACCGACGACGACCTGGCGGGCGAACTCGCGAGCGGCGGCCGCCTCGGCGCGCTGCTCGAAGCCGCGCAGCAGCAGAGCCAAAAGCCGATCTTCGGCTCGATGTGCTTCGCGCTCGACCCCGACCTCGTCAACACCGTCGAGCTGATGACCCACGGCTACCAGTACCGGACCGGCGACGGCTCGTCGGCCGCGAACGGCGCCGGGGTCGAGGCGGCCAAGCAGTGGCTGACCACCCTCAAGCAGCTCACGAACGGGCATTGTGTGGTCACGCTGCCCTATGCCGACGCGGACCTGAACGTGCTTTCGAAGGTCGGCGCCAACGGCCAGCCCGACGCCGCGCTGGTCGCCGCGGCCGCCCAGGGAGCCACCGTGATTCAGCGGATCCTCGGTGTGAAACCCCTGCAGAACGTGCTCTGGCCGGACGGCGCGATGGACTCCCAGACGCTGAGCATGCTCGGGCAGGCCGGGATCGGCACGCTGCTCACCGACTCGGCGAACTTGAAGGCCGGCGGTTCGGCCGAGGCGGGCGCGTCGCTCAGCGGCAGCGACCTCCGCGCGCAGCCCATCGACGGACTCGTGTCCTCCGCGCTCGCCGGCGACCGGACGGCCTTACCGCGTCCGGCGAACGCGACCGCGCCGCTCGCGACACCCACCAGCCAACCCGCCGTCGCCGCCCAGAACGGCCTCGCCGCGCTGGCCTTCCGCGCGGGCGTCGGCCAGCAGAACCCGGACTCGCCGTCGGTGATCCTCGCGCCGCCGCGCCGCTGGAACGTGCCGCTGTCGGAGCTGGAGGCGCTGCTCGACACCGTCGGCGACTACACCTCGGCCAACGTCGTCACCCCGAAGGGCCTGACGCAGCTGGTCAACACACCGGCCGCCGCCCAGGCCACGATGAACCTCGATGCCCAGGACAAGACGTCGAGCGCCACGAGCGACCTCAGCGCGGCCCTGTCCGACATCGACACCTCGACGGCGAGCCTCACCAGCGCGATGGCCGTCGACTCGACGTCGCAGGTCAAGCCCGCCGACCTGGTGAGCCCGGTGCACATCGGCCTGATCCGGGGCACCTCGACGGCTTGGCGCGAGACCAACGGCGGCACCCCCGCGGCGACCTTCAACGCGGGCAGCGAGCTGGACTACCTGCTCGGCCGGGTCTCGGTGCCGACCCCGGCGCAAACGTTTTCGCTGGCTTCCGGCACCTCGCCGCTCCCTGTGTTCATCTCGAACACCCTGCCGGTCGCGATGACCGTGAGGATCACCCTGCGCAACAACGCGGGCCTGCGCCCCGAGGACCCGCAGAACATGCAGATCCCGGCCAACGGCTCGGTGAGCCAGTACATCCCCGTCGAGGCACTGCGTGCCGGGCGGTTCAGCGTCGATGTGGTGTTGGCCACTCCGTCGGGTACGCAGCTCGGGACAACCGCGCGGTTCGAACTGGCGTCCAATGACTACGGCTCCATCACCATCATCGTGACGGCCACGGCGGCGGGGGCGCTGCTGCTGCTCTCCTCCCGTCGTATCTATCGACGTATCAAAGAGAGCAAGGCACAGCGGACGTAGATACTGAGGGTCTGAGAGTTTTCGGCCACCGCCGATTACCCTGAGTCGATCACAAGCGCCCATCCGGGGCGCTGACATGGACCGTCGAGGATTGGGCACGCGTTGGACAGAGACCCGGGTTCACCACCCGAGCGTGCCGGACGCCCGCCTCGTCCTGAGGTCGTACCGCCCCAGCCGCCGCGCGGCGGCCAGCCGGATCGACGCCAGCCGCCCCCGCAACCACTGCCGCCACTGCCGCAGCCGTCCCGCAACGACGGCCGCGGCCGAGCCGTGCCGCCGCCACACGAACAGGAGACGAGGCGGTTCCGGCCGTTGCAGCCACCATCCCGCCAGGGAAGGCAGCCGAAACAGCCGCCTCCGCCGCGCGGCAGGCAGCGTCCGCCCGAGGCTCCGCCGAGGCAGCCGCCGCCACTTCCACCACCGCCTCCGCCGCGTCGGCCACCACCACCGGTGCGCCCGTGGGAAGACGGCCCTCAGCCGTCCATGCCCGACGCGACCCAGTTCATCCCGCGCGTCCAGGGCGGTCAGGGCGGCACTCGCTGGCCGACAGCCGACCCGGACTTCCTGCGCCCTTACGACGCGCTGGCCACCCAGGTCATGCCGCGGGTCGACAAGCCGCTGGTCCGCCCGCCCGGGCAAACCGGCGAGCAGCCCGCCGTCCCGGCGAAAGCGCCGTCGATCGCGAAGTCGAGCGGCCGGATGGCGATCGCGTCGCTGATCAGCCGCATCACCGGCTTCCTGTGGAAGCTGCTGCTGGTGGCCGCCATCGGCGCGAAGGTGGCGAACGACTCGTTCAACGTCGCCAACACCTTCCCCAACATCATCTTCGAGCTGCTGCTCGGTGGTGTGCTCTCCAGCGTCGTGGTGCCGCTGCTGGTGCGCTCGCAGGACGACAAGGACGGCGGCGAGGCGTACACCCAGCGGCTGATGACGGTCGCGCTGACGCTGCTGGTCGTCGGGACCGTGGCCGCGGTGATCGCCGCGCCGCTGTTCACCTCGCTCTACGTCGACGACACCTCCGACCGCGCGAACCCAGCGCTGGCCACCGCCTTCGCCTACCTGCTGCTGCCGCAGATCTTCTTCTACGGCATGTTCGCGCTGATCTCGGCGGTGCTGAACGCGAAGAGCATCTTCGGTCCCACCGCCTGGGCGCCGGTGATCAACAACCTCGTGGTCATCTTCACCATCGTCGTGCTGATCGTGATGCCCGGCGACATCTCGCTCGACCCGGTGCACATCACCGACCCGAAAGTCCTGGTGCTCGGCCTCGGCGTGACGTCGGGCATCGTCGCGCAGGCCGTGCTGCTGGTACCGCCCCTGCTGCGCTCGGGCTTCCGGTTCAAGTGGCGCTGGGGCATCGACCGGCGGATGAAGGAGTTCGGCGGGCTGGCGCTGTGGATCCTCGGCTACGTCGGGGTGAGCCAGGTCGGATACGTCATCAACACCCGGGTGCTCACCAGCGGCAGCGCCGGCGGTGTGACCGCGTACGCCAACGCCTGGCTGCTGTTCCAGCTGCCCTACGGCGTCATCGGCGTCTCGCTGCTGACCGCGATCATGCCGCGCATGAGCCGCGCGGCCGCCGACGGCGACCACAAGAAACTCATCGGCGACCTGTCGTACGCGTCGCGGATTTCGACGGTCATGCTCGTCCCGATCTCCGCGGTGATGACGATCGTCGGCTCGTCCATCGGCCTGGCGCTGTTCAGCGCGGGCAAGGGCACGCCCGAGGACGCCGGGCGGCTCGGTGACGCGCTCGCGATCTCCGCGTTCGCCCTGCTGCCGTATGCGCTGGTGATGCTGCAGCTGCGTGTGTTTTACGCGATGAAGGACGCGCGCACGCCGACGCTCATCATGCTCGTGATGACGCTCGTCAAGATCCCGCTGCTCTACCTGTGCCAGGGCCTGCTGGACCCCGACCACCTGGTGCTCGGCGTGATGATGGTGAACGGGCTGACCTACGTCGTCGGCGCGATGCTCGGCCAGGTGTGGCTCTGGGTCACCCTCGGGAACCTGCGCAGCAAGCGGGTCATCGGCGTGATCCTCTTCACCGTGGTCGCGAGCGCGCTGGGGGTGGGCGCGGCGATCCTCGTCGGGTACATCGTCCCGTCGTCGCTGGGGCTCGCGCTGCAGGCCTGGATCAAGTTGATCTTGCAGGGAGTGGTCGGGATCGGGGTCTCCTTCGGCGTGCTGATGGCGCTGAAGGTCGAGGAAGTCGCTCCGGCGACGGCAAGAATCACCAGGCTGATCAAGCGTGGATAACGATTGACGTACAGACAGCGCGCGTACACGTGTCGTGTTCCCGTACCCTCAGTCAGGGAGCTAACCGGGAGAGTGCGTGGACACGAGGCGGAGCGAACAAGCAGGGGGTGCCGACCAGGTGGGCATCAGAGCCCGCGGTGGGTCGTTGGCGCCCGGCCGCGTGGTAGGTGACGGGCGATATCGCCTGCTCGCGCAGTTCGGCATCGACGAACGAGCCGGGGCGCACTTCTGGCGCGCCCGCGATGGGCAGCTACGCCGTGACGTCGCGCTGACCCTGCTCGTCGGGGACCCGGCGGACGCGGAGTCGGCCCGGCTCGCGCGCCGGACACTGGAACGCGCCACCCACGCTTCGAAGTTCGGGCACAGCGGGGTCGCCAGGGTGCTCGACGTCCTCAGTCTCGGCAGCGGCGTCACCTCCAGCGAAGGCTTGCTGGGTGTGGTCGTCGCCGAGTGGACCAAGGGCAGCGACCTGGTCGACCTCATCGCCGACAGGCCGGTGGCGCCCGCCTCCGCGGCCCGCATGGTGCAAGCGCTTGCGGAGGCCGTCGAGCTGGCCCACCAGTCCGGCTTGGTGCTCGGTCTCGACCACCCCCAGCGGCTCCGGCTCACCCCGGACGGTGCCCTCAAGCTCGCCTTCCCCGGCCCGCTGCCCGACGCGACCCTGCGGGACGACGTCAAGGCGCTCGGTGCCGTCCTCTACCTCCTGCTGACCGGTCGCTGGGCCCTGCCCGCCGGTCCGCCGGCGATCCCCGCCGCCCCGCTCGACTCGTCCGGACGGCTGGTCCCGCCGCGCACCCTGGTGCCGACCATCCCGCCCGACCTGTCCTCGCTGGCCGTCCGCACCGTCGAGGACGGCGGCCACGGCGGCATCCGGACCAGCTCCGCCATCCTCCGCGTGCTCGATCAGGTCGCCGAGGCCGAAGAGCGCACCCAGCTGATCGGCGCCGTCGAAGGCGGCGAGAAGCCCGGCAAGGACCACGGCACGGTCTGGACGACCAAGAAGCCGGTCAAGGACGCCTCCCGCCGTCGCAAGCTCGCTGTCGGCGTGACAGTGCTCGTCGTGGCCGTCGTGTGCATACTCGCCTGGGTCGGCTTGATGCTGATCAGCTTCTTCCAAGCCGACCCGGCCGCCACCGGCCCGACGGTCAACGTCGCCGCGCCTTCCGCGTCGGCGCCGCCGCCGGGTGACCCGACAGGGCAGGCTCCGGCCCAGACGTCCGCCCCGCCGCCTCCCGCTGCCGGCGCCGAAGTGAAGCCGACCAACGTCACCGTCTACAACCCGGACGGCAAGGGTGACGCCCCCAACCGCGCGAAGAACGCGATCGACGGCAAACCCGACACGGTCTGGCGCACCGACCAGTACAACCAGCAGTTCCCCGTCCTGAAGACCGGGGTCGGCCTGATCGCGACCTTCAAGGACCCGGTCAACCTGACGCAGCTCAAGATCGTCGCGGACTCACCGGGCACCAAGATCGAGATCCGCACCGCGGACGACAAGAACCCCGATCTCGCCGCCACGAAGGTGGTCGGCGGCGCGGACCTGAACGGCCCCGAGACAACGGTCACTTTGCAGCAGCCGGCGAAAGCGCAGTACGTGATCGTCTGGATCACAAAACTGGGTGACGTCGGTGGTGGGAAGTTCCTCAGCCAGATCGGCGACCTCACCTTCACAGCTGCCGGGTGACCCACACCACGGGGTTAGTAGGCTCTTACGGGTGACCGCAGCAGCCCCCACGGACGCGGATCTCATAGCGGCGCACGCCGCGGGGGATCCGCATGCCTTCAGCGAACTGGTCCGCCGACATCGCGACCGGATGTGGGCGGTCGCGCTCCGCACTGTCCGCGACCCCGAAGAAGCGGCGGACGCCCTGCAGGACGCGTTCATTTCCGCGTTCCGGGCCGCCGGGAACTTCCGGGCCGAGTCCCAGGTGACCACCTGGCTTCACCGGATCGTGGTGAACGCCTGTCTCGACCGGATCAGGCGGCGCCAGTCCCGCCCGACCGTGCCGCTGCCGGAGACCGGGCTGAACGAGCCCGCTTCCCCGCGCGACTCGATGTCCGACCGTGAGACCAGCTTGGTCATCACCGAAGCGCTCGCGCAGCTGCCCGAAGATCAGCGCGCGCCGATCGTGCTCGTCGACGTCGAGGGCTACTCGGTCGCGGAAACGGCCAAGCTGCTGGGAATCGCGGAGGGCACGGTCAAGAGCAGGTGTGCGCGAGGTCGCGCGAAGCTGGCCAAGGTTCTCGGTCATCTGCGGAACCCCGATGCGATTGCGAACGTCCCAACTTCCGAAAGCAAACGATTCGGGGAGGGACGATGACGGACGAAAGTCGGGGGGCTGGTCGAACCGTGGGTCCGCCATGGTCTGTCGACGTGGTCGCCGACCTTCACGCCGGGGTGTACGACGAGCGGGAGGCGGCGGAGCTGTGGCCGCTGGTGAACGCCGACCCGGACGCACGGGCGATCCTCGAAGCGCTCGAAGCGACAAAGGCCGATCTGGCGTTCTTGACCGCCGGACCGGTCGAACCCATGCCCGCGCACTTCGCCGAGCGGCTCGACGCCGCGCTGGCCAACGAAGCCGGGATTCTGCGGGGCGAAGCGCCCGTCGCCCCGGTAGTCAGCCTTGAAGCCGCGCGCCGCCGCCGGAACAAAGGGATCGGCTGGGGTGCGGGCATCCTGGCCGTCGCCGCGGCCGCCATCGCCGCCGTCGTGATCACCCTCCCGACCGGCCAGAACGCGGGTGACAACACCGTCGCGCTCCCCCCGCCCGCACAGAGCGGCCATGCTCCTTCCGTCAGCGGCAACGGCGACGGCGCGGAGTCGCTGATCGGGCCCGCGCTCGGTGTCCGCGACTTCGGCCCGCTCGGCAACGAAGCTCGCCTCGACGCCTGCATGACCGCTGCCGGACTCGACCCGAAGGTCAGACCGGTAGGTATTCGTCCGGTTACTGTCGGTGAGCAAACCGGGGTGCTGATCATCCTGACCACCGGGAACCTCGCCCAGTACCGGACGGTCGCGTTCGCCCCGGATTGCGGCCCCGGCCATCCGTCGGTCCTCTTCGACAAGGTCGTCGGGAAGAAGTAGCGCACCCGCGCGTGGACGGCCTTCGTGCGGCGGCCGTCACGCGCGGGAACACCGGCACCTACGATCGTGTTGAGCCTGGTACAAGGTCACTACGAGCGGAGGTCACCGGTGGCTGCCGAGGACATCAGGAACCTGATCATTGTCGGATCGGGTCCTGCCGGATACACCGCTGCCGTTTACGCGGCGCGGGCGCAACTCGAACCCTTGGTGTTCGAGGGCACCCAGTTCGGTGGCGCCTTGATGACGACCACGGAGGTCGAGAACTTCCCCGGCTTCCGCGAAGGCATCCAGGGTCCCGACCTGATGGAGGAGATGCGCAAGCAGGCCGAGCGTTTCGGCGCGGAGCTGCGCTCTGAGGACGTCGAAGCGCTGGAGCTGACCGGGGACGTCAAGTACGTCACCGCGAACGGCAAGCGCTACGCGGCGCGGGCGGTGGTGCTCGCGATGGGTGCGGCGGCCCGGTACCTCAACGTGCCCGGTGAGCAGGAGCTGCTCGGGCGCGGTGTGTCCTCCTGTGCGACCTGTGACGGCTTCTTCTTCCGCGACCACGACATCGTGGTCGCCGGCGGTGGCGACTCCGCGATGGAAGAGGCGACGTTCCTGACGAAGTTCGCGAAGTCGGTGACGATCGTGCACCGCCGCGAAGAGCTCCGCGCCTCCAAGATCATGGTGGAGCGGGCCAAGGCGAACGAGAAGATCAAGTGGCGCCTGAACTCGCAGATCACCGGCGTGACCGGTGACGGCAAGGTCGAGGGCCTGCGGCTGAAGGACACGGTCACCGGCGAGGAATCGTCGCTGGACATCACGGGCTTCTTCGTCGCGATCGGCCACGACCCGCGCAGCGCGCTGGTCAAGGGCCAGGTCGACATCGACGCCGAGGGCTACGTGCTCACCAAGGGCCGCAGCTCGTACACCAACGTCGACGGCGTGTTCGCCTGTGGCGACCTGGTCGACCGCACCTACCGGCAGGCCATCACCGCGGCCGGGTCGGGCTGCACCGCGGCGATCGACGCGGAGCGCTGGCTGGCGGAGCACGCGGGCGTCGAGGGCGCCCACGAAGCCGCCGAGATGGTCGGCGGCGGTTACGCCGCCGCGGCTTCGGCCCACTGACCTGTATCGACTCTCGAACCACTGAAGGAGACAACGATGACCAACACCGTCAAGGTGACCGACTCCAGCTTCGTCGACGACGTCCTGACCAGCGAAAAGCCGGTCCTGGTCGACTTCTGGGCGACCTGGTGCGGGCCGTGCAAGATGGTCGCGCCGGTGCTCGAGGAGATCGCGGGTGAAAACGGCGAGAAGATCACCGTCGCCAAGCTCGACATCGACGAGAACCCGAACACGGCGCGTGACTACCAGGTGATGTCGATTCCGACCCTGATCCTGTTCCAGGGTGGCAAGCCGATCAAGACGATCGTCGGCGCGAAGCCGAAGGCTGCCCTGATGTCCGACCTGTCCGACGTTCTCTGAGTCCCACCCGTCACAGCTGTACCAGGTGAAACCCTGGGCCCACGTGTCACCGCACTTTGGGCCCGGGGTTTCACTCGTTCCGGGGACGGCGTCACGACCTCACGACTTACCCGTTACTTCCGGTATAGGACGTCCGCCACTTCCGGGGCGCCGACGAACTGACCGGGCCTGCGCGCTCACCGAGAGTTCGCAGGGCACAATAGAGAGGTTGAGTTCGTTCCCAGCCGGTCTTCGGGCCATGGCTCCGGACGGACAGCAGAGCTTCAGTCGTAGAACACCACCGCATCGAGAACCTTCGGTGCCCCAAGGAAGAGCGAGGAGTGCATGCGGGTACTCCGCCGCGGTGACACCGGTCCGGACGTCGCCGAGATCAGATCCGTGCTGGCGGCACTGGAGCTGCTCCCCCCGGTGAACGGATCCGGCGACGCCGGCACGTTCGACGTGGCGGTGGAGCAGGCCGTTCGTGCCTTCCAGCAGCGTCGTGGACTGATTACCGATGGAACCGTGGGCCCGACGACCTACCGGGCGCTGCGTGGCGCGAGCTTCCACCTCGGAAGCCGTCCGCTCGCCCACCTGATTTCCTCACCGATCCACGGCGACGACGTCTTCAAGCTCCAGGAGCGCCTCACCGAGCTCGGCTACAACGCCGGCCGTCCCGACGGCATGTTCGGCCCGCAGACCGAGCTCGGCCTGCGCAGCTTCCAGCGTGACATCGGCCTGGTCGTCGACGGCATCTGCGGCGCCGAGACGATTCGCGAGTTGCACCGGCTTTCCTCTCCGCGCGCCCGGGGCGGCAGCCCCGTGTTCCTGCGCGAGCAGGAGAAGGTGCGCAGCGCCGGTCCGCGGCTGCGGGGCAAGCGCATCGTGATCGACCCCGGCCACGGCGGCGCCGACCTCGGAGTGGTCGCCGGAGGCCTGAAGGAAGCCGACATCGCCTGGGATCTGGCACGGCGCCTGGAGGGCCGGATGAAGGCCACCGGCATGGAGGCGCTGATCTCCCGTGGCCCGAATCACAGCCCGACCGAGGCCGAGCGGGCCAAGTTCGCCAACGACGCCGGCGCCGACCTGTTCATCTCGCTGCACAGCGACGCGAACTCCTCGCCGAAGGCGCAGGGGGTCGCGAGCTTCCACTTCGGCACCGCGACGGGCAACACCTCGACGATCGGTGAACTGCTCGCCGGCTTCATCCAGCGTGAGGTCGCCGCGCGAACGGGCTTGCTGGACTGCCGGACGCACCCCAAGACCTGGGACATCTTCACCCGGACGCGCTGCCCGGCGGTGCGGGTCGAGATCGGCTACCTGACCAACGCCGAAGACCAGCGCCGCCTCTCCGACCCGGCCTTCCGTGACCTGGTCACCGAAGGAATCCTGGTCGCCGTCAAGCGCCTGTACCTGCTCGGGGAGGGTGACCAGCCCACCGGCACCTTCACCTTCGCCGACGTACTGGCCTACGAGCTGGCCAAAGCGGAATAACCGCTCGATCTCACCCGAAATCACACGGGTCAGCCACTCCCTCTTCGGAGTGGCTGACCCGGTTTCGGCGTGTCCATCCACAGGCTTGGCGAAGCCCTCATCAGCGGTCTGTGGATAACTTGCCCTTTCGTCCACAGCCATACACAACCTGAGGCTGCTCCAAATTACCAAGCCACTAAATATGGGACTCGATCTTCAGTCGGCCCTGTGGACAAGTGGACGCCTGCTGGACAGAAAGTGGATTCAAGCCCGATTCAGGCTCGGTTCGGCCGTCGTGATGGTGACCTGAAGCAGGAGCCGCTCCAGCGCCGCCTCGACGTCTTCCTTCCAGGAAATCCCGGAACGGAGCTCAAGCCGCAGCCTCGGCCACTTCGGGTGCGGGCTGACCGTCTTGAAGCCGACTGCCTGCAGGAACTCGGCCGGCAGGACACAACTGTGCTCTTCGAGGGCATCGTCATCGGGCCTCGCGTCGCCGAAGGCCTCGATTGCCTTGACCCCGCGCCGGGTGAGGTCCTTGGCCACGGCCTGGACCAGCATCCGGCCCAGCCCGCCCCCGCGGAACTCGGGCAGTACCTGGAAGCCCGTCAGCAGCACCGCGTCGGTCCCTGGCGGTGAAGTGGGGAACGCCTGCGCCCGCGGCACGGCGTTCGGCGGGGCGTAGAAGACGAAGCCCACCGGCAGTGTGTCGCTGTACACAATGCGGCCGCAGGACCCCCATTCGAGCAGCACGCTCGAAACCCAAGCTTCCTTTTCGACCTCTGTCGCGCCGTATTCTTCGGCCTGGGCCCGCAGGTGCGGGGCCACTTCCCAGTAGACACACCGGCGGCAGCGCTTGGGCAACTGCTCCAGGTTGTCCAGCGTGACGCCCACAACGCGTCGCGACACGCGACCTCCCCGCCCACAGCCGACTCCCGAAAGACCTTCCCGAGGATAGGCCGATGTCCTGAGCACCGAAAGGTCGGGAACCCCACATGGTGGGGTGGTTACACTCGGGTGGGTCTACCTACCGGTGGAAACTGACCGTCAGACTCATTACCGATTCAGGCCCGATCGACATCCGGGTGGAGTGTCCGATGACCGAGAACCACCCAGTCAAGCCGCAGGGCGGCCGCCACAATCTCGACCCGCACCTCGACAGGTACGCGGCCCGCACCGCCGGGATGACCGCTTCGGAGATCCGGGCGCTGTTTTCCGTGGCGAGCAGGCCCGAAGTCGTGTCGCTGGCAGGCGGAATGCCGAACCTGGCCGCGCTGCCGCTGGGCACCTTGTCCACTCAGGTCGCCGAGATCATCGCCGAGGACGGCCTGGTCGCGCTGCAGTACGGCTCCGCGCACGGGATTCCGGTGCTGCGGGAGCAGATCTGCGAGATCATGGCGTTGGAAGGCATCTCCGCGCACCCGGACGACATCGTGGTGACCGTGGGCTCGCAGATGGGCCTGGACATGGTCACCCGGTTGTTCTGTGATCCCGGTGACATCGTGATCGCCGAGGGTCCGTCCTATGTGGGCGCGCTCGGCTCCTTCACCGCCTATCAAGCGGACGTCGTGCACGTGGCGATGGACGAAGACGGGCTGGTTCCCGAGGGGCTGCGGGCCGCGCTCGAAGACGCCAAGAAGAACGGCCGCCGGGTCAAGTTCCTCTACACGATCCCGAACTTCCACAACCCCGCCGGCGTGACGCTCGCCGTCGAGCGGCGCGCCGAGATCCTCGAGATCTGCCGGACGTACGGCGTGCTCGTTGTAGAAGACAACCCGTATGGGCTACTAGGGTTTGAAAACCAGATCTATCCGGCGTTGCGCTCGCTCGACCCGGACAACGTCGTTTACCTCGGTTCGTTCTCGAAGACGTTCGCCTCCGGCCTGCGTGTCGGCTGGGTCCTCGCGCCGCACGCGGTCCGCGAGAAGCTCGTGCTCGCCGCGGAATCGGCGACCCTGTGCCCGCCCACGCTGAACCAGATGATCGTGTCGCGGTATCTGTCCACGCACGACTGGAAGGGCCAGATCAAGATCTTCCAGGAGAACTACCGCGAGCGGCGGGACGCGATGCTGTCCGCGCTGGAGCAGCAGATGCCGCCCGGCTGCAGCTGGACGCACCCCGACGGCGGTTTCTACGTCTGGCTCACCGTGCCGGAAGGAGTCGACACCAAAGCGATGCTGCCGCGTGCCGTCACCGCACGAGTGGCGTACGCCTCGGGGACAGGTTTCTACGCCGACGGTTTCGGCAGCAGGCAACTGCGGCTGTCCTACTGCTACCCCACGCCCGAGCGGATCCGTGAGGGCGTACGGCGTCTCGCCGCGGTGCTCGAGTCCGAAATGGATCTGGTCCGCACCTTCGGTAACGTGAAGTCACGCGCGATCTCCGGGCCGGAGTCGCCTTCCCCGGACACGGCGTGATCCCCGTGTGTCCACAATAGAATTTGAGTGAAGGAGCCCCGGTGGCCGAACGCACCGTTGCCGTGCTTGCTGGCGGACTTTCCCACGAACGCGACGTCTCCCTGCGCTCGGGCCGTCGGCTTTCGGTCGCCCTGCGCGGTCAGGGGATGACGGTCGAAGAGTGGGACACCGACGCCGGGCTGATCGAGCGGCTGCGCACTCAGCGCCCGGACGCGGTCATCGTCGCGCTGCACGGCGGCGAGGGCGAGAACGGTTCGGTGCAGACGGTCCTGGAAATGCTTGAAGTCCCGTACGTGGGCACGAGCTCGCAGGGCTGCCGCCGCGCGTGGGACAAGCCCACCGCCAAGGCGCTGCTGGAGAAGTCCGGGTTCTCGACGCCGAACTGGGTGGTGCTGCCGCACAGTACGTTCCGCGAGCTGGGTGCCCAGGACGTGCTGGACGCGATCGTCGAGCGCCTCGGCCTTCCGCTGATCCTCAAGCCCGATCAGGGTGGCTCGGCTCTCGGCACCCAGGTCGTCCGGGAGGCGACAGAGCTGCCCGCCGCGATGGTGGGTTGCTTCGCTTACGGGGACACCGTGCTGGCGGAGCGCTTCGTCGAAGGCGTCGAGGTAGCCGTCACAGTCGTCGAACGCGAGAACGGTCCGGAGGCACTGCCGGCGGTCGAGATCGTTCCGGAGAGCGGGGTGTACGACTACACCTCTCGCTACACCGCGGGCTTGACGGATTTCTTCGCACCCGCCCGGCTCTCCGATGAATCCGCGAAAGCCGTCGGGGAGTTGGCAGTCGCGGCACACCAGTTGCTCGGGCTTCGTGACATCTCGCGGACCGACGCCATCGTGTCCGCCGACGGCACGGTCCAATTCCTCGAAGTCAACCTCTCGCCCGGACTGACCGAGACCTCGACCGTGCCGATGGCCGTCGAGGCGTCCGGAGCTTCCCTCGGATCGATCTTCGGCGAACTCGTTTCGCGGGCGATCGACCGCCGTAGCTGACTTTTGACCGGACGGAAAAGGGACCCAGTTTCGTTCACTCCCAGTGTCGCCTGATCAGCACTGGGCAATCATCACCGTGACGAAACGTCCCTTGGTGATCCCTACTCGCTTTCCAATGTCCGTTTTGCCTTGTTCCCGTCGATGATCGAAACGATCCGCTCAAGATCGTCAACGGACCCGAATTCGAGCACGATCCGCCCTTTGCGGCGTCCCAAGTCGACCTTGACCCGAGTGTCGAACCGATCCGAGAGCCGGTCCGCGAGGTCCTGTAACCCCGGCGCTTGGATCGGTTTGCGCGGCGGCGTCTTCGGCTTGGCGGGCTTCTCGTTCTTGTTCAACATGACGGCTTCTTCGGTCGCGCGAACCGACATGCCCTCCGCGACGATCCGCGCCGCCAACTCTTCTTGGCTTCCCGCGTCGTCCAACGACAGCAACGCACGCGCGTGCCCGGCCGAAAGCACCCCCGCGGCGACTCGGCGCTGAACCGCCAGTGGGAGCTTCAGCAAGCGAATCGTGTTAGTGATCGCGGGTCGGCTGCGCCCGATGCGGCTCGCCAGCTCCTCGTGAGTCACCGCGAATTCGTCGAGCAGTTGCTGATACGCCGCCGCCTCTTCGAGCGGGTTGAGCTGAACGCGATGGATGTTCTCGAGCAGCGCGTCGCGCAACATCGCTTCGTCGGCCGTCTGCCGGACGATCGCGGGGATGTTCTCGAGCTCGGCTTGCTGCGACGCGCGGAGCCGCCGCTCACCCATGACGAGTTCGTACTCACCGCCGGGCAGCTCGCGGACGACGATGGGCTGCATGAGCCCGAACTCGCGAATCGAGTGCTCGAGTTCGGCGAGCGCTTCTTCGTCGAAGACCTGCCGCGGCTGCTTCGGGTTGGGCTTGATCGAGGTGACCGGCACCTCGCGGTAGACCGCTCCCGCCACCTCGCCACCGGGCACGGGGGCCGATCCATTGGTGCCGGAAGCGCTGGTTTCGCCGTCACGTGAAACGGTGTCGGCACGCGCTTCCGTCCTCGGGCGTTCACCGAGCGCGGTGGGGGATGGGCTGGAGCCCGGCGGTGGGCCTGTCGGGATCAGTGCCGCCAGGCCTCGTCCGAGACCCCCTCGACGCTCGGTCATAGTGTTCCGCCTTTCGATCCATTCGTTGACCCGCGCTCCGCGACTTCGCGAGCGGCGTCCATGTAACTCATTGCACCCCGGGATCCGGGGTCGTACGCGAGGACCGTCTGACCGTAACCGGGCGCCTCGGAAACCTTCACGCTTCGGGGGATGACCGTCGACAGCACGGTGTCCCCGAAGTGGTTCCGCACCTCCTGCGTCACCTGATCGGCCAGCTTCGTCCGGCCGTCGTACATGGTGAGCAGAATCGTGGAGACCACCAGATCGCGGTTCAGGTGCGCCTGGACGAGCTCGATGTTGCTGAGCAGTTGGCCGAGCCCCTCAAGCGCGTAGTACTCGCACTGGATCGGGATCAGCACCTCCTGCGCGGCGACCATCGCGTTGACCGTCAGGAGGCCGAGCGACGGCGGGCAGTCGATGAAGACGTAGTCGACACCGATCTCGTCGAGAACCTCCTTCGAGAGCGCCTCCTTCAGCCGGTGCTCCCGGGACGCCATCGAGACGAGTTCGATCTCGGCACCGGCGAGGTCGATCGTCGCCGGCACGCAGTAGAGGTTGGGGGACTGCTCGCTGACGGCCGACGCCTCGGCGAGCGATACTTCACCGATCAGTACTTCGTAGATGGACGGCGTGCCGGACCGGTGCTCGATGTTGAGCGCGGTGCTCGCATTGCCCTGGGGGTCGAGGTCGATGACCAAAGTCTTCAGTCCATGGACGGCGAGTGCGGCGGCGAGGTTGACCGTGCTGGTCGTCTTGCCGACGCCACCCTTCTGATTCGCGACGGTCAACACGCGGCGGTGATCCGGGCGGGGGAGCGTCGACTTCGGATGCAGGATGCGGGCGGCCCGCATTGCTTCTTCGGCGATCGGCGTCCAGCCCAACTCGTGGCCGGTGCTCGCGGAGTCTTGTGACGGCAGGTTCACCGGTCGAGACACCTCCTCTAGGTAAACGACTCGTTGGCGTTCGGACCGCGTCGTTTCACGTGGAACATCGCGGTTTAGTACTCCGTTGCGTTAGCTCTGCTTGCCTCGTTGCCGAGCAGTCTTGGGTGGAAGCCGCTGGATCAGGACGACCGTGCTCGGTACCTCAAGCACTCCGGCGCCGCATTCCGCGATCTCGGGCTGACCGCCACCGGCGTTCCGGACGGCGTCCCGATCACGCTCGATCTCCTCCGCGGCACTCGCCCCCTTGAGGGCAAGCAAGAATCCATCCGGCCGAACCAGCGGCAAGCACCACCCCGCGAGACGAGCCAGGGGAGCGACCGCACGAGCCGTGACGACGTCAGCGCCGCCAACCTGCTTACGCACTTCTCGCTCCTCGGCGCGCCCGCGCACGATGGTGATGGGAAGCTCGAGCTTCTCGACAACTTCATTGAGCCAGTCCACCCTGCGGGCCATCGGCTCAAGGAGAACGATATCCAGGTCCGGTCGGCCGATCGCCAGCGGTATGCCCGGAAGTCCCGCGCCGGAGCCGACGTCGACCACGCGGGCTCCCTTCGGGATGTGCTCCCCGATCACCGCTGAGTTGAGCACGTGCCGATCCCAGAGCCGCTCCACTTCCCGGGGCCCGATGAGCCCTCGCTCGACCCCGTGCCGTTCGAGCAAATCGACGTAGAGCGCGGCCAACTCCACGTGCTCCCCGAACACCTGCGCCGCTGCCGTCCGAACCGAAGTCGCGACGCCGTCCAAGCTCACTGATCACTCCTCAACCGTCCCTGTTTCACGTGAAACAGGATTGATCCGATTCTTCCCTAAGCCGACAGCAAAGCCGAACGACAGACCGCAACTGTGGACAAGTCCACGCCACGGTTGGTCCGTTCGCGTCAAATCAGCCTTCAGAGCGGGTCGGCTGTGGATGGTCGCTTCGACGTTTCACGTGAAACGAGCGAACCGAACCGCTCCGGGTCTTCGCTTTCGTTCAAGCAACGTTGGGTAGGCGGCTTCATGGGCAGCGTGGCTGGTGTAGTCACTCCTGTCGAGGGTGAGATCCAGTTGAGCCAGGACGCGTTGCGTGTAGGCCAGCTCGACGCCGTTGGCCGCGCACCGTGTGACGACCGCGGCTTCGCCGCGGGGTCCGTAGTTGTCGCGGACCAGATAGAGCTTCCCTGTCAGGAAGCGGCGGCGAAGCTGCTGCAGAAGTCGAGAAACTGCGGCCAGCGTTTGCGGTCACGGAAGCGGTAGAGCGGCCCGAACTCGTTCGACGCGGATCACGATTCCGTCGGCGGGCGGGTGGTCGTAGAGATCGAGGATGCGAGTCTTCTTAGCCACGAAGTCCGGGTCTTGCTCACCTGTCGGACGGTCTCGGTACTCGCCCTGACCTCCCCGGCGAACCGGCCTTGCACCGAGGCCAGCACAATCCCGGACGCCGCAGCCGCACCCGATCCCGGGTCGACCTCGCGATCGTCACTAGCCGCCGGGTCTCCTCTGGCTCCAACGACGGCGCGCACACCTCCGGCTAACGCGCCACCAACCTCACCTCCGCGACCAGCCTCGCGATCACCGGCGGATGTCCACGCGACACGAGGACAACGCCAACGTTCCTTGACGAGGCACCAGGTCGGTGCCACCTTCTATATGAAACAACCCAGCCGAGCCGCTTCGGGTCTTGCTTTCACTCAACCTGCAAACTTCTCTCGCGGGACGATCGGGGAGACGCCAACGGGCGAACCGGACCCGCGCGCGTGCACGCGATCGCCGGGCTCGCCTCCCGAGCGACGTGCTTCACGGCAACCAGCAACCCGCACCCCGCCGCCTGCGACCACAAAAAAGAGGCGGCCCACCAAATCGGTGGACCGCCTCTCGAAGCCTCAGCGCATCACGCGTCGGGGAAAACCACCACGCGCCGCTTCGGGTCTTCGCCTTCGCTCTCGCTGCGAACGCCGTCCACCGCAGCGACCGCGTCGTGGACGACCTTCCGCTCGAACGGGCTCATCGGCTGCAGGCGCACCTTCTCGCCCGAAGACACGACGGTCTCGGCCGTGGTGCGGCCGAGTTCGCGAAGCTCCTCGCGGCGGTCCGCGCGCCAGCCCGCGATGTCCAGCATCAGGCGACTGCGCGAGCCGGTCTCCTGCTGCACCGCGAGCCGGGTCAGTTCCTGCAGCGCCTCAAGCACGGTGCCGCGGGCACCGACGAGCTTCTCCAGATCCTCGCCACCATCGATGCTGACGATCGCGCGCCCGGCTTCGACATCCAGATCGATGTCGCCGTCGTAGTCGAGCAGATCGAGCAGCCGCTCGAGGTAATCGCCGGCGATGTCACCCTCTTGCACGAGGACGTCCTCACCGACACCCGACTGACGGCTCGGCTTGTCCTCGGACGATTCGGCGTCCACCGACTCTTCGGCCCCCTCCGTGGTCGCCACGTCTTCCTTCTCGGCGTCGATCGTTTCGATCGTCTCCGACATGTTCGTCTCCTCTCCAGACCCGGCGGCGTCAGCGACGCTTGCGGCCCGACTTCTTAGTTGAGTCGTTGATCAGGCCGGGGACACCCGTGCCGTTTTCCTGAGCGTCCTTCTTCGAGTCCGTCGCGCTCGCGGCCGGCTGCTTGACCGGACCGGCGTTCGCGGGCTTGGTCCCGTTCTTGGGCGCGGAGCTTGCTTGGGCGAAACCGTGCGGCGAGCCGGGCTTGACGACCTTCTTGCCTTGGGTGTTGTTCGCCTGGTTCTTGCGCTGCTGGACCGGCTTCTGGCCGACGGCCGGCTTCTGCCCCACACCGGGCTTCTGACCCGGCTTCGGGCCGAGCGCGGTGCGCTTCTCGATGGCTTCGGCCTTCTTGATCTCTTCTTCCTTGTCGATCTTCGTGTAGACCAGGCGCTGCTGCATCAGGGTCCAGCCGTTGTTGGCCAGCCAGTAGAAGAGCAGTCCGAGCGGGAAGAGCGCACCGAAGACGAGGACACCGAGCGGGAAGATGTACATCGTCAGCTTGTTCATCATCGCGGTCTGGCCGGTGGCCGACGCGGCGTTCTGGCGGCTGACCGAGTGGCGGGCCGTCAGGTGCGTGGCGATGGCGGCGACGATCATCAGCGGGATGGCGACCGGGGCGACGTTCCAGTGGAAGCCACCGCCGCCCGATCCGCCGACGACGCTGACGCCGTTGTGGATCGCCTCACCGAGGTTGACACCGAACAGCTTCGCGTTGACGTAGGACTCGACACCCGCGTGGTCGAAGAAGTAGTTCTCCGTCTTGTCCGCGAGGGGGACGTTGGTGAAGGACCGCAGTACGTGGTTGAGCCCGATGAAGACCGGGATCTGAAGCAGCATCGGCAGGCAGCTGCCGAGCGGGTTGACGCCGTGCTCCTTCTGGAGCTTCTGCATCTCCTGCGCTTGGCGCTGCTTGTCGTTGGCGTACTTCTTCTGGACCTTCTTCATCTCCGGCGCGAAGTCCTGCATCTTCTTCATCGACCGGACCTGGTTCACGAACGGCTTGAACATGATGCCGCGGACCGTGAACGTCAAGAAGATGATGCCGAGGATCCACGAAATCGCGGTGGCGTCCCCGAAGACGAACCCGAAGACCTTGTGCCAACACCACAGGATGAAGGACACGGGGTAGTAGATGAAGTCGAGCGACACGGAACTACTCCTCGGTTGATGTACCAGGTCTCTGGACGCGCCACGAGAACTTCTCGGGCACCGGGTCGCGGCCGGGCGGGGTCCACGGACCGCAGCGCAGCAACCGGCGCGCGGCGAGGTAGGAACCGCGACCGGCACCATGGCGGGTCAAAGCCTCCACCGCGTAGGCACTACAGCTCGGGTAGAACCGGCAAGCGGGAGGCAGGAAGGGGGAGATGGCCTTGCGGTAGAACCGGATCGGCAGCAGGAGGACCCACGCCACCGGGCCCGGCCGGGTCTTGCCCGCGGGCTCCTCGATGGGGGCAGCCTGTTCTGTGTTCACACCGTCGTTCACATCGCTGGTCCGTTGTCGGTCACGTCGCGCGAGCGCGCCTTGGTCGGGGCACCCCCGGCCTTCGGCACGAGGCCGAGCCGCCGAAGGGATGCGTCGAGATCCGAGCCGAGTTCCCCGCTGGTCGCGTCCGCGGCCGGGGGAAGGGCCCGTATCACCAACGAACTTCCCGGCGGCAGTGTTCCTAACCGCTCGGAAACAAGGTGACGAAGACGTCTCGTCACCCGGTGGCGGACCACCGAGTTGCCGACGGCCTTGCTCACCACAAAACCCGCCCGGGCTGCCTCGGCAGGCCCCGGCGGGTCCGTGGTCAGTGCGTGTACGACGAGGCGCCGCTTCCCGGCTCGCGCGCCGCGGCGCATGACGACACGGAAGTCCTCACTACGCCGCAGACGCGCGGCAGCCGGCAACACGGCGCGCCTCGAAGACGGCCGAATCAGGCGGACAGCGTCTCGCGGCCCTTGCGACGGCGGGCGCCCAAGATGGCGCGGCCGGCGCGAGTCCGCATACGCAGGCGGAACCCGTGAGTCCGCGCGCGGCGACGGTTGTTCGGCTGGAAGGTGCGCTTACCCTTGCTCACGGCTCAAAATCTCCTGGTCTCGACTTCGTCTCGCCCGTCGTCAGGCGTGCCGTGCTCGCACACGGCAGTCTGTGGAGTCTCCTGCCAACGTATTGGCTTCGCCTGTTTGGCGACGATTACAAGGGCACGCAAAACTCACCCATTGCAGGCGGGAGACCTTACGAGGGTACGCACCCGCTCCCATCTCGCCGAAACCGCCCCCTCGGCCGCACACCGGGCCCCACCGTATTATCTGTACCGGAGGCACTCGCGGGCACCGGCCGACGACACGCCGTAGACCGTGAAATGCTCTCCCATCAGGCCGTCTTGTGGCAGAGCGCAGGTCTTGTTAACGTGCCTCTCTCAACTCATCGGTCCACGTGCTCAGCGGCAGCCCATGCGGGAGCCCGCGGGTGGAGTCGGCGCGGGTCGCCGTACATTAGTGCACAGCTGTGGACAACTATGTGGATACCTGCGGTATCGGTGACCACTCGAGTCCGAATCGCGAACAATCGGCTCGCTGTCGGGTCGTTTGCGTCATGGAGGGTGACGCTGTGCGATGACAGCGGATGTGATGTCGATTGATGGGCCGCGAGGGGAGGGGAGCCAGCAGGTGTCCGAACACCAGGTAAATCTGGGTGTCATCTGGGAACAAGTCGTCCGGGAACTCTCGGATGGCACGTTGTCGCCACAGCAGCGCGCGTGGATGCGGGTCACCCGCCCCATCGGCCTGCTCGACGGGACAGCACTGCTGGCCGCTCCCAGCGACTTCGCGAAGGAAGCCATCGAGCGCGCGTTGCGCGGCGCGATCACCGAGGCCCTCTCACGGCGTCTCGGCCGCGATGTCTCTTTGGCGGTGAAGGTCGACAGCACCGAATCCGTCGTCAACACTTCCCCTCCCCGGTACGTGACCTCACCCGTTCGGGCGGAACTGCCCGATCCGCGGGAAAACGGTTCGAGCACCGTGACCGAGCAGCCGCCGCTTCCGGCGCCGCAACCGGTCGCGCACCAATCCGCCCGGCGCACGCCGGCGGAGCTGGCGGAGCTCGCCAAGGTGGAAGACGGTGACGAAGAAGTGGACGAAGAAGGCGACGCGCTGGCCGCGGTGCACGAAATCTGGCCGACGTTCTCCGGCAGGCCCGTCGCGGGCCAGCCCTACACCGCGCCCGCGCAGCCCCAGACCTCGAAGACCCGGCTGAACGAGAAGTACACCTTCGACACCTTTGTCATCGGTGCCTCCAACAGGTTCGCGCACGCGGCTTCGGTCGCCGTCGCCGAAGCGCCTTCGCGGGCGTACAACCCGTTGTTCATCTGGGGCGAGTCCGGTCTCGGGAAGACGCACCTGCTGCACGCGGTCGGGCACTACGCCCAGCGGCTGTTCCCCGGCATGCGCGTGCGGTACGTCTCGACCGAAGAGTTCACCAACGACTTCATCAACTCGCTGCGAGACGACCGCAAGGTCGCGTTCCAGCGCCGGTACCGCGACATCGACATCCTCCTGGTCGACGACATCCAGTTCCTGGAAGGCAAGGAAGGCACCCAGGAGGAGTTCTTCCATACCTTCAACACCCTGCACAACCAGAACAAGCAGATCGTCGTCTCCTCGGACCGCCCGCCCAAGCGCCTCGAAACGCTGGAGGACAGGCTGCGCACCCGGTTCGAGTGGGGCCTCATCACCGACATCCAGCCGCCCGAGCTCGAAACCCGGATCGCGATCCTCCGGAAAAAAGCGGCGCAGGACCGGCTCGACGCGCCCAGCGACGTCCTCGAGTTCATCGCGACGCGCGTCGAGGCGAACATCCGGGAACTCGAAGGCGCGCTGATCCGGGTGACCGCGTTCGCGTCGCTGAACCAGCAGCCGGTCGACATCAGCCTCGCCGAGATCGTCCTCCGCGACCTGATCCCGGATTCGCACGCGCCGGAGATCACCGCGCCGACCATCATGAGCGTCACGTCGGAATTTTTCGACGTCTCGCTCGAGGACCTCTGCGGTCCCGGCAAGACGAAGGCGCTCGCGACGGCCCGGCAGATCTCCATGTACCTCTGCCGGGAGCTGACGGACATGTCGCTGCCGAAGATCGGGCAGACCTTCGGCGGCCGCGACCACACCACGGTCATGCACGCGGACAAGAAAATCCGCAAGGAGATGGCCGAACGTCGCCGTATTTACGACCAGGTGCAGGAGCTCACGTCGAGAATCAAGCAGCGCGCACGGCAGTAGAGCCGCTGTAGAAGCCGTCTGAAGGGGACTTCGGGCACGGACACCGTGCCGGGGGTCCCCTTTTTCCTGTCCTGAGGCCTCCTGGCGACGCTCGGAACGCTCGGATTTATCCACAGCGGGCCGTTTCAGATATGTACGAATCCGTTATCTACGGACGCGAACTACGTCGTCGACGCCCGGAAACCGTTGCTCCACAAGGAAGTTTCCCCATGGTGTGCACAGTTGCCCCACAGGCTCCGCGAGCCTTCCGCCAGTCGCGACGTTTTTTCCTCCACAATCCGTCCACAAGCAATCCACAGACTGTGCACAGCTCCGTCCCCATGAATTCCACAGCTCTTCCACATCTAGTGCACATCACTCGACCGGGCGACGCAGGTCACGCCGTTCATGCACAGAAGCCGTGGAAATTTCTCCCCAAACCTGGGGACAACCGTGTGGACAACTCGTGGATTCTGTGGACGCCGGGAACGTGGGAAAAATTCATCCACCGACGGCCCGAAACCATCCACGGGCAGACGACCCGGATATCCACATGGTCGAACCGGCCCGGAGCTGGGAAAACAAGGCTTGTCCACACAATCCACAACGCCTATTACTGTTACTGCTTTTAAAACTCTTGAAGAAAAAACAAAGACAAAAACAGGCTTCGGGGCAAGTTGGGGACAGCTCGCCGCCGAGGCGTCTTTTGTCGACAAGTCGATGGTGAGGTCGATGTGACCCCGCCCCCGGCGACGGCCTAACGTGGGAGCCCACACCTGGTCCACCGCGCCGCTCCTGACGCCGGGCCACCACACGGCGAGGTCGCTGGCCGCTCGAAGCTCGGGCGCCGTCCCCAGACCCGTTTGACCTTCTCGAGCTGGGAAGCTCGGCTGTCGAAAGGATGCGAGGATGAAGATCCGCGTCGAGCGTGACGGGCTCGCCGACGCCGTGGCTTGGGTGGCACGAAGCTTGCCGTCCAGACCTCCGGTGCCGGTTCTCGGTGGAGTTCTGCTCGATGCCGGTTCCGACGGGTCCAGCGACGCGCTGACCGTCTCCGGCTTCGACTACGAGGTTTCCGCGACGGTCGGTGTCCCGGCCACGATCGCCGACGGCGGCCGCCTGCTGGTCTCCGGCAGGCTGCTGGCCGACATCACCAAGTCGCTGCCGAACCAGCCGGTCGAGATCTCCGTCGACGGCGCCCGCGCCTCCATCACCTGTGGCAACGCCAGGTTCAGCCTGCCGACGATGCCCGTCGAGGATTACCCGCAGCTGCCCGCCCAGCCCGCCTTCGCCGGAGAACTCGCCGGTGACGCGTTCGGCCAGGCCGTCACCCAGGTGGCGATCGCGTCCGGCAAGGACGACACACTGCCCATGCTCACCGGCATGCGGCTGGAAATTTCCGGCAGCACGCTCACCCTCGTCGCCACCGACCGGTTCCGGCTCGCCATGCGCGAGTTCACCTGGCAGCCGACGGAAGGCTTGGCCGACGCCGCGGTGCTCGTCCCGGCACGCACGCTCGCCGAAGCGGCGAAGTCCCTCGGCTCCAGCGGTGCCACCGTCCAGCTCGCCCTCGCCAGCGGCGAAGGCCTGCTCGGGCTCACCGGCTCCGGCCGCTCGACGACCACGCGCCTGCTCGACGCGGAGTTCCCGCCGTATCGCCAGCTTCTTCCCGCGCAGCACACCTCCCGCGCGGTGATCAACGTTTCCGGTCTCGCCGACGCCATCAAGCGCGTTTCGCTCGTCGCCGAGCGCGGCACCCAGGTGCGGCTTGAATTCACCGACGGCTCGCTGCGGCTCTCCGCCGGCGGTGACGACGAGGGCAGCGCCGAAGAAGAGTTGCCGGTCGACTACGAAGGCGAACCGGTCACCATCGCGTTCAACCCGGGCTATCTCGTCGACGGCCTCGGTGCGCTCCACGCCGATCGTGCCGAGCTGACCTTCACCACGCCGAACCGCCCCGCACTGATCAAACCCGCTGATGAGCAAGGCGACGTGATCCCTGGTTACCTCTACTTGTTGATGCCGGTCCGCCTGCCGGGCTGAGTCGGCGGAAACCACCACATTCGTTGCGGACAAAGGGGATCTCATGGTTCAGCTGGGATTGATCGGGCTTGGGAAAATGGGCTTCAACATGCGCGAGCGGCTTCGCGCGGGAGGCCATGAGGTCATCGGGTACGACCGGAATCCGGACGTCACGGACTCCGCGTCGCTCGAGGACATGGTGTCCAAGCTGGACGCGCCGCGGATCGTCTGGATCATGGTCCCCGCCGGGGACCCGACCCGTCAGACGGTGACTGAGCTCGGCAATCTGCTGTCCGAGGGCGACATGGTCATCGACGGCGGGAACTCGAAGTTCACCGACGACAAGCTGAACGCCGAACTGCTGGCGGCCAAGGGGATCGGCTACGCCGACGCCGGGGTCTCCGGTGGCGTGTGGGGCAAGGACAACGGGTACGGCCTCATGGTCGGCGGCACCGAGGCCGACGTCACCAGGGCGATGCCGATCTTCGACACGCTGCGTCCGGAGGGCCCGCGCGAAGAAGGCTTCTCCCACGCGGGATCCGTCGGCTCCGGCCACTACGCGAAGATGATTCACAACGGCATCGAGTACGGCATGATGCAGGCCTTCGCGGAGGGCTTCGAGCTGCTCGAAGCCTCGAACGTGGTCGAAAACGTGCCGGCTGTGATCAAGGGCTGGCAGCGCGGCACGGTCGTCCGCTCCTGGTTGCTCGACCTCCTGGTGCGCGCGCTCGACGAAGACCCGGATCTCGACGACCTCGAGGGCTACGTCGAAGATTCGGGCGAAGGCCGCTGGACACTGGAAGAAGCCATCAACCACGCCGTGCCCGCGCCGGTCATCTCGGCCGCGCTGTTCGCCCGGTTCGCTTCACGGCAGGAGCACTCGTCCGCCATGCGCGCGGTCGCCGCGCTGCGCAACCAGTTCGGCGGGCACGCCGTGAAGAAGGTCGGCGGCTGAGGCATCACGGCACTTGTACTTACGACATCTCCAGGTCACCGACTTCCGTTCGTGGGAACTCGCTGATCTGTCCCTGACACCCGGCGCGACAGTGCTGGTCGGCCAGAACGGCCGCGGCAAGACGAACCTGCTCGAAGCGATCGGGTACATCGCCACGCTCGGTTCGCATCGGGTTTCCTCGGACTTGCCCCTGGTCAGGCAGGGTGCCGAAAGGGCGCTCGTGCGGGTGGCCGTGGTCAACGAAGACCGCGAGCTCACCGTCGAGCTGGAGATCACCCCGGGCAAGGCGAACCGCGCGCGCATCAACCGGGGCGCCGTCGGGAAGCCTCGCGACGTTCTCGGCATCCTGCGCACGGTGCTGTTCTCCCCGGAGGACCTCGCGCTCGTGCGGGGCGATCCCGGGGAGCGGCGTCGGTTCCTCGACGAGCTGCTCGTGCTGCGCGCGCCTCGATACGCGGGTGTGCGCGCCGAGTACGAGAAGGTGCTGAAACAACGCAACGCCCTGCTCAAGACGGCGGGCAAACGCAAGGGCACCGGCCGCGAAGACCCGTACGCGCTGTCGACGCTCGAAGTCTGGGACAACCACCTGGCCGAATCAGGGGCGCAGTTGCTCTCGGCGCGCCTCAACCTTGTCGCCGATCTCGCTCCATATACCGCGGCCGCGTACGCGGGGGTCGCTCCGGACTCGCGGCCGGCGAAGATCGGTTACCGGTCGAGCCTTGGTGAGCAGTTGCCGCCGGAGTACGGCGTCCCCGGTGGCGAGCGCGCGGACATCGAAAACCTGAAGAGCCTGCTGGTCAAGGCCATGGCCGACGCGCGAAAGGCCGAGCTGGAGCGTGGGGTCAGCCTGGTCGGCCCGCATCGGGACGAACTCGAACTGGTGCTCGGCGACGCCCCGGCCAAGGGTTACGCGAGTCACGGCGAGTCCTGGTCGTTCGCGCTGGCACTCCGGCTCGGATCTTACGAACTCCTGCGTGGCGAAGCCGGGGAACCGGTCCTCCTGTTGGACGATGTGTTCGCCGAGCTCGACCGCCGCCGGCGGTCCCGGCTCGCGGAGGTGGCCGCGAGTGCCGAACAGGTGCTGGTGACCGCCGCCGTCGAGGAAGACGTACCCGCTGAGCTGGCCGGATCCCGCTTTTCGGTCGCGGATGGTGAGGTCAAGCGTGTCTAGCGGCAACGAGGAACCACCCACAAGATCAAGTCGGCCACGCGCGGTCACCAACCTTGGGACAAGTTCTCCCCGATCTGGGGACAAACCTGTGGATAGTGTGGATAACACTGTGAATGGGTTATCGCCCCGCGTGACCAAAGGGCCAAAGGTGAGCCACGACACCCCTGAACGGAGCAATGGCTCGTCTGGCGGCTCAAATCCGGACACACAGCGTAACAACGGCGTTGTGCCGAACGTGAACGATCCACAGGCTGCCTCATCGCCAGGCCGCGACCTCGTCCGCGCCGCCCTGGAGGGCGCCCGTGAGAAGGCCAAAGCCCGTGGGGTTTCCCCGGGCACCCGGCAGCTTCGCGTCACCGGGGGCAAGGTCGGCACCGGCGGGCAGAGCCCGCGGCGTCGGCGCTGGTCAGGGCCGGGAGCCGACCAGCGTGACCCCCAGCCGTTCGGCCGGATCGCCTCGAGGATCGCCGTCGAACGCGGCTGGAACACCAGCCTCGCCACCGGTCAGGTTTTCGGCCAGTGGGCGAAGCTCGTCGGCGAGGACGTCGCCGAGCACGCGCAGCCGGTGACGCTCAAAGACGGCGAATTGACGGTCCGGGCCAGCTCAACGGCCTGGGCCATGCAGCTCCGGACCCTGCAGGGCCAGCTGCTGGCGAAGATCGCGGCCGTGGTCGGCAACGGGGTCGTGAAGAAGATGCGCATCCACGGACCGACCGCGCCGAGCTGGCGGAAGGGCTACCGGCACGTGTCCGGACGCGGCCCCCGTGACACGTACGGCTGACACGGCGAGAGTGCTTCTAGAAGCCTTCGCTCGACCGGCGGTCACAAGTCATCCCGTCCTCGACCGCGTTCGTGGCTCTGTGAGGAAATTAGCGGTGTCCTTGCCGCATGTGAGCAGAGGTCGCCAAGTAGGATGTACACAGTGAGCGTCCTGTCGGGCGAGACGAGGAGAAAACAAGCCGGTGGCACCTAACCAGAACGAGTACAACGCGCAGTCAATCACCGTGCTCGAGGGTCTCGACGCAGTTCGCAAGCGCCCCGGCATGTACATCGGTTCCACCGGTGAACGCGGCCTCCACCATCTTATCTGGGAGGTCGTGGACAACTCCGTCGACGAGGCGATGGCGGGGCACGCGACCAAGGTCGACGTCACCCTCCTGGCCGACGGCGGGGTCCGCGTCATCGATGACGGTCGTGGCATCCCGACCGAGATGCACCCCACCGAGCACAAGCCGACGGTCGAGGTCGTGCTCACCGTCCTGCACGCCGGTGGCAAGTTCGACAGCGACTCGTACGCGGTCTCCGGTGGTCTGCACGGTGTCGGTGTCTCGGTGGTGAACGCGCTGTCCTCCGCGTTCGACATCGAGATCTACCGCAACGGCAAGGCGTGGAAGCAGCACTACAACCACTCCGTGCCCGAGGAGCTGATCGAGATCGGCCCCAGCGACAAGCGGGGCACGTCGATCACCTACTGGGCCGACCCGAACATCTTCGAGACCACCACCTACAACATGGAGACGATCTCGCGGCGCCTGCAGGAAATGGCGTTCCTGAACAAGGGACTCACCATCATCCTGCGCGACGAGCGCGTCTCCGACGAAGACACCGAGGAAGACGCGACGGGCCGCCAGGCGCGGGTCAAGGAGCGCACCTTCTGCTACCCGGGCGGGCTCGAAGACTTCGTCAAGCACATCAACGGCAGCAAGGACCCCATCCACAAGAACGTGATCTCGTTCGACGCCAAGGCCCCCGGCCTCGAACTCGAGGTCGCGATGCAGTGGAACAACGGCTTCACGCCGTCGGTGTACACCTTCGCCAACACGATCAACACGCAAGAAGGCGGCACACACGAGGAGGGCTTCCGCGCGGCGCTCACCCGGGTGGTCAACGCCTACGCGCGTGACAAGAAGCTGATCAAGGAGAAGGAAGCCAACCTGACCGGTGACGACGTGCGCGAGGGTCTCGCCGCGATCGTGTCGATCAAGATGGCCGAGCCGCAGTTCGAAGGCCAGACGAAGACCAAGCTGGGCAACAGCGAGGCGAAGACCTTCGTGCAGACCACCGCCAACGAGTGGCTCGGGCACTGGTTCGAGGCCAACCCGGCCGAGGCCAAGATCATCATCAACAAGTCGGTCTCCAGCGCCCAGGCGCGGATGGCCGCGCGCAAGGCAAGGGACCTGGTCCGCCGCAAGGGCGCGCTCGACATCGGCGGCCTGCCCGGCAAGCTGAAGGACTGCCGCTCCACCAAGCCGGAGGAGTGCGAGCTCTACATCGTCGAGGGTGACTCGGCCGGTGGTTCGGCCAAGGAAGGCCGCGACTCGATGTACCAGGCGATCCTGCCGATCCGCGGCAAGATCATCAACGTCGAGAAGGCGCGTATCGACAGGGTCCTCAAGAACACCGAGGTCCAGTCGCTGATCACCGCGCTCGGCACCGGTATCCACGACGAGTTCGACCTGTCGAAGCTGCGTTACCACAAGATCGTGCTCATGGCCGACGCCGACGTCGACGGCCAGCACATCACCACCCTGCTGCTCACCCTGCTGTTCCGTTTCATGGCGCCGCTGGTCGAGCACGGCCACGTCTTCCTTTCGCGGCCGCCGCTGTACAAGATCAAGTGGCCGCGGGCCGAGCCGGAGTACGTCTACTCCGACCGCGAGCGCGACGCCGTGATCGCCGCCGGTGTCCAGTCCGGCAAGAAGCTCCCGAAGGACGACGCGATCCAGCGCTACAAGGGTCTCGGCGAGATGAACGCCGAAGAGCTGTGGGACACCACGATGGACCCGGCGCACCGACTGCTCGGCCAGGTCACCCTGGACGACGCGGCCCAGGCCGACGAGCTCTTCTCCGTGCTGATGGGTGAAGACGTCGAAGCCCGCCGGTCGTTCATCACGCGCAACGCCAAGGACGTCCGGTTCCTCGACGTCTAGCCAGCCGGACGTAGTCCGCCCCTCAGCTCGTTGTCCACACAGGACCGTGCCCCCAAGAAGGACGATATGACGGAAACCTTGCCGCCGGAACACGACCGGATCGAGCCGGTCGACATCCAGCACGAGATGCAGCGGTCCTACATCGACTACGCGATGAGCGTGATCGTTTCGCGTGCGCTGCCGGATGTGCGCGACGGGCTCAAGCCGGTGCATCGCCGGGTGCTCTACGCCATGTACGACTCCGGTTTCCGGCCGGACCGCGGGTACAACAAGTGCTCGCGCGTGGTCGGCGAGGTGATGGGTAACTACCACCCGCACGGTGACTCGTCGATCTACGACGCGCTCGTCCGGCTCGCGCAGCCGTGGTCGATGCGGTACCCGCTGATCGACGGCCAGGGCAACTACGGCTCGTCGGGCAACGACCCCGCCGCCGCCATGCGGTACACCGAGGCGCGCCTCGGGCAGTTGGCCATGCACATGCTGGCCGACATCGAAGAGGAGACCGTCGACTTCTCGGACAACTACGACGGTCGCACGCAGGAGCCCGACGTCCTGCCGAGCCGCTTCCCGAACCTGCTGGTCAACGGTGGTTCCGGGATCGCGGTCGGGATGGCGACGAACATCCCGCCGCACAACCTCCGCGAGGTCGCCTCGGGTGTCGTCTGGGCGCTGCAGAACCCCGAGGCCGAGGACGAAGAGCTGCTGGCCGCGCTGCTCCAGCGCATCAAGGGCCCGGACTTCCCGACGCACGGCCTGATCCTGGGCACCCAGGGCATCGAGGACGCGTACCGCACCGGCCGCGGTTCGGTCCGGATGCGCTCGGTCGTCGAGGTCGAAGAGGACGCCAAGGGCCGCACGATCCTCGTCGTCACCGAGCTGCCGTTCCAGGTCAACCCGGACAACCTCGTCGAGAACATCGCGAACCTCGTCCGCGACGGCAAGCTCACCGGCATCTCGGACATCGCCGACGAGTCGAACAGCCGCAGCGGGCAGCGGATCGTCATCACGGTCAAGCGCGACGCCGTGGCGAAGGTCGTGCTGAACAACCTCTACAAGCACACCCAGTTGCAGCAGAACTTCGGCGTCAACATGCTGGCGCTGGTCGACGGCGTGCCGCGCACGCTGCGCATCGACCAGATCATCCGGCACTACGTCAAGCACCAGATGGACGTCATCGTCCGGCGTACCCGCTTCCGCCTGCGCAAGGCCGAAGAGCGCGCCCACATCTTGCGCGGTCTGGTCAAGGCGCTCGACATGCTGGACGAGGTCATCGCGCTGATCCGGCGTTCGCCGTCGGCCGAAGACGCCCGCCCCGCCCTGATGGAGCTCCTCGACGTCGACGAGATCCAGGCCGTCGCGATCCTCGACATGCAGCTCCGCCGGCTGGCGGCGCTGGAGCGTCAGAGGATCATCGACACCCTCGCCGAGATCGAGCTCGAGATCGCCGATTTGAAGGACATCCTGGAGAAGCCGGAGCGTCAGCGGCAGATCATCCAGGACGAGCTGATGGCGATCGTCGACAAGTACGGCGACGACCGGCGCACCCGGATCATCCCGTTCGACGGCGAGGTGTCGGTCGAAGACCTGATCGCGGTCGAGGACGTTGTTGTCACGATCACTCGTACGGGCTACGCGAAGCGCACGAAGACCGACCTTTACCGCTCGCAGAAGCGCGGCGGCAAGGGTGTGCAGGGCGCGACGCTCAAGCAGGACGACATCGTCAACCACTTCTTCATCTGCTCCACGCACGACTGGATCCTGTTCTTCACGAACAAGGGCCGCGTCTACCGCGCGAAGGCGTACGAGCTTCCCGAAGCGAACCGCAACGCGCGCGGTCAGCACGTCGCGAACCTGCTCGCGTTCCAGCCGGACGAGAAGATCGCCCAGGTCATCCAGATCCCGAACTACGAGATCGCGCCGTACTTGGTGCTGGCGACCAAGAAGGGCCTGGTCAAGAAGACCAAGCTCAGCGACTTCGACTCCAACCGCAGCGGTGGCCTGATCGGCGTCAACCTCCGCGAAGGCGACGAGCTCGTCGGCGCGGTGCTGGTTTCGTCCGACGACGACCTGCTGCTGGTTTCGTCCGAAGGCCAGTCGATCCGTTTCCACGCCTCCGACGAAGCGTTGCGCCCGATGGGCCGCGCGACTTCGGGCGTGCTGGGGATGCGGTTCAACGACGGCGACGAGCTGCTCGGTATCAACGTCGTCGCCGAGGACAAGTTCCTGTTGGTCGCGACCGACGGTGGTTACTCCAAGCGCACCCCGATCGACGACTATCCGGTCCAAGGTCGTGGTGGTAAGGGTGTTCTCACCATCCAGTACGACCGGAAGCGTGGGAGGCTTGTCGGAGCACTCATCGTCGATGTCGGTGACGAGCTCTACGCCATCACCTCCAGCGGCGGGGTCATCCGGACGATGGCGGAGCAGGTGCGCAAGGCGGGACGGCAGACGAAGGGGGTCCGGCTGATGAATCTCGGCGAAGGGACAACTCTTCTCGCCATCGCACGCAACGCGGACGAGCCCTCAGACGTCGCCTCTGCAGGGACCGAAGACACCGGTGCCGACGCGGTCGACACCGAACTGGTCGACGTCGAGTCGGCTGTCGTTGACACCGAACCCGACAACGAGCCAGACACCACAGCGGAGCCAGACACGACAGCGGCGCCGGAGAACTGACGGCACCACGCAGATAAGGATTGACACTTCGTGACACCACCCGACAAGCCGGACGCATCTGCCTCGAACGGCGCTTCCGCCGATTCGGCGGCACCACCATGGCAACGAGTGGGCAAGGACGGTGGTGAGCCCGATTCGGCGGCGTCGGCCGAATCGGACACCGTCCGTGTCTCGTCACCGGCCTCCGCTTCGACGGGTACCGCCGGCGACGATGTGTTGTACTCGAAGAATGCCGAGGGCGGACCGACCGTGAGCGACCAGGATTATCCCGTCGTGAGCGGTTCGGCCGCGCCTCGGCTGTTCGGCGAGGCTCCCGTCGAAAGCAGCGAGGCGAAAACCCAGCAAGTCCCGCTGCCCGGTGCCGCGGGACGCGCCCGCCCGGCCCCGACGGCCCTGCGCCGTCCTGGCCGCGGCCCGCGCCGGGCGAGCCTCCAGATCAAGCGGTTCGACCCGTGGTCTGTGCTCAAGCTCTCACTCGTGCTCGGCGTCGCGATGTTCTTCGTCTGGCTCGTCGCCGTCGGTGTGCTCTACACCGTGCTCGACGGCATGGGCGTCTGGGACAAACTGAACGGCACGTACTCGTCGCTCGTCGGTGGTGAAGGTGCCGCGGCACCGACAGATCCGCTGATCAGCGCCGGTCGGGTCTTCGGTATCGCGGCGATCCTCGGGGCGATCAACATCGTCCTGGTCTCCGCGCTCGCCACCGTCAGTGCCTTCATCTACAACGTCTCGGCGGACCTCGCCGGCGGCCTTGAGGTGACTCTGTCGGAGCGTGAGTAACCCGGTTGCGAGACCCCTTGGGGCGTTGGGTATTCTTCTCTTCGTTCCCAAGGGCCCATAGCTCAGGTGGTTAGAGCGCTTCGCTGATAACGAAGAGGTCCCAGGTTCAAGTCCTGGTGGGCCCACGTAAGACAAAGAGGCCGGTTCGCGAAACATGCGAACCGGCCTCTTTTTGTCTCAGCAGCAGTGGTCGCCGCGCCAGGCTTCGCGGCCTTCTTTGACCGCGACGGCGGCGATGGCGAGCGCGACCACCGGGTCCGCCCACGACCAGCCGAACAACGAGTTGAGCAGCAGGCCGACCAGCAGTACCCCGGAGAGATAAGTACACAGCAGGGTTTGCTTGGAATCGGCGACAGCGCTCGCTGAGCCGAGTTCGCGTCCGGCGCGGCGTTGCGCGGCGGAAAGCACCGGCATCACCACCAGCGACACCGCGGCCAGGATGATGCCCGCCGTGGAATGTCCGGCGACCTCGGCTCCGGTCAAGGCACGGACCGACTCGACGGCGACGTAAACAGCGAGCGCGAAAAACGACAGCGCGATGATTTTCAGCGCTGTGCGTTCGCGAGCTTCGTGATCCGAACCGGAAAATTGCCACGCCACCGCCGTGGCCGACGCGACCTCGATGACCGAGTCCAGCCCGAACCCGATCAACGCCGTCGACGACGCCGCGTTGCCCGCGGTGATGGCGACGACCGCCTCGACGACGTTGTAGGTGATGGTCGCAGCGACGAACAACCGAATGCGCCGGCTGAGCACCGCACGCCGCTCGACGTCCGGACTCACCGCGGGCGCGCAGCAACCGTCCGCGCAAGTCGTCGCCTCAACCCGTCCCTGGCTCATGCGTTCAGGCAAGGTTCGGCGGTGTCGACGGCGAGAACAACTTTCGCCATCTCACTGAGCGCGCGTGCCAAGTGTGGGTCGGCCAGCGCATAGCGCACCTGACGTCCTTCGTAAGTCGCGACGACCAGGCCGCACCCGCGCAAGCACGCCAAGTGGTTGGAGACGTTCGACCGCGTCAGCCCCAGTTGCTCGGCCAGCTGGCCGGGGTAGCTGACCCCGTCCAGCAACGCGACCAAAATCCGGCAGCGCGTCCCATCGGCCAACGCCCGGCCCAACCTCGCCAGCGCGTCTTCCCGTGTCTCACAGTTCAGCACAAAAAAGACAGTACAGCGTACGCTGACATATTTGAACCGGCATCACTTGATGAGGTGGACGGCTGGGCGCAGTTCGGTCGTTTCGCGGCGACCATGACGCGCGCAGGCGCCTTCGCTGAGCGGCCGTTCCACGTGGAACTTTGTGCGTGCGGGAGGCGTTCATCGGCTGCTCGCGGCAGTGAAGTAGCATTGCTGTGCAAGTCGGGCAAGTCGTAGAGGAACAGGGGGCTGCACATGAAGAAGCTGCTGGCACTCGCCGCGATCGCGGGGGGCGTTCTTTTCGTGGTCAAGCGCAACAAGGCCGCGAAGGCCGAGGCCGACCTGTGGCGCGAGGCCACCGCGCCCAACGGCCGCCCGCTCGGCGCCGTCTCCACCAACGGCAGCACGCCGGCCAAGGCCAGCTCCTCGGACGCGGCCAACAACTGATCTTGCGCGAACGGCCGTGAGCCGTTCGCGTCCGGGGCTGTAGCTCAATTGGTAGAGCACCGCCTTTGCAAGGCGGGGGTCAGGGGTTCGATTCCCCTCAGCTCCACAACTCACCCGGGTGGTTCTTCACTACGAATCGCTAGGGCATCGACGTAGCCGAGGCGCCGGTTCATGCCGATGGCTTGGGCGGGCGAATTCGAAGCCGAAAACCTTCATGGCGATGGAAATTCCGCGGCCGCGGTAGCTCGCTTTGACCCCGGTCATCTCGTTGAAGACAAAGGTCCGTTTGTTCGACGTCGCGGCGAGCCCGACCCATTCGCCGTCGTCGAGTGCGATGACAATGCCGCGTGGGTCGTACGACTCGACCTCGATTCTCTCGGCGAGGTATTCGTCGACGGTGTAGAACTCGCCGCGGTCCGGGATGTCGGCGGAGCACTCTTTGTTCAGCTCGTAGAGAGCGCGGTGATTTTTGGTGGTGTCGCCCAGTTTTTCCATGGTGGTCAACCGGACCTCGGCGTTCCGGCAGCTTTCAAAGGTTTTCAGGTCATGAAGCCAGGAAGCTGATGACGGCATCGCGGCCGGCGTGGCCGAGTTCGCGGTTTTGGATCGAGTGTGACGCGCCTTTGACGATGACGAGTTTTCCTTGCGGTGCCTTCGCGACTTCCGCTTGGGCCCATTCCATCGGGGTGGACAGGTCGTGGTCGCCGTTCACCAGCAATATCGGGACGTTCGGCAGTTTGCTGTCGGTATTCGCACCGGGTTTTTCGGGCGGCCAGAATTGACACGTTTTGATGAAACCCTGGTTGACGGCGACGGCCGGTGTGTATGGCCAGACGTCGCGGTTCGAGAGCAGGTTTTCGGTCGCCTTCACCAGCGGCGCGCGCAGTGGTGACGGGGTTGCGGCGCTGCCCCAGGGGAATCGCTGGTCCGCGCAGAGGGTCGCGGCGTGCAGGCCCGAGCTGAAGCGGGTGACGTCGTCGCCGCCGGAGGCGAGGTTGGTGAGGAGGTTGTCGAGTTTTGTGGAGTCACCATTGCGCGCGGCGTGCAGGGAGCTGATGAGGTCGTCACCGAGCGGCGCCGGGTTGCGGTAGGTCGGGTCGAGGAATTCGTAGGTGACGATCATGTCGAACAGTGCGACACCCGCGGTGGTGTCGCGGTGCCGGACCAGCCAGGCGAGGTCGTCGGCCGGGTCGAAACCGCAGGCGGGCGCGGTAGTGCAGGCGTCGCGCAGGACGCGCGCTTCGGCGGTCAAGCCGGTCAGGTAGAGGGAGAACGACGCGCTGGCGTGGGACGGGACCACCGAGTCGAGCACAACTTTGCTGACGTTGTGCGGGTGGGCGATCGCGTAGCGCGCGGCGGTGAAGGAGCCGTAGGAGACGCCGTCGACGACCATTTTCTCGACGCCGAGGGCGCGTCGCAGCTGGTCGAAGTCGGCGACGGTCTGGTCGGTGCTGTAGAGCGCGGCCTTGTTGCCCAAGATCGACGCGCATTGGGCGACCGCGTCGCGGGTCGGCGCCTCGATGTCCGAACTGCCGACTTGCGCCTGGAGGTCCGGGCAGTTGATGGCGCCGAGCTGGCCGGTGCCCCGCTGGTCCAGCATCACTATCCGGTAGTTCTTCGCGACCTCTGGCAGGCGGAGGTTGGCTATCCGGTTGATCGTCCGGACGCCGTCTTGGCCGGGGCCGCCGGTCAGGAACAGGAGCACGCCTTTGGGGGCGTCAACGTTGTCGGCGGTGGCGACCTGCAGTTTCAGTGTGCCGGGAAGACGGCCGCTGTAGTCGAGCGGCACGGTCAGTGTGGAGCAGGTGAAACCCGCGTCCGGACAGGGATGCGGGTCGGCCAGGGCGGGCCGCGGCGCGGCGGTGGCGGAGCCGCTGACCGCGGTGAAGGCGACTAGTGCGGTGACGAGAGCGAGGAGCTTCGAGCGCATACAACGATTGTGCGCACATCGACCCGATCGCGCGCTACTGCTTTACGGCCAAAGCCGTTCCCGCAGCCAAATTCCGCCGTCGCGCCGGTAGCGCAGCCGCACGTGCCGCCGATCGTGACTGGCTTGCCAGAATTCGACCGTCTCCGGCGCGACCAGGTAGCGGGTCCAGCCTTCCGCGACCAGGTCGGGGTTTTCGCGCACCTGTCGCTCGGCTTCCTCCGCCGCGCGGGACAAATCCTCAAGGTCGTGGAGCACGTCGGATTGGTGCCCGATGAACGCTTCGACCCTCGACGCGGGCGGGCGGTTGCGGAAGTCGGCCGCCGACACCTCCGCCGAGGTCGGGCTCACCGGGCCGCGCAGCCGGACTTGCCGTCCGCGGCCAGGCCAGAAAAACGTGAGCGCGGCCCGCGGATCCTTTGCCAGCTGGACACCTTTGGGACTTTCGGCGCTGCTGGCCACATACCAACCGGCTTCGTCGACGTCCTTAAGGATCACCACCCGGGCGTCCGGCGCGCCGTCACTATCCACAGTGGACAGAGTGACGGCGTGCGGTGCCAAAACGTGTTCGCCGGCTTCGGTGAGCCAGTCGAGGAAAAGGTCCTGCGGACTTTGCGGGGCGTCCGCGGGATCGAAGACCGGCAATTCCTCGGGGAAGGACGGCCAGCCGCGCAGTGAAGGCATTTCAGTTCCCGTAAGGCTGTTGGGGCGGGTAGCCCGGCTGCGGTGGTTGATAGTTCGGCGGGCCGTAGGACTGCGGGCCGCCTTGCCAGCCAGGTGGTGGCTGCTGCGGCAACGGCACCTGCTGCGCCTGCCACTGCACCTGTGCGTAGGCCTCGGCGGGCTGCGGGAAGCAGAAGGTGAGCTTCGCGTTGATCGAGCCGTGCATGGCGGCGCCCCAGAACTTGCCGCCGACGAACGCGAACATCTGCCCGGCCGTGGTGTCGACGGCGACCATCCGGGTCTCGCCGCCGAACTGGTTGCCCGACTTCGCCGATGCCGCCTGCGCCGCGTCCGGGTACACCCGCGCGCCGACGAGACCGGCTATCACCACCGAGGCCGCTGTCCAGCCGACGGTGCCC
>Ga0247768_1000074_pt1 | contig 38502 bp, 28 predicted proteins | sample UWRJL016104C6_FD_179944 | JGI IMG/M metagenome (GOLD analysis project Ga0247768, IMG submission 179944) | Plant litter microbial communities from Arlington Agricultural Research Station in Wisconsin, United States - UWRJ-L016-104C-6 | ecosystem: Environmental > Terrestrial > Plant litter >... | reverse complement strand
TGGACCACCTTCAGCCCGACCTGGGGTCAGACTGAAAGCGTCAAAGTGGCCAGCGACCCGGCGCTCGTAATCGACTCGACGAATGGCTTGGTGGCGATCTGGCGCGGGACCGACGGCAACATCTACTACACCTTCTCGGCCGCCGGCAAATGGACCACCTTCAGCCCGACCTGGGGTCAAACCGAAAGCGTGAAAGCCCAGGGCAATCCGGCTGTCGCTATCGACCCCGCCAACGGGCTCGCGATCGACTGGCGAGGCTCAGACGGAAACCTCTACGAGACGGTCGCCGTCAGCGGCAAATGGACCACCTTCAGCCCCACTTGGGGGCAGACGGCGAGCGTCAAAGTGGCAAGCGATCCCGCACTAGTAATCGATCCGACGAATGGCCTCTCGGCCGTTTGGCGAGGCTCAGATGGCAACCTCTACGAGACGGTTGCCGTCAGCGGCAAATGGACCACCTTCAGCCCGACCTGGGGTCAAACCGAAAGCGTGAAAGCCCAGGGCAATCCGGCTGTCGCTATCGACCCCGCCAACGGGCTCGCGATCGACTGGCGAGGCTCAGACGGAAACCTCTACGAGACGGTCGCCGTCAGCGGCAAATGGACCACCTTCAGCCCCACTTGGGGGCAGACGGCGAGCGTCAAAGTGGCAAGCGATCCGGCCCTCGCGATCGACCCCAGCAACGGGCTTGTTGCCGACTGGCGAGGCTCAGACGGAAACCTCTACGAGACGGTATCCGTCAATGGCAAATGGACCACCTTCAGCCCCACTTGGGGAGCGATCTTCGGAACCGTGACCCTAGGTTCCTGAGCGGCGCAGGTAAACCAACAACCGCAAAGGACTGCAATGACAGGGCGGATAATTTTCAGTGCTGAGTCTTGGCACCCTGATGTTTGTGATCGCTACTTCTTCCGCCTCGGCTCTGACCTTTGGAGTTGGTTGGTCCGGAGATCCCGGGAAGAACAGCCAAGAAATGCCGTTGGTTGCTAAGTTCGGCGCTTCCACTTTCCGGGTCCCCTTCGGCTACCGCGATTCCAGCGGCCAGCTGGAGGACTGGTGGTTCAAAGGCTCCGCTTTGGGGCCAGTACAGCTGGGGCTTCACCGGGGCGATCGAAGGCACCCCTTCGGCTTTCGTCGACTCCGAAGGCAAGCGGTTCGTCTACTACCGCACCCCCCGCTGGCCAGCTGCGCGACTGGTGGTTCAAAGGCAGCGAATGGGGCCAGGAGACCTGGGGCAACACCGGGACGATGGGGAACCTCCCCGTGGCGGTGCCGACGGGGACGCAGAAGCGAGAAGTCTTCTACTTCGATCCACAAGCTTGGCCATACCGGTGGTCGTTCAATGGTGCCGCTTGGGGTATCGAACCGCTGGAGTAACCTGAGCCTAGAAGCTGATAGCAGGCATCTATCGCTCGGTCGTCGAGCGATCCAGCTCCGAAGATAGTCTGCGCCGGTGAGAATCGACGTGCTCCAGAAGCGGCTCAATCGTCCGCCGACCGCCCCCGAGATCCTCGTAGCCGGGGGTCTCTTCTTGCTGCTGGCGGCGGTCGTGTTCGGGCCGCATATCTCTGGCTGGGGGTTCTTCTCTGACGACTGGGGAGACTCGGCTGGCCGGTACTACCCGCCTGGAGGGGAGAGCTTCTCCCACGTCGTCGATTACTTCGCCCACACTTTCTCCTACCGGCCGGTGCTGGTTGTCTTTCAGCCGCTGAAGTACTTCTTACTCGGCGACAGCATGCCGGCCCAATTCGCCTTGACGGTGCTGTTGGGGGTGGCAATCTCGACGATGCTCTACGGAGTGCTGCGCACCCTGGGCGTGCCTTGGATTCACGCCGGGATGATCGCCGCCCTGTCGCTGGTCTACCCGTGGTTCGACTCGATCCGGATCTGGGAGTCGGCGAACCCCGGCCCGCTTACGATCGCGCTTGCCCTGGCTGGCTTTTGGGTAGCGCTGGAGGGACTGCGGCGGGACTCGTGGCGCTGGCACTCGGTCGCACTTGTCCTCTATTTCATCTCGATCCTCGCCTACGAGCTGACCCTGCCGTTGATCCTCGCCGCCGGTCTCGTCTACACCCTGCGGGTTGGGTGGATGTCGGCGCGTGCTCGCTGGGCGGCCGACGTCTGTGTGGCCGCATTGGCGGGGCTTTGGATTGGAACCCACACCACCCGCACTGCCTCCGGCGGCCTCTCCGCCTACTTCGACCACGGCAAGGAAATCGTCGAAGGCGGCGGCACCCTCGTCGCCCGTACCTATCTGCCCGTCGGGGAAAGCTCGCGCACCGGGCTGATGCTCACCCTGATCGGGTTGTTGCTCGCCGCCGGTTTCGTGGTTTATCTGCTTCGCCGCACCGACGTGGAGGAACAGCAAGGATGGGGACTGCGGCAGTGGCTGGTGCTGGCGCTGGCGGGGCTGTGCGTTGCGGCGCTCGGATGGGCGATTTTCATCCCCGCCGATCCTTACTACACGCCGTCTATCTTCGGCGTCACCAACCGCGTCAACGGTCTCGCCGGGTACGGCTTGGTGATCCTGGCCTATGCGACCGTGGGAGTTGGGTTCAGCGCCATCGCCGAACTGGTGCCGCCGGGCAGGCGTTTCGTCACCGCGGCGACGGTGATCGCCGCCGTCCTGCTCGGAGCCGCCTACCTGCGCACGCTCGATCGCCATATCTCCCTATGGGAAAGCGCGTACGACACGCAGCGGCAGGGGATCGAGACGATGAAGAAGCGCTATCCGGAGCTGCCGGAAGGGACCACCGTCTTCACCAGCGACTTCCCCGCCTACGAGACGCTTGGGGTGCCGATCTTCGCCGCTGTCTGGGACATGAACGGGATGATCAAGCTCGAATATGACGACGGCTCCCTCTCCGCATACCCGATGCTGGAAGGCATGTCCGTCGCTTGCGGGCAGGAGGGCGCAGGGCTGGGGGCACCCGGCACGCCCCCGATCATGGCTCCTTATGGCAAGGCCCGCTTCCTCGATCTTGCCAATGGAAAAGCGGCGATGCCGAGGTCGCGACAGCAGTGCGAGAGGATTGCTCCCCGCTTCGTCCCCGGCCCCATGTACCTCCAGGGCGCTTACTAGCGACGAGCGACCGCTCTCAATATTCGTAGGAGAGAACGGTTGGGCCGGGCTTGTATTCAGCGGCAACCGAGAGGCATTCGCGGCGAGTAAGCGGCCGCGCGCTCTTGCCCGACGCTAGGTCGAACAGTCGTGCCATGCCGTAGGGAGCGCTATACGGAGGCGCCGTGACCCCGTTCACCCCGGCAAGTCCGACAACGTCGGGACGGCAGTCGATCACCAGCCCTTCGAGCACGGGCTGCGCGTTCAAGGTCCCGTCTTCGTAGGTGTCCTGGACCATGCCGCGGACGTCCCAGCTCGAAGAAAGGATCGGGACCCCCAACGTTTGGTACGCGGGGTAGCCGCTGACGAAAAGCGTCGTGCCATGGGGCAGCCTCGGATAACGCTCCTGAATGCGATTAATCGCGGTCGCCTCCGCCTCATACGCAGCGTTCCAGATCCCGTTGTGGCGCCTGATAACGCTTAGGTAGCAGCCGGCCAAGAGCAGGGCCAAAGCAGTGCAGATGGCGAGTGAGGTGGTGCTGGGTCGGGCCCGGATTGCTCTGGCAGCGAGATCGGCGATGACTCCGATAGCGGCGTAGACGAGGATCACCAGCCCGATTCCGGCGAGCCCGTTGATGCGATTGCTGACACCCCAGATCTGCGGGGTGTAATACGGATCGGCCGGGATCAGAATCACCCAGCCCAGTACCGCTACCGCAAAACCTCCGGCCCCCAGGAGTAGCCAGTTGCGCAGATCCCACTCAGAGTGGGGTTTGCTCGGCCTCGGGCTTAGGAAGTAGACGGCGATCCCACTGACGAACACGGCAGCGAGTAGAGCCAGCCCCAGAGTGGTATGCGGTCCGCCCAGTGGAACTACGGTGCGTCCCATGATCTCGGTACCACCATCGATGATTTCCCCGAGGTGGCTAATGTCGCCGGAGATCCCCGACTTGATCCTTTCGGTATGCGTCCCCACCCACAAGCCGCCGACGATCGCGGTGATGATGTCGATTCCCCAGCGGGTCCTCCCCTCGCGCCAGCCGACGCGCCCGACATAGAGCACGCCGAGCATCGCGATCAGAGGCAGCGCGATCTCGTAGGTCAGAATCGAGGTCAGGTAAAAGGCCGCGGCGCCGAAGTGCCACTTGAGAGACTTTCGTCTCAGCCCGATCAACGCCAGTACCAGCCCCGTCAGCATGAAGGTCAGTGAGAGGGAAACCTGGGCGCCCGTCGGCCAGTACCGAATCCCGTCGAACCAGGGGAAGATCAAGACCAGGGCGGCGATGGAAGCCGCATGCAGGCGGGGCAGGTCCAGCAACCGCAACACCGCGTAAAGGAGAGAGGAGACGGTGATGCCGAGTGCGATCGACCAGGCCAGGTGGAGCCATTCGTGCAGGCCGAAGACAAGGTAGGTGAGCGGCACGTAGACGATCAGCACAGGGCGGAAGAGGGTGGTTTCCGAGAGGTGCTTGAACTCGTTGGTGCCGGCGGGGGGGAAGAGCGTGTCGGCGCCATTCGACCAGTCGTCGAAGTGGAAGCCGCCGTGCAGCACGAGGGGACCGAAGGCAAGGCCTCCGAGCAGAGTTAGGCCGAAGACGGCCAGGGCCGCCTCCCGCCAACCGAAAGGGCGGTTCATCCGGCGGCGACCTCCGCCAAGAAGGTGCCGTAGTCGCGGATGTAATCGTCGGCGTCGTAGGGGTGAGAGGCGAGCACCAGCAGCACCGCGTCCTCGTCGTAGCGGTACTGGCTGGCCCAGACTCCTGCCGGTATGTAGATGCCGAGGGTCGGATCGTCGAGCGACACTTCTGCGCGCCTCTCACCGTCGTCGACGGCTACCTGGACGCTGCCGTGGACGCAGATCAGGAACTGGTCGCAGACGCGGTGGGCGTGCTCGCCCCGCACCTCCCGGCCCGGGACGTCGTAGACAAGGAACCAGCGCTGCGGCGCAAAAGGAATTCCTTCGTTGGGCATTTCCCCAGCCGTCAAGCTGCCGCGCAAGTCGGCAAAGCCGGGGAACCGCTGAAGGTGTACGTCGCGAACCGGTAGGGGGGCCCGGCCCGGCGCCGCGCCCGGTTCGACCGGGTCTGCGGTCGCGACCGGTGAGTCGGCATATCCCTGGATCCGAGCCGGGTTGCCGACCACCACCGCATTGGGAGGGACCGAGCGGGTGACCACCGCGCCGGCGCCGACCATCGCCCCGGTGCCGATCTCCAGCCCCGGCAGGATCGTCGCGTTGGCCCCGATCGAGGCACCTTCGCGCACCAGCGTCCGCGGGTGCTCGTCGAGCCACTGCCGACTGCGTGGCAGCGGGTCGTTGGTGAAGGTCGCGTTCGGACCAACGAAGACGTCGTCCTCGAGCTCGACGCCGGTCCAGAGTTGGACCCCGCACTTCACCGTCACCCGGTCGCCGACCACCGCTCCGCCCTCGATGAAGACGCCATCGCAGATGTTGCAATCGGCGCCCACCTTCGCTCCTTCAAGGACGTGGGCGAACGCCCAGATGCGAGTGCCCGCGCCGACCGCGTCGATCTCACAAAGACCCTGCTCATGGACAAAGAAGTCAGCTGGCATCGTGTTCGCCCGGGAACTCCACCACACTCTGAACGATCGCGCCGGGACGTCCCTTCACCGTCTCGTACGCCCGCCACACGTAGGAGCCGATGATCCCGAGGCCGATCAGGTTGAGGCTGCCGAAGAGCACGATCAGAAGGATCGTTGCGGTGTACCCGGGGACGTTGATCTCACCTAGCAAACGGCCGAGCAAGGCAATAGTCCCGATCAGGGCTCCAACCGCGAGCCCGAGAATGCCGGCCAGCCAAAGGATCCGGACAGGTAGGTCGGTGAAGGCGAAGACGCTGTCGCTGAGGTAGCGAAGCTTGCGGCGCAGGGTCCAGCCGCTCGGAGTGTCGCTCGGGAGGCGGTCGTAGGGAATGGCCAGGCGCCGGAAGCCCACCCAGAACAGCTGGGCCACCAGGGAGGTATGGATCGACTCCAGCGAGCAGATGACGTCGCGCACCTCTGCGGTGCAGGCGAAGACGTCGGTGCCTCCGGCGGGAACGTCGCGGAGGACGAATCGGCGGTAGAGGCGCCAGTAAAGCTTCGAGAAGACATCACCGCGGTCATCCCGGCTGGCACGTTGGCCGACGACGACGTCGATGTCACCGCTCTCCAGTCGGCGCAGGAACTCGATTACCAACGACGGCGGCTCCTGGCCGTCGGCCGCCATCACCGCGATCCGCTGGCCGCGCGCCAAGGACATGCCGGTTCTGATCGCCGCGAAGGAGCCGAAGTTGCGTGAGTGCTCGACCAGGCGAGCGCGGAGGCTGCGCTCTTCCAGCGCGGATTGGAGCCGCTGGCGGGAGTCGTCGGGGCTGCCGTCGACGACGAAGACCACCTCGAAGCCGCCGCTCGTCGCCTGCTCGATCGCGCCGACGGCGTCGATCAGGGCCGGGATCTCCTCGCTGTTGCCGTAAACGGGGACGACGAGCGAGTTCATCGGAGAGCTCATACCAGCACCCTCCGGCAGGCCGCGACCACAGCCTCCACCTCCTCGTCGTCAAGGTACGGGTGGATGGGCAGTGAAAGCTCGCGCTGCGCGAACCGGCGGGCAACATCGAGCTCCCCGACGACGCTGCCTTTACCCGTGATCGCTCCTTGGTCGGGGCAGACGAACGGGTAATGGCGGCCGACCGACACCCCCGCCTGCTTCAGCTCCTCCGCCACGGCGGTGGGATCGCCTTCCATCACCTCGACGGGATAGAGGTGGTGTGCAGAGTGACCGCCACCTGCCGCGATAGGGCGCAGGGGAGAGCCCTCGAGAGCTTCGTCGTAGCGACTCGCGATCTCGCGGCGTCGCTGCAGGAAACCGTCCAGGCGCGGCAGCATCGCCGACCGCAGAATTGCTGCCTGTACCTCGTCGAGGCGACTGTTGAGGCCTACTTCTCCGTGCTCGTAGCGGCTGCTCTGGCCGTAGTCCCGAAGCCTTCGTGCCTGCGCCGCGATCTCGCTGTCACCGGTCAGCAGGACGCCGCCGTCGCCCATTGCGCCGAGGTTCTTGGTCGGGTAGAGGCTCGTCGCCGCGGCGATGCCGCTGTGGCCGGTGCTCTCGCCGTCGCGGGAAGCGCCCGCTGATTGCGCGCAGTCCTCGATCACGGCCACGCCGTGCTCGCCGGCGAGGCGCCGCAAGGCGACGGGGTCGAGCGGATGCCCGAAGAGGTGGACGGGCAGGACCGCCTTGATCGCCGGGTCGTCGGCAAGGGCGACCTGTGCCTGCTCGAGATCGAGTCCACCCGATTCATCGATGTCGCACCACACGGGCTCGGCGCCGGCGCGGAGAACGGCAAGCGTGGTGGCAAAGGCCGTCAGCGGAGTCGTCAACACCTTGTCGCCCGCTTCAACGCCGGCACAGCGCAGACCGATCTCGAGCGCGTCGAGGCCGCTGGCCGCGCCGACCGCGTGCGGTACTCCCCACCATTCCGCCAGCTCGCGCTCGAAAGTCTGAACCTCCCCGCCGAGGACCAGCCAGCCGCTGCGGCCGACTCGGTCAACCGCGTCGAGCGCATCGGCGGCTATGTCGTCCCACTGCCGCGCGAAGTCGTTGGCCGCGACCTGTTTCAAGAGCGCGTAGCTCTGAAGTACCCGTTGATGGTCTCGAACTGCCCGGGCGGTCCGCCCGCGCGGCCGAAGGACGAGATGACTTCGAAGCCGACTGATTCGAGCATGCCCTGCATCGCCAGGGGCCCTGGCACCCACCACCAGGTGTGGTCGCCGTAGTAGTCGCGGGGGACGAAGCGGGAGAATTCGGACAGGGTGGGGTCGGCGAGCATCATCGAGCCGAAGTAGAGGGTGCCGCCGGGGGCGGTCATCTCGTAGAGACGCTCGAGTAGGAGGAGGGGGTCGATCTCGTGGTAGAGGACGCCGTGGCAGTGGACGAGCTCGAAGCGGCCGTCCTCCTCGGGGCTGAGCTTCTGCCAGCCGATCTGTCGCAGGTCGACGCCGGTGCGGTAGATCGACTCGAGGAACCGGGCCTGCTCGATGAAGCCGAAGGGCTCGCAGGCGAGGACGTAATCGGGGTTGCGGAGGCTGAACATGAAGGGGTCGTAGCCGGCGTTAGAGCCGACGTCGAGCACCCGCATCCCGGATAAGTCCGCGGGGACCTCGCGGGTGAGGTTCAGCCAGCGCAGGTCATTGCGCCAGAGGCCGCCGACGATGAGGTCGTCGCCAAGCAGGAACGGGCCCTGCAGCCACGGGTCTAGTTCATCTGCGCGGGCGAGTAGCCGCTGCTTCTCCTCCTCGGAGAGGCGCTCCGGGAGCTCGGGTGAGAAGCGCGGCAGCTGGCTCAGGTCGATCTCGCCCACGGCCGTCAGGTGCGAGCTGCCGAAGCGACGCTCGGCCGTTTCGCGCAAGGGCGCCAGGGAGTCGCTGCTCATCGGCCGCAGGATATGGGACGGCTAGCCGCGATTCCCCCTCGCATACCGCCTCTTTGCCATCCGCCGCAGTCAATAGCGTCCCGAGAGCAAGAAAACCCGCCTGGCCGGGCGGGTTTTCGAAAATCGAATAGAGACGAAAGTCCGTTGATATCGCTCTCTCTGCTTTCAGATTTGCATGGCATCCGGACGGAAGGAATCGACGCCCAGATGTCTAAGCCCAAAGCGAAGGTTAAGGAGCCTCCCGAATTCCATCCTTGGCGGACCGAAAACCCCAAAGCCAAATGCCCACACCACCCCAAGAAGGACTATCGCTTGTTGGTCAAAGCGGCTTGGGCAGCCGGTTGGAAATGCGAGCGGCGACGCAAGTACATCTACTGCCTCCCCCCAGACCCCGCTGCAGATAGGGTCAAGATCCAGATGACCAGCAGTAGCCGGACGTTGGAAAACACCAAAGCTGCCCTTAGGTCCGCAGGGCTCGACGTGTAAAGTCTAGGAGCTGATGGCGAGCAGCAAGCGGGACCGCGAGGCCCACGTTCTTCTGGAGATGGTCATGTCCGATCCGATGTCGGAGGAGGTTCTTGACGCAAATTCCGACGACGTGATGGATGCGGTGCAGAATCACGCTTCCGACCTTGCGATCGGGCCTGTGGTTGCCCTGAACATGGCGACCTGCTCCATCAAGCTGCGATTTGACGTGCTGGGGACCACGGATGCTGCGATCCATAAGCGCATTGCTCAGGTGATTGCCGTAATTGAGCGCGAGACCGATCTGGAAATGGTGCGCAGCCGTGTCGAGTCTCGCGAAGACATGACCGATTCGCCTACCGGCAAGATGGCTGCGGCCTAGCAGACGGCTATCGCGGGACTCCGCGAGGGCTCATGGTGGCGTCGAGCTCGCCGGCTCCCGCTCGCAGGGGCGCTAGGGGGTCGTTGCTCATCGGTCGCAGGATGTGGGACGGCTAACTGTAGCTCTTCGCCGCTCGTCGGGCTACTGCAGCCGCGTGCGGTCTTTGAGCCGCTGCTCAAGTGCCATCCGGAACGCGCTTGCGTCTCGGAACTTCACGCCTTCGCCGCTCCGAGGCTGCGTTCGATGAATCTGTGTACCCGCTCGGAGCGGGTGGATGCCGCCTCAAGCATCCGTTTTGGCGTGGTGAGCCCCCGCCTCAGGGCCTGGCTGACGGCCAGCTCGATCTGCTCGGGCTGAGCGCCGGCTTCAAGAGCGTCAACGACTGACCGCTCCGTGTTCGTTACCGGCAGGCCGGCGATGATTTGAACTTCGGTGGCGCCAGCGGGTCTGCTGGTGGTGTGGAGTTGCACTCCCTGGCGCCGCCGCACACCGCGCTCGGCGCGCGGGACCGTGAAGTGGACTGCGACCGGGATCAGGTCGGAGAGCTCGTGCAGCTCAAGAGCACTTTCATGTGAAACAACAGCCTTGGCAGCGCGCAGCGGCAGCCACGCAGCCATCACATGCTCGAAGGGGCTCGAAGGGAAGTGGCGCATCCGAAACAGGCCGGGGCGGATGCGCTCGTAGCGGCCTCCGGGCCTGGCGTGATGGCTGAGAGTGCTTCGATCCATGCCCGCCTCTATCGCCTCCTGGGCGGTGAAGTAGCCCCCCTGGGCCTCAGCCCGCCTATAGAGCCCATCATGATTGACGTCAGACATTTTGGGGATTTTATCACCTATATCTCTGACATCAACCTCCATCTCTGACATCAACCTTCATAGAGCCGGCTGGCTAATCGATCAGCGTGGGGGGTCACGGCTCTGGTGGGGGGCGAAAGGTTTGCTACCAGCGGTAGAACTGTTATTATCCATTAGGCAAAACTTTGGAATCCATGTATGACTGAAGTGGGGCCCGATGGTTTTTGAGTTTCCAGAACTGGGAGTCGAAGAGGAAGTTGCCCTCGAAAAGATCGACGGCCTGCGAAAGGAACTGCGCTACCACGTAGCGGAACCACGCCGATGGGTCGGCTCTGTCCGGCGCATGTTGGCTGCTCGGGCAATCCAGGGCTCCAACAGCATTGAGGGCTATCACGTCTCAGTCGAGGATGCGGTTGCTGCCATCGAGGACAACGATCCAGCGGAGGCTCGGACCGAGGATTGGCATGCGGTGATGGGCTACCGACGGGCGATGACCTATGTGCTGCAGCTCGCTGAGGACGAGCATTTCGAGCTCAGCGCACACCTGATTCGAAGCCTCCACTTCATGATGGCTGAGTACGACCTGGAAGCGAGCCCCGGCCTTTGGCGGCAGGGGCCGATCTGGATTCGAAATGACGCCTCGGGCGAGGTTGTGTACGAAGGACCGGACGCGGAGGCCGTGCCGGGGCTAGTCGACGAGTTGGTGGCGCAGCTCGCTCCAGATAATCGGGATATTCCCCCGATCGTGCGCGGCGCGATGGCGCATCTGAACCTGGTCATGGTCCATCCCTTCCGGGACGGCAATGGCCGCATGTCCCGCTGCCTGCAGACTCTCATTCTGGCTCGCGACAGGATTCTGGCCCCGGCGTGGTGCAGCATCGAGGAGTACCTGGGCGCCAACACCCGGCGGTATTACGAGGTGCTGAGCCAGGTCGGCGGAGGCGCGTGGAACCCCCAGAACGATGCGCGTCCATGGGTCCGATTCTGCTTGGAAGCGCACTACATCCAGGCGATGAGCGTGCTCCGAAGAGTGCGCGAGTCGGAGCGCATGTGGAGCGACCTGGAAGCTCTGCTCGAGAGCCGAGGAGACCTTCCCGAGCGGTCAATCCAAGGGTTGTTCGACGCTACGCTCGGGCTCCGGGTTCGCAATGCCTCCTACCGCTCGGTGCTCAAACGCTTTGGTGCCGAGGAGGTCTCGCATCAAGTTGCGACCAGTGACCTCAGGTCGCTTGTCGAGGCGGGCCTGTTGATCCAGCACGGCAGGAAGCGGGGTACCTATTACGTAGCGGCCGAGCCCCTCAAAGAGATTCGCAGCCGCGCCCGCGAGCGTCGCCGGCCGCTTGACGCCAGTTCCCTTTTTCTCCCCGAGCCCACCCCGGTGGAGTGAGGGCCGGCGCATTCGCTGGAGGGCGGGCCGATCGCTCACGGTGGAGTCGAGCTCGCCGGCTCCCGCTCGGAACGGACCGCGCGCAGCGCCGCTCGGGACTCCGGCAGCTCGCTTCCCTCCCCGACCCAGCTCTCGACGTCGAAGCCGGAGACTTCGAGCATCCACCGCAGGGTGAGGCGCCCGGGGATCCAGCCGGCGGCGGGAACGAATCGGGCGAGGCGGGCGTGCTGCTGGTCGGTGAGGACCTCGGCTTCGATCAGGAGCGTCGCGCCAGGGGTGGCGAGGTGCCAGAGCTCGTTGAGGAAGGCCATGGGCGCCTGGGTGGCATTGATGACGTCCCGGCAGAGGACGAAGTCGAACGCCCCCTCGGCTGGCAGATCCTGCGGCGAGGAAACCGCAAGCAGACGGCTCTCCTCCAGGTCCTTGGGCAGCTCGCCTTCGAAACGCTTCCAGCGAGCGTCGTCGATCCCGTTCACCACGATCGCGGCACCGCCCCGAACCGTCGCGCCCAAGGCACCGGCAGCGCCCGCTGCTCGATGGCTCCGGTCACCGGCGCGAGATCACGCACGTAGCCGAGAAAGATCGGCGCCCCGTAACCGAGCTGGGCGGCTTCGTCGCCCGGCGGCATCAGCAGCTGGTCCCCGGTAATCGGGTGGTAGGCGGCGAAAAGGGGGCTCATGCCTGGGCGGGCCTTGGCGAACAACCAAGCCACCGGCTCCCCCTCGGGCTGCAGCTCCGGGATCTCGCCCGCCGCAGCACGGCCGGCCGCGATCGCCGCCCGCCGCAGCATCGACTTCGCCTGCACCTGTTTGGGAGCCAGGCCGCGCCAGGCCGCAGGCTCGCCCACCCAGCGGATCCCCTGGCCGACCGTGGGACGGTGGCGTGGGGGGCGATGACGGTCGGTGATCAGGCGGCCGTCGATGATCCAGACCGGGATCTCGCCTTGGAGGCCGGACGCCGCCAGCGACCCCAGCTCGCCGAGCTGCTCGCCGGGCCCGAACTCGCCGACGGAGTAGCGGAAGCGCCGCTCCGTGTGATCGGCGCTTTTAAGCAGACCGACGAGGCCGTCGGGACGCTGCGCAGCCGGTACCTGCCGCGGTTTGAGCGGGAAGGGATCGAGGAAGCCGAACTCTTCGACGACATCCACCTCGTGCAGCATCGGATCCCCGGGCAGGGTCACCAGCACCTGCTGCCCGGTTGGCCGGTGGATCGCCAGGGCGAGCAACTCCAGTCCTGGCAAGGGCGCCGCCTCCGCGTAGCCGATCTCCTCGCCGTCTGGGGGAAGCTGCTCCCACTGTCCGCGTGGCGCGGCCATGTACTCATGTCCGATCCGGACGATCCTCGTCGTTCCCTCGAGACCCGTGCTGCGCAGGGCACCGAGGTGGTGCTCGGGTTCATAGCCGACCGGCGGCGGGCCGCTGGTGACGATGCGGTGCGGGCCGAAGCGCTCGCGATAGCGGATCGCCAACGTCGAGAGCGGCGGCACCCAGGTGGGGGTCTCCTGCCAACGCGGGACCTTGTAATCGCCCGACCCGGACAGCAGTGGCTGTGCCCCGGGGTGGAGGCCGTGCGGGTCAGCGGCCACTGTCGGGCTGGCGGGAAGCTGCGCCCACGCGCCGGTGGGCTCTGCCCGCGTCTCCGCCGCGGGATGAGGCCAGCAGCGCCACTCGACGATGCCACCGCCCCCGGAGATCAAGGCGAGCAGCGACTGGAGCGGGTCGCCCGGGTCGGCTTGCAGGCCCCAGGGCAGGTGCTGCTCCTCGGTGCGGCGCCAGATCACCGTGTGCGGCGCCGTCGGGGGGAGCTCTCGCTCGGCGAGCGGCTGGAAGCGGAAGTGCTCGTCCTCAGCGCTTGCCGTCAGCACGATCGCCGCGAGTTCGGAGTCGGCGGCGAAGCGTCGCAGGACTTTCGCCGTGAAGGCGGGATCGCGCAGCAGCGGGGCGGCGTCGCCGGCGGTGACGGCGACGTAGGAGCCGCGCGCCGTCTCCAGGCCCTGGTACAGCGCCTCGAACTCGTTGCCCGCAAGGGAGGTCGGCAGGTGACGGACGACCGGAACCTCGCGCGAGGCCGGCCAGCTGCCATCGAAGCGGGCCACCAGCTCGGCGTCGATCGAGAGCTGAGCCTCCAGCTGCGAGGCCACCCGGCGCCCACCCTCGCGGTCGAGGTCGATCGGTTGCAGGGGGATGATCGAGAGGGCGGGCGACTCCTTCGCCTTGATCTCCGCCTCCTGACCCTTGAACGGGGAGACCTCCGCCAACACCCCCTTGAAGACCGTGGGAGAGTGATCGACCATGTCGGAGCGGTTGAAGCCCCACTTGCGGTAGCGCATCGTCGGCACTCTCGCCGCCTCTCCCCTGACCCCGCGAGAGGCCAGGCGCAGGGCGAACTCCCAGTCCTCGTGGCCGAGCTTGATTCGCTCGCTGTAGCGCTCACCCGCATCGAAAATCTGGCGATCGAGCAGGGAGCAGGTATCGCAAAAGTTGCCGTGGAGGAGGGTGTAGAGGTTGTATTCCGGCACCTCGTAGTAGTCCTCGCGGTTGCCGAAGAACTGGATGTTGGGATAGATGAAGCCGACCTCCTCGCCGGCTACCGAGAGCTGGTCGACCAACTGCTCGACGGCGTCGGGGAGGAGGATGTTGTCGGAGTCGACCGGATAGATGTAGCGGCCCTCGGCGTGTTCGAGGCCGACGTTGCGAGCGTGGCTCGGCCCCCCGTTCTCGTTCAGCCGGATGACCTTCAGGTCTCCGGCCGCCTCCAGCCGGTCGAGGGCCTCGCGGGCGTCCTCGTCGGTCGAGGCGTCGTCGATCAGGATCGTCTCGATCGCCGGGTAGGACTGAGCGCGGACCGAGTCGACGCACTCCTCGATGAACTTCGCCTGGTTGAAGTGGGGGATCAGGACGCTGACCAGGGGGGTGCCGGCGATCGGGCGGTCGCGGAAGCGGATCGGGTCGATGGAGCGGTTCGGCGCGGGGGCCTCCGGCCGCTCGCGCTCCTGGGCAATTTCCTCGTAGAGGTCTCCGTGCTCGTCGGCCATCCGCTGCAGCGAGAAGCGCTCGCGTGCCCGCTCCCGCATCGCCTTGCCTGCAAAGGAGCCGTTGCCGTTGGCGCCGACCAGATCGGTCAGGGCAGCCACGTAGCTCTCAACCGAGTCTCGCTGGGAGACCAGTCCGGGGTAGTCCTCGCCGAGCAGCTCGACGTTGCCCGGCAGCGATGGCGTCACCACCGGCAGGCCCATCGCCATCGCCTCGAAGACAACCGCCGGGATGCCCTCGAAGACGCTGGTCAGGAGCACCGCATCGCAGGCCGCGTACCAGCGCTGCGGAGTCGGCGTCGGCGGGTGGATCAGCACCTCCTGCTCCAGGCCCAGCGCCTCGATCCGCTTGCGCACCTCGGGTTCCAGCTCGCCTTCGCCGAGCACGTGGATCTGAGCGGCCACCTCCTTTTGCTTCAGCGCCGCCGCCACCTCGACCATCAGCAGCGGGTCCTTCTGCGCCGTCAGCCGCGCCGGGAAGAGAATGTGCAGCCGGTCCTCGGCCAGCCCCTCCACCGGGTCGACTCGGTCGGGAGAGAATTCCTCCTCGGCGTCGACGCCGATGTAGATGACCTTGGTCTTGTCCTCCGGAATCCCGTAGTCGTGCACGGCTGCGGCGAGGTGGTTGTTGGAGACCGAGAAGCGGTCGACGAGGTTGCCGTACCGCGTGGTTACGTAGCGGACGTAGCCCGAGCGGTCCGCCTCCTCGACGTGCAGCTGCACCACGACGCCGGGCGGATTCGGCAAGCAGCGGAGGTCGGGCAGCAGATCAAAGCTCAGCCGCGAGTTCATCAGGTGGACAACCGGGACCTGGCGCGAGTGGAGGAAGTCAAGGATGAAGCCGGGCATCGCCTCCGCCGGCATCAGGTCGGGCAGGACCCAGATCTCCTCGGCGAACTCGTCGACCTCGCGCAGGCGGCGGTTGGGCGAGGGCTGGGTCGTGATCAGCGAAGGGGCGAACCGGTCTCGGTCGATGAACCGAAACCAGTCGATCGTGTTCTTGTCGGTTCCCCCGAAGTCGATCCAGGGGGCGATGTAGACGACCGGAATCCTGCCTGGGGTGGCGGCTCCCACCGACCGCAGAATAATCAGTACGGCAGGGCTTCGTCGATCCGCTCGGCCAGGCACCGGGCGAGCGATGCGGCGCCGGGCTCGCGCAGCATGCCGACGTGGCCGAACGGGATCTCGTAGCGCTCGACGCCCCCTTCTGCCCGCATCTCCCAGCCGAGGTACGTGTGCTTGTCCTCAAACTCCTGGGAGACGATCAGCACCACCTTCCCCGGCCAGGGGTCGGCGCGGTATTCGTCCCTGGCCTCACGGGCGGCTGCGAGTGCCCGCAGAATCGTCCGCTCGCCCGCGCCTGGCAGGGGGCGACGGAGGTGCCATTCGATCTTGTCCAGGAGCCGGCGGCGGCCGTCGGCAGCGAGCACGCGGCCACGCCCGGTGGCGTAGGAGCGCAGCCGCGGGGCGACCTCACGGGCCGGCCGCAGCGCAAGCTCGAACCGGAGCCGGCGGGGCAGTGGCCCCGGCGGGGGCGGCAGCAGCCGGTGATCGAGGCCGGCGTCGATGCCATCGGCCCACGCCCAGGCGAGGAGCGCCGGACCGTCGGGCCGGTCACCGAGCCATTGCTGCAGGTCCGGCCGCAGCGCGGCTCCGAGCAGATAGTTGTTGAGGCCGTCCGAGGAAGGTTCGAGCAGGTGCGCCCGGAACTCCTCCCAGCCGCCAGGACCGAGCGGATTTTCGGGCTTGTGTCCGCGCCGCTCCCAGGCGTTCGCCATCGCCCAGTCCCAGCGCGTGCCGTCAGCGGTGCGGCAGTGCTGGCTCTCGGCCGGGAGGAGGAGTTGCGGCACCAGCTCCTCGTAGGCGTTGTTCCAGGCGAAGATGGCGAGCTCGGCGGCGTTGGCCCCAAGCGGGTCGGGCCAGGCTGCGCGCAGATCCTCGCGCGAGCGCCAGAACTCGTGGAGGTAGCGGGAAACGCCGGGGGCGAGCGGCTCGCGCAACCAGGCGAAGAGGGCAGCGCCTCCGCCCGGCTGGGTCGGGTCCGGGACCGGTTCGCCGCTGCGGCGGGCACGGACCGCTGCGGACTCCATCAGCTGGTCGTAGGCAACCCCCGAGATCAGCTCGGCCGGCTTGGCGGCCGGAGGATTGGAGTCGAGGACCGCAAGCAGCGCCACCTCCTCACCGTTGGCCCGCAGCAGTTGCGCCATCTCGTAGGCGACGGTGGCGCCATTGCAGCGGCCGGCCAACAGGTAGGGGCCGTGGGGCTGCACCTCCCGCACAGCCTCCAGGTACCGCGCCGCCATCTCGGCGATGCCGCTGTCGAGGGGCCGGCGACCGTCGAGGCCGGTCGGCTGCAGGGCATAGAGGGGCTGGTCCTCGGGCAGGTGCCGGGACAGCGGCCCGAAGCCGACGATGTTGCCGTCGCCGGCGGCGACGACGAAGAGCGGCGGGCGGTCGCCCCCCGGCTTCAGGGCGACGAGGGTCTGCCAGGAATGCTGTTGCGCCGGCGCCTCCAGGGCTGCTGCCAGCGCCCGCGGCGTCGAAGCCTCAAAGACCAGGGCCAGCGGCAGCCTTCGGCCGGCGATTTTTTCCAGCTCTTCGAAAAGGGTCACGGCCAGCAGCGAGTGCCCGCCGAGCGCAAAGAAGTCGTCTTCGGCGCCAACCTGGCCGACTTCCAGCACGGTTTCGAAAGCCTCTACGACCCGGCGCTCCAGATCGCTGCGGGGAGTCGGATCGCCGCCTTGTCGAACCACGTGCTCGGCCCCCGGGGTGGGGAGGGAGTCGAGGTCGAGCTTGCCGTTCACCGTCAGCGGCAACTCCGGCAGCGTGATCCAAGCGGAGGGCACCATTGCACTCGGCAGGCGCGCGGCGACATGGGCTCGAAGCGCGCCTGGCTCGGGGACGGCGTCCTGCACCTTGGCGACGACGTAGGCGGCCAGGGCCAGGTCACCGGGGGCGCGCTCGAAGGGGACGACGACCGCATCGGCCACCTGCGGGTGGGAGCGGAGGACGTTCTCGACCTCAGCCGGCTCGACCCGGTGGCCGCGGACCTTTACCTGCCGGTCGGCGCGGCCGGCGAACTCGAGGGCCCCGTCTGGGCGCCAGCGCACCAGGTCCCCGGTCAGGTAGATCCTGCCCGCACCGGCGGGGTCTTCCCGGAACCGCTCCTCGGTCAACTCGGGGTCGTTGCGGTAGCCGCGAGCGACCCCCTCGCCGCCGATCGCCAGTTCCCCGGTCACTCCGATCGGCAGCTCGCGCCCGGCCGCGTCGAGCACTCGGCAGGAAGTGCCCTGGATCGGCCGGCCGATCGGGATCGGCCCCTCCACCTCATCTCCTGGATGGAGCTCCTGGGTGGTGGCGAAGGTCGTGCTCTCGGTCGGCCCGTATCCGTTGGTAAGCCGTCCGTGGGACGGCAGCGCCGCCAGGGCCCGCCGCACGTGGTCGGGTGAGAGGACGTCGCCGCCGGCGAGCAGGTGATCGACCTGGGCGAGGCATTCCGGGCGCCGGTCGACGAGCTCGTGGAAGAGCCCGGCAGTGAGCCAGAGCACGTTGACGTGATGGCGCTCGATCGCCTCGGCGACGGCATCGGGGGAGGGGCGGTCGCGCAGGCAGACCACGGTCCCACCGTTGGCCAAAGGTCCCCATAACTCAAGCGTCGTCGCGTCGAAGGCGGGCGAGGCCGCGTGCAGCATCGTCCGGCCCGGCCCCAGGTCTACGAAGCTCGGCCTGGCGACCAGCCGCGCGACGTTGCCGTGGGTGACCTCGACACCTTTCGGCTCGCCGGTCGAGCCCGACGTGTACATGACGTAGGCGAGGTCGTCGGGGCCCACCTCGACCGCGGGGATCGGCGCTGCGGTTTCGGCCTCCTCCAGGGTCAGCTCGGCGACCCCCAGCGGCAGCGGGAAGGGCTGTTGGGAGTCGAGGAGGGCGATGGTCGCCCCCGCGTCTTCGAGCGCCCGAACGATTCGCGCCGCCGGGTGGAGCGGGTCGAGAGGGACGTAAGCGGCACCGGCGAGCAGGACCCCGCAGAAGGCGACTGCCGAGCCGACCGAGCGCTCGAACATGACGCCGACCCGGTCGCCACGCTCAACACCCCGCTGCCGCAGCGTCGCCGCCACCGCGCCCGCCCGCCGCATCAGCTCCGCGTAGGTGATTGCCTCGCTTTCGTCGGCAACGGCGGTCGCGGTCGGGTTGCGCTCTGCCTGTGCTGCGATCAGCGTCGCGACGCTGCGCCCGCCGCTGTAGCTGTTGGGGCCGAGGCTCCAGCTCTCGATCTCGGCCCACTCTTCGTCGTCGAGGAGATCGAGCTCGGAGAGGCGGGCATCGGGGTTTTCGACGAACTGCTCCAGCAGGCGCTGGTGGTGCCCGGCGAGGCGGTCGACATCGCCGTCGGTGATCAGGTCGGAGTGCTCCCAGGAGAAGTTCAGGCTGCCGTCGGGGCGGGGGTTTCCGACCACGTTTATGTCGGCCTTCGCGGTCCCGTTGTGCACGCCTTCGACGATCCGGGCATCCAGCCCCGACCAGCCACCCGGACGCCGCGGCGCGTCATGGAAGGAGAAGAGCGTCTGGATTAGCGGCGAGCGCCCCGGGTCGCGGCGCGGCCCGACCGCGTCGACGACGGCGTCAAAGGGCGCGTCGGCGTTGGCATAGGCCTCGATCGCCATCTTCTGCACTCGCGCCAGCAGCTCGCGCACCGTTGGGTCACCGCTGAGGTCACATCGCAGGGCGACGGTATTGACGGTCATCCCGATCAAGCGCTCGGCCAGCGGCTCGCGGCGATTGGCGATTCCGGTTCCGATCTGCTGTTGATCCTGGTCTGAGTAACGCTGCAACTGGACCAGGAAGGCGGCGACGGAGACCATGAAGAGGGTCGCTTCGCACTCGCCCCCGAGCGCCCGCATCTGCCCGACCAGCTCGGCCGGAAGCAGGCGGCGGACCAAGCCGCCGACAAAGGACTCGCGGGGCGGCCGCGGCCGCGCCCCGGGTAGCTGCAGCAATGGTGGGTTGGGGTCGAGCGCCTCCGCCCAGTGCTCGACCTGCCGCTGCACCGCCTCCGAGCGCCGTACCTCCTGCTCCCAGCGCGTGTAGTCCTGGAACTGCACCACCGGTTCGGCCAGGTCGGCCGGCCGTCCCTCGACCCGCGCCGAGTAGAGCTCGCCGAGCTCTCCCGACAGCAGCGCGAACGACCAGCCGTCGTGGACTAGGTGGTGCTCGACCTGGATCAGCCGCCAGCTGCACTCGCCGAGGCGGACCAGCGTCCAGCGGACCAGTGGCGCTGGGCGCAGCGTGATCTGCTCGCGCACCTTCGCCCGCGCTAGCCGCGCCCAGGCCGCGGGGTGCTCGCCGCGAAGGTCGACCTCCGCCAACGGCGTTTCGAAGGGCGGGTGGATGACTTGGACAGGCTCGCCCTCGCGCTCCTCGAATGAGGTGCGGAGGATCTCGTGGCGGCGGATCAGCTCATCGAGCGCCCCCCGCAGGGCCGCACGGTCGAGCTCGCCCTCGAGCCGGAAGATCGCCGCGAACTGGTAGGCGACCGACTCGGGGTGCATGCGGCAGAAGAGCCAGCTGCGCTGCTGGGCGCCACTGAGGGGGGCGGTCGGCTGCGGCTCCCCGTGGGTGAGGGGCGGCAATCCCGGCGGCCGCGGGCTGCCCTGCTCGATCCGCTCGGCCAGCGCCGCCGCGGTTCGCGCCTCGAAGACATCGCCGATGCCGAGGTCGGCTGAGAACCGGTCGCGGAGGAGTCCGGTCAGCCGGAGCGCCAGCAGTGAGGTGCCTCCGAGGGCGAAAAAGTCCTCGTCGGGCCCGACCGACTGCAGCTGCAGCACCTCGGCCAGCGCCGCCGCGACCGGCTCCAGGCGCGGGTCGAGGGTCTCGCGCTCGGGGTCGCGGGGCGGGGCGGGGAGAGCCTTGCGGTCGACCTTGCCGCGCTCGGTCTGCGGCATCGACTCGATCGGGACAATCGCCGCCGGGACCATGAATTTCGGCAGCTCCTCCTCCAGGCGAGAGCGCAGCTCGGACGGGTCGAGCTCGGCCCCCTGCCGCGGGACCGCGTAGCCGATCACCCGCTTGTGGCCGGGCACGTCTTCGCGGATCGCCACGGCCGCCTCTCGCACTTCGGGCTGGGCAGCCAGGGCTCTCTCGATCTCGCCGGGCTCGACCCGGTGCCCCGCGAGCTTCACCTGATCATCGACCCGACCGAGGAAGAGCAGCTGGCCGTCCTCACGCCAGCGGACGAGGTCGCCGGACCGGTACATGCGGCCGCCGTCGAAGGGATCGGGGTGGAAGCGCTCGGCCGTGCGCTCGGGATCATTGCGGTAACCGCGCGCGACCCCGACTCCGCCGATCCAGAGCTCACCTTGCTCGCCGTCCGCCACCGGCTTCCCGTCTTCGTCGAGGACGTGCAGGGCGTAACCGGCAGGCGGCCGGCCAATCGGCACCGTCCCATCGAGCTCGCCGCTCAGCTCGTAAGCGCAAGCGAAGATCGTCGTCTCGGTCGGGCCGTAGATGTTGACTAGGCGGGTATGCGGAGAGGCGGCGCGGAGCTCATCGGCCAGCGCCGTCGGCAGGACGTCGCCGCCGGAGACGAGGACCCGGAGGCCGCCGAGCGAGGGCAGAGCCGCCTTGGCCATCTCGGCCAGCAGGCCGGGAGGGAAGACCGCCATCGTCACCTCGTGCTTGACGATCACCCGACCGATCGTGACCGGGTTGGGGTCCCCCGGCGGGGAAACGACGAGGCGCGCCCCGTTGAGCAGGGCGGACCAGATCTCCAGGATCGATCCGTCGAAGTCCAGCAGTGCCTTATGGAGGACCGCGTCCTCAGCAGTCGGCAGGAGGTCGGAGGATCCGCGCAGCAGGTTGACCAGACCGAGGTGAGTGATCTCGACTGCCTTCGGAATGCCGGTCGAGCCCGAGGTGAAGAGGATGCAGGCCAGGCGGTCGCCGCCCGGCGGCTCAGGAGGAGCCTCCGCCGCGGTCGTCGCCAGCAGCTCGTCGACATCAAGCGAGCCCTCGCTGCCGTCGCCGACGAGCAGCCGCGCCCCCGCCAGCTCGATCAGCTTTTCGCGGCGGCGGCGCGGGTGAGCTGGGTTCAGCGGCATGTAGCCGGCTCCCGCTCGTACCGCTCCCAGGTAGGCGCAGACCGCCCGCCAGCTCCGCGGCAGGCAGACGGCCACCACGTCTTCGGACCCGACCCCCGCCGCAACCAGCCTCGCCGCGATCGTCCCAGCGGCGGCGTCCAGCTCGGCGTAGGTCAGGCGCTTCTCGCCGTCCTCGAGCGCGACCGCATCCGGCCGCTCCGCTGCACGCTCGCCAACGAGTTGGGAGAGGGACAGCTCCATCTCCCGATCGCGGATGCTGGCTTGAGACTGGACAGAGACCCTGATGCGCCGAGGCTACCTATCGGCTCCCGATTGAGACTTTCTGTTTGATTCTCCTGCGGCTTCCCCAGCGCCAGCGCAGCCCGGCGCTGATCCGCGGCAGGCCGTGGCGCAGGTTGGGGTTCGTCGAGGGATCGTGGATCGTCAGCGGCAGCCAGCGTTCGAGCAGCAGCTCCTTCTCCCAGTCGGCGACCTCGGAGTCCCGGCTCGAGGACTCGAAGTGGAAGAGGACGGTGTCGGGGTCGTAGACGACGCGGCGGCCCGTGGTGCGTAGCTTCAGGCAGAAGTCCATGTCGTTGTAGTTGTTGGGGAGCAGGGTGCTGAAGCCGCCGACCTGGTCGAAGGCCGCGCGGGTCGTCATCAGACAGGCGGCGGTGACCGCGAGGTAGTTCTGGGCGACGAGGACGTTGTTCGAGTAGCCGCGGAAGTCGGGGGAGAAGCCGCGGTAGATGTGGCCCGGGTAGCCGCCGTTCTCGAAGAGGATGCCGACGTGCTGGGGGCGCCCGTCCTCGAACAACAGGCGGGCGCCGACGGCGCCGACCTTCTCCAACTCGAGGTACATCACCATCCGCTCGATCCAGTCGGGCGCCACCACCTCCATGTCGTCGTTAAGCAGGAGGACGCGCTCGCCCCGGCTGTTGACGACGCCACGGTTGATCTTGGCCGAGAAGTTGAAGGGCCCCGCGAAGGGGACGACGCGGAGGCGGTCGCCGGCGATCTCCTGCAGCCGCTCGAGCAGGGCCGGGTCGGTGCCGGCGCCGGTGACGCAGACGATCTCGTAGTTCTCGTAGGTCGAGGTCTCGACGATGCTGCGCAGGCAGTGCTCGATCAGGACCACCTGCTCGAAGCGGACTTCGCGCGAGCCGCCGGCGGTGGGGATGACGATGCTGACCAGCGGCCGGTGCTGCAGGCGCGGCCGCAGGTGGTAGACGCCGGGGACCCCGAGGTCGCGCTCGACCTCAGCCGGCAAGCCGATCCGCTCGCAATGCGCCTGCACGGCCCGGGTCCCGGCTTCGAAGGCCCACGGCTTCGCCTCCTCGCCGCTCCCCGCGGTCGAGGTCTCGAGCGTGCGCCAGTGGTAAAGCACCTCGGGGATGTGGACGACCTCGCGCGCCCGCTCGGTCACCTTCAGGACCAGGTCCCAGTCCTGGGAGCCCTCGAACTCGGGGTCGAAGCCGCCGACCTCGGCGACCAGGCTGCGGCGCATGACGCTGAGGTGGCAGGTGTACATCTGCGTCCGCATCCGCTCCGGCGACCAGTCGGGCTTGAAGAAGGGGCCGGAGGGATGACCGGCGCGGTCGATCTTGTCTTCGTCCGTGTAGACGTAGTCGGCTTCGGGTGAAGAGGCGAGGGCGGCGGCGACCCGCTCCAGCGCCTTCGGGTGCAGCTCGTCGTCGTGGTCGAGCAGGGCGACGAACTCGCCCTCGGCAATCGCCAGAGCGTCGTTGGAGGCGGCGACGATGCCGCCGTTCTCCTCCCGCCGCGAGAGCTTGACCCGCGGGTCCCCGGCCTGCGCCTGCGCCAGCATCTCGGCGACGTGCGGCTCGGTCGAGCAGTCGTCGACCAGGCAGAGCTCCCAGTCCCTGAAGCTCTGCCGGCGGACCGAGCCGAGCATCGCTGCCAGCACGCCGGGAGGCGTGTTGAAGACCGGGGTGACGATTGAGAAGAGCGGCATCGCCGTCCCCTTCGTCAACGCCCGAGCAGGCGCGAGAGCAGCTTTCGCAGCGGGCCGGGCACTAGCGCCCGCAGCCGCAGGCCGACCATCGCAAGCGGCGCCGCGCCGCCCTCGAGCTCGGCGACCCGTCCGCGCAGGGCACCGAGTTCCGCTTCCTTGGCGATCAGGAGATCCCGGAGCCGCAGGACCTCCTCCTCAGGGGTGATCTGGTCCGCCATCGGGGCGAGTCTAGCCTCGTCCAGGCTCACAGGTCCTCGGCGATCCGGGGCGCTTCGCGGCGGAAGATCCAGGCCGCGAAGGCGCAGACGGCGATGTAGATGACGATCGAGGGCAGCAGCTTCGGGAAGCTGCCGACCACGTCGATCGCGGTCGGCGCTTCCGGTTCGATCATCCAGACCCGCACCTGCTCGAAGATCGGCGTCAGCGGGTTGAGAAAGATCAGGTGGTGGTAGGTCGGGGGCACGATTTCAATCGGGTAGAGGACGGGCGTCGCGTAGAAGAGCACCTGGACGGCGACGGTCCAGATGATGAGGACGTCGCGGAAGCGGACGTAGAGGACCGAGAGCGACATGCTGATGGCGGCGGCGAAGACGAAGATCAGCGCCACCGCAACCGGCAGCAGCAGCCAGGTCCACATTGGGTCGACTCCCCAGGCGAGGATGAAGCCGAAGACGACGACGAGGTTGAGGCCGAGGTTGAAGAGCGCGGTGAGGACGACCGCCAGCGGGATCACCAGGCGCGGGAACTGGGTCTTGCGGACGATCCCCTCCTGGGCGACGACCGAGGTGACCGAGTTCTGGGTCGCTTCCTGGAAGAAGGTGAAGAGGACGATCCCCAGCAGCAGCAGCACCGGGTAGTAAGGGAGGTCGCTGCCGACTTTGAAGATCTTGGTGAAGACGAAGAGCAGGACCGCGAACAGCATCAGTGGCCGCACCAGCGACCAGAGGTAGCCGAGCACAGTGCCGAAATAGACGCGCTTGAACTCGGTCACCGACATCAGCCGCAGGAGGTCGAAGAAGCGGCGGGAGCCGCCGCCGAGGGCGGAGGGCCCGTTGACCTCGCGCAGCGGCGCCGGCGGCGGGACGGTGCTCATCGCGCACCCTCCGGCTCGATTTCAGCGCTGATTTCGTGGGGGAGGGAAACCACCCCGGGAGAATGTTGGTCGCCACCAAAGACGACGAAGTCGAGGGCGTTGTGGACGTAGAGGGCAACGCCGCCGCCGACCCGGTTGACGCCGCAGTGGAGGAAGTAGCGGCCGGCGGTGAGCGGGTTCTCGATCTCGGCCTCCACCCGCACCCGGCGTCCGGCGGTCAGCTCCGGCGTCCCCTCGGCGGTGCGGATCGCCTCGGTCCCGAACTCGAAGACGCCGACCCCGTCGGCGTTGGCGAGGATGAAGCCGACCCCGACGCCGGGGTTGTCGCGCCGCGCTTCTAGCTCGACCTTGAGCCGGATCGGGGTGCCCTGCTCGACGTTGTCGATCCGCTCGCCGTTGGCGTCCTCGAGCCAGGCGTCGAGCAGGCGCACTTCGTCCCCCTCGGAGGTGGGGGCGCCGCCGACGTCGCTGCCCTGTTCGAAGTTGAGCCGGGTGTAGCGGCGGCCGACCTCGGCCGGGTCGCCGATGTACTGGACCTGGCCGTCGGCGATCAGCATCGCCCGGTGGCAGTACTCCTCGACCGTCGCCATCTCGTGGGTGACGAGGACGATCGTCTTTCCGGCCGCTTTCATCTCGCGGAAGGCGTCGGCGCACTTCTGCTGGAAGGAGGCGTCGCCGACCGCCAGCACCTCGTCGATCAGGAGGATGTCGGCGTCGACCTCCAGCATCAGCGAGAAGGCGAGCCGAACCAGCATCCCGGATGAGTAGTTCTTCAGCTTCAGGTCGACGAACTCGTCGAGCTCGGCGAAGGCGATGACGGCGTCGAGCCGGTCGCGGCTCTCCTGCGGCGTCAGCCCCATCATCACCCCGTTGAGGACGGCGTTCTCGCGGGCGCTCAGCTCGACGTTGAAGCCGACCCCGAGCTCGATGAAGGGAGCGAGGCGGCCGGCCATCCGGATCTTTCCCTGGTCGGCGCGGTAGATGCTCGCCAGCAGCTTCAGCAGCGTGCTCTTGCCGGAGCCGTTGCGGCCGACGATGCCGAAGAACTCGCCCTGCTCGATCGCAAAGGAGACGCCGTCGAGCGCGTGTAGCTCGCGGTAGCCCGAGCTCGAGAAGGGGTGGACGACTCGCTCTTTGATCGAGTCGACGCGTTGGGTCGGGATGCGGAAGGACTTGTGGAGGTCCTCGACCTCGATCGCGGCGGGGGGCATCGGGGCAGAACCGTACCGGCTGCCTCTCCCTGCCACGGCAGCTGTCAGTCTTCCGCGCATGTCGGAGGACCCCCTCGCGGTCGTCATCCCCAGCTGGAACAGCCTCGACCTCCTGCGCAACTGCCTCGGTTCGCTCCAGGAGCAGGAGCTGCCGCTGGAGCTGCTGGTGGTCGACAACGGATCCGAAGACGGCACCCCGGCTTACCTTGAGCGCGAGGGGGTGGCGCACGTCTCGCTGCCCGAAAACATTGGCTTCGCCCGGGCGATGAACCTCGGTGTGGCGAAGGTGAGGGCGAAGTTCGTCCTCGCCCTCAACGCCGACACGGTGGTCGAGCCCGGGGCGATCCCGGCGTTGCTGGCGACCCTGGAGGCCGACCCCTCACTCGCAGGCGTGCAACCGCGCCTCCTCCAGCTGCCCCCGGAGGGGGGTGAGCGCGACCCCGATCGAGCCCGCCTCTACAGCGCCGGCCAGGCGCTGAAGCGCGACGGCCGGGCGATCGAGCTGGGGGCGGGCGAGGAGCAGGCGCCCCGGTACCTGCAGGCGGGTGAGATCTTCGGCGTCTGCGGAGCGGCCTGTCTGCTCCGCCGCGAGCTTTTCGACCAGCTCGGCGGCTACGACGAGAGCTACTTCGCCTTCTACGAGGACGTTGACCTCAACGTCCGCGCCCGGATCGCTGGCCGACACTTCGCCTACGTGCCCGATGCCGTCGTCTGGCACCTCGGCAATGCCTCCTGGATGGCCGGGGCGCCGCGGCCGAGCGCCTGGAACGCCCGCCTCGTCGCCCGTAACCGAATCGTCACCCAGGCCAAGTTCATCCCCCTGCGGTCGCTGCCCCGCATCGCCCTCGTCGAGGCCGGATCTCTGCTGCGGGCCGCGTGGCAGCGACGCTTCGGCGCCACCCTGCGGGGCAAGCTGGAAGGCCTGCGGCGGCTGCCAGCGGCGCGGCGCGAGCGGCGGCGGCTTGCCGCCGCGGGCGACCCGGATCGCGCCCGCCGTTGGCTCGGGCGCGTCTAATACCCTCGCGGGCGATGTATTCCGAGACCCTGCAGGGGCCGATCTCGAGCGTCTGGGGGCGGGCGACGGCGGCCTGGGCACAGCCACGAATCCGACTCGCGGTCGGAGCGGTTGCCTTCGCGGTGCTCACCTTCTTCACCTATCTGATCGCCCACCCGCGGATGTTCAGCGGCTTCCCGGTCTACGACGACGAGGGCTACATGCTCACCGCGCTGAAGGGCTTCATCAACCACGGCCACCTCTACGACGACGTCTTCACCCAGTACGGGCCCTTCTATTACGAGACCTGGGGCGGGCTGTTCTCGATCTTCGGCATTCCGGTCGACCACGACGCCGGCCGGGCGGTGACGATGGTCGCCTGGATCGTCTCCAGCCTCGCGATCGGCCTGGCGAGCTGGCGGATCACCGGCAGCCTCCTGCTCGGCCTCGCCTCCCAGGCGCTCGTCTTCACGGCGCTGGGGGTGTTGACGAACGAGCCGATGCACCCGGGAGGAATCATCTGCTTGCTGCTGGCGGCGATCGTCGTCATCGCCTCCTGCGTCGCCGACCGGCCCTCGCCGTTTGCGATAGCGGCGCTCGGAGCCGCCCTGGCGGCGCTGGTGCTGGTGAAGATCAACGTCGGCTTCTTCGCGGTGGCCTCGGTGGTCCTTGCCGCCGCGGTCAGCTACCCCGCCCTCTTCGAGCGACGTTGGCCGCGGATCCTGATCGAGATTGGCTTCGTCGCCCTGCCATTCGTCCTTCTGGCGAGCAAGTTCAGCGAGGGTTGGCCGCGCCGCTACGCGATCCACGTCGGCATCGCCGCTTTCGCTCTCGTCCTCGTCCTCCGCGCCCGCCGCAACCCGCAGCGCAGGAACGAAGAGTTGGGCTGGTTGGTTGGCGGCTTCCTTGTCCTCGCCGCGGTCAGCCTGCTGACGATCCTCGCCACCGGCACCAGCCTCAACGGCTTGATCGACGGCGTCCTCCGCCAGCCGCTGCGGCAGTCCGACGCCTTCACGATCCCGCTGCAGCTGAGCAGCCGCATCTACAGCTTCGACCTTGTCGCTTTAGGCGGCGCCCTCGCCTACTGGTACGTCGGCCACCGCCGCTCCGACGCCGACGCCGCCTGGGTCGCGCTCACCTCGCTCTTCAGCATCGCCGTCGGGGTGGTGATGGCGCTCTCGGTCGTCGGCAAGGGCCTGCCGTTCGACGCCGGCCAATTCCCCGGGTACCAGTTCGCGATGCTCGGCTTCTGCTGGGTGGCGCTGATCGGCCCGGTCAGCCGCCCGAACGTCTCCTATGCCGCCCTGCTGCTGCCGCTTCTGGCAGTGCCGCAGGCGCTGCACGCCTTTCCGGTCGCCGGCAGTCAGACCCTCTTCGCCACCTTCCTGCTGATCCCCGTCGGGGCGATCTGCGTCGTCAACGGCGTCCGCGGTCTGGCCAGCGTCGTTCCCGCGGGCGCGGAGCTGCGGGCGCTGGCCGGCGTCGCCGTCTGCGTCTTCGGGATCGTCGGCTACCTCGCCTTCAACAGCTCGCTGCGGGAACCGCTGCAGGTGGCTCGCTACGGCTACGACCACGGTGTCTCGCTGGGGCTGCCGGGGGCGGGGGAGATCCGGGTCGGTGAAGAAGAAGCCGCCCTCTACCAGGAAATCACCGCCGCGATCGACCGCAACTGCGGCGCCTTGATCATGTTGCCGGGCATGGACAGCTTCTATCTCTGGACCGAAGAGGAGCCGCCGACCGGTTACACGGCGACCGGCTGGCCGACCCTCTTCGACGACTCCCACCAGCACCACGTGATCGCGGAAATCGAAACGGCAGAAGGCCTCTGCCAGCTGCGCAACGAACCCCTCGCCGCCGGCTGGGGCAACGGCACGATCCCACCCGGCCCTCTGATCAGCTACCTCGACCGCGGCTTCGAACCCCTCGCCAAGTTCGGTGACTACGAACTTCTGCGGCGGGAGAGGGGCAGCGCGGCGGCCTCGTGACGACCTGGATCTTCACCCCCGTTTACCGCGATGCCCGCTCCTTCCGGATCCTCCACGAGCGCTTGCTCGAAGTGATCGAGCGGGAGCTTCCCGAGCGTCGCGAGAGCGTCCGCTTCGTCGCCATCGACGACACCGCCGGCCAGGACCCCGAAGCCGCGACCCTGGCCGAGCTCGAGGACGTCACCGTCCTGCAGCCGCCGTTCAACCTCGGCCACCAGCGGGCGCTCGTCTACGCCCTGCGCAAGGCCCTGCCGGCGATCGCCGACGAGGACGCCGTCGTCACCCTCGATGCCGACGGTGAGGACCGGCCCGAGGACCTGCCGCGGCTGTTGCGGGCAGCGGAGGAGCAGGGACCGCAGGCGCGGCCGGTGGTGCTGGCGCTGCGGACCAAACGCCGCGAGTCGCTCAGCTTCAAGGTCTTCTACCGCCTCTTCCGCCTGCTCTTCCGCGCCCTCACCGGCGCTACCGTGCGCTCCGGCAACTTCGCCGTCCTCCCGGGCTCGATCGCCAGGCGGGCGCTCCTGCACCCCACCTTTGACCTCTCCTACTCCTCGGCGATCCTCGCCCTCGACCTGCCGATCGCCTACGTGCCGTGCGAGCGCGGCGAGCGCTACGAGGGCCGCTCGAAAATGACCTACGGGCGATTGGCGATGCACGGTCTGCGGATGCTGATGCCGTTCACCGACCGGATCGCGATCCGGGCCCTTGCCACCTTCGTCTTCTTCGGCGTCCTCGGGGCAGTGCTGGCGGCGATCGTCGTCTGCCTGAAGCTGTTCGGCTCGACCGTTCCCGGCTGGACCAGCTACATCGCCCTCGGAGCGCTGATCGTCTCCCTTGTCGCGCTCGGCAACTTCGTCAGCCTCTTTGTCCTCTTCTCGCAGACGCGGGCAGTCTCCCTGGCCAGCATCGAGGAGATCGATCGTGAGGAGAATCCCTTCCGGCCGCGCGAGGAGGTGGCGGGCCGGTGAAAGCCAACGGCGAGCTGATCGCCGGCTTGATCGCCCACTTGCTGCTGCTCGGCGCGCCGGGCGTGGCGGCCGCGGTCTTCGTCACCAGCCGCGGCGTCCGCGAGCTGCCGATCACGCTCGGGATCGCACTGGCCGCTTCCGGCATCTCCGCCTTCGCCTCCTTCTGGGCCTATTACGCGGATCCGACCCTGGGGCAGGCTTGGGACTTCATCCTCTTCGCCGGCTCGGTCCTGCTGGTGGTCTGGGTGTGGCGGGACGGGCGGCTCGACCGCGAGGCTCTGGCCCCGCTGGCGGTGCCGCTGGGGCTCTGGATCCTCGGTAGCTGTTTCATCGTCTTCCTTGGCTTCCTCCACGGCGGCGTCGAACACGCGATCCCGATGTCGGCGCTGCGCTTTTCCGGCCAGCTCCCGTCCGACAACGACATCCCGCGCTACTTCACCGAATGGTTCGCCGCCCACGGCCACCAGAACCCGCCGCCGCTCTACCCGCCGGACTGGCTGATGAGCGATCGGCCGCCGCTGCAGGTCGGTTACGCCCTCTCCCAGCGCGGCTTCATGCCGACCGAAAACTCCCTCCACTACGTGATCCTCTGCGTCGGCGTGCAGTGCCTCTGGATCCCGGCGATGTGGTCGGTGCTGGTGGCCGCACGGCTGCGGCCGATCGCCCGCAGCCTGGCGATGGTCGCGGCGATGTTCAGCGACGTCGCGATCCTCCACGGCTTCTTCGTCTGGCCGAAGCTGATCGCCGCCGCCTTCCTGCTGGCGGCGCTGGCGATCATCATCTCGCCTGCCTGGGACCGCGACCGCCACGACCTCCGGGTCGGCGCGCTGATCGGCGCCCTCCTCGCGCTCTCGATGCTCTCGCACGGCTCCAGCGTGTTCGGGGTGATCCCGCTGGCACTGTTCGCAATCTGGCGCGGCCTCCCGAGCGTGCGTTGGATCGCCGTCGCCGCGGTCGCCCTGCTGGCCCTAATGCTCCCCTGGACCGCCTACCAGCACTACGCTGATCCACCCGGCAACCGGCTGTTGAAGTGGCAGCTCGGCGGCGACATCACCCTCGATTCGAAAGGCACCGTGGAAGCGATCGAGGACGGCTACTCCGAAGCGGGTCTCGACGGCACCCTCGACAACAAGGCCGACAACTTCGGCGAAATCGTCGGCTGGCCGCGGGCGAAGAACGAATACACCTTCGCTGTCAACTCGCTCGACGAAGGCAAGCCCGGCCTTGCCGCGGCCGCGGTTCGCGGCCTCCGCTTCTTCTCCCTGCTCCCCTTCGTTGGCCTGCTGCTGATCGCGCTGCCGGTGATGCTGATTCGCCGGCGCCGGCCGGGTCGCAACGAGGAGGAGTGGCGCTTCGCGCTGCTCTGCTTCGCCTTCTTCGCGATCGCCTGTATCGCCTGGGGTCTGCTCCTGTTCGGGACCCCCGATTCCCGGGCGACGATCCACGTCGGCAGCCTCGCGGTCCCCTTGATCGGGGTCGTCGGCTGTGTTGCCGGGATGTATTCGGTCGCCCCCCGCTTCGCCGCCTGGGTGACCGGGATCAACATTGTCCTCGTGCTCCTGCTCTACACGCCCTCGCTGACGCCGCTGCCCGAAAGCAGTTACTCGCCCATCACCGCGATCCTCACCCTGCTGAGCGGCGTCACCTTTGCGCTGCTGGCGTTCGAGTGGTTTCCGCGTAAGACGCAACCTGCTCGCAGGGAAGCTGGACGCCCCAGGGTTCCGGCGAAATCGGAATCCCAGCCGTTTCTTCGTCTTCCTTGACGCATTTCGTTGCCGCTGCCTTCAGGGCTTCGTCCCAGTACGGACGCCCTCGGGATTCGGGCTCGCGGACGTCGTAGGAGGTGATGATCGCCAGCGCGATCATGGCCATGGTCACCCCCACCGGCAGGTACTCCTTTAGCCAGCCCTCGCGGCCCCGGACGGCGTAGTCGACGAGGACGACGACCACGCTGAGGAAGATCAGCGCCGGGACCATCACGTAGCGGCCGCTGGGCGCCCCTTCGATCCCGCTGCGCAGGTAGATGTATTCGCCGACTTCGCGGGAGTAGGTGGAGAACACGAACATCACCAGCGAGGTCAGCACGCCGATGACCCCGAACCAGCGAGCGCCGGCGGGTCCCGTCCAGAGGCGCCAGGCGAAGCCGACGACGAGCAGGACGAGGGCGACGATCAGCAGCGTCCAGCCGAGATCGACCCAGAGGTTGCCGGCGAGTTTTTCCCCCAACAGGCCGCCGACGAGGACGCGCTGCAGGTAGGCGGTCCAGATGTGGCTGGTCCAGAGGGAGTCACCCTGCTGCTGGGCGAGCATCACCGGGATCTGGACGAGGGCGCCGAGGAAGTAGGGGCCGAGCAGCGTCCAGTCGCGGGCTTCCCTCGCGGTTGCCGCCCGCAGTAATGCGACCGGCATGAAGAACCAGACGCCCGGGGTGCTGAGGCCGGTGCCGAGGAGGAAGAGCCCTCCGGCGGCACCGCCGCCGAGCGTGCGCGGCCGCCAGAAGAGCAGCCAGAAGGTGCCGAACAGCATGTACCAGGGGAGGTAGGCGGCCGAGAGCACGGTCTCCTGCCCGGCCGTCACCGAGAGCAAGGTGGCGGCGGCCAGCCCGAGGCGGAGGTAGGGGTTGTGGACGTGGCCGCCGCAGCCGACCCAGACGGCAAGGGCGCTGACCGCGGCCAGAAAGGCCGAGAGGACCGTGATCGCGGCTGCCGCCTGATCGAGCGGCACCAAGGTCGCCACCTCGGCGACCAGCCGCGGCCCCACCACCAGATAGCCGGCGTAAGGGGCGAAGACGTCGTGGAAGAAGCCCTGGGTCAGGGCCCCCTGCAGGTAAACCGGCCCGTCCTCGGCCCAGAGCGTGTTGACCGAGGCCGAGAAGCCGAGCCTCATCAGGGCCAGCGCCGTCCCCAGGACCAGGAATGCGGCCAGGACCCCACCCAGTTCCCAGCGCGGCGCCCGCCGCTCGCCCTGCGGTGCTTCCGGGAAGAGCGTCTCGCGCAACCGCACGGCGCGGCACGATAGCGGCGGCTCCCCCGGCATGCTCTCCATGTCAGGCTGCCCCGATGAGGATTTGCCTGATCGGGCCGGGGGATATCTACGGGCACCTGGCAGAGCTGCTGGGGACCGAGCACGAGGTAACCCTGGTCCGCCCGGCTGAGGAGGCAAGCCAGGAAAAAGCGCCGCGGGCCTACCGAGAGCTCCTGGTGGAGCCGACGGTGGAGCAGGAGCGAACCGTCTTCGCCGGTGCCGACCATCGGTACTCGGCAGCGGTGCTCGCGGCAATGGAGCGGGTATACGGCGGGTCCGGCCCGGACTTGGTCGAGGTCGCTGACCACCGGGCCCACGGCCTAGTGCCGCTGATGGCCCGTCGTTGCGCCGCGCCCTTCCTGCAGAGAACCCGATTTGCCGTGCGGCTGCTAGGGACGGCTGAGTTGCGGGGGCTCCATGACGGCAGCTTCGGCGATCGCGACCTGAGGCTCCTGTCCGAGCTGGAGCGGGAGCAGCTGCGCCTGGTCGACTGCCTGCTCTCTCCCGGCGGCGATGGGCTCGATCTCTACCGCCGCTACTACGAAGCTGAGTTCGCCGACGCCCTCGAACTCGGCCTTCCTGGCCCTCCCACTACCCCCGTCGATCTTCTGCCCGATGAAGGTGAGCGAGGCTTGCGCATCCTCTACTGCGGCCGGCTTTCCCGCAGCGGGGGCGCGATTGCGCTTGCCGAAGCCTGCCTGCGGCTGCCGGTCGATTCCTGGACCTTGACGATGGTGGGTAGCGACACGGCGACTGCACCGGTCGGCCAGTCGGTGCGGCTGACGATCGAAGCGATGTTCGCCGGCGATCCGCGCCTGACGATCGGCGCCGCGGACGAGGTGAGCGTGCAGTGGGAGCGGCACGACCTCGCGGTGGTTCCGCCTAGCTTTTCGACTTGGTCTGTGGCAGCCCTCGAAGCGATGCGGAGTGGCATGCCGATCCTCGCCACTCCGGTGGGAGACCTACCGACCCTCATCCACCCGCACAAGACTGGGTGGCTGGCCGAAGGGCTTGGCGCGGAGCCGCTGCGCCAGGCTCTGCTCGATCTGCTCGAACGTCCCGAGCAGGTGACCCAAGTCCGTGAATCGGGGGCAGTGATCGAGCGCTACGAAGAGGTAACCGATCCCGAGCGGATAGTCGCTGGATACGCGCAGCTCCTCGAGCTGCCGGCCGAGTCTAGCCCGGGGTTGTCACGGCCGGCGTCCACCTCCGACTCGAACCCGCTGGTCACCGGCGTCATCCCTTATCACCGTGCCTCCCCTTACATAGAGGATGCATTGCGATCGCTGTTGGCGCAGACGCACGACAACGTCGAGGCGGTGATCGTCAACGACGGCTCCTTCGAGCCTGCCGACGCTGTGATCGAGCGATTCGCCAATCACCCCCAGGTCCGGGTGGTGACTCAGCTGAACACGGGTGAGACCGCGGCGCGAAACTTCGGAGCGCAGCTGGCGCGAGGAGAGTTTGTGGTCATGCTGGATGCCGACAACATGCTCGAGCCCTCGTTCGTGGCGCGGGCTTTGGCCGTCTTCGAACGCGAGCCCGCGCTTGCATACGTCTCCTGCTGGCTGCGGTTTGTCAGCGCGGATGGGTCCGCCTTCCATCAACCCAGCGGTTACGCTCCGCTGGGGAACGGGGTGGTCCGTGACGACACGAACAACTGGGATGGCGACACCCTGGCGCTCTTTCGTCGCGCGCTGTTTGCAGAGGACGGGTTCGGGTTCGACGAGGCGATCATCTATTCGGATTGGGAGCTCTACCGGGCGCTGCGGGAGGCTGGGCGGATCGGCACGGTGATTCCTGAGCAGCTCGCCAGGTATCGCTTCCTGGGTTCTTCCCTGCAGCGAGCGCACACGCTGGAGATGCAGGAAAGGGGCTGGAACGAAGCCCGAGGCAGACGGGTGTTGGGCAAGACGACGTGGACCGCGGGGGAGCTGCATGGCGACTGAGCGGGAAGAGGAGCTGCTGCGAACCAATGCCGAGCTCGCGGCAGAGATCCGGCGCCTTGCCGCCGGCGAGATCACAGCCTCTCGCTCAGCAGCTGGGCCGAGTGCCCGCGGCCTCACCCGCTTAGTGGCCGAACGCCAGGAGCTGAGCGAGAAAAGCGACGAGCTCTTGGCTGAGCGGGATCGCCTGCAGACGGAGCTCGGGACGCAGCATGCGAGAGCCGACACGCTCGAGCAAAAGCTGGCCGGCAGCGAGAGCGAACGCGCGCAGCTGGCGCACGAGGTCCAGAGGCTGCGCAGCGGTGCCGGGGGTATCGCGAGGAGGATCTGGGCCCGGCTCCTGCGCCGGCGCTGAAGCAGTGTCGAGTTCTTCGCCTCAGCCGCGGCGTTGCCGTCGCAGCGCCAGCGCCTCGCGGGTACTGAGATCGACTAACGGCGCAACCGCGACATCGCGATGGCCGAGATCGGCAGCGTCACGCCAGCCGCGGAACCTTCCTTTCAGTCCCGCTGCCGTGCGGTCCTTCAGCAGCTGTCCGGTGCAGAGGGCGCCCTCGGCGGCGAGCGCTCGCAGGGCCAGGCGGGGATCGCGCATGACGCCGTAGCGGCGCAGCATGTAGCCGCGGCTCCAGCCGGTCCAGGCGTACTTGCGGGCGCTGGCGGCGCCGAGGCTGGCGGAGTAGGCGTGCAGCGCCCGCGCCGCCGGGGCCAGGGCGCAGCGGCTGCCGCGGGCGGCGAGCCGCAGGGCGAGGTCGAGATCCTCGTAGTAGAGGAAGATCCGCTCGTCGAAGCCGCCGACCGCCTCGAACGCGGCCCGGCGGTAGAGGGCGCCGCCGCCGGTCGGGCCGAGCGGGGGGGCAGCGCCCTCGGCGGCGGCGGCCGGCTCGCCATGGAGGTAGTCGAAGCCCATCAGGGTCGCGTCGGCGACGACGCCGGCGGAGTCGATTAGCTCCGGCGCCCGTTCCTGCAGCAGCACGCCGGCGACCGAATCGACGCCCTCGCCGAGTCCCTCCAAGAGCGCCTCGACGAAGCGCGGCTCCGGCACGGCGTCGTTGTTGAGCAGGATCACCGGGTCGCCCGCCACCTCCGCCACCCCGCGGTTGATCGCCCGTCCGAAGCCGAGGTTCTCGCCCAGCTCGACCACCCGCACCGCCGGCAGCTCTCGCCGGGCCAGAGCCACCGAGTCGTCGGCCGAGCCGTTATCGACGAGAACCACATCGCACGCGGCCGTCTGTTCGTCCAGGGCGCGCAGAACCGCGCCTAAGCGGGCCGCGCCGTTGAAGTTGGGGATGTAAATGGTTGGTTGCACCGGTCTCTTCGCCGCTCGGTAGGGTTGCAGCCTCGCATGGAGCCCTTGAAGGGACTGATCCTCTCTGGTGGCGCCGGCACGCGCCTGCGCCCCATCACCCACACCTCTGCCAAGCAACTGGTCCCGGTTGCCAACAAGCCCGTGCTCTTCTACGGGATCGAGGCGCTGGTCGATGCCGGGGTGAAAGAGATCGGGATCATCATCGCCCCCGAGACCGGCGAGGAGATCAAAGAGGCGGCCGGCGACGGCTCCCAGTTCGGCGCCGAGATCACCTACATCGTCCAGGACAAGCCGGCTGGGCTCGCCCACGCCGTCCTCACCGCCGAGGAGTTCATCGGCACCTCGCCGTTCGTCATGTACCTCGGCGACAACCTCCTGCGCGACGGCATCCGCGGCCTCGTCTCCACCTTCACCGAGCACGAGCCCGATGCGCTGATCCTGCTGACCCCGGTCGACGACCCGCAGTCCTACGGCGTCGCCGAGCTCGACGGCGAGCGGATCGTGCGCCTGATCGAGAAGCCGAAAGACCCGCCCTCGAATCTGGCCCTGGTTGGTGTCTATCTCTTCAGCAACCTGATCTTCGACTCCGCCCGCTCGCTGGAGCCCTCCTGGCGCGGCGAGTTGGAGATCACCGAGGCGATCGACAAGCTGATCGACGAGGGACGCGACGTCCGCTCCGAGGTCGTCCGCGGCTGGTGGAAGGACACCGGCCAGCTTGCCGACATGCTCGAGGCCAACCGCCTCGTCCTCGAGGAGCTCGTCACCTCGGTCGACGGCGAGGTCGACGAGACCTCGAAAGTCGAGGGACGGGTCGTGATCGGCCCCGGCGCCAAACTGCAGGGCGCGGTCGTCCGCGGCCCCGCGGTGATCGGCCCCGGCGCCCACATCGAGGACGCCTACATCGGCCCCTACACCTCGATCGGCGACGGCGTCCACGTCCGCCGCTCCGAAGTCGAGAACTCGATCGTCCTCTCAGGTTCGGTGGTCGAGGACCTCGGCACCCGGATGGAGGCGAGCCTGCTCGGCAAGGAAGTGAAGCTGACCCGCAGCGAGGGGATGCCGAAGACCCTCCGCCTCCTGGTCGGCGACAAATCCGAGATCGAACTCGTCTAGTGGGAGCGGTGCGGTGAAGCTGCTCGTTACGGGAGCGGCCGGGATGCTCGGTCGCGATGTCCTCCTTGCCGCCGGCAACGCCGGCCATGACGTGGTCGGCTACGGTCGCGCCGAGCTCGACGTCACCAACCCCGAGACGGTCGCCCGCCGCTTCGAGCTCGAGCGCCCCGACGTGGTGATCAACTGCGCCGCCTGGACCGACGTCGACGGTGCCGAGACGGCCGAGGAGGCCGCTTTCGCGATCAACGGGAAAGGCGCCGGCAACGTCGCCGCCGCCGCGGCCGAGATCGAAGCGCGCGTCCTCCACGTCTCCACCGACTACGTCTTCGACGGCACCAAAGGCTCGCCCTACGTTGAGAGCGATCAGCCGGCGCCGCTCTCGGCCTACGGCCGCACCAAGCTCGCCGGCGAGGAGGCGGTGGCCGCTGCCAACAAGCGCCACTTCATCGTCCGCTCGGCCGGCCTCTACGGGCTCGGCGGCCGCAACTTCGTCGACACGATGCTGCGCCTGGCCGAGCGCCAGAACGAGGTCACGGTGGTCCGCGACCAGGTCGGCTCGCCGACCTACACCTGGCACCTCGCCTACGGCATCGTCCGCCTGATCGAGGGGATCGAGTACGGGATCCACCACATGGCGGCGGCGGGCCAGTGCTCCTGGTACGAGTTCGCCCGCGAAATCTTCGAGCAGGCCAAGGTCGAGTGCAAAGTGCTCTCGATCACCAGCGAGGAATTCGGCGCCGCCGCGGCGCGCCCGGCCTTCTCGGCGCTGGTCTCCCAGCGCGAGCACGCAATCCGACTTCCCAGCTGGCAGGACGGGCTTGCCGGCTATCTCGCCCAACGACAAGCGGAGGCAAGCGAATGAGACTCCTGGTCACCGGAGCGGCTGGCTTCATCGGCTCCACCTACGTGCGGCTCGTGCAGGAGGAGCACGAAGTCGTCGTCCTCGACAAGCTCACTTACGCCGGGCGGCGCGAGAACCTGCCCGAGGGGACGAAGCTGATCGAGGGGGCGATCGAGGACCCCCACGTAGTCCGCGAAGCGATGGAGGGTGTCGACGCGGTCGTCAACTTCGCCGCCGAGAGCCACGTCGACCGCTCGATCGACGACCAGGAAGCGTTCGCCCGCACCCACGTCGTCGGCACCGGGACGCTGCTGGACGCGGTCCGCGAACTGGGGATCGAGCGCTACGTCCAGGTCTCGACCGACGAGGTCTACGGCTCGATCGATTCGGGCTCCTTCACCGAGACTTCGCCGCTCGATCC
>Ga0247768_1000072_pt1 | contig 39016 bp, 16 predicted proteins | sample UWRJL016104C6_FD_179944 | JGI IMG/M metagenome (GOLD analysis project Ga0247768, IMG submission 179944) | Plant litter microbial communities from Arlington Agricultural Research Station in Wisconsin, United States - UWRJ-L016-104C-6 | ecosystem: Environmental > Terrestrial > Plant litter >... | reverse complement strand
AGACCTTTCCTTACTGCGTCTTGCGATCTTTATGCCCTGCTTACGCAACTGATAGACCTGTATGTCCTACAGTAAAGCAAGATTAAGCCATTAAACTTTGAAAGTATATATCAAAATCATTTTTTTATTAAAGTACATAATTCATATTTTAATTTTTACAAAAAATATTTAAAAGTATTTAATAAAAAAATAACTAAAAGTATTTTATTTAAAAATAACTAATAGCAGTATTTCATATAAAAATAACTAATAGTTTCATTTAATACGTTAAAGAACATTTATACCTTAATACAACCAAATTATTTAAATTATAATAATAAGTTCTTAACAAAAAAATACTCTACATACACCTATTTTCCATATAAGTAAAATCCTACTTATTTAAATTGAAGTAATTATAGACAATTGTTAGTTTATAACAAGTAAATATAAAAAATAACAAACTAAAAACCAAAAAAAAAAGTATATTAATGTATAACGCAATTTTAAATATTAAGCTATCATACATTAGCTGCATATTGCAGAATTACGAAATGAAATTTGGATACTCCCAGGTACTCTTTATGGGATCTGTGCCCCGCATAAACCGTCCGCTAGCCATTGTTTCCTGAGAAATCTTTCTATCTTATATTTCTTATTTTTTAAGTAAGAAATAAGATTATAAATCCATTAGATAATTTTTAAGAAAATCTCCTTATATGGATAACCAATAAGACGTCAGTAAGCAAAAAGACTTTGCAAACCTATTCTATTGATATAACAACCAGAGTAAAGGTGTTTCAATTTTGTTTAAACAACTACCTTATTCACTAATACCTGTTAAATTATATCCTATAACTAGTAACAGTAAAGCTGCATGGGGTCTTCTCGTCTATCTAGAGATAGGCAGTATCTTCACTGCCATTCCAGTTTCACTGAGCCAATCATTGAGACAGCTGTTGCATCGTGAGATCATTCATGCGCGACATCATTTAAATGCCAAGGTATTTCGCTACCTTAGGACCCTCATAGGTAAGGCCGCCATTAAATGGGGGTTCCTTCAAAACCTAGCCTATTTTAGTCAACTAAGTAAATCCGTTAACCAGCCACCATCGGGCAGATAGCGCACTCTATACATTGATTTACATCTTACGCAAAGTGCTGTGTTTTAATTAAACAGTCGTGCAACACCTTTCTATGTCTCCTCTTCCTAGCCTATACTAAATAGTAGGAATGGCACACCTTATCCCTCAGTTACGGTGTCAATTTGCCGAGTTCCTTAATGATTGTTAGCTCAAACGCCTTCGTATTCTCTACTAGCTTACTTGGGTTAGTATTTAGGTACGGTTAATTTCAAGATTCTATTAGTAAATGGTTTAACTTATTTACTAATATATCTCCAATACTGCTTTTCCAGCACATATTTACTCAAATTTTTTTTTAAGAACATTTTACCATATATGATATTTTTACTGTAAACTTAAAATTTATATATATAATATAATTATACTCTCGTATAAACCTATATATTATATATATAACATTCACTATAAAAATAACACTTATTGTAAAAGAAAAAAACATCCAATTTATGTTGTTACAGATATTATCTCATCATTTTATCCTTTAGGTTTAATTTAGAGACCGCCTGAATAATACCATAAGCTTAAGGCGAGAGGTATTCCTCTTTTTCGTTACTTGTGTCAGCATTATCACTTGGGATATCTCTCATTTTTTATGATAATTAACATTAAAAAAGTTAATTTTAGGATTTACCCAATGTTCCGCTACCCCATAAATCATACTTAACATTTAAATATTTTTTAAATTATTATATTAATTTCATTATAATATAATATTTTATTTTTTTTTATATAATGTTATTATATAATGTTCTATTATTAGTACACTATATAATTTAATTAATTTTTATGGACAAGGTGTCGGTGTATTATTTAGATCCGTTATATTTTCGGCGCTTCTAACTGATTAATAAATAAATAATCATTATTTATTAAGTTATTGAACCAGTGCTCTGTTACGAGGTCTTTAAAAAATGGCAGCTTCTAAGCCTATTTCCTGGTTGTATTGTTTAGATACTTCCTTAATTTCACTTAATAAAAACTTTGGAACCTTAAACACTTGTTCTGGGCTGTTTCCCTTTAGACATACAACCTTAGCGTTAGATGTCTGATAGCTCAACATTCATCATTGCCCTTCCGAGAGCAAATACTCGCGAATAGAGTCTTCACGACCCCCCCATATCTACAATTGTGTATTAAAACTATATAAATACTAATATACAATTATACGAGATTACAGTTCTGTACCTGCTATGATGTTATTTAAAACTACATACTTACATATGTTTCGCGGAAAACCAGCTATAGTAGTCAGTATTGTCTTTCACTAACTTACCACAGTTCTTTGGATATCTTTGCAACGATAACCCATTCGGCCTTTTATAAGCCTGACCATAGTAAGATCACTACTCTTCGGGTCTCTATTTAGATACTTATTCATTAATTAATAACTGGATTATCTGGGCAACTCTAATTAACTTAATAAAAAAAAATTTTTTATAAAAAAAAAGAATTCTTTAAAATAAATAATAATAATTTTTTATGTTTATCAGTAATTGCTTGCATCTAATTAGAACTTGCTGACCCATTATACAAAAGGTACGCTCTTATATGTTTATTAAACTTAACTTGAGCTGCTTATAAGACTACTAATAAGATTTTTTTCCTTCACAGTACTATCACTATCGCTTGTATGTTATATTTAGACTTAGAGGAAGGTTCCCCTTTATTCAAACAGATTAATCCATTTTACTTTAAAGTCTTAAATCTATTTTCATTCACACTACTTATAGAATCTCGTTTGATTTCCTTTCCTGAAGCTAATAAGATACTTCAATTCACTTCGTTTAAAACAGAATTTCTTCCAAGAGCACAAGTTATATTATTATTTTTTAATATAATAAATTCCCCTTATTATTTTATAATCACTCTCTAACATACAGCTAAATGCTATTAATAGTCTCTTTTTATACTTGCCATTAATAATATACTAAAATATTAGTATAAAAATTAATGAAATAATACATTACATATCAAATACATCACTATGTACATTTATATCAAATGTACATATATCTTTTTTATTGTATATTTCGGATTATTATGATTCGAACATAACTATTCCTCATCCCAAATGAGGCGCCGAACCAACCTGGCTCTAACCCGTTTATATAATAAAAATTATTACAGAGAATATCCGATTCGAACGGATGTGGTTTTTAAACCAAATAAGTTTCAAGCTTATCACTTTAAGCCACTCAGTCAATTCTCTTTTAGTTTTAGAAAATAATTTATTTTCTAAATATAGCTTATAATTTAAAACAGTTTATACTTTTATTTAAAATGAAACAATAAATATATTTAAATAAGTGTGTACAAGACTCGAACTTGTAATAAAATGTCCGTAGCATCACGTTATACCATTTAACCAACACACCTTCATATCATTAAACTAATAGAACTTCATACATTTAATTAACAATATTATTAATAATTTAATTAACAATTTTATTAATAATTTAATTAACAATTTTATTAATAATTTAATTAACAATAATTAGATTAACACTATTTTATTGATTCCTCAACGAATTGAACGTCGATCACATCCTTATCAAAAATGCGCTTTACCTATTAAGCTAAGGAACCTTAGTTATATATAAATAATAATAATATAAATATACCACATAATAAATACACCATTTTATTAATTACCACATAATAAATATACCACAATATAGATATACTATTTTATCTATCATTATATGAATATGTCATTTTTTATAATATATCTTTCTTTATTTAATTAAATATATGTATTATATATACCTAACATTACAAAACATAAAAACACTATTTTATTATAATAAAATATATTTAAAATCTACTTTATTAATAATTTTATTTTTTTATATATTTTTTGTTTCTTTGTATAGCCTTATATAGCATATTAAATATAATTTATTTTTAATATATTTAATCTGTATAATAGTATTTATATAATTTATATAACATATATAAAATATATCAAGAGCATCCAGACTTGAACTGGAAATTTGAAGTTTGAAGCTTCCTATTTTACCAATTAAACTATACTCTTTTTCTTTATTAAGTAAATTAAAAATCTTAATTTACTTAATATTAAGATTTTTAATTTAAAAATACAATTTATAGTACATAAAATTTATATAAATATAATCAATTAAATAAAATTTTTTTTTTTATTTTTACATAAAAATAAAATAATAATTTTTATATTATAAGAATGCGGAAAAGAGCGGATTCGAACCGCCAGGTGTTAAACACAATATTTAGCAAATATCTAGCCTTACCAATAGCAACTTTCCCTTTATATATAAATACATGTAAAATCTATAGGGATCATAATAATTTAATAAATTATTAGTGACAATATATCAAGTAATTATTATTGGCTTATATAAATATACATTTAAACCAAAACGAGTTAAGACGGGATCGAACCGACATCTACTTCCGTGACAAGAAAGTCCTCTACCAATTAAGTTATTAACCCTTAATATTTAATTTAATTATAAAAAAGGGAAAAATAAACATTTATAAAAAGTTTTTATTTAATATACATTATTATATTTTAATATACATTATTATATTTTAATATATATTATTATAATTTAATATACATTATTAGATTTTAATCTACTTATATAAAATATGAGTATAGTTTACTCAATATAATCCAAATACTATATGAGTATTAATTTAGTAAGATCTATATAACTATCAAATACCTACCTAGATAGAGAAACCTCTTTAATGCTTTTAAGCATTAGACGGTTTCTTTCAATAATATTTATCTCCTCAATATGGTACTCTAATCATAGAAAAACTAATACAAAGAGTTTACCCTGAATTTTAAGTGATTACTAAAATAGTATTTTGACTATATACAATTATATTTTAATATAAAATAAAATTTTTATTAAAATACAATCTTTATATAAAATACAATCTTTATTAAAAATATTTTTATTTATATAAATTACGGCTAACCGAACTCGAATCGATACATATCGTTTGGAAGACGAATGGTCTACCATTAACCTATAGCCGTATTATTTAAATATAAGATCTAAGGGACTTGAACCCTTATGATGATGATTAAAAGTCATACGCTTTACCATTAAGCTAAGATCTCTTAAAAATAAAATAAATTAATACAGAAATATTTAAGAAATAAGTGGTTCGAACACTTAACCTCCCGTGTGTAAAACGGGCGCTCTACCAATTGAGCTAATCTCTTCACTTAATAAAAATAATAAGCTTATTATCTTATATTAGTTTTTCTTTAATATTACTTTTTTTTTCTTTAATAGTACTTTTGTACTATTCTTCTGTATTAGCTTGCGGCTTTATTGTTATAACGATAGAACCAACCATAGCTAATAATAATATTATAGATGTAATAATTAGTCAAATTGAATAATTACTATATAATACGTTTCCAATACTTGTTATATGAGAAATATCTGATAAATACCCGTCTCATAATGCAGATGTTACAGCCGCTAAATTTGTATTTTTACTAATTGAATATAATAAAGAATCATTAGTAATCATCATATAAGGTAGAACATTATTTATAAAAAAATCAACTAAACTACCTAATAATATAGCTAAAGGTATACTATTAACATTATCTGTCAATAATTCAGATATTCTAACATTAATTAACATTAATATAAATAAGAATAAGATTGATACGGCCCCTATATATACTAGTAAATAAGCTAACCCTATAAAAGTTAATCCTATTAAGATTAAATAGCAAGATATACTTAAAAATAATCCTATTAAAAATAATACTGAAATAATGGGATTTTTACTAATAATAACTAATATACCAAATAATATAGCAATAGCATATATAAAAAATAGAAATAATTCTTTATAACCTCCAAACATAAAATCTTTTACAACATATAACATATCAATTTTTAGAATTATACACCCCACCACATCTAAATATGATGATATATAATACAAATAAAATATTAAATTTAAGGGTCTTATATAATATAAAATATATGTAGATAATACTATGATAATAGTTAAAAAATTATATTTATTAAAAATACACATGTAGAATGTGTAATATAATTAATAAGAATTTGAAAATTAAAATTTATAGCCCTTAAAATGAATCGAACATTTATCAGAATATTAACAGTATCCTGCTCTACCATTGAGCTATAAAGGCTTTATACTTATATAAATTATTATAATTTATATAAGTATATAAAATTTATAAGAAAAAGTTTATAAGAAGAAGTTTATAATATTAAATATAAAATATATTTAAATATAGAATATAATTAAATTAAATTATAAATTAGATGTAAAAAACAAGAGTAATAAAGAAAAAGTAATAAAAATAAAAATTATAAAAATAAAAATAATAAAAATAAAAATAATAAAAATAAAAATTATAAATAATATAAAAGTAAATATTTAGAAAGTCATAAGAATATACCCTTAGGAAGAAAAGGAATTGAACCTTTGACAGCCTACAGCTATTGAGTTTACAGCTCAACCCGTCATACCAACAAACGGGACCTTCCTTTTTTATTTATTTAAATATAATAATAATTGAGTACCAGTTATAACAGATAAACTTAATAAATAATTACCATCTATCCCTTTTTTTTTACGAAGGATAAAAAAAAAATAACATATTGAATAAATAATATTAATATAAAGAATTTGAGTTGTTTACATTATATAAAATATAAATATTATTAAATATATAATTTTTATGTTATATAATATTATTACATTGGAGCCTATTATGGATTTGAACCATATCTTATATGAATATATAAATATAAGCCCCTTACATAAGCTTTTTGTGTATTGTTAAATATTAATGAATCCCGTGCAATTTCCACTACACGAACCGTATTTCGACTTAACACCAATCAGAGTCACGCATACGAAGATTTTTTGTCAAAAAGTTCTAAATCTAATTTTTTAGAATAATAATCAACAAGAACCAAACTTATTGCACATACTCCTTTCAGCGCCTGACGAGTAGTTAGTACCTATCTGAGATTAAATTCACCGTGATCTGATTACTCACGATTACTAGTAATTCCTTTTTCACGTAGCCGAATTTCAGACTACAATCCATACTATCTCCTATTTTATGGGATTAGCTCCAATTCACATTATTGCATCCCTTTGTAAAGGTTTATGTGGCACGTCTATAGCCCACAATATTAAGGCCATGATGACTTGTCTTAGTCCCTGTTATCACATCCAATTATAGCGGTAAGCTACTTTATTCTTTTAAATAAAATAAGGGTTTACGTTAATTTAATGAACTTAACCAAATCTCACGACATTAACTGAAGACAGCCATGCAACGCATGTGATCTAAACAATAATATATTTAGAACATTCAAATTGTGGTAAGGTTTTTCGTGGACCATCGAATTAAACAACATACTTCACTACTGGTTTCAGAAACGGTCTAATGATTTCAGTTCCTGCGTTGCCACATTACTCTTGAGGTGGAGTGCTTACACTTTCATTTATAGTTCAGCTAAAAAGCTAATCTATGACACTCATCATTGTCTGCCCAGGCTACGGGGGTATCTAATCCTCTTCACTCACTGAGCCTTCGTCCCTCAACGTCAGTTATTAATAACCCATAAGTATCAAATATATTTATGTAAGTTATCAAGTTTATGTACATAAAGGTTTGCCTTCGCCGTTACCCGTCCTAAAGGTATCAAAGGATTTCATCTCTCCACCAGTAATTCTGACATCCTCTCACATAACAAACTCTAGTATAAAAGGTACCATTTTGTGGCCATATTATACAGTCTAGGTACCCTATATACCTAATAAAGATGAATAACACTCGTCTCCCTTGTCTTACCGCGACTGCTGGCACAAGATTTGGTCGAGACCTTTAGATATAAAGTTGTCATTATCAGCTTTATCTAGAATTTTACAAGACATAGTCAAGCAAGTTAACTTATTAAAAATTAACTCTCATTCCTCCAAGTTGCTGGTTCAGCCGTTAGGCCATTGACCAATATTCCTCACTGCTGTACTAAACGTCCTGGGGTTTTTTCAGACCCAGTGTGATCGATCGACCTCTCAGTCTCGACTACGGATATTAGCTAATTAAGCCATTACCTTAATTACAACTTATCCGAAGGTTATTTATAATCAACTAAGAGCGAAACATATATTTCTTTTTGATATTATAAGGGATCTTTATCCCTTACTCTTAGGTAGCTAAAATACCATATTACTCACCTGTACACCACTTCAACATAGTAAAATCTTAATAGATTTTATAATATTGACGTTAGATTAGCATGTGTCAAGCATTTGGATAGCGTTCAATCAGAGCCATCATCAAACTCAACTATAATAATTTAAGAAGTATATAATTTTATTATAAAATAAAATTATTATTTATTATTAATATTAATTTAAGAAGTATATAAATTTATTATAAAATAAAATTATTATTTATTATTAATATTAATAATAGGACATATGATTACATAATACCTATTGAACTATAAAATACTATTTTATATTAAAAAAACTATTTTATATAAATAATACTATTTTATATAAAAAAAATTCTTATCTAAGACTCGAACTTAGATTCAGATATTAGAAGTATCTTGTTCTACCATTGAACTAATAAGAGTTTTAATAATTTAATTATAGAACAATATTATATAATATTAATGCTATGTATTATAAGGATTAAAAACCATTTTAATAATAAAAACATCTCTATATGTATTTATACATAATAGGTAATTATACTACCTATTACAACTCCGGCTTTCTGTACTGAAGATAATGAAATATTCGTAACTACCTTAGCTATGTTCACAGTAATAGCACCAACAGTGACAGCTAACCCAAAAATACTACCTATATCCTTTATGTCTTTAATAGTTTAAATATAAGAATACTTACTACTTAAGCCTAGCACCTAAATATGTTCTATTAATATTTTTACCAGAATCATACAAAATGATAAGACTATAAATAAAATAACTTAACAATAAGTAACAATATAAAAGCAGTAATTAAAAAAAAATAGTAATATTAAAGTAATAACACTAAATATAAGTTATTTATGATATTTCGGTTTTTTATTAGTTGTTTAATAATACCACTCATAAAAAAAAAGTAATCATTAGTAATTATCAAAATAACAAATAAGTAAAAAAAACAACAACGAAGGAGTGAAAAAAGAAAAACAATCTTCTTTTTATTATAAATATACAATATTTATATTATAATGATAAATAAAAATTATTAATACCAATATAAAGATTATATTAATTAACTTAGATACAAATAAGCCGGATCCTGTAATGTAATATTTAACTAAAAAAATTTTTGATTTTTAGGCCTTAAATTTCATAATAATAAAATACTCTTAAGTTTTTATTATTTATTATCTCTGTATATTACCTAAGCTTATACCTTATTCATTTTAATAAAAATATAAATTAAAAAGAACTATAACTAATCGCTGGACTTTCCTAATAATATATTACAATATAATATAAAATAAGTATATAAATAAATATACTGCTCATTATATTAAGATATATATATTACAATATGTATCATAAGTAAAAAAAAATTTTTATTTGTTTCTTTTTTTATTTCTATCGTTATTAAAGAATTACTCTTATAAACATAGAAAAAAATATTTAAAATAAATTAGACCTAAAAAATGTTATTTTTATATTTAATATTAATTATTTGCTTAAACCTAAACCTTAAAAATAAAAATAGTAATCATAATACTTGATTTAACTTAACTTTAAAATAAAGATATATTACAAGGCATTATATCTAAACTATATAAAAGACAAGGTATAAATGTTATAAATGCTACAACTATTGGTAATAAAATAGTTCAACAATAAGACATTAATTGGTCATAACGTATTCTAGGGAAAGAAGCTCTAGCTCATATAAAAATAAAGATCATAACACAAGTTTTAAACCCTAAAACTAATGCAGAAACTATATTCTCTAATATTGGACTATAATCACTTAAATTAATTAAATTAAAATTATTTTCATTATCTGTTAAGTTTATATAACTATCAAATTCAATAAATTGTACTATATAAATAAAAGGATATAAATAAAAATTAAAATCCAATAAATAACCACCTAAAAATAGAATACTATTCAAAATACAAATAAGTACTATACTAGCATATTCAGCTAAAAAGAAAAATACAAATATAACTGCTGAATGTTCTGTCATAAAACCACTAACTAATTCAGACTCAGCTTCTGCTAAATCAAACGGAGCTCTATTTGTTTCTGCAATAGATCCTATAAAAAATATAATAAATATAGGAAATAAAGGTACTATATATCAGATACCTCTTTGAGCTTCTATAATAACAGTTATATCCAAACTACCAGCTAATAAAACAACTAATAATATAGCCGAACTTAATATTAATTCATAACTAATTAATTGAGCTGTACTCCTTAATGATCCTAAAAAAGCATATTTAGAATTAGCTGATCAACCAGCTAAAAGTATACCATACGTAGCTAATGAAGACACGGCCAAAATATATAATATACCAAGATTATAATCCAACAACATTAAACCTAAACCAAAAGGTATAACAGCATACCCTAATAGTGAAAAAATTAAAGTTATTATAGGACCAAGAAAGAATAAAGCCATATTAGCTTGTGTCGGAGAAACATATTCCTTTAATAATAATTTTAGAGCATCTGCAAATGCTTGAAGTAGACCATATCAACCTACTGAATTGGGCCCTAATCTTCTTTGCATACTAGCCATTGTTTTTCTCTCAGCTATCGTTATAAATGCTACAGTTAATAACACAGGCACAGTTATAGATAATACTTCAAGAACAGACATAAGTGTTGGTAGATAAAACATTATTCGCTATATATAAAAAAATAATAATAAAATTACATATTAATCATATATTTAATTATAGTACATTTAATTAAATTATCTTAGTTACAACTAGATATATAATATAAAATAAAATTAAATATATAATAATTAACTAATTAAATATTTATATATACCTATACATGAAATAAAAAAAATATATTCATATAATAAGTTTTGTTCATATTTATACATTATATTAAATAAAGATGTTGTATATATTATAATTATATTCTATAATTTTTTATTTTATTTTTTTTTATATAGGTCAGTATATTATGTATATATAAAATAAAGGTCGGTGTATTCTAGATATAAAAAAAAACTAGATAGGTATTTTCTTCGTTAATTGGATCAATAATCTTACATAGTTGATAACCCACCCGTCTAATATAGCCGAACCCTTGGAATAAACGGACAAGATAAACTATATAAACAACATAAAAAAAAAATCATACTTTCCCCATAACAGTCATAAAAAAAGAATGAAAAATCATTATAATGCCTATATTTGAACATTTAAATTATTCTTTGAATTGAAATCTAAAGATACTGAGGACTTTCATTCTCAAAGTAGATATAAATAATATCTTTTTCTAAGACCTTTTCTTATCAAAAAAATTAATAATAAACCCTAAATCTATAAGAGAATTTTCGATTAAAGTTATAGAATACATTATAACTGTAAAATATAAAAAATATAGAACAGTAGATATTTGACCAAATTCAATAAATGGAGATTCAACGTGTTTAGCACCTAATTGCATTAATATTAAGAAATTAGCTACAAATATATAGAAGGCTATTTTACTTAAAGGTCTAAATTGCATACCTCTTGATCTACTTACATCCGTGATAGGTAAAAGTAATAAGATTAAAATTGCAGAAAACATAGCAATAACTCCTAATAGTTTATTAGGAATAGATCTTAAAATAGCATAGAAAGGAAGAAGATACCATTCCGGAACTATAGCTGCAGGAGTTTGCATAGGATTTGCCATTACATAATTTTCACTATCCCCCAGCACATTAGGCATAAAGAATACAAATAATGCTAATATAAATATAAATACAAATATTGTGATTAAATCTTTAAAAATATAATAAGGTGCAAATGTTATTCTTTCATAATTTCCTGAAATACCCATAGGATTACTTGATCCTGCTACATCATGTAAAACTATTAAGTGCATTAACGCTAAAGCAGCTAAAACAAAAGGTAATACAAAGTGCAGTGAAAAAAATCTATTTAATGTAGCATTGTTAACAGAGAAACCTCCTCAAATGAACTCAACAATATCTTGTCCAACTCATGGTATTGCACTCATAAGGTTAGTAATAACTGTTGCACCTCATAAGCTCATCTGTCCATAGGGTAAAACATAACCCAGGAAAGCTGTAGCCATCATTAAAATAAATATAACTGTACCAATAGTTCATACTAAGGTTCTTGGTGCTCTATATGATCCATAATACATACCTCTTCCTATATGTAAATATACTAAAAAAAAGAATGCTGAAGCTGTATTACTATGTAAATAACGTATTAATCACCCATTATTTACATCACGCATAATATGTTCTACACTATTAAACGCTTCTGTTACACTAGGATTATAGTGCATAGCTAATGTTACACCTGTAATTATTTGTATTATTAAACAAACAACTAATAAAGAACCGAAATTTCATAAATAACTCAGATTCATAGGTTGAGGTGAATCTACTAAATAGGAATTAGCTAGTCTTAAAATAGGATGACTTTTCAACAACCTCATTTATTATATAAAGATATAATTAAATATAATTTTTTATAATAAATCTAGTAATTTTTATTAATAAAAATATTAAATTAAATTTAATATTAGTTTCTACTTAAAACCCTAAAAAAAAGTAATTTTAATAAAAAGATCTTTTATAAACTTTATAAAAAATTCATAGGTTATTAGGACTCGAACCTAAAAATACGATAAAAAAATCGCAGTTTTACCAATTAAACTATATCCCTTTTTTTTTTAATAAAAAAATAAGAAAAATAATAATAACAATAAAATTAAACCTAAAATTGAATCCAAGCGTGGGTCGAATCCACACATTCAACAGTAAAAATGTTACATATTAACTACTGGATCATTAGGTCTTATATTAATGTAGTTCTAAAATGTATTTAATGTAGTTCTAAATTATATTTAATGTACTACTAAAGCATATTTAATGTAATTCTAAAGCATCTTTAATATAAGATGATGATAGTACTACAAACACTTGTGATTGTATAAATGCAATACCTAATTCTAGTCCTGAAAATGCTATTATAAAAGCTAATGGTAATAATCCTAAAATAAAAAAGATTAATCCTGAATTCATAATATTATATGTAAATCCACTTAAAATATTTAATAACATATGACCCGATAATATATTAGCTGCCAGTCTAAGCCCTAAAGATACATTTCTAGCTAAATATGATATAAATTCTATTAAAACTAAAAGAGGTAATAATCCTAAAGGACAACCAGATGGAACAAATAAAGAAAAGAATTTTAATCCATGTACCTGAAAACCTAAAATAGTTGCCCCTAAAACTATTGTAAAACTAAGTGCAAATGTTAAAATAAAATGAGATGTAGAAGCAAAACTATAAGGAACCATTCCTATTAAGTTATTTACTAATATAAACACAAATAATGTGTACATAAAAGGGAAATAAACTTGTCCATTTTTATTATTTATTTGATTTATAACTATACTATGAATAGTAGCATATAATGTTTCTTTAAATAATGATACCTTATTAGGAGATATTCTTGAATAATTAGTTGCTATTAAACTAGTAAAAAAAACTAAAAAAGTTGCTATTGTTAAGTAAAGACCTATATTAGTAATAGAAGGATGTAAATTACCTAATAAAGGTGTTTCAATACTAAATAAATTTCTGATTTCAAATTGATCTAAAGGACTATTAATTATTAAATATTTTTCCATATAATAAATATATTATATAATATTGTTATTTATAAAAAAAAAAATTATTTTTTTTATGGCTAAATAAATCAAATAAAACATATAATAGATAATATTTTAAGTATTATCTATATATTATTTTAGTATATTTACTTTTTTATTTAATTAATTTTTTTTAATCAAATAAAAAATTGGACCCGAAGAACGACTTGAACGTTCATGATATATTATCAACAAAGCTTAAACTTGTCCTGTCTACCAATTCCAGCACTCGGATTTGTTGTTTTTTTTTCAAATTTAACTTGAAAAAAAAATCAACTTTATTTATTACTTTTTTTTATTTACAACTAAGAAATAAAGTTAAAGAATCTAAACCCTTCAACCATGATATTCTCATATAAAGGATAAAAATATTTTTTATTTAACAAATTAAGTGCCTTTCTATTGAAGCACTAAACACCCTATGGCAATCTCCTTAAAGCTCTGTCTTAGATTAAAATTAAATAAAGTAAAAATATAAATGTTGTTAGATCTAAATATAATAAAAATATGGATAATATCTAAAATAACTCAAAGTTATGAATATTACACTAATATATAAAAACCCGATAACCATATTATTAATTAAGATCCTCAATAATATATTGATACAAATAAAAATAATCATACTACATCTACAAAATGTCAATAAAGTATACCCGCTTCTAAACCTAAATGATGATTATTAGTTAAATGATAAGCTAATAAACGTCATAAACCTACAGCCAAAAACACTGTACCGATTATAACATGTAAACCGTGGACAATAAAAAAACCAAAAAAATTTTTTTTTTATTTGTTAACATAAAGGCTCTTTATCCTTTATTTCCATTTCTTATCAAAATGGTTCAGACTATTTCATCAACTCAATATAATATTAAATTGCAGGGTTATCGTGGTAAGATTATTGTTGATAATACTCACTTACTAGTCGTTGAACCTTCATAAACCCGATTCTAAAATGAATCATTATTATATAATAATTTATCGATTTAAGCTTGGTTGCATATTGTCTTATAACCTATAGATATAAGAGTTCCATGCTATTTACCCTGTTGTCTATTAAATTTAATACAATACATAACTAACTATAAATTTACTTTGTTTATTATTTTATAAAAAAATATTTTATTAAACCCTTCTTCTGTTAAATCTTATTTATTTAACATTAAATAAGCTATTTCTTTAAAATAATTAAAATATAAATGTTTTTGAGTTATTAAAGGATTTTTTTCAAAAATTGATATAATTTTTTTTATATCTTCTAATTTATATATTACTAAATTTACTGTATTGGGTTTTGTATAAGCTTTTTCTATTATACCACAAGTTAAATAATTTCTTATAACATTAAATAAATTTGAATCTCGAAAATGTTGAGACATTGAGAAAACTAAATTTACTTGTCTATTTTTGGTTATTTTTAAATAAAAACATCCTTCACCCTCTATAAACCCGACTAGTCATAAAGGAGATTTAATAATTTGATTCTTAATAACTGGTCTTTCTATTCCTACTATATTAGTAAAAAGTTTTTTTAGATTTATAGTTAAACCTTTATTCATATAAGTTCTTATAGATAATATTTTATTTAACCCTTCTTCAGTTAAATGTTCTTTATTGTTTATTAAATTAACTATTAATGAAAATAAAATGAAATCTCTTTGCTTTTGAGTTAATAAAGTATATTTATTAAAGTGTGGTATAATTACTTGAGTTAAATCTTTTAATGATTGAACTGAATAAATACCAATATATTTACCCTTTCGTATTCTTACTGTAACTGATCCTACATTAAAAAAATTTTTTATTTTTTTCAATACTTTAATATCTCTAATATTTAATTTAATAGCAAACACAGGTATTAACCGTATACCTAAAAACCTAGATTTATCCTTTACAATGTTAACTGAAAAAGTTGACTTTGCATCTGAAAACCCTGTAACTCAATAGTCTTGTAATATAATTGAATATGGAGATAATTTAGATTTAAATATAGTTAAGTTATTAGTATTTTTTATATTAAATTTAAAAGGGGCTCTTTGTATTAACCCAGTTCCAAAATAAAAACATGACCCAAAAGCTCCATCTGAAATAGTAAAAGTTGAAACTGAATATTCTATACCTTGTAGACCTGTGAATATTATAGCTAGTATAACAGTATAAATTAAACCATATAATGATCTTTTCCTATTACCATTAATTAAGTAATGGTGACTGTATGTAACAGTAAATCCAGATGCTAATAAAATTACTGTATTTGCTAATGGTAACTCAAAAGGATCTATTGCTTCTATACCCATAGGAGGTCACATAGCTCCTAATTCAACAGTAGGTGAAAGAGCACTATGAAAGAATGTTCAAAATATAGCTACAAAAAATAGCGCTTCAGATACTATAAATAAAGCTACACCCATATTTAATCCACGTTGAACTGCTAAAGTGTGGTTTCCTATATATGTACCCTCTGCTATGATATCCCTAAATCAGAATGTCATAGATAATACTAAACTTATAAAGCTAAGTGTTAAAATGTATTCTGCATTATAAAATAAATGAAAAGATAATACGGCTGATGTAGTAAGACATAATAGGCTAATAGATGTATATAAAGGTCATGGGGAAGGAGAAACTAAATGGAATGGATGAGCCTGAAAATTACTTCGATGTATATTTATCATTTTACCGGATAAAGGTTCTTCATACGTGCTATAATTAAAAACCTCAGAATAAGTAAACGAATAACTAATTTAAATCTGTACTAATAAGTATTAAAGATTACTTTATATTATTCCTTCATTTATACTGTATGTTTTTTTTTGAGGTTTTTAATACAATTTTATTGTCTAGAAAATAGAAATACTATATACTTTTATAATAAAATTATATGGCATAGTTATATAATTACAAATTTTTAGTAATTAATCATTTGAGCATAATTTTGACGTTATCTCTCTATATAGTAACATTTAAATTTTTTAAATGAAATAAGTAAATCTATATAGTAGCAACTTAAAGTTTTAATCTAATAATATGTTCAGAATCTTTATTATGAGATACTATATTAGTAAATTTAGTAATATATACATTAAAATTAATACAAATATTAATTGATGAATCAGAATTATAAGTTATTATATATATAGATAAAAAAAATTTTTGGCTTTTTTTTTAGGACATGAAGGAGTCGAACCTTATATTTATAATCTGCAATCAAAATGCACAACCCTATGCAACACACCCTTTTTTATTATTAAATAATAAATATAAAAAAGTAATCATAAAAAAAAATTTTTTATAAGAATAATTAAAATATATTAATATTAATTAAAAAATCTTAAATTAAGAATTTAACATCCTATAATATAAGATTATATATAGTATAACTAGTATAATTGTATATATTAATACCAAAATATTTATTTTTTTTATTAATGGCTACTTAATCAACTTTTTAACCCAAAAGATCCATTACGAGTTTTAGAATGCACAAGAGTATATTGTAAATTAGATTTAATATAACCTCTTAACATTGTTGATGATTTTTTAATATAAGAAGAACGAATATCTTTTAAGCTACCTGCATACCTACGCTTAAATATAGCTCTTAATGCTGTTAAACGTCTGGTTAGTCTACCTGATGCTTCAAATCTAATACCACTTGTAATTTGATGTTTTATTAGATTTAAAATATTATTCTTATTAATAACTTCCATAAAATCATCATTTACTATTAATGTATGTAAAGTAGGTATTTTTATCATATTTATTATTGCTTTTCTTAAAACAATAACTGCTTTATTTTTCCTATTTCTTAATTTTATAGTTATAGTTGATGAAAACACATCGCTATTCAAATGTATAGATTTTAAATCTATTATTTGAATTTTAATATTTTTATTATATATATTAGTTAAAATTTTAATTAAACCTAAATCTCTTAAATTAAGTAATATATTATTAAATTTAGATTTATTAAAATTAATTAATTTAGCATTTTTAAAAAAAACTTTTTCTAATTTAGATAATCTCTTTCGAAATATAAAATTATATATCTTAATGTAATTTAAAATTGAAAATTTATTTAAAGTTGAAAACTTATTTAATAATTTATTATTTATTAATAATTTACTTTTTAATTTACTTGAAAAATTTTTTTTTAATGTATTATTTATATTAAACATAACAACATTAAATATATTTAATGTAGAAAATCTTTTTTTTAAAATATATCATAATCTATTTTTTTTTATTATTAAATTTTTTCCATCATTGTTATAACTTTTAATTTCTCTAACATTAAAAAAATTAACAAACTTTCTTATAAATTGTTCATACCTAAACTTAGATCTATTATGCATATATAATAATATAACTATACCAGTATTAGTGTGTTTAACCTCAGCCCTGCTCAAATGTACTTTATTAGATGAATAATTATATCTTTTAGCACGTCTACGTTTAAAAGTATTTTTTATCTTATAATTTACCATATTAAAATAACTACCAAACAACTTATTAATTAATATATCCAAAGAAATCAATGGTTTAATATATGACTTATTATAACTATATACGCTATTAAACCATTCCTTAGTTGAAGTAGGATAAAAAATAATGTTTTTATATTCATATTCACTAAACTTATTTTCTTTTTTAATAATATCTAACTCTAAATGTGCCAAATTATATAAATCACTAAACTTACCATATTTATTAGATAATCTTGTAATTGATAGATTATTTGAATTAGAAATAGTATTTTGTTTTTTAATACTATTAACATTACCTACATTACTTTTATAATCACATATATCACATTGATAAGCACTAACATCTTTATTACTATTTATATTTCTATCACCAAACACAAAAAGGTTTTATAACATAACTGGAAAAAAAAAATTACATTAAAAATGTAAGAAAAATACATAAAAAATTATTAACAATAGAAAAATCTAAAAAAAAATAATAAAATTAAAATTTGAAAGCAAATAATATATTATTTTTTTTTTATTATCTATATTAAATTTTTGTATTTTTTATCTTGAAAAATAACACTACTTTTTATCTTGATAAGTTTTTAAACATACTGTAAAAATAACACTAGTTTTATATTGATAAATCTTTGTAAAAATACCGCTACTTCTTGTATTAACTTATCATTCTCATGAAAACTTACTATAAAAATATAAAAAAAAAGCTAAACCTAATGCTAAACCTAATGCTAATAAAAGTGAAGATGTAAATAAAAAAAATCATATAACTGCCATTTATATTGATAAATATTTGTAAAAATACCGCTATCTTGTTACACAGCATTATTATTCACGCAGTAATTTTTTTTCTTTCTGATATAAGTTCTTGAATAGATTTTTTCTTTCTGATATAAGTTATTTAATAGATTTTTTTTATATTTCTTATATAAGTTCTTGAAGAGATTTTTTCTTTAAACCACCTAAGTGTAATGCCATGTTACATAATAGGGGTTTAGATGGGTATACGACCGGGTCCAATATTATTAATCTTTATTTATACATAAAAAAGACTTTTTATAGTAAAAATATAATATATATTTCATATTCATTATTTTTTAAGTAAATTTTTTTTATAGTAAAAATTTATTTTTTTATAAATATTTTTTATATATATGTTATAAAACATATAGATATATTTTCCAATCTTATAATATTTTCTAATTTTACTATATAATCTGTAACATTCCCATAAAAATCACAATATACTAGTGATTATTGTAGGTATTGCAACACCAGGTAAATAAAAAATTAAACAATTTAGATCAAAATTAATTAATTTAAAAGAAATACAAATTGTAAATATTGTTAAGAATACACTATAAATAAAATAATATATTGGAATAATAGGAAGAAATGTATTTATAGTAGTTTCAACTGTTTTTTTACTTTCTTCAATTGTTTTTTTACTTTCTTCAGTTGTTTTTTTACTTTCTTCAGTTGGGTTTTTACTTTCTTCAAATAAAGGAGCTGGTTTTTTACTTTCTTCAAATAAAGGAACCAGTTTTTTACTTTCTTCAGTTGTTTTTTTACTTTCTTCAAATAAAGGAACTGGTTTTTTACTTTCTTCAAACAAAGGAACTGCTTTTTTATTTTCTTCAACTGAAATTTTAGTATCTTCACTCGATTTCATTGTTTCAGCATCTTTTTGTTTTTTTAGAAGTTCAGCATCTTTTTTTTTTAAAAATTCAATCCTAATATCATCAATATCTTTCATAATTTTAGAACAGTTATTTTTATATAGGTTTACTTCCCCCTTTAAAAAATCTTGTAGTTGGTTAATACCCTCTTCTCTAGTATTACCACTATCTTCGTCAAAAAATGATTCATAAAATGACATTATTTTGTTCATGTCTCAATTTTTGGATTTATCAGGAAGTTGCAGATCTAAATTCTTAGCTCTAATAACACTCTCTAATTCATCCTTAGCCTCCCTATATTGCTTTAAATTTTGTCCATGAACTTCCAATAATTTTTTTCTTTCTGATAAAAGTTCTTGAATAGTATTTTTATCTCAACCTCCTGATTTTAAACCTATATTGCAAAACTTATGGGGTCTCGGATAATGCCTATCCGAGGTATATGCTATTAATCTACCATATTTTCGTAAAAAATACTTATATATATATATCCTTATTATATTGATTAATAGCGAAGACTTTGTATATAACATTATTGTTCACGTAATCATGATAGAAATTTTTCTATTGATACTGATTCAACAACAATAGGCATAGAGCTGTGCAATATACCGCAAATCTCAGAACATTGACCATAAAATGTTCCCAATCTGTTTATAAGAACTGAGAATTGGTTTAGTCTTCCCGGGTAGGCGTCGCACTTTACCCCCAAAGCTGGAATTGCAAAGGAATGAATAACATCTGCAGCAGTAACTATAAATCTAGTATGTGTAATTTCGGGTATAATAACTCTGTTATCTACCTCTAACATTCTTAAAGCTCCTTTCTCTAAATCAGACTCTGGAACTAAATAAGAATCAAATTCTATAAAATCTCCATCACTATTTAAAAAATCTGGATATTCATAACTTCAATATCATTGGTGACCTTCTGCTAAAACAGATAATGATGGATCCGTAACTTCATCCATTAAATATAATAATTTAAAAGATGGGAAAGCTATTAATACTAATATTAATGCAGGAGTGATAGTTCAAATCAACTCTATAAGTGTACCATGATTAAGGTATTTATTACTTATAGGAAACCTATTATTATTAAAATTTTTAATAATAGATCCTTGTATTCAACCTACACTAAACAATATAGCAGTTAAATAATACATAATATTATCATGTAATTCAACAAGAGCTTCCATTTGTGGACTAGCACTATCTTGGAAATAAAGTCCTCAAGCCCGAGGTGCATCACAGAATATGTTTATATTATTAAAACACACAATATAAAATACAAATAATATAAAAATAAAAATACAACTTAAATATAATAAAATAATATTTTTATTAAAAAAATTTTTTAATTTAAAATATAACTTCTTTAAGAATTCTAGTACTCTATTTTCATAAAGTTCTAAATCACTAGAATAAGTTGAATAATTTTTAATATAAATATATAAATTTATTAGGATAGTAGTAATAGGAAAACAAACAGGTACCAAATTATCAGTATTATCCCCGTTATTATGACTATCTACATCCATAGCATTACCACCATCATTATCACCATCATTATCTCTATCTACATCCATAGTATCATCATTAGCACTATCACTATCATTAGAACTATAACTATCATTAGAATCAGTTGATTCTGGTTCTTCAGGTCTAGATTTAACACATACCGTAAGATAATCCTTACGTTCACGACATTCAGTAATTTCCTGCTGTAACGCTCCAACACTAGGTTTTTCAGTAAGATCAGAAGATAAATCTTCACTTCAAACATTTCTAGCATCATCTCATTTTTTTTGCTCTTCCGTAGTTAATTCTTCACCTTTATCGCTTTTTTTTGCTATGTCTCATATCTCTTGTTTATCAAGTTCATTTAGTCGCTCTTCGTACATTCCAATATGTTGAGAATCTACACTACCAGTATCACTATCATCATCTTCATTATCATTATTATTTGGATTATTTGGAAAAGAACTTTGTAAAGGTAAGCTAGTAAATGCATGAGGTTTAGGTGGATTATCTAAAGCTCATTCTAAACCAGGAGAACTTCTATCTTTAAGTATTCTTAAATAATCAGTGAATAATTGAGGAACAGCTCAAGGATAGCCAAATACAGCTTTACCTTCAACTAATTGTAAATATACTATTTGTAAAAATAATCCTAAAGAAACTACAGATATTACTGAACCAATACTACTTATAAAATTTCAACCTGTAAAGGCATCAGGATAATCACTAATTCTTCTAGGCATACCTTGTAAACCTAAGAAATGTTGAGGAAAGAATGTAATATTAACTCCAGCAAAGAATACTCAGAAATGTACTTTAGACAACATTAAATTATAATCTAACCCTAATATTTTTGGTATTCAGAAATATCACCCACTAAATAAAGCAAAAACTGCTCCCATACTTAATACGTAGTGAAAATGAGCAACAACATAATAAGTATCGTGGAATGCTACATCAAGTGAAGCGTTAGCTAAAACAACACCACTTAACCCTCCTACTGTAAACATAAATACGAAACCTAATGCAAATAACAGTGATGGTATAAAATTTAAAGAACCACCATAACAAGTTGCTAATCATGAAAATATTTTAATTCCAGTAGGTACTGCAATTATCAGTGTGGCAGCTGTAAAATATGCTCTTGTGTCCACATCTAGGCCAACGGTATACATGTGATGACTTCAAACTACAAATCCTAAAATTCCAATAGAACACATAGCGTATACCATCCCTAAATACCCAAATACTCCTTTGTTAGAATTAGCGGAGATTGTAGTACTTATTATACCAAATCCTGGTATAATTAATATATAGACCTCTGGGTGACCAAAGAATCAGAAAAGATGTTGGTATAATATAGGGTCACCACCACCTGCTACTTCAAAGAATGAAGTGTTGAAATTTCTATCAGTTAATATCATAGTAATTCCACCGGCTAAAACAGGTAGAGATAATAATAATAAAACAGCTGTTATAACAACTGCTCATGCAAATAAGATTAATTTATGTAATCTTATACCAGGACTTCTCATATTAAAAGTAGTTGTAATAAAATTCATAGCTCCTAAAAGAGAACTTACACCAGATAAATGTAATCCAAATATAGCTAAATCTACACTAGGACCACTATGACTTTGTATACCTGATAACGGTGGATATAAAGTTCACCCTGTACCCACACCATTTTCTATTCCACCAGCAAATAAAAATAGTACAATACTAGGTATTAATAATAAATAGCTAATGTTATTAAGTCTTGGGAATGCCATATCAGGACCTCCTAGACCCAATGGAAGTAAAAAATTACCAAATCCCCCTATTAAAGCTGGCATAACCATAAAAAATATCATTATTATAGCATGAGCTGTTATAATACTATTATATAATTGATTGTCAGCAATATATTGTACACCTGGCCCTGATAATTCTAATCTAATTAATACAGAAAAAGCAGTACCTACTAGACCTGCAAATAAGGCGAAAATTAAATATAGAACTCCTATATCTTTAGCATTAGATGATAAAAATCATCTTTCAAATCATAAACTTATACGTGACATATAAATATTAGAATCCTTGTTTATGAAATTATTACCTAAAGAAACAAGGATATTAGTTGTAAGTATTTTGTATAAGGAAATTTTATTAGTATACATCAACATTTTAAATTTAATATTATTAATAGGTGTTTACAAAAAAAAAGCTTCTTATAATACCCACTAGAATTATAATTTATTTATTAGTATATATTATTTAACCAACCTTTCTAATCCTAAAGTAACCTTATGTATATGCTATGTATATGTTTATAAACATATATATAACCTCTATATAAACCACATACTTTTGTTAATTTAACTATAATAGCACCTAACTCATCATCTTCATATATGTCATTTAATCAACTAACCACACTACCCAAATAAAACTTATTACTACAAACTCTTCAACAAAATTGTTGGATAATTACTTAATCTCTAACTCTAACTTAAAAGACTTTTTTACTTAAATCCCTTAATTCAATAACCCTATTCTTTAATATTTCAAATCTGTTATAAAATTCCACTTTCTATCGTCCTGTGTAGTTGTAGTTCCAATATCAAATTTTTCAATTCATTTTAATGTTTAATCTTATAATTTATTATAAATTGCTATTACAAATTCCAGATTATATCCTGATATTATTAATTACACTATATACTTATATAATCACATTGTTTACTTCTATAAGATACTGATAAAATATTTTATAAATATCTTATATATAGATTATTACAATACGTAATAACTATATAATAAACAGACCTACCCAATAAACAGACCTCAATATAAGACCTCTATATAAACTAATTTGTATAACTATAGATAAATACTAAACGAGACAATTATACTAAATAACACTATGACTAAAAAAGGGATTAAGATGAGTTTATTAAGTCCCTAAATAGATTCACACCATTTTATGCCATATTAGGCTTCTACCTATACCCTTATAATATGTTCCCAATCATAGTTTATCTACAGCATATATATTTAAATTGTAAATAGGAATAGATCTATATCCACCTTTAGTTCTAATAGTATCCAAATGATTAGCTAGATTAGATCCATAAAATTGATATGTGGTGTTTAAATATCCATATAAGTGCTGTCTTATAGTTGTAGGGTCTGACACAGTATACAAATCATGAGGTAGAGTTTGAGCACCACCTTGAGCACCAGTTTGATCACCACCTTAATTACTCGAACACCACCTTGATTACCACTACCACCATTACCACCACGACCATTACCAATATTATTAAAGTTTAACTATAATACTAATCTTATATATTCTCTAATTAACTTTAAGTTAAAAACCTTAAAATTTATCTCAGGTAAGTTATGAACAACACCAGAAAACAAAGTCATAAATCCATAACAGGTTAAAGATATATCACTCATATAACCCTACCAAAAACTTACAAAAACCCTGACTAAATAAAAATTTATTTAATATTTGCACAGAAAAAACCTTTAACATATAAGATTTACAGGTTTTTAAACACCTATGTTATTTAAATGATAATATATCATTAAACTCAAAAATATGAAGAAGTAGTAGTTTATATTTATACTTTTATGTAATATAAAGGATAACACAGGAATATACTTATAAATATATGGGATGGGATGTAATTAAATATAATGATATAAATTTACTACAATTGTAGTAATAGGAAACTAACAGTAAATACTAAAAGTATTAAGAATGTTAAGAAAATTTATTAGTATATTAATAAAATTTATTATTATGTTAAGAAAATTTATTAGTATATCTATCATACAAAACACCTCCAGTACAAATAAACAAATCTGGTAAAATACCCTATCTATCCGATTAACGAAAATAAGCAGAAAATGAATTATTATATAAATATTAATATTTCTAAGTTTTATTTGAGTCATTAAAAAAAAATATCTAGGCAATACGAACCCTCTTTACCGATATATTTGAAAAACCAACACAAGAGTTCGCGTATTATATCTTTACCAGTAATGATATACTATTGAACTAACATATTCATACAATTAGCACAAGATATAATTGAACAATATCTACATGTATAAAGACAACCTTGACCATCAATCGCATTATGATCAAACCTAACTCTTGAACAAGAAAACTTTAAACCTCTAGCTAGACCTTATGGTGTACAACAGAATTTTACATATTCATGTTTACAATAAGGATATTCATCTAGAAGTAATTGAACATCAATTGTTGGAGTTGGTTGAACATAATTAATAATTTAATTACAACTAATATAATTAACATCAAATAAATAAATAAATGATGAAACTGAATAGTGTAAACCATCTAATAAAGGTACAGTATAAATACCTAACATTACAGTTAATATAACTAATGTTAATAATAAATTAAATTCACGTTTATTTAAATCAGATATATTTACTGTAAAGAATCTTGATAATATACCTCCAAATGATATTCTATTATACATATATATTGTATATGCTGCAGCAAATACTATAGAAGAGCTAGCAAATACACCCAATAAAGGTAATCTTTCAAAAGATCCATATAATGACAAGAATTCTCCTATAAAGTTTAAAGTTAGTGGAGCCCCGCAATTACCAAGAGATAATATAAAGAATAATATAGCAAACAAGGGCATTATTTGAGTCATACCTTTATAATAAGTGATTAATCTAGTAGATGATCTATCGTATAAAACACCTCCAGCACAAATAAATAAACCTGGTGAAACAAACCCATGGGCTAACCCTAAAACAATACTACCTTCAATTCCTTGTATAACATTACTAAATACACCTAAAATATAAACAGCTGCATGAGACACAGAACTGTAAGCTATAAGTTCTTTTATATCTATAGTTCTTAGAGTACTAAGACTAGCATAAAAAATAGTTATAATAGCAATTAAATAAATTATATAGGTATATTCTATAGAAGCCTTAGGTAAAATTCCTAATATTAATCTTATAATACCATATAAACTTAATTTAAGAACTACACCAGCTAAAATAATACTACCACCTAATGGTGATTCAACATGAGCCCTTAAAAGTCAAGTATTTAAAAATATAGTAGGGGTTTTAACTGCAAATGCTATAAAAATACCATAAAATAAAAAAAGTTGTATTAAATAATCAAAATTTGATTTATATAGAGTATCAAAATCAGTAGTGTCCATAAGAGAATTCATAGATAAAATAGATAACAATAAGAATAAAGAACCTAAAAGTGTATATAAAAATAAGTAAAAACTAGCTCTTACTCTATCATATGATCCAAATAAACCTATTAAAATAAATAAAGGAGGTAGTATACTTTCAAAGAAAATATAGAAAAGTAATACATCTAATACTAAAAATATTAGCAATAATAGTGTTTCTAAGGATAATATTATTATAATAAAAGATGATCTATTTTCTGATATGGATCATCAATTAGATAATATTGCAATAGGAATAATTATTACAGTTAATATAATAAAGAATAAAGATATACCATCTAAACCAATATAGAAATCAAAAGTACCAAAATGTATAGATTCCTGTACAAACTGAAATTGATTTGTAGAAAGGTCAAATAAAGTATATATTACATTTAGTGATCAAGCAAATGGAAGACTAGATAAAATAAGACCCATCGATTGAGAAGTTAATAATTTTGATATATAAAATGTTTTTTCTAGCATTCCATAAAATACTCCAACAGTAGGTATTACTAATAAAAAAAACAATAACATATCAGAATTAAATAATTTTAATTGCCTATAATATTTAAATGATAATATAGCATTAAATTTTAAGATTTAAATAGTAATATAGCGTTAAATTTTAAGATACAAAGAATAACATTAGCATACAATATGTATTATAACACAGGAACATACTTAAAAATATAATATTTAATAGATAATAAAAGTGTATATATATATTTAAACTGTAAGTATTAGGACTCGAACCTAAAAATACGATATAAAAAACCGCAGTTTACCAATATACCATCTTTTTTTAATATATTTGTGTTGTTTAATAACACAATATATATTAGATATATACACTCATTACATTGCTATAAACTATATTAAAATATAATAATAGGAATAAAAAAAAAGATAATAAGTATAAAAAAGTAAACATATTAAAATATAAATTTACACTAATTAATATTTTTTTATTTAAATTATCTTTTTAGTTTAAATATAATTATTAAAGTACGAGGTGAATATAATAATTTTGATAAGCTTTAATAAAAAAAGAAATGGTAAACCTAATATAAAAAAAAAAAGAAAATAACATATTAAATATTAACTCTACTACAGACAATAGTGAAGGTATAAATTTAAAATAATGAACATATCACTGCCTTTTATCTTGACAAACCTTTGTAAATATACCAATAGCTTTTATAAGATTAATATATTCTCTTCTTATAAAAGGTAGCAGTTAAGTTATATTATTAAAACACACAAAATAAAAATACAACTTAAATATAATAAATAATATTTTTATTAAAAAAAATTTTTTAATTTAAAATAGAACTTCTTTAATAAATCTAATATTTTATTTTCATATATTTCTAGGTCGCTAGAATATATAGGATGTAATTTTATAAACCGATATAAATTAAATACAAAAGTAGTAATAGGAAAACTAATTGGTATTAGATTATAAAGAGAATCATCATTATCACTACCTGTATTAGATGAATTTCTGTTACTTTCAGATCTTCTAATTTCTGCTAATATTCTTGATCCCTCAACTTCAGGTGAATTTTTGTTAATACCAGAACCAGTATTACCTGTATTAGATGAACTACCCGCAGCCGTAGTGTTACCTATATTAGATGAACTGCCCGCAACCGTAGGGTTATCTGTATTAGATGAACTGCCCGTAGTATTTTGTGTCTGTACATTAGAGTTACTACTTTCGGTTTTTGGATCATATAGTAGATCATTTACACGACCGTGGGATCAACCATTTTTTTTTGCCATATTTATTACTCCCTGAGGGGTATTTCCATAAATCTCAAACTCATTACCATAATTATCTCTACATTTCAATTCATATCTATCTGGAGCAGGGGTATAAGGCATACTTTGTAAAGGTAAGCTAGTAAATGCATGAGGTTTAGGTGGATTATCTAAAGCTCATTCTAAATCAGGAGAACTTCTATCTTTAAGTATTCTTAAATAATCAGTGAATAATTGATAAACAGCTCAAGGATAGCCAAATACAAAATTACTTTCAGCTATTTGTATATTTTGTTCTCTAAATAAAATATAAGTACTATACATATTAATTGTAAAAATTAGAGTCATAAATAATACTAATAAACTAATATAACCATCAACATATACATAAAATAACACATAAAATACTAGTGATATTAAAATATATAAAGCATAAGATGTAATAATTCCACTATCTAATTTAGTAATATTAGTACTTAGATTTAATAACCCCTTCTCCAACCCATAAGGGCCTAAAAATTCAACAGATCCTTTATCAAGCACTTTAGTAGTTTGACCACCTAATTTTAGTATAAAAGTAGTAATATATTTATTATAAAATAACTCTATTAAGAATCGTTGATTAAAAAAACTGAATATATTGTAACCAATTCTAGATAATTTAAAATAAATCAGTAAACTAGATAAATACTCAGAAAGTATTATAGAAATTATGCTTAATAATAAAGTAAAGACTAAAGGTAATAATTTAAATATCACTGGTGTACCAAATTCAGTATCTAACATTATTTCATGAGAAGGATGTATAAATAAAGCATTATCTCCAAAAAATCCTGAACCCAAGCCTATGAAGATATCTTTAGTAATATACCCAAAAAAAATAGAAAATATTGCTAGTATAATTAAAGGTAAACTCATAAAAATATCACCTTCATGTGCTTGTTTATAATTAACTATAGGCCCATTAGGATTAGTTAAAAATGCTAAATATAATACTTTTATAGAATATAATGTAGTAAACATCGCTCCTATAGTAGCTATTATATACACAACAGTACTAGAAAAATTAAATTGACCATAAGCAGATTCTAAAATAAAATCTTTACTATAGAATCCAGTCATAAAAGGGAAGGCAACTAAACTTAAGGAAGCAATAAGCATTACTGAATAAGTAAGAGGTAAGAAAGATCTTAATCCACCATATCTTCTAAAATCCTGATTATCAGCTACAGCGTGAATAACTGATCCAGCTCCTAAAAATAAAAGTCCTTTATAAAAAGCATGATTTATTAAGTGAAATAATGCTATATTATAACAAGATAAACCTACAGCTATAACCATCATACCTAATTGACTCATAGTAGAATAAGCTATAACTTTTTTTATATCTTGTTGAAATAATCCTATTAAAGAACTAAATACAGTTGTAATAGCACCTAATCATAAGCATAAAATAAGTACTGTTGAACTATACTCTATTAAAGGAGATGAACGAATTAATAAATACACACCTGCTGTAACCATTGTAGCAGCATGTATTAAAGCGGAAACAGGTGTAGGACCTTCCATTGCCATTGGTAATCACACATGTAAACCTACTTGAGAACTTTTAGCCATAGCTCCTATTAGTAAACATATACCTATAATAGTTACAACATTTTCATTCATATAAGGAGCTAATGAAAACACAGTAGTATAATCTAAATTACCAAAAGATCATAATATTGCAAACATACCTATTGTTAAAAAACAGTCACCCACTCTATTAGTTAAAAATGCAGAAAGAGAACTTTGATTTGCTGCTATTCTAGTAAATCAAAAACATACTAAGAGATATGAACAAACACCTACACCCTCTCAACCTACAAACATTAATAAAAAGTTATTTGCAGTTACTAGTATTACCATCATAAATGTAAATAAACTCAAATAACTAAAGAACCTTTGATTGTGAGGGTCATTACTCATATATCCTATAGAGTATATATGAACTAAAGAAGAAATTATTAATACAGGTAAAAGCATAGAAACAGTTAATGAATCAAAATGAAAGCCTCATCATATATATAATGATTCTACATCTATTCATCTAAATGCCTGTATTGAAACAGGTATATTGTTTAATCCAACTTCGAAAAAAGCACATACAGCTAATAACGTAGTTAATACTACAGCTGTACATGTTATTGTTTGGGCTCCTGTGACTCCAATTTTTCTACCAAAAAAACCAGAAGCTATTGATCCTAATAGCGGTAAGATAATTATAGCTAAATACATTATTTAAATTCTATTGTAATACTTCCTCTTAATCTATAAAAAGCCACTAATATAGCCAGACCTATTGCAGATTCTGCACCAGCTATAGAAATTATATATATAGCATAGGTTTGACCTAATATATCGTCAAAGCTAAGTGAACTTACTAATATTAAAAAAGTAATAGCTAATAACATAATTTCAATTGAAATTAACATTAAGATTATGTTTTTTCTATTCAAAACAAAACCTAAAATACCTATTGTAAATAAAATTAGTGATAAATTCATGTGTTTTTTTTTTTCATCATACATAATAAAAAAAAGATAATAATGAAAATTACTTTTCATTATTACAATACTAAAATAGTTTAGATATAAAAAGAAATAAATGTAAAGTAGAATAGGTGTAATAACTCTTTTACCCGATGGTGATTATAAAAGAGAAAATAGAAATATATTTCAACCATATAATACGCATAATATACCTCATGCTGTTGCTTTTTATATTTTTATAATTTATACTTAAAAATTGATTTAATATAAATATTAATATAACTATTAGGTATAATATGCATAAGACAATATTCGAAATGTAAATACATAATAATAGTGAATTTACCTACCACTCCCCCTTAAACTACCCACTCTCCCACCCCCCTTTTACACTACCCACTAAGGTTAAAAGATGTTATTTCAATTCCTTTTTATGACACCTTAGGTTTCTCAACCTCACTATGTTCAGGATATCCCGTTTGTTGGTTAGGTGCCTCAACGTTACCATGGTTAAGATGTCTAGCTTGTTGCTTCTATTCAATTAATCGCCTCTTTCCCAAATGATTGTAGTTAGTGATCGAAAACCGATAATACTCATCTTTGTTTGTCCGAACTTAAAGTCGTCACCGCCGATGAAAGATGACTTCATCTTCGTTTGGCCCGACTTGAAGTCGTCACCGTCAATAAAACGTATGATCGGAGGGGAAGATTTCATCTTTGTTTGTCCTGACTTGAAGTCATCGCCATCTATGAAAGATTAGACTTGAAATCGTCTCGCCAATGAAAGAAGACTTCATCTTCGTTTGGCCCGACTTGAAGTCGTCACCGTCGATGAAAGATAACTTCATCTTCGTTTGGCCCGACTTGAAGTCGTCCCCTCCGAAAACTTGAAATAATCTCCACCGATGAAACGTATGCTATAATCCGGGGGGAGCCACTAAATCATTCAGTATAGTGCTAGTCTCAACACAAGGAATATCCAGGTAAAATTCTAAGCATAAGGCTAGTCTAATAATATGCGACATAAACGAAGAATTGCTTTAATACCCAAAAGGATTGTCTGGTCATATAAAGGTGAAGATTGTATGGTCAGACCAAGATAAAGATTGTCTGGTAAGACGAAAATGAAGTCATCTTTGCCTGTAATTCATGTCGGCCAGACTTAGGTTATGAGCTATATAATATACATAAAAAAAAAATAATATAAATACTTCAAGATATGGAAAATAAGCACACATCCATCGCGAACCCTACTTTACATTTATTTCTTTTTATATAAATTATTCTTAAGTTTTAATATAGTTATTTATTAGATAATTAAACAGATATAATATTGGTCTCTTTTAATCTTGAGTTATTAAAAGCTAATCTTAATAAAAAAACATAGCAAACTAAATTAGTTACATTAAAACGGAAAATAAATAGGATATATATATATAGATAACCTTAATAATGTTTAATGGTTTTACATATATCTTACTAAAATGAAAGGTAGTAATACTCAAAGTAAAAACTTTTATGATTTTTAGATATTTAAGTATTTTATAAAAAAAATTATTTATAATCATTATAATTTATATATTAAGATAAAACATAGCCAAGAGCTGTTAATAGTTATAGGGCATAAATATGATTTATACACCATAAAGATTAATTATTTGCGCTATAAACTACATTAATTTATTAATTAGATGCTTTATATGAGAAATATAACCTTAATTTAGATAAAGTACTTTATAAGTAATACTAAAAGTATTATTAATGTCCAATGTCTTTCTGATTATAATTAGATATTTACATTACTATTCATTAGACTATTTAAAATAAGGGTGTGAAGGAGTCGAACCTTATATTTATGATCTGCAATCAAAATGCACAACCCTATGCAACACACCCCCTTTTTTATTATTAAATAATAAATATAAAAAAGTAATCATAGAAAAAAATTTTTTTTTTGATTTTTAAAATATTTCTTACCTATATTATACCCTCTCTGTAAAATATAATATAATTATTTAATATTTTTTAACATTTTAATTATTTAATATCAATTTAATGTTTGTCTACTATCAATACTTAATGCATTTTTACCTAATTCAAATATAAATCCTAAAGTTAACATTATAAAGAAAATAATCATTATAATTAAACCATATATATCGTTAGTATAATTACTTACACTATAAGGATATATTAAAAGTATTTCCAAATCAAAAAGAAGAAATAACAAAGCAAATATAAAAAAAGATATGCTAAATTGTGTTCTATTTTGACCTAAGAACGAACTAAATCCACATTCAAATGCACTATTTTTTTCTTGATATGAATTATGTGGAGCTAATAATAAATTTATTGATAATAATAATATAGATAATATAGGTACAAATATAATAAAAAAAGTTGTACTTGTCATTTATAAATTAAATAATATTAATGATAATATATTAACCATACTTAATCATTCTTGTGGTATAAAAATAAATAATCCAATTATTAAGGTTAAAACCGATATAGGTAAACTCAGGGAACTAGATATTACAATATTAGGTATTTTAATATTAATTATTTTCACTGTATTATTTTTTTCAACAATAGAACCATTTGCACAAAAATCATTTAATTTAGGATTTATAGTATAATCTGGTTTTTCAAAAAATATTTGTTTAATTATAACTAAATAATATACAGCACTTATAACACTAGTTAATATTGCAACTAATACCATAAAAATATAACCATTATCAAGTGCAGAACTTAAAACCATCTGTTTACCAAAAAATCCTATTAAAGGTGGAACACCTATAAAAGAAAATAACGTTATACCAAGACTTAATGACAACAAGGGATTTACATAATAATAACCTTTCAATTGACTAATTAGCTGAATAGTAGAATTATTTGTATCATGTAAATTACTATTTTCCTCATAAACTTCATCTAGTAACAATTCAGATGTATCATTGTCACTATCAGATGTATCATTGTCACTATCAGATATATTGTTATTAGATGTTTCAATATCGTTAATTTTATATACATAAAAAAACAATGAATAACCGATTGTTAATAGTAAAAAGAAAGCGTTTAAATTGGATATAGAGTATTGCATTAAATAAAACATAAAAGCTTGTATAGACTCAATACTGTGTATACTTAATGCTAATAATATAAATCCAACATGAGATATAGTACTAAAAGCATATAATCTTTTTATTCTAGACTGGGTTAGACCTACTATTGTTCCTATTACTAAAGATAAAAGGGAACTAAATAATAAACTCATTGTTCAAGTAAAATCCACATCAAGTATAGATTTACTAGTATAATGTACTAATTCTAATAAAAAAATAAAAATAGATATTTTTGCAATTATAGCAACAAAAGTTGTAACTATAGTTGGTATAGAATCATAGACATCAGGGCTTCAAAAATGAAAAGGTGCTGCTGAAACTTTAAATAAAAATCCTATAGACATAATTAATAAACTTATATGAATATAATAAGATTTATATCAATAAAGTAAACCTGCTAGATTTTCTTTACTTACACTAGATATACTAGTAATAATATATAAGCTATCTAAGTTAGTAGTACCTGAATTAGCATATAATAAAGCTGTACTTAAAAGTATAAAACAAGAAGATAAACCACCTAATAAAAAATACATAAGACCTCCTGATGTTGCTGGTTCTGAATCTCTATAAATTGCAGATAATAAATATAACCCGTAACTTTGTAATTCTATAGATAAAAATATAGATACCAAGTCACTTGTACACATTAAAAACAAGGCTCCAGATATTATAAATAATATTATTAAAGAATATTCTATTATTCTAAATTGTTCTGCCATCTTATTTAAGATTTTATCATCATAAAGGATTAATTTAGAATATAATAATCTATCCATTTTATTGTATTCTTTTACCCATACTTTTCTGGGGTAAAAAGAAGTCAACAGTAAGATTATACTACTAATCAATAATATAAATATATGGAAAACATTAGTAGTAGATGTTGTATGAAATAAACCACCTAATATACCTACACCTGCGTTTAAGAATGAATAATATAAATTATTGTATGCAATCAAAGTAGAATAAATCAAAATAATTATTGTTGTTCTAGAATATATAATAGAATCCTCTTTCCTAAGTGTATTTGAATTTGATAATAAAATTATAACAGTATTAATAATTAACATTAGCCAGGAGAGAAATTTGAATTCCCACTATTAATGCATGAAATTAATGTTCTACCAATTGAACTATCCTGGCTTTATATAACATTTCTAAATAAGAATATAGGGAGGATACCCTGAATTGAACAGGGAACTTACTGTTCCACATACAGTTGTTCTACCGATTGAACTACATCCACCTTAAATGTTTAATATATAAATATCTATGTTGAGGTGATTCGAACACCCATAATTAAATACCAAAAATTTATGACTTACCATTAGTCTACAACATATTACTAGTTTAATAATAAAAAATTAATTTTTAAATTATATTTTAATTTTACATAACTTTATAATTAAGCAATAAATATAATTTATATATTATAGCTTTTAATTAAACTAATTAAAATTAGGTTATAAATCTGAATTAATATATAATAATATTATATATAATAAAGTATATAATATATAAATAACCTTATAGAAATAAATAATATAATAATAAATAATAAAATAATATAATCTATATAATAATTATTACCTACAAAAATAAATAGTCTAACAAAAGATAAAACATAATTACAACTCATCATATAACTATTAATTCTTACATAGATATATTTCAGCATATACTTATAAATTATTATATTGTAATAATTTATATAAAATAAAACAAATTTAAACTTTTTGTTTACTAAAAAATTTTACATATTATATATCCAAAATATAATTTTTTTATTTAACGACTTAAATAATAAATAATTTATATTACACAATATATAAATAATATATTTTAATATACCATATATCTATTTCAAATATCTAACATGTGCATTGGTAATATATATTATATATACAATTTTATACTATATACTTAAATAGAATATATATTATTTAAATATATTTATAGCATTATTAAATAAAAACTTTTCTAAATATGGGTAGTAAGACTTGAACTTACATGAATTAACTTCACCCCGTCCTAAGCGGGACCTGTCTACCAATTCCAGCATACCCATTAACTTATATTAAATAAAAATATATAAAATATATAAAATATATAAAATATAGGTACATATACATATTTATAAAAAAAGTGGTTTTTAATATTTTATCTAAAATAAAGTATTATCCTATATTAATAACAAAGTTTAATTAAATTTGGGTATTTAAACTTTAGCTAATATAAACTTGCTCAAGATAAGATTTGAACTTATAACCTAAACATCTTCAGAGTTCCGCTCTACCAATTGAGCTACCTGAGCCTTTTTATTATAAAAATATTTAAATAAATTACATCTTTATTTTTTATTCTTAAACTATATGATAAAGCAAAGAATTAATGAAAAAGTAAGTATAGGCACTAATTAGAATACATTTAAGCATACAAATACAAAACCATTATGCTAAATACGGATATTAGCTAATTAAGTCATTACCTTAATTACAACTTATCCGAAGGTTATTTATAATCAACTAAAAGCGAAACATATATTTCTTTTTAATATTTTAAGGCATACATATACATTAATATGTATCTATTAATAATAATATAACATAAAATATATTAAATACATTTTATACAAAAAACTATATATAATACATAAGAAAAAGAAAGTAATTAATAAAAAATATAATAAAAAAAAAATATTTAAAACTGGAGATATTAGGACTCGATCCTAAAATAACGATATGCAAAATCGCAGTTTTACCAATTAAACTATATCCCCTTTAAAAAAGAATAATAATAATAAAATTAAACCTAAAATTGGACCCAAGCGGGGGTCGAACCCGCGCATTCAACAGTGAAAATGTTACGTCTTAACCACTTGACCATTGGGTCTTATTTGTAAAAATAAAATGACGATTAAAGTGCTATATTTGCACTAAAAATATTAATGTATTTTGTTTCATAATCTTATTAAGATATAAAAAATTTATTATTATTCTTATTATTCTTTTTTTCCTATTATATTTAATAATAAAATATAATATTTAAAGCAATAAGCCTTATCCGAAGAACGACTTGAACGTTCACGATATATTATCAACAAAGCTTAAACTTGTCCTGTCTACCAATTCCAGCACTCGGATTTTATTTTAAAATTTAACTTAAAAAAAATAACTTTTTCTTTATTTTTATTATTTTATTTTACTTTACAGGTTATATAATAAAAAAAGAATCTTTTATTAATATAATATAATTAAAAAAATATTTTTTTTATTTATTACTAACTAAAAAAATATAAGGCCAAAATGACTCGAACATTCATCTAAGCTATCATGAGTAACTTGCTTTACCTATTAAGCTATAGCCTTAAAGTATGCGGACAAAGGATTTGCACCCCTATATGCTGGACATGAGCCAGCTATGTTACTATTACATCAATCCGCAGTAATAACTATATAAATTATAAAGCCAGAATTATTAAAACACTATAAGGACAAAGGTTTGCACCTCTATATGCTGGATATGAGCCAGCTATGTTACTATTACATCAATCCGAAGTAATAACTATATAAATATATAGCCCAGTACGAGATTTGCACTCATATCTACCGATTACAAAACGGGTGCATTACTATTATGCAAACCAGGCTTAAAAAAAGTATTTTTTTCATGATAAGTGTATTATTTAGTGAATAATAAAATTAGTACTTTGTACCTAAAAACATTAAAGCCATTTCAGCCAAAGCCTATTTATAATAAATACAATTTATTTTTCATAGAAAAATCTATTTCTAGTTCAAATAATCTATTATTTCGTAATGTTATATTACGTATCTTTAAGAGTATCTTAAGCTAAGCTTCGTGCCTAGATGCATTCAGCACTTATCTTAAATAACATAGCTTTCCTGCCATGCCTATACTATTAATATATACTTGAGTAACAGTATAACTAAAACTATTCTAAGTCAAAGTTAAAATTAAAACATAACCATTAATATAGAATACCTTTAGCCATACTGGTCTTAGTATTACCTAATAAAAACAATTCGATATAAAATTTAACCTTTATGCTTTTTTTTAAGAAATTAAATAGACTATCCTTATGTTCTGTTTAAAAACAATCTAATTTAAAATAGATAAACCTTCCTTCTTTTAAAAAGAAGATTTAATCTCCTAAAGATCTATATATCTTAATCTCATCATTATTATCTATTCGTTAATAAAGCATATAAACAACAGGTAAACCATAGGTTACCATACCCAACTCCTTTCGTACGAAGGGGCTATCCTTATTTTACTCTAATTTCCTCTAGAAGATAGAAACCATACTGTCTCACGACGTATTTAACCCAGCTCGTGTAGCTCTTTAATCGACGAACAGTCGTACCCTTCATGATTCCTGCATTCATGTGGATGAGCTAAGCCGACATCGAGGTGCCAAACTGCGCACTCAATTTGTACTCTCTGGCGCAATTAGCCTGTTATCCCCAGCGTAGCTTTTTCAATAATACAAGACCTTTCCTTACTGCGTCTTGCGATCTTTATGCCCTGCTTACGCAACTGATAGACCTGTATGTCCTACAGTAAAGCAAGA
>Ga0247768_1000071_pt1 | contig 39698 bp, 22 predicted proteins | sample UWRJL016104C6_FD_179944 | JGI IMG/M metagenome (GOLD analysis project Ga0247768, IMG submission 179944) | Plant litter microbial communities from Arlington Agricultural Research Station in Wisconsin, United States - UWRJ-L016-104C-6 | ecosystem: Environmental > Terrestrial > Plant litter >... | reverse complement strand
GCCCCAGCAGATCGAGGTCGAGATCGCCGCCCGAACGGGTTTTCAGCACGAGGCGTCCGGGAACGCCAATCGGTTGTTGAGCACCAGCGCCATCCACCACGTCTACGGTCTGTCCGTTGCAAGGGCGACCGAGCACCGACGCCTCGTGCGCCGAGATCGGCGCGTGCAAGAACATCGCGGCCAAGGACGAGCTCACGTTCACGGTGATCACTCGACCAACCAAGGGTAGCAACCGTTCGAGTAGACCAGACGAAGCGCCGCCGTAGACCACGGCCGTCAGGCTGGTTGAGGGCACCTTTCGACCGGTAACGAAATTCGCCCAGGCCGAGACTGGCGCAATCGCGGCCGAAGTGCCTTGGCCGAGATTGGAGAGCGCTTCATCAGCGGGAGTGTCCGAAGAGGTCAGCGTGCATCTCGCGCGCAGTAGGCAGCTCACGACCAGCTCCAAGGCGAGCGACTCGCTGAACGGCTCGACCGACAGCACCAGGTTCGGCGAAGGACCCATTTGCTCGGCAAGCGCCCGCGCTCGCCCCGATAGATCCGAACTCGTCAAACGGCTGAGCACCGGCTCGCCCTTGCCGTCGAAACGCACACCGAGCCACGCAGCGTGCCACGCTCGATTGGCCGTCGGCGGCGCGATGTTGGCCGAATCGATGGCATCGAGCTGGGCGAACGGCAGGATCTGCGCAACGCCATCGGCGAAGTCGGGGCCCTGCCCATCGTTCGTTACGATCAGTGCGGGCGCGCCGGCGCGGACTAGCCGACGCGTATAGCTCACTGGTGCGCGCGGATCGAGCACCATGACCGTCAAGCCAGCCATGAACGTCGCGAAGATGCCGCAGATCAACTCCAGCGAGCGAGGCAAGGCAAGCGCGACAACGCTCGTCGGCTCGACACGCTGGCGGAGCACACTTGCCCAAGCGCTGGCGCGCGCCAGCAGCTTTCCGTAACTGAGCGAGCTCCCGTCGAGCTCGAACGCGATCGCATCCGGTAGCTCGCCCGCGGCCGCGAGCAGGGCCTCATGTGCGAAACCCAGCGAACGGATGGCCGCGCTGGTCGGGGGATCGGAAGCCTCGCGATCCTCCTCCGACAAGATCGACAAGCGTCCGAGCTCGGCCTTGGGATGAACGGCAATGTCACGAAGCAACGTCACGAAGCTGCGCAAGATCCGGGCAACCGTTGCGGTCTCGAAAATCTCGGTGTTGAAGTTGGCGACGGCTAAAAGCGAATTAGGCCGGTCCATCATCCACAGCATCAGATCGTTGGCGGCCGCTGGCGGCTCGACGTCGATCTGCGTGACCTGCGCCGTGCCCAGTTGCATGGGGCGCGAGCGCGCGTCCTGGTAGGAGAAGAACGCGCGCACGATCGGCGGACGCGTGCCCAACAGCTCGAGCGGCATCTCCTGATGACTGAACGCGTCCAGAGTCAAATCGCGGACGTCAGCCAGATACTCGAGGAACGGACGATTGGGGGCGAGCTTGCTCCGCAGCACGACCGCGTTGATGAACGGCCCGATCAGATTCTCGACCTCGGGCAGATTCCTAGCGCGTACCGGAGTGCCAACGACGACCTCGGATTGGCCGCTATAGCGACTGAGCAACACGCAGTAAGCGGCGAACAACACGTTGAACAGCGTGGTATTCGCCGAGTGCGCCACGGCCGTGAGCGCATCAGCGTCTTCGCGAGTGAGCGCGAGCGCCATGTTGGCGCCCGCGTAGGTCGTCTGAGCCGGCCGCAAACGGTCGAAGGGCAGCTCCAGATCCGCGACCTCACCCTCCAGCGACTTTTGCCAAAACGCGACCTGCTTTGCCAGCTCTGGACCTCTGACCCAGTCACGCTGCCAGAGCACGTAGTCTCCGTAGCTGACCGGCAGCTCGGGCGGCCGCGCCGGCTCACCGCGCGAAAGCGCGCCGTAGATCGTGCACAACTCCTGCAGGAAAACGTCGAAGGACCAGCCGTCCCAAATGATGTTGTGACGCAGGGTATAGTAAACGTGTTCGTCATCACTCAGCGCGAACAGGGTGGAGCGAAACAGCGGGCCGCGCTCGAGGTCGAAGAGCTCGGCCGACAGCGCGCTGATCTGCTCATGCATTGCCCGCGTCTTCTGCTCTTGGGGCAGAGCACGCAGGTCGACATACGCGATTTCCAAGGCGACACGGTCGGCAATCTTCTGGCTCGCGCGGTTGCCTTCGATCGCCAGGGTCATGCGCAAGGTTTCATGACGAGCCGCGATCTCGTCCAAGCTGCGCTGCAGGAGCGCGCGGTCGAGCGGGCCTTTGAAGCGCCAGGCCGCCGGCAAGTTGTGCACCAGCCGCTGCGCCGGGTGCATCTCTTCCAAGAGCCAGAGCCGCTCTTGCGCCAATGACAGCGGCAGCTCGGTGCCCTCGGGGCGCCGCTGAATCGCCTTGACTGAAACGCGCTCCGCGACCGGCACGCCGTCGATCAGCTCGGCGAGACGAGCGATGGTGGGCGCCTCGAAGAACTTCCGGAACGAAAACTCGATGCCGTGCTCGCGCCGCAAACGAGCCAGGATCTGCGAGGCGAGCAGCGAGTGGCCGCCGAGCGCGAAGAAATCGTCGTGGATGCTGACCCGCGCAACGTTGAGCGCGGTGGCCCAGAGCCCGGCGAGTAGGACCTCGGTTTCGCTCCGCGGCGCGAAGAACTCACTCTGCTCGCCCGGATCCGGGGCACCCGGCACGGGCAGCGCGCGTCGGTCGATCTTGCCGCTCGGCGTCAGCGGCATGCGTTCCATCGTCACGAACAGCGACGGGACCATGTAATCCGGCAGGCTGCGCTTGAGGTGTGCGCGCAGCTCGCTGGCAGGGGGCGCTCCGCCGGGCCCTGCCACGATGTAACCCACGAGGCGCGCATCCCCTGGACGATCCTCACGCAAAACAACGGCCGCCGCGGCGACGCGTTCGTGCTGACCGAGCGCATCTTCGATCTCACCGAGCTCGATGCGAAAGCCGCGTAGTTTGACCTGATTGTCGTTTCTACCCAGGCACTCGATGTCGCCGTTGTTGAGGTAGCGACCGACGTCACCGGTTCGGTACATCATCCGACCCGGCACATCGAACGGATCGGAGACGAACTTCTCGCGCGTCAGCTCTGGGCGATTGAGGTAGCCGTGTGTCACGCCGTCACCGGCAATGAACAGCTCACCCAAGGCGCCGAGTGGGGCTGGACGCATTTGCGGATCGAGCACGTAGATGCGCGTGTTGTCGACGGGGCGACCGATGAGCACACGCTCGGTCTGCGCTGGCACCTGCCAAAACGTGGACCAGACCGTGGTCTCGGTCGGTCCGTAGCCGTTCCAGACTGCGCGCGCCATGCGCGGCAGCTCGAGCGCTAGATCTTTGGGCATCGCTTCGCCGGTGCAGATCAAGGTCAGGCCGCTCCCGCCGCGCCAACCGGCCGCGAGCAGTAAGCGATAGGTCGCGGGGGTGGCGTCGATGAACGTCACCTGCGAGCGTTCGCAAACCTCGCGCAGCAGCGCTCCGTCCGCGGCGACATCGCGAGAGACGAGCGCGATCTTGGCGCCCACCACGAGTGGCAGCCAAATCTCGGAGACCGCGATGTCGAAGGACAACGTGGTGATCGCCAGCACGACGTCTCGCGCGCTCAGCCCGGGCCGTTTGGCCACGCTGCCCAGCAAGTTCACGACGGCACGATGCGGCACCAGCACACCCTTGGGTTTGCCCGTGGAGCCCGACGTGTAGATGACGTAGGCGATGCTTTCCGGATCGGCGCTGGCTTCGTCTTTCGCCAGGGGTGCCCCGCCCAACGCCGCCAGCGCGTCGCGTTCCAGATCCAGGCACAGCACTTTCGAGACGCCGAAGGCCAGCTCTTTCTCGAGCGTGCTGTGTGTGATCAGCACCAACATCTTCGAATCTTCGGCCATGAACGCCAGGCGCTCGCGGGGATAGTCGGGATCGAGCGGTACGTAGCCTGCGCCCGCCTTCAACACACCCAAGAGCGCAACCAGCAAATCCAGCCCGCGATCGAGGCACACGCCGACCAGCGCCCCACGCTGGACGCCCAGCTCACGCAGCTTGCGCGCGACATTGTTCGCCCGTGCTTCGAGGTCACCGAAGCTGAGGCTCGAGCCAGCGAACTCGCAGGCAATGGCGCTGGGATTCTGGTGTACCCGCGCCTCCACCAAGTCATGCACGCAGCTGGTACGCGAAAACACTGCGTCAGTGGCGTTCCACGCCGCCAGCTGCGCGCGTTCGGCCTCGGTCGCGATCGACAGCTCACCGAGGCTCGCGTCGGGACGTTCGGCAAAGCTCCTCAGAAGCTCACCGTAGCTCGCGAGCCAGCGCCGCACCGTCTCGGCGTCGAACAGGTCGGCGTTGTGTTGGCACTCCAGCTCGATGCGGCCGTCGATTTCGACGGCATTCAAGAACAGGTCGAAGTTCTCGTAACTGCGCGGGTTGCCCTTGAGCTCGGCCTGCACACCGGCAAAACCGATTGCGTCACTGGTCATGCCGCGATCGACGTTGAAGATCACCGATACGAGCGGCAAGCGGCTCGGATCGCGCAAAATGGGAAGCTTGGTGAGCAGCGTTCCGAACGTGAAGTCCTGATGCTCTTGCGCATCGAGCAAGTTCTTTCGGACCTTGCCCAAGAACTCCGTGAACGGTTCTGCAGCCGTCGGCGCTGAACGCAGAGGCAGCATGTTCACGCAGTGCCCGACTAGCTCGTCGTGACCCTCGCTGGCTTGGCCTGCGGACGGAATGCCGATTACGAGCGGAGAAGCGCCTGACAAGCGGAATACGAGCGCCTCGAATGCTGCCAATAACGTAGCAAATAGGCTGGCGCGCGACTTTGCGCCGGCCCTGCGGACTGCGGAGACGAGCTCTGCGTCGAGCACGAGATCTTGACGCTGAGCTCGGTACGTCTTGCGTGCGGGCCGAGTGCGGTCGCTCGGCAAATCGAGCACGGGGATCTCGCCGGGGAACTGCGCGAGCCAATAGTCTTCATCCTTTTGGCGGCTACCCGGCGCGGCTTCCGAGCGTAGCCGTGCGTACTGGCTGAACGAATCGGCGGGCGCGAGTTGACTCGGCTCACCCGTGTGGCGCGACTGATAGAGACTGGCCCAGTCCTTGACCAGCACGGCCGTCGACCAGCCGTCGCAAACGATGTGATGGGCGGTGAAGATCAACGCCTGGTCGTTGTCTGCGACGGTCAGGAAATGAACGCGAAATAGCGGGCCGTTCAGCAAGTCGAACGGGGTTTCGACTTCCTGCCGAGCGAGATCCGCCAGGCGCTCCGAGGCCTTCTGCGGCTCGAGCCCTCTCAGATCGTGCCTGATGACCGCAGGGGCGATTGCGCTGCCGACCAACAAGGTCAAACCGTCGCCGCTCAACGTCATGCGCAGCGCCTCATGGCGCTGCACGAGATCACCCAGCGCCAGCTCCAACTGGTCGAGATCCAGCGGACCACGCAGACGCACCGTGATGGACTCGTTGAACGCCAAAGACGCGTCGTCACCGAGCGCCGATGCAGTCCAGATCTCGCGCTGCGGTTCGGTGGATGGCGCGGTCGCGACGATGCTCGGACCGGCGAACGGATCAAAGGTGGTCGACGATGTTTGAGCGGTCAAAGTGATTAAAACTCTCACACAATGAGCCACCCGAGCAAAGGGTTTTGCCTATAGTCATTGCGTGGCGAGTGTTGCGGATTGTGGCCGCCAAAACGCTCGGCAGGCGGCGCCGAACTGGCCTTACCTGTCCTCAGGCCAATCCGCCGTCCTAAAATACGGGCGGCTCAGCGGGCAAATCTTCTGGCTACCGTCGCCTTGATTCGAGCGACCTGGCTCTCGTCCACCGCGCCCGTCCACCAGACGGCGAGCGCGTAGACGACGAGCGCGGCGGGCGCGGACACGAGTGGCGGAAGCAATGGATGGAGCAGGTGTGCAACCAATGCCATCAGGCCACCGGACGCCACCGCCAACGCCAGCGACTTCAGCAGGCTGCGATCGAAGATACCTCGTGGCGCGAGAGCGACGCCGCAAGCGACGACGAGCGCCTCACTGATCACCGCCGCGACGCATAGCCCCAGCCCACCATTTCCTGAATGCTTCTGGAACAGCGGGATCAAAATCGGATCGAGAATTGCGCTGACCGCAACACAGATGCATTGGACGATGCTCGACGCTCGATGACGGCCCGCCGCGAGAATACAGGTGCCGAGCGGCATGCTGAAGTACACGAGGAAGAGAAAGACGGACAGAATGCGTAGATTGTCCTCGGCTTCACGGAACGACGTGCGACTGAACAGGGCGACGCCAATCTCCGGGTAGAGGCCGCAACCAACGGCGAAGGGCACCGCCAACAGGGCGACGCTCGAGAACGCTCCACGGCTGACTCGCGCAAAGGCGTCGCGATCTTCCGTGTGCAACCGGCAAAGTGTCGGATAGAGCGCCCCGATCAGCGCGGACGCTGGAAACAACAGAACGCCGATCAGCCGGCGCGAAACCGCGAACCAGCCCATTACCTCCGAGGGCGCCAGCTTCGACAGGAATACGGCATCGATATTTGGCTGCAGCGCCATCGCCAAGTTGAGAAATACGAAGGGAGTGCCGATCTGCAGCAGCGACTTGAGCTCGGGCTTTCGGGCGGAGAGTGTCTCGATGCCGACCGTGCGCAGCGAGCGCCAGATCAGCACTAGAACCACCGCACTCACCGGGATCTGCACGAATAGCGACAGCCTCAATCGGCCGCCGAAGAACAACGCCGGCACGATCACCAATGCCGTCAAAAACTGCTGACCGACGTGCACATAGGCGGGGATATCGGTGCGCTCGAAGCCGCGAATGGTGTCTTTGCAAGCACCGATCAAGGACGCAAAGCCCGAGATGACGAAGGTCAAGCCGAGCGCCCACTGCAACTCGCTGCCGTAGCCCAAGATCAAACTGCCCGCCGCCAGCACTACGTAGACGACCAGCGCGGAACCAATACGCCACGCCAAGCTGCTGCCGAGCAACGCGCCCGCGCGCGGACGATCGCGCGCAATCAAGGCCGGTAGGGCGCTGTCGTGGCCCCAATTCACGACCAAGAAGCCGAAGCCGCACAGGGTACTCGCCAGATACAGCAAACCGAAATCGCTCGGCCCGAGAAAGCGAGCCAAGGTCGCGTTGACCAAGATCGCAATCGGGATCGTCAGCGCCTGCGAGACCGTCAGGTAAAAGGTATTCTTGGCGACGAGACGGCCGAGTGCTTGGTCTCCGGCGTTCTGCGCTGGCTGCATCAGGGGCTACAGTCACACGCGCCAGCGCGTGCAGCAATTGCCTTACAGGCGGCCTTGGTGAGGCACACCGACGAAACATCAGCTCACGACTGTGCCAACGGACGTGCCTACAGTCTCGGCCAGGCCGCGGGGCCGGCGCGCGCCCCTGCAGGGCCACCGGACAGCAACCGCCGGCAGGCTCTTGTATGCTGCAAACGTGAAGACTCGCGTCCTATTCCTTCATTCCGCGACCCGCCCTCCCCTCGGCGCTGATACCTGGATCCACACGCTCATCATGCGTCACTTGGATCGCGCGCAACACGAGGTCCACGTGGCGTGTGCCCCGGGCCCGAGCGAGCAACCAACCCCGACCTTTGCCGCCGTTCGCGCGATTCCCGATCTACGCATTCACGCGATTGATCTCGGCCCTGAGCTGTTCGCGAAGTCCAGCTTGGCACGCGTACGCGCGGCCATCGACACCGCGCCCGCGATTTGGAACATGGCAAAGCTGGTATCGTACGTGCGAAAACACGGGATTCAGGTGGTGCACACCAGCGATCGCCCTCGCGACGCACTTGCCAGTGCAATCTTGGCCAGGATAACCGGAGTCAAGTGCATCATCCACGTGCACGTCACGTACGGTGACTGGATGAATCGAATGTTGCGCTGGTCGATGGGTCGAGCCGACGCATTGATCGGAGTGTCGGACTTCGTGGCACGCTCGCTGATCGACGGTGGAGGCTATTCAGCCAAGAAAACGCGCAGCGTACTCAATGCCATCGACCTGGATCGCTGGAACGTGGAGATCGATCCCGTTCCGGTGCGCCGCGAGCTCGGCATCGATGCCGACACGCCGCTGCTGATTTGCGTAGCTCGGATCTTCCCCGCCAAAGGCCAGGAGCTGCTCGTGCGTGCGCTGGCAGAGCTGCGAACCGAGTTTCCGAACATCAAGGCGCTCATCGTCGGCGAGGACTATCCGCCCGGCACGCACTACTCGCAGGAGCTGAAAACTCTCGCCGAGAAGCTAGGCATCTCCGATGCGGTCATCTTCACGGGCTTGCGCAAAGACATCCCACGTTTGATCGCCGCCGCCGACCTGCTCGTCATGCCCTCGTACGAGGAGCCGTTCGGACTAGTCTACGCCGAGGCGATGGCAATGAAACGTCCCGTGGTCGCTTTCGAGGATGGTGGCACACCCGAAGTCGTCGACCACGGCAAGAGCGGGCTGCTCTCGCCCGCGGGCGATGTCTCCGCGCTCTCCCGGAATATCGCGACCCTCATGCGCAGCCCCGAGCTCCGACGCGAAATGGGCGCCTACGGACGGAAGCAGGCTGAGACCCGCTTCCATCCTGCTCGCCTCGCGCGCGACGTGGCGCGCGTTTATGCAGAGCTGCTCAGCGACAGTCCAGCCTGACGCTCGAATGCGGAGTGCTTGCGCGTCAGTTCGCGAGCCGCGAGGTGCAGGGAAACCGCTTTTCGTCCCAGGCGGGCGCGGGCACGTGGCTCTTGAAGCCGAGGTTGTCCATATGCCGCCGCGTTTCCCACTGCAATTTCCGGTGCGTGAAGTCGAACGTGTTGTCGGCGTCGGAGTGATACAGCACGTCCGCGAACGTCACCGTCGTGGGGCCCTTGGGCACCCCGGACGCCGGCAAGTCGGCGCAGCCGTACGGCTTGCCGCCAAGCATCAGGTAGACACGCTTGGTCGAAGCATAGACCTCGAAACGCGTCGCGCGATCCATTCCGACCTCCTCCCCGACCTCGGGAACCGGCGCGAGCCCAGTTATCTTCATCGGGTCGTTCGGGTCGAGCTGGCGATAGAAGTCGAAGCGAGGACACTGGTTGTTCACGTCCCAGTACCGGTGATCGCAGATTTGCAGCTCGTACGCCGACGGCCAATCGCCGAACGTTTGCACGATCATGTTGTTGCCCTTGGTCAGGTGCGCCTGAACCGGCGCCTCCTGATCCGAGATGATGATTTGCGGATAGCGACGCTGGGTGGTGAACGAGTCGACTTCCATCGTCGCGTACAGGAAGGAATCTGCGGTCATGTCCGCCTTCTCGGGCGGGGTCAGGCGGAATTTGCCGTTCACGTCCGCGCCTAGATCTGCGTAGTTGACCCACAGCTCGCCGAGCGCGCTGCCTTGGAACCAGCGTTGCGTCTCCACGTACATGAACACGACGTCGGCCGCCGAGGACTGCTGGCGGAACTGCTGAAAGCAGTTCTCGTCGCCGCACGGAGCGTCGGTAAAATCCCCGAGCGAATCGTCGGCCTTGAATCCGTACGACCAGTCGAGGTCGGGCGCGGCCGTGGGAGAGATCTTAACGAACGAGCGCGCGATCGGTCGTGGAGCGACCTTGGTGTCGTATTGGCCATTGATGAAGACTTCACCCGTGGCTGAAGCGGTCTGCGCGTCGGCCAGCGTGAGCCACGCCTCGTGATTCACCGTGATGGTTTGTTCCTTGTCGACATAAGCGTCGGCAGACTTCGCGGCCAGCATGCCGGAGTACGGGCAGCCTTGATCCAATGCTTCGACGACGAGGGTCGTCGGTCCCGTCAAGCCGGACCAGTGCAGATTGAAGACCGGCTGCTTGTCGCCTTGCGTACGCGCGCGGTTGAACATGGACATCGTAGCCACGAGCTCGTCATGGGAGACGCCGCACACATTTTGGTAGAAGACACGCATCAACGGGACCGTGTCGTCGGCGGCGGCCGCCAGCGCAGAGAAAGCGGGCTTCGAAGTCTTGCGCATGCCCGCCTCTGGGCTATCCGCCACGAAGTACAGCCGCGGGTAGTCCCCCGTGCGTTCTTGCATCGCGATCTGAACGGTGCCCGCCGTGTCCTCCGCAGGCGCGTAAAACACGATGCCATCGTCGCGAAAACCCTTCGCCAAGAGTTGGTCACGCTCGTCCGTCGACGTGGTGTACTTCTTCACGCGGGACGAGCCCCAACGCATGAAATAGCACATGGTGTCGGCTTTGCCGTCGTTGTCGCCGAGCGCGTACACGGGGACCCTGCCGTCCCCCGGTTCGAGATACACGAAGCCGAGTTGCGCCTCGGCGAGCGAGCGCTTGTACCCCTCGACGTCTTGCCCATCCACCAGCGTTTTGATGGCCCCGCTCTGGACTTGCTGCGCGCCGTCCATCGTCGCAGCGGGGGCCTGACGATTGCCGGCACAGCGGTAAATCGCGTTCTTGATCGTCAGCTCGCCGTCATCGCCATTCGTGATGTCGTCATTGTCCGGAAGCGCGTAGACGCGGTAGTCGACCGCGCCATCGATTGGAGAGAACGAGATACCAACCGAGTCACCAGTAGCATTGGCAACTACGTTGATCATTCGAGGCAGCGCCTTGAGCGCGGTTCCGTCGGGTGCGTTGGGGTCGACCTCGCCCGGCACGGTCGGGAGCATGGGATGGCCGTTGCCGGCCCCAGCGCCGCTGTTGGTACCGCCGTTGCTGGTCCTACCGCCGCTGCTGTTGGCACCGTTGCCAGTGCCCCCGCTGCTGGTATTCCCGCTGGTATTGTTGCTGCCGTCGCCACCCTGCGCGTTGGCGTTCGGGCCCTTGTCGCTCGAGCCGCTGCCGCAACCGGCCAGCAGCAATGCCCCGACGGCCAGGCTCATCCGGGCTCCGCCCTCCACGCGTAATGCGAACATCATTTTTGCTCCTCTATCTTTGCTCAATCGGTTTGCTGGCTCGGAGCGCCAGTCCGGCGCTAAGGCGCCGCGCGCAACTCGGCACTCGGGCCAGGACCCGTCAGAGAACGCAGGAACGCAACGAGGTCGGCGCGCTCCTCGGGTACCAACCCCAAAGGTGTAAGTTCACTCTTACCCGGAAAGCCAAACTCATTTCCACCATGGTCGAAGAACAACACCACCTCATCGAGGTTGGTCATTTGACCAGTGTGCATGAATGACGGGCGTTGTTCGACACAGCGCAGCTTGGGCGTACGAAATGCGCCGAGCAAAGAGCCATCCAGGCTGCTCGGAATACGGCCATCATCGCCGTCGCTGAACTTGCCCTGAACATTGAGCGGGTCGGCCATCATCGAAGCGAGGCCGACACTGGCGCCCAGATCATTGTCGTCCAGAAACACGGTGGCAACGATCGCCGGTTGCAACCCGACATTGTGAAACTTCTCGTCGGATAGATACGGCCCGCTATGGCAGCTGGAGCACTTGGCTTTGCCGACGAACAAATTCGCGCCGCGTATTTGAGCCGCGCTCAGCGCGTTCGGGTCGGCACCCGTCACCCAGCGGTCGAACGGAGCCTGCCCGCACGTAAGGAGCCGCTCGTACGCACCGATTGCTTTGCCCACGTTGACGACTACGCGGGTGACCGCTTCTTGGTCGGCGCTCGCCATACCGTCGTACTCAGCGCCGTCACCCGGCACGCCGCGAGGTTGGCCGCGGCACACGCGGTCCTGCTCGTCCAAGATTGCACAGCCGAAGGCTTTGCCAGTGAGGGGCGGAAACCGCGTTGCGTCGTCGAGCGGCGGCATGGCGCCAAAGACCCGCTCGTAATCGGCGCGATGCAGCGCAAACACTTGCTCGGCGGCATACAACCGGGAACCGTTCATCTCCACGGGGGACTCGATCGGACCAAACACCTGGTTGTGTAGGGCGTCGTGTCGACCGTCCCACATCAAGAGCTTGCTCTGCGCGATATCCAGCAGCGAAGGCGCGCGGCGGCGCCCCCAGCCCGCGCCGAGCGAGATCTGCCCGCGAATGCTGCGGGTATCGGAGAAGCCGTGATCCGGCAAATGACACCCAGCGCAGGAGACTTTACCCAGCTCCCCTTGCCTGCCGAGCGCCGCGGGCGTGCCATCGTTGTCGCCGTCCAGCAGCTGCCCACTGAAGCCAGCCTCGAAGAACAGACGCTGGCCCAACGCAGCGGCGGCGGGATCGTCGGCCCAATGGTTGCTCACGTCCTTGGGAAGCACCGGGGTCGTCGGCAGCGACAGATCGAGCAACGCGGCCCGCGTCGGATCGCTCTCCAACGAGCCTTGTGTCGAGCTGGCCGAGCTGCACGCGGGTAGAGCCGCGAGCAACAACCAAGTGAGGGGGATCGAGTGTGTCATAAAACGCCGGAAGCGGCAGACTGCAAGCGTTCGTCGCTGAGGCGCTTTAGTCAAGCGCCGTGCCAAGGGCTGAAAACCCGTGGCGCGATTGGGTAAACGGTCAGCCCATCGGTTATTTCAGGGTCGTTGCCGCCCCAATGGTGACGCCGACAAAAGCACCATATGTCAAAGGGATGACATTTGTGCCCTGGTAGCGCTGATACGCGGTGCGCACACCTGCATCGGCGCTCAGGCCAGTCGTAAATCTGTAGCCGACGCCGAACGAACCGCCGACGGACGTGAGCCCACCGGGGGCGCCCTGACCCGCGAGCGAGAGCGCGCTTGCGACCGCTACCCCCACGAAATAATCGTGCTTTTGATAGCCAGCAGAACCCCCGAACGTCAGGCGCGGATCGACTACTTGCGCGATCGGGTCCAGAACGGGAGCAGCCGCGGCACCAGCACTGAGATTGAGTGTGCCTCGTGACACGAACTTGACAGTACTGATACCGAGCGAGAGAGTGGGGTAAATCGAGTTGGCCGTTACGCCGTCACCCCGCGGGGTGCGCGTGTACGAAACGCCGAAGCCGGCAGTACCTGTCGTTCGTGCATCGAAGTGGTGGCCCCAGGTCTCACCGGCGGTGACAATCCAGCTGGTGAGGGGTTTTGGCTTCAGCGAATCCGCCGGCAGCGGGGTCAGCGGGACCACGTCGGTCAATGAATACTGTAGCGCGGCCGTCGACGACACGTCGTCGCGCACGCTGAAGCGATACGCGAAGAGGGCACCAAAGCGGTAGCCTTGGACCGGCGGGTAGTTCTTCTGGTCCTCTTCGCCCGTCCCACCAGCCCTCACGTACGCCGCATCGAAGCCAACGCGCGTGACCGGCGTCAGCTCACGCGCGATGCCCACACGCGTCGAAAGGGAGCGAAAATGCACGACGGTGTTCACCGCGCGCAATTGGTTTTGACCGCCGACGCCAGTCCCGGGTGTGCCGTTGTTCACCGGCGCACCGCCGGGCCCGACGACGGTGCCGATGGGTATCGGAGCAGGCGCCGCCGCGCCGCCGCCCGCATTGCCGGTGGCACCGCCCGCCGGCGGTAGGCCGACGCCCGAGTTTGCGGTGATGTTCGTCCCCGGGTCGGACAGTGCCTGAGTCGCGAAATTCAAGCTGCCGAAGCCGAGTGTTTGCCCGACCGTCAGCGTGGTGGTTTGCCAGCGGTAGCTGCCAGTAACAAATACGTTGTTGAAGACGGTGAAAGCTCGTGGCTCCGACTCGAGCGGCACGAGCGCGAGCGCAGCACCATAACCGGCGCCCAACGTCAGATGCTTCCAGTCCGAGCGCGCGGCCACCGTCGGTCCAGTCGCGGCCTCCAGATGCCGGTCCGGTGCAGCCACGAGGCGCACCTCGCTGCGATCACCGACGCTGAACGCGACGGTCTGGGCGAGGATCAGCCCGAAGGGGATTGGCATGCAACGGCGCCCGAGATTAGCACAATGTGTTGCGGCTCAAGGCGTGGCCCGACCGCTCACACGCCGCCGCTCCCAGCGGCCGACGACGATGTTTTCACCCCGAAAGGCCAAGCTACGTGAAAGCGTTCGGCGAGCGTATCGAGGCCAAATGCGGCAGTGACCATGAGGCACGGCAAGACCGGAACCGAATAGCGGCCAAGCGACAGCAGCACGGCTAGAAACGCGTTCAGATACAGCACCGGCGCGAGCAGCAACCACTGCGGCTTACCCTCACGACGCGCCCGCGATACCCCCGCAAACGTCATGAGCCAGGCGGCCAGCGCGAGCAAGCCCGCTACCAACGACGTCTTGAGCGAGGTCATCTCGTACCAGAACGTAAACACGCCGACCACGGACTTGCGAATTACCCCGAGTGGGTCGGCGCGCAGCTTCGCCTTCGCCGCCACGCTCAAGATCTTGTCGGTTTGCAGCGGGTCCTGCTCCCACACCGCGCCATGGGCCGTGCACTCTTGGCGGAATTGCGCGTTTACCTCGTTCTCGGCGTCCGTATAGGGAGGCTTCTGGAGGAGCGCGAATTCCGATCTGGAAAAGACGAAGCCGCGCAGGAACGCGTCACTGAGCCCAGTGCTCACCGGAAGCGCAACCCCACTGACGTGATAGTTGCGGATCGTCCAGGGCGAGATGGTCAATGCCATGGCAACCAAGACCACGGCGGCCGTCGGCAACGTGAAGCGCGGTAGCGCTGCATCCGCCGCGCGCGCGCGAGCACGCGTCAGCCAGAAGATGGCGATGAACAGCGGCGGATAGAGCAACAGCACCGCTTTGGTCAGGCACGCGAGGCCAGCGGCGACGCCGAAGAGCGTGCCGCGCAAGACACTAGGCCGCAAGTACAGCCGAACGCTGCACCACACGCAGAGCGTGAACAGAAAAGCGAATACCGATTCTAGGTGAAAGTCTGGCACGTAGCGAAGCAATGACGGGTGCAACGCGCAGAGGAAGCCGGCAAATACCCCGGTGCGCCTGTTGTACAGCAGCCGCCCCATGTCCCAGGCCAGTAACGCCGTGCCGGCGAACGCCAGGGACTGAAATAGCTGCACCATCACCTCGTGCTCGCCGAAGACCCAGTAAATCACGCCGATGATCAGCGGGTATAGCGGCGCACGTCGACCGATGATCTCACCACGAAAGCCCTCGCCGTGCGCGATGCGTCGGCCGAGCTCCGAGAACTCGTACGGGTCTGGCCGATTGGCGACCAAACCTTGTGCCTTGAAAACCGCGAAGATCACGATCAAGGCGACCGCCAATGCTACGCCGAACACCACGAACGGATCGCGGGTTCGCTCCGAGGAAACGCGAGCTTTCATGAGTGTCACGACCCTATCGTGAGGGGGATTTGCAGTCCACCCTAGAATCACGCGATCCCCTGACTGCGAGTGCAGATCGATCTGCGAGCTCGGGCGGCTCCGAGATAGGCCGCCCGGGCGCCCACGCGACATGGTAGAAGCGCGGACTATGCCGTCACTCGTGACGACGGGCGCCGCGGCTCTGTACGCGCCCGTTTTCGTAGTCGCATTTCTGATCGTGAGTGCCGGTATTGGGCGGCGCCTTTCACGCTGGCTCGCACTGTCGGAGCGCGCGTCGGTTTCCGAGCGAATCGTCGTGGCCACACTGCTCGGAGCAGGCGCGCTGCAGTTCGTGCCATTCGCGCTGGGCACGTTCGGCGCGTTGGGCGTGGGTTCGGTACGGCTCGCGCTTTCGCTGGTCGCGTTGCTCTCGGTGCCCGACGCGTGGAGCACGATCAGCGAAGCGCACGCTGCCTGGCGAACGCGTGAGGCCCCGCCTCGTTGGCTGCTGCTGTGGCTGATTGCGCTGCTGCCAGGGCTATTCGTGGCGCTGCTGTTGGCTCTCACCCCCACGCTCGATCCGGACGGACTCGGCTATCACCTGACCGTACCCAAACGCTGGCTACACAGCGGCTGGCTCGGATACTTGCCGACCTATCCGTATTCGAACACGCCCATGGGCGTGGAGATGTTGTTTCTGAATGGGCTCGCCGTGGCCGGCGACACCGGGGCGAAACTGATTCATTTCGCGCTTGGCTTACTGGGCGCCTGGGGCCTTTACCTGGCCGGCAAACGTTTGGCGGGTCCGCCACTGGCTGCGCTCGCCACGACGGTGCTCTTGTATGGTCCGTTCGGCGTAGGGCCACTGCTCGGTTGGGCTTACCTCGAGGGCGCAACGTCGGCCGCGCTGATCGGCTCTGGGTTGTGCTGGTTGATCTGGTTTCAGACCCGCGAGCGTGGCTGGTTGCGGGGCGCCGTGGTGCTCGCCGGGCTCGGCACCTCCTTCAAGCTCACGGCTGGTTTGTTTCCAGTTGCGCTCGGCGCGCTCACGCTGCTCACCCTATGGCAAGAAGCAAAGCAACAGCGGCAGGCGGCGTTACCCAAATTCGCGTCGGTGCTCCCGTTGCTCCCGTTGCTCGCGCTGCCGGTATTGCCCTGGCTGGTTCGCTCCGCGCTCGAGACGGGGAACCCGCTGTTTCCCATGGGCGCGCAATGGATTCCCTCACGCGATCTCTCGCCCGCCATGTCGGCCAAGTTCGACAGCTACAATCGCTATATGGTGTGGGGGATCCACCTCAGTGAAGCTTGGACGTTGGAACGTCGGAAGCTATTTTTCTTCGCTTTGGTGGCGGGGCTCGGCCTTACGGGCGCTCTGATCGCCGGGCGGCAACGCTCCTTCATGACCCGCAGCACGGCTTGGGTCGTGCTCGGCACGCTGCTCGTGCAGATGCTCGCCGCAGGGCTGTACAAGCGTTACTGGATCCCCGTCTTATCCATCTTTCAATTGCCGATTCTGGCGTTGTTCGCAAATCAGCTCGCGGCGCGCTGGGTCCGCCCGGCGCTGGTTGGGGTAGCCTTCCTGGGTTCGCTATTCCAGGCACGGCAGGGCCTCAAAACGGTCGACAACGACGTGGGCGGGCTGGTCAAGACCGCCCTCGGCGTCGAGGCACAGACGGCCTACCTTGCTCGACACTTGGCGCTGTTTCCTCTCTATGAGCTTGCGAACCGCGACCTGCCGAGCGCCTCGGGCGTGGTCATGTCCCAGTATTGCGGCGGCTTTTATCTCGACCGCAGCACGTTTTGCGCGGACATCGCCCAGGAATCTCTGCGCTTCGATACCTGGGACAACTTCGTGGCCGATGTGCATCGGCTCGGCATCACGCACATCATTGCGCCCCGCTTCTGGGCCGAACCCGGCTCGAAACCCGCGATGGAAGGCGGCAATGTTTCGATGCTCGTCCGTGAACGCGAGCACGCCTGCATCGGCCAGCTCATGCGTGCGCACAGCCGGCTTCTGCTCGCTGCGGACGACCAAGGGCTGTACGCCGTAGATACGAGCTCCCTACGCTAGCGGCGCCGAAAACGCGCGCCCGCGTGGCCTCGTTCGAGCGCCTCGTTGACGACTTGGGATCGCCGCTGTAGCGTCCGCGACAATGCGCATCCGAGACGGTGTCACCCAGCTCCCAAGCGCACATCCCGTTTCGTCCGTTTCGTCTTGCTCCTTGTTCGAGGTTCGCTCGTGAACGAACGTCCGCTTCGCATCGCCGTACTGGTCCCTTGCTACAACGAGGAGGTCGCGATCGCCGACACCGTAAAGGGCTTTCGCGAGGCCCTGCCCGAGGCGATCGTCTACGTCTACGACAACAACTCGAAAGACCAGACCAGCGCACGTGCCCGCGAGGCCGGCGCAGTCGTGCGGCTCGAGCGCTTGCAGGGCAAGGGGAACGTCGTACGCCGAATGTTTTCGGACATCGAAGCCGACGTCTACATCATGACCGACGGTGACGCGACGTACGACCCGCGGCCAGCCCGCACCATGATCAACATGGTCGTGGAACAGAACTTGGACATGGTGGTCGGCAAGCGCGTGCACACCGAAGCCGAAGCGTATCGCGCCGGGCACGTACTCGGGAATCGCTTGCTGACAGGCTTCTTGGCCAACTTGTTCGGTCAACGCTTCACCGACATCCTGTCCGGGTATCGGGTTTTTTCGCGGCGTTTCGTGAAGTCTTTTCCGGCTCTTTCGGCGGGCTTCGAAACCGAGACCGAGCTCACGGTTCATGCCCTGACTCTGAACATGCCGATCGCCGAGGTGGACACTCCTTACTTTTCGCGCCCCACGGGCTCGACCAGCAAGCTGAACACCTATCGAGACGGCTTCCGCATTTTGATGATGATGCTGGGGCTGTTCAAGAACGAACGCCCGCTCGCGTTCTTCGGCATCGCCGGAGCTCTGCTGGCTCTGGTGTCGATCGTGATCTCGATTCCAGTGTTCTTCACCTTCATCGAGACTGGACTCGTCCCGCGCTTTCCGACCGCGATCTTGTCAGCGACCTTGATGATGCTCGCGTTTCTGAGCCTAGTCTGCGGGCTGGTGCTCGACACCGTCACCCGTGGCCGCCGCGAGATCAAACGCCTCAGCTACTTGCAGACGCCCGCACCCACGGCGATTGCAGAGCCCACGCCATCCAGCGTCCGTATCCCGGCCAGCGGACGCGCGCCCGCCTCGATCTCGAGCTGAGCGCAAGCCGACCAGCGGCTCACGCTCGGTCAAGCGCGACTCACGTAGGCGACGGCGCGCGAACTACTGCGTCACGACGCGCCACAGCCCAGCAGCGAAGTTCGACGAATACAAGATGTGGTGGGCGGTATCGAGCGCGAGGTAAGGCGCGCCTTGATCCTCCGGCAGTTCGGCGGGCCCTGGAAACGTCGTCCAGACGGTTGGCGCGGCCTGCGAGGCCACGCGATAAGACGAGCTCCATTGGTCGGACGAGTACATGCTCCCTCCGCCGATGACCAAGCCGACCGTGCGGCCACCCGACATGGGGATGAGGGACCAGGCCGTACCGGTGCTGTCGGTGCTCTGAAGCACGCCCTCCATCGACGGTAAGTAGTACTTGTTGTCCGTGGGGTTCGGGCTGAACGGCAAGACCAGCGTCTTGCCAGCAGTGGCGCCCGTCGCACCCGTCGGGGTGACGTTCTTCCAGGTAACGCCGTGATCCTGGGTCAACCACAGCCCTGCACCGTAGGCGCCAAATAACCACGAGCTTTCGCTGAGAATATAGGCGCCGGCCCCTGGCGCGTAGTCATCTGAGACCATCGGCACGGTCGTCACCACCCAGGTCTTGCCGGCATCCAAGCTCTCGGCCTCACACACTTTGCCATACGGGGCCAGGCAGCCCGAGTGCATCGAGACCACCAAATGCTCCGGCTTGTCGACCTGCATTGCGACGCTGTTCACGAGCGTGTTGGGCACTGCCTTGGCGACCTCCCCACCGGGCGCCATCAACTGGTCCCAGTTGGCGCCGCCGTCAGTCGACTTGAACAGGCCGTTCGCCCCCTCGAATGCGGTGGCGTACATCACTCCGGCGTGTAGCGGGTCGAGCTCCATGCTGCCGACGGCGCTGCCGTCGAGGGCCTCGCCGCCACGACCCAGGTTGATCTTCTTCCAAGTGGAACCGCAATCGGTCGACTTGAAGATGCCCCCGTAGCCACTGCCCCAATAGACCGTGGCCGCATCGAACGGATCGACGGCGATCGACTCCGAAAAATTCTTGCCGGAACCGTTCCCGGGCGGCGTAACCAGCGGCGAGATATTTTCCCACTTGCCGGGTGCGGGCAGGTTGGCGCAATCCCCAGCCTTATTGACGATAACCGCTGCGCTTGCCGTGGCCGAAGACTCGGCCTTGCTCGTCGCGATGACGTGATAGGTGCCCGCGCTTGCCGGCGCCGTGTAGAGCCCGCCGTCGGTGATGCTCCCGCCGGGCGCGCCTTCTTGGATCGACCAAGAGACGCTCGTGTTGCTCGCCCCCTTGACCGTGGCGTTGAACTGCTGCGCGCCGGACGGCGCAATGTGGGCAGCTGCCGGGCTGATGACGACGCTGATGCCCGACGCGCTTTGACCTGCCGCACCTGCAGACCCAGGGGAAGTGATTTCACCAGCCGCCCCCGCCGCAGGTGCTGGACCGGCACCGGCGCTACCCGGCGCGCCTCCGCCGCCCATCATCGCGCTGACAGGACCGCTGCCATTCGGCGACGAGCAGGCGATTGCACCTACACCGAGCGCGGCTCCCAACAGCGCACGCTGGGGCAGCGCTCCCAGTCGACTTAGTACGACGCCACTCACGGCGTCACCACCCGCCACAAGCCTCCAGCGAAGTGCGCGGTATAAAGCACGCTGTGCACGGCATCGTAGTCCACGAAGGGCGCTCCTAGATCGTCCGGCAAGCCTTGCATGGGGGGAACGGTGGTCCAGGTGCGGTAGTCGGTCTCTAGCGCCGTGTAGATGCCCATGCTCCAGGCATCGGTAGCGTACAAGCGACCGCCGTTCAACGTGAGCGCGACCAGGCGCTTGTTGAAGTTGGGAACCAATGACCAAGTGAGCCCGTCGGCGCTGGTCACTAGGCCTTGGCTGGAGGTGAGAAGATACGTGCCGTCCGAAGTACGCGTGATGGGGCGCGAGCTGACCTCGCCGCCCGAGAACCCCCAGGTGCCTTGAGGAGTGACCTTCTTCCAGGTCGCAGCGCCGTCCGTGGTGAGCCAAAGCTCCGTTCCGCCGTACAGCCAGCGCTTCGCGTCCAATATAGACGGCCCTGCACCCTCTTCCCAGTTCGGCGTCGGTAGCTTGACGATCTTCCAGGTCTTGCCACCATCCATCGTCTCTGCGGTGCACGTCGGGGCGTAGGGCTCGGCGCAATTCGAGTGCATGCCCAAAACAAGGTGCAGATGATCCGTCGGGTCCATCGCCACGGCATCGATCGCGTTGGAGGTCAGCTTCGCGAACTCACTATCGGGCGCAAATAGCTGATCCCAATCAACGCCGCCGTTCGTGGTCTTCCACAGACCCCACGCGCCGAACAAGGAGACCGTATAGATCGTGCCCTTGTCGACAGGATCGACCGCGAAACTGATGTGGCTGCCGTTGTCCATTTCCTTCGCGTTGCGCCCGGTGTTCATGTGCGTCCAGGTTGCGCCGCAGTCGGTGGATTTGAATACACCAGCAAAGCCGGTGCCGAACCAGACGGTTGCGGGGTCGAATGGATCGACGACCACGGCCTCGGAAAAGTTCTGGCCGGATCCGTCACCGATAGTCGCCGTGACGGGGGAGATATTTTCCCATTTGCCCGCGGCGGGGAGGTTCGCGCAGTTGCCGGTCGTTCCGGACTCGACGGTCGCGCTACCACTCGCGGTCGCGTCGGCGTTGCTCGTCGCCACGACGTGAAAGCTGCCGGGCGCTGCGGGGGCGGTGTATAGACCGGCCGCGGAGATTGAGCCGCCAGAAGCGCCCTCCTTCACCGACCAGGTCACCGCAGTATCGGTGGTGCCGCGCACACTGGCCGTGAATTGCGCGGTACCGCCAGGGGCCACGTGCGCAACGCTTGGGCTGACGACGACGGCAATGCCGGCCGCGTTGCTACCCGCCGCTGCCGTCATTCCCGCGGACGAGTTCGCGGTCATCCCTGCGGAGGAGTTCGCGGTCATTCCCCCCGCGCCCGCATCGGCGGCGGTGTTTGGAGGCGTGGTGCCGTCTTTCGACGACGAGCAAGCAACCAATCCGAATCCCACCCCCAAGCAAAGTACCGACAGTTTCGACCACATGACTTCTTCCTCTCACTGGCTGTGCCGGAGTAGGGCCAGCCGAGTGCGAGCCCTCAACTGACACAACTTGCTGCCGAGGGCCACCCCGACAGCTGCGCTTCACCCCTACCTACGACCGGATGCGGGCGTCGGCTGAGCCGTATTTTTTCATAGGTGCGCATGTCTGACAAAAGTCACACATCAGCGCACGACCACAGCAACGCGTGAACGGAGTGTGCCGATGTACGCCAGTCGGCGACCAATGCGATTTTTCGTTACCTGCTGGAAACGAGGCGATAACGAGGCCACGGAGAGCCGAATGCGCGCTTTCGCGCGCAGCCCAACACGCGAACCGGACACGAGACGAGCTCGCAACGATTCTAACGATTGGTGGGTAACGCAGCTCGAGCGGCGCTCGGCGCCGGCGCGTGGCCGCTGCGCATGAACGGACGCTCGAAGAAATAATGAAATCCGTAACAAGCCCCTACGATCGGCAGCAGGGCGAGGCAGAGCACTACGAACTCCAGGTCCTTCGACAGCTGAAGCGGACGCAGGAAGTACCAACACAAGTGCAGCAGCGGCGCATGAATCAAATAAATACTGTATGAAAAAACGCCTACGCGGACCAGCCATGGCGTGTTCAGTAAGCGCGCTGCCCAGCTCTTCTCGTCGGTGGAAAGCATGAGCACGGCGAAGGCGCTGGCGGCGGCAGAGAGGTCATGAACGAGCCCGCCGCCGCTGCCCAAGCGCACCGACAGGAGACCGCCGACCACGATACAGGAGAGCAGCCAATTGGGAGCGATGCGCCGACGCTGCGCGGTGTACGCCGCGACCAACATCCCAGCGCAGAAGATCTCCAAGTAGCCGAACGGACCGTCACGGAGGGCCGAACCCAGAGCTGGCGGCAGATGATGCTGCGCTACGCGAACGGCACCAGCGCCCAGAAACGCGAGCGCGGTAACGAGCCAACCGTTGGACTTACGGACTGCCCAGACGAGCAGCGGAAATAGCAGGTACAGCTGCCATTCGAGCCCGATCGACCACATCGGATAGTCGATACGGGCAGAGTACGCCGGGATCAGGTTGTGCACGAACACGAGGTGACTCAGGATCGTGCCCGCATCGATCGGACCTGCGGCTTGCCACTCACCGATCATGAGCTGCGGAAACAGTGGGATGATCAAACAGAAAGCACCCGCCCAATAGTACGGTGGGGCGATGCGCTTGAAGCGGCGCCACAGGTAGGGCCCGTAGCCCGTCGTGAATGCGGGCTTGATGGGCTGCTTCTTCACGTATGGGTAGTACAGGCAAAACCCGCTCAACAGCAGGAACACCATCACGGCGAACTGACCTGAAAACAGCGACCCGAGCAGCGGACCGAAGACGGGCAGCGCCATCATACGTGAAGGCTCGGAAGTCACGATGACGTGATGAAACGCGACCCACAGCGCGGCCAGAGCGCGCAAGCCGTCGATGTAGCCGAGACGCGGAGCAGCGGGCGGGGCAACCGATGGGACTAGCTCCTGCACTTCGAATGCCTCTGTGCGACGGACACTTCCACCAGGGACTCCTAGTGTGGCTCGTAGCACGTCGAAATTCGCGTAGCAACAATCGACGCTTCGTCAGCACTCTTGCCCGCGCCTCTACAGCGTGCTCGCTTGCCATCGAAACGCTTTCGCAACGAGAACACTCGCGGGCTCCCGCAGACTCCGTTTCGAGCTTGAATTAGGCGGCGTCACGCTTGCACGTGCCGCGCATCGGGATGTCGATGTCACCCGAGAAGCATGCTAACAGGCTGGCTCGTGTCGTTACGAGCAGCAGAGGCGCGTCCGGGGATCGATGAACAACTGACAGGTGCCCGAAGCCGCCTGCTGAACCTGCTAATCGCTGCGGTCTTCCTGACCGCACTCGTGCGGCGCTTGGCGGGCGCCAACGGAGAGAACTTCGTCGGAACTTGGAGCGACGATTTTTACTACTACTTGAAGACCGCGATGAACGTCGCGGCCGGCAACGGCTCGACTTTCGACGGCGAAATCCCGACGAATGGTTATCACCCGCTGTGGATGCTCTGCATCGTCGGCTTGGTGCTGCTGTTCAAGAGCGGTGCCGGCACGCTAATCCCGCTCTCGTTCATCGTTGCTGGCACGACTGCGGCAACCTTCGCGCTCAGCCAGCGCTTGGCGGCGCGGGTGCTGCGCTCCGATGGTGTTATTTCCATCGTGATTGCGCTGTACACCACGAGCTACTTTTACATCGTAGCCAAGCACGGGATGGAGGTCATCATCACCATCCCGTTGATGATGTACGCTGCACTCCGCGCGCTTCGCGGGCAAGGCGGGCTCGAGTCCCCACGCGATGCCCTGCTCACGGGCCTGCTGGCCAGCGTGATCGTCCTCAGCCGCGTCGACTCCGTGTTGTTCGTCGCGCTGTACGTCATCGCCACGCTGACTTGTCGCCCGCTCGCCCCGCCCGCGCTGCTCCGTAGCGGAGCCTACTTCCTGCTCGGCTTTTTCCCAGTCCTCGTCTACTTGGCATTCAACATTCACTATTTTGGGGGCTTGCTGCCCGTCTCCGGCGCGGCCAAGCAGCTTGCCGTCCAAGCTTGGCGACATCCGAAGTTTCGAGGCTTCGAAATCAGCGATCGCCTACACCTCGCGTTCGTGTTTCCCGTGATTGCAGCGAACGCGCTGGGCTTGGCGTTAGCAACTTTCGGCACCCTCGACGAAGGCAAGTTCGAGCGGCGCGTCGGCCTGTTGCCAATCTTGATCTTCCCGCAGGTCTTCTACCTGCTCCAGATCAGCATGAATGATTGGCCATTTTGGGATTGGTATCTGTACCCATGGATGGCCGCCACGCCGATCGTCATTGCGATGTCGCTGCAGCTCGTACGTCCGACGTTACTGCGTCTCGATCGAGCCGCAAACGCTTTGGGCGCCACTTGGCTCGGTCTGTCGTTCGGTGCAGGCGCACTCGCGTCACTCGCGCTGGCCGCGCTAGACTGGCGCAGACCTTTACCGCAGCTTCCGATTCAAGGCTTCGCGATTGCTCTAACCGCATTCGCGGAGAAGCACCCGGGGCGCTACGCGATGGGGGATCGCGCAGGCATGGTCGGCTTTCTGCTTCCGTTCCCATTGCTGCAGCTGGAGGGCCTGATGGAAGATCGACATTTCCTGGACCACGTGCGCAACCGCGATGACCTCGGCGACGTGCTCGCGGAGTACCGAATCGATTACTACGCGACGACCGGTGCCGTCCCCGACGGCGGCTGCTATCGGACGACCGAACCGCGTCAGGCGGGTCCACTCTCCCCGAGAATGGCGGGACGGTTTTGTTCGGATCCGGTGCTGGTTTTTCACTCGGACTTCGACCACACGGACACGCTGGTGTTTGCGCTGAAACCCTCGCCGCGCTGAGTCGTCGGCTACTCTGGCGCTAGCCGAGTCCGCCTGACGGTATCGCGGAGGAGCACGAGCGAACCAAGCAGCGCCGCCGTGGTCGCCACGGGGAAGGCAATGTTCATCCAGCCAGCGCCGTGCTCACCCAGCGCACCGAGCAGAAATCGTTGTGTGATGGCAACGGGTAGGAACGCCATCATCAGGCCAAGCGGCACCATCATCAGGCTGGCCACCGGGTGCCGCTGAAATGGCTCGCCCAGCATGCTGAAGAGCAGAAACGGAACCACCGCCACGCTGATGTCGTAGTGATGATGATAGAGACACAGCACACTCAGGCAGACCAGTGGCATCAGGAACGCCGACGTCAATTCGAGCGACACGGGCCGTTCACTGCGTAAGCCTTCTCGCAATAGCCAGAGCGCGAGCACAGCGGAACCAATCAGCGCGGCGATCCGAGAAACAGGCACGTTTCCCGTGATGCCATCGACCAGATAGATCCAGTCCAAGCGCGGCGATGACTGAGGATCCCAAGGGTCGGGCGTGTTGATCAGATGAGGTGCTTCGAGGCCAGCAATCCCTGCGCGATAGCCCGCCAGCGCGGACAAGCCACCCATGCGCATGAAGCCGAGAATATTCGAGACTGCACCGATCGCCACGGATCCGGCGAGCGCCAGATAGCGGCGATGCAGCAAAAGCAGACCTAGAAAGGGCAGAGCGATCGTAAACTTGAAGGCCGTGACATAGGCGGCGATCAGAAACACCCACTGCCAGCGACTCGTATGAATTGCCGCCACGAAAATCGCGAGCAAGCCCAGAACCAGCGGCGCTCCTTGCAATGGTGTCATCCCCCAGCGGACGCATGAACTCATCATGATCACACCCGCCAAGAGCTCCCAGGTTCCCGACCTGGCGTTGGGCATCGCAAGCTTCACGATCGCCCGGATCCCGAAGCCGAGGGCGAGGATCAGTATCAGGAACCAAATGAATTGAGCGCCTCGGTATGGGAGAACACCAAAAGGCAGCGCGGCAAAGCCCGTTGACGGAGGGTAAAATACCCCCTGCGGTGGAGTGCCGCCGATCTTGGCGTCGAAAGCCAGCCTCTGCCAGGTAGGATCATACAGAGGGCCCCCCGAAATTAACGCGCAAGCAGCGATATACAGATACCCAAAATCTCCACCCTGTCGCCGAGAGGCGAGCCAGTTACTGAGAACGCCGACGATCAGCAGTGCCGGGCCCACCCAGCGTAGAATACTGGGGGAGTGCGCGAACACCGAGTCTGGGTTGTCGCGTGAGAGCCAGTTTGAAAGGCCTTTGCTTCGCTCCGCGCGGGTTCTCATGAGGTGGTTGACTCGGGAATTGGGCAGCCCCCAGCCCAGACGGCGTGCCGGTGCTCCTGCGCGATCAGGCGGATTCGAGCGAGGCTGCGACCGCGAGCTGCTGGTTCGAGAATGGAGGTGGCACAACGTGAGTGGCTAGCGCGACGCCAGCTTCTGCGGCCAAACTCTTCCTCCACTGTAGGGAGTCGGGTACCACGGCACGACGGCTACAGCAACGCCAAGTACACACATTGCCTGACAGCCTATGCTGAACAGGACTCCGAAGGAGCCGCTCCGGGCGAGATCGAGCACTCGACACACACCGTTCATCGTTTCGAATCGCATGCGTTGCGCTCGGGTGCATAGGTGATTTTACACACTGTGCCAACGAGTCTTGACCCGAGACGTCGCTGGCCCTCGGCTTCGTCGGTCGCAGGTGAGACAGGCGCGGCATGCACGCCGGGCCGTTCGACGGCGCGTTCGAGTCAGCTGGAAGCCCTGCACCCTTGCGGGATGGTCCCGCGCGGTTGGTTCGCGCGGGCGCCGGTATGCTATTCTTTCCGTCCGCGGACTGCGTGGCAACAAAGGGAGATTCAATGGTGCAAGCGAGGGCCCTCCTTGGGGCTGCTGTGGTGTCGTTCATGACGCTGGGTTCTGTGTCGGCTTGGGCAGCTGACGGCTCGGCGGGAATGGGCGGCGAGTCGGGAGCGGCGAGCCGCGTTCCGACCCACGTTGCGTGCATTGGTGACAGCATCACGGCTGGCGTTGGAGCCGCGCAGGGCAAGCCCTACGTGACCGATCTCCAGACGCTACTCGGACCTGGGATCAAGGTTCAGGGCTTCGGTCATATCGGAGCCACCATGCAGTCGAACAGCGTGCCGCCAACCGTGCCCTACGAGGCGCAACCGGACTACCCGGCCGCGACGGACTGGGTGTCCGCCGCAGGCCCGGACGCGGTGGTCGATGTAGTCATCATGCTCGGCACGAACGACGCGCAACCCCAGAATTGGACGGGTGACGCCAGCGCCGCGCAGTACAAGTCCGATTACATCGCGATGATTCAACGCTTTGCTGCGTTGAACACACGCCCGTTGGTCTTTTTGGCCCTACCGCCAACCTCTTATACCGACGGCGTACCCGACAGCACGATTGCGAACAAAATCATTCCTATCATCAAGCAGATCGCCGCCGACACCGGCCTGCCGACGATCGACGTGCATACCGCGACGGGGGGCCACCCCGAGGCCTTCGCGGCCGACGGCCTTCACCCTGATGACTCGGGTCATTTGCTCATCGCACAGGCGATGTACCAATCGCTCTTGAACACATCCGCCGTGCCCGTCATCCCGACCGGAGCTGCGGGCAGCCCGGGCTCGGCGGGCGGCAGCGCGAGTTCGACCGGTGGCGGAGCGAGCTCCGCTGCGGGCGGCGCGAACTCGACCGGCAGCAGCGCGGGCGCCGCGGGCCTCGTGGGAAGTGCCGGCTCGACCGTCGGCTCGGTTGCGGGTGGGCCGTCGGTGGGAGCAGGAGGCGGAGCGCTCGCGAACGCACCAGGCAAGAGCGCTGACAACGGTGGCTGCAGCATCCAGAAGTCGAAGATCGCGCCGCAGGCAACCGCGCCGTGGCTAGCGTTGGGCTTCGCGCTTCTACTCGGCATGCGCCGCAGGAAGAGAACACGAATGGACGCTTCGGCTTCGGGCGGGATTGGCGGCGAACCTGCGCGCCCACAATGAGCGCGTCGGTCAGCGGCCCGGCTAGGGAACAAGAGGGGATCGCGTTGCCCGCGCCAACCCCAGCCCATCTCGCCTATTTGGATGGGCTACGTGCCGTTGCGGCACTGTTCGTGGTGGTGCATCACATCATGCAACTAGCGGAGACCGCGCACCCCTTGCAGGGTCTTTGGCATGTCATTTTTCGACCGTTTCTGTACGGGCATTTCGCGGTCAGCGTCTTCATCGTGCTCTCCGGTTTCTGCCTGATGCTGCCGGTCGTGCGTGGCGGCTGGCACATCAACGGTGGAGCGAAGACCTTTCTCGCCAAACGGGCGCGCCGAATTCTTCCGCCCTATTACGCGGCAATGGTCGTGGCGCTCGTGGCGTCCGCCCTGCCATCGCTGACCGATGAGATCCTGTGGCGCCCGTTGACGCCAATGGGATTCGTGTCGCACCTCTTCCTGGTTCACAATCTGTCGCCGGTCACGTTCGCTCAAATCAACCCGGTATTCTGGTCAGTTGCGGTCGAATTTCAGATCTATCTCTTATTTCCGATTCTAGTCCTGCTCTGGCGGCGTATCGGAGGGTTAGCTACGACGCTCGGCGCGCTCATCGTTGGCTACGTGGGCTTGTTCATACTGCGAGACTCGCCCCTCGACGGCATTACCCCGCACTACATTGGCTTGTTTGCATTGGGCATGACTGCGGCGGCGATTGCGCTGTCTCCAGAGCCGCCTTGGGCGCGACTGCGTGAAGCAGTTCCCTGGTCCTTGGCTGCGTTGGCAGTCGCCGCGCTCTCGATCGCGCTGTCGTTGCGGGGCAAAGTACTGCCGCTGCGGACACTCGATCTCCCAATCGGCGTGTGCGCCGCTGGCGTTCTAGTCGCTGCCTCGCGCCCCAATAGTCGCCTTCTACGAGCGGCGCTGTCCTGGAAGCCGCTGGCCTTCGTCGGAGGCTTTGCGTACAGCCTCTACTTGGTGCACTTGCCAATCCTCTGGATTTTGGCCCGCTCGAGCTTTGCGCCCGCGACAACCATGGCCAGCAACGATCGCCTCGTTCGCTTGCTGGTGGTAGGGCTGCCCCTTGCCGTGCTCGGAAGTTACGGTTTCTACCTCGTCTGCGAGCGACCGTTCCTGCGCTTCCGCGCCGCCGCAGTTCGCTCGACGTCGTGACTTCGTCCAAAGACCGGCTCGCCGCCGGTCTGAGGATTGTGGGATATCCGGTCGCTCACACGATTGGTCGCCGATGCACTCGGGCTTGCCGCTCAGGGAATCACCAGTCGCCAAAGGCCAGCGGCAAAATTGGCTGAGTAGAGCACGTGGTGTGCGGCATCGTAGTCGACGTAGGGTGCGCCGGCCTCGGGCGGCAACCCTTCGGGCGCAGGAATGGTCATCCACGCCGTCGGGTTGCTTTCGGACGCCATGTAATAACTCGTGCTCCATGCGTCGCTCGCGAAGAGACGGCCACCGCCGATGGCAAAGCCGACGACACGCTTGGTGAACATGGGTATCACCGACCACGAGTAACCGTCGCTGCTGCGCGCAATGCCTTGGCTCGAAGTGAGGAAATACGTCCCGTCGGCGGCGCGCGGAATGGAGTGGACTGCTACCTCACCACCCGAAAAACCCCAGGTCCCGCTGGGGGTCACCTTGGCCCAAGTGGCGCCGCTATCCTTGGTGAGGAAGAGATCCAACCCAGCATAGAGCCAACTCTTGGCGTCGAGGACCCAGGGGCCGGCGCCCTCTTCCCAATTTTCATTCGGGGTCTTCACGATCGTCCACGTGGCCCCGCCGTCGCGAGTTTCGGCGGCACAAGTCGGAGCGTATGGGGCGTTGCAATTCGTGTGCATGCCAATCACCAAGTGTTTGTGATCGGTCGGGTCCATGGACACGGCATCGATGGCGTTGGCCGTTATCTTGAACACCTCGCTATTGTTGTCGAAGAGCTGATCCCAATCGACGCCGCCATTGGTCGTCTTCCATAGGCCCCAGGCCCCGAACAGCGAGACCGTGTACATCGTTCCCTTGTCGACTGGATCCAGCGCAATGCTCACGTGGCTGCCGTTGTCCATCGCTGCCCCGTTCCGGCCGGTATTGACGTGAGTCCAGGTCGCCCCGCAATCCGTCGATTTGAAGACGCCAGCGAACCCCGTGCCCAGCCAAACGGTCGCCGGATCGAATGGATCCACGACGATGCCTTCGGCAAAGTTCTGACCCGAACCGTCACCGATCGTGGCCACTACCGGGGAGATGCTCTCCCATTTTCCCGACGTCGGCAGATTCGAACAATTGCCCACCACGTTCGAGATCACCGTCGCAGTTCCGGTAATGCTCGGATCGGCGTGACTGGTCGCAACGACGTGAAAAGTCCCGGTCGTGCTGGGCGCGGTGTACAGCCCGGTGGCCGAGATCGAGCCGCCAGAGGCTCCTTCCTTGACGGCCCAAGTCGAAGCGGTGTCCGCGAGACCAGTCACCTTTGCAGAGAACTGCACCGTTGCCCCGGGTGCGACGTGCGCAACCGTGGGGCTCACGGTCAGTGACACGCTGGGCATTTGTTCGCCCGACCCGCCGGTGGCCAAGCCACCACCACCACCCGTGGAGGAGCCGCCACCACTCGAGGCTCCGCCACTCGACGCCCCACCGTTGCCCGTACCGCCGCTGGCCGCGCCGGCCGTAGACGACCCGGCCATGGACGAGCCGCCGCCGGCAGCCGGGCCGCCGCCGTTCCCTTGCCCAGCGGGAGAGCCCCCAGCGGAGCCCCCGTTTCCTCCGGAGCTAGAGCAGCCAACGAGCACGAGGCAAGTCGCGATTCGCAGAGCAGAAACATTCAAGCCCATGAGATCATCCGCATCCGTTGCTAGGGTCGCGACGCAATGCGCCGAAACAGGCCAGGGGTATTACTCCCTTTCCTTGACGGCGCAACGCTCCACGCCTTGCGGCCGAATGAGCAATCACGCGTCGAAACGAAGGGAAAGGTGGGATTTCCACCTCTGTTGCTGGTCTGCACACCGCTGCACGCCGGTACACCGTACGGACCGCGCACGAGCCAGAGCGTCAAGCGATTGTCGCACTTGCCCAAGCCGCTGCAGGCGCACACCGCCGCAGGGCCAGGTGCGGGGCGCACCGCTGCCGGCAGGAGCCCGTCACCCGTAAGGAGTGACCAAACGTCGTGTCGGGGGCGCAGGCGGGTGAGCCACGAGAAGAATGGCGCAGATGCGTGGCAGTGCAGCGGCGTTCTGCCCGAGCCCGCGGCCCGGTCGATGTCCGAGTGCGATCATGCTAACAACTTTGCCCGTGTTAGCGGGAAATAGCAGCGCGCCCACCGGTCAGCAAGCACGGTCGCAGCGACAATTGATAACGATACTTGCAGTCGCCGTATTCACGACGGCGTTGTTGAAGCGGCTCGCGGGCGCGACCGGCGACAATTTCGTCGGCACGTGGAGCGACGATTTTTTCTACTACTTGAAGGCTGCGATGAACATCGTGGCTGGCAAGGGTTCCACGTTCGACGGGACCATTGCTACGAATGGCTACCATCCTCTTTGGGTGCTGTGCCTGACGGCATTGGTCGCGATCCTCGGTAGCACGCAGGCGGTCTTGATCGCCTTGTCGTTCATCGTCGCGGTAGCTACCGCAATCACTTTCGTGCTCGCTCGGCGCCTGTCAGCACTCATCACCGGGTCAGAGGGCGCAATCTCGATCCTCGTCGCCTTGTACAGCACGTGTTATTTCTACGTCGTCGCCAAACACGGGATGGAGATCATCATCACCGTACCGTTGATGATGTACTTGACGCTGCGTACGCTGCAAGGTCGAGGGCGACTGGAAGAGCCACGAGATGGGCTACGAACCGGAGTCTTGGCCGCGCTTCTCGTGCTGAGCCGCCTCGATACTCTGCTGTTGATCGCGCTCTACTTCGTTGGTGCCCTGAGCTCTCGACGCTCGACGCTTGCCGCGTTCGTTCGCGCGAGCGCGTATTTCGCAATTGGATTCACGCCGGTGCTGGCGTACCTCATCAGCAATCTGCATTTTTTCGGCGCTTTGATGCCGATTTCTGGGGCCGCCAAACAACTTGCCCCTTCGCCGTGGCAACACCCGATCCTGCGGGGCTTCGCCATCAGCGATAACCTTCACTACGCTTTCGTGTATCCGGTCGTCGCAGCTAGCGTGTTGGCGCTCGGCCTCGTCGTGAGCAACCGAGCACGCGAGACGGCTTTCGAGCGTAGAGCGGGCTTGTTCCCGAACCTGATCTTTCCGTTCGTGTTCTACACCGCGCAGGTAGCGATGACCGATTGGCCGTTTTGGGATTGGTACCTATATCCCTGGTTGGCCGCGGCTCCGCTCGCGATCTCGTTGGCGTGTAAGCAATGGCGATCGCCGCTGGTTCGATTGAGTGAAAAAGCCGACGCGTGGTTGGTCGACAAACTCAAGCTCGCTGCTTCTGTCATCGCTCTCGGAAGCTTGGCGATAGCCGCCCTGGACTTTCGTCGGCCGCTACCCGAGTTGCCAATCGATGCATTCTCGAAAACCCTCACCCGTTTTTCCGAGGCCCATCCTGGCCGCTACGCGATGGGGGACAGAGCGGGAATGGTCGGAATTCGCCTGCCCTTCCCTCTCGTTCAGCTCGAAGGGCTGATGGAAGACCGGCGCTTCCTCGATCACATCCGAGCGCGCGACAACTTGAACGAAGTGCTGCGCAAGTACGATATCGACTACTACGCATCCACGGGCGCGGTGGAGTCAGAAGGCTGTTACCGAACGACCGAACCTCGGCAAGCCGGTCCGGGTTCGCCCCGGATGGAGGGGGTGTTTTGCCAGCGCCCCGTGCTCGAGTTTCACTCGGATTTCGACGGCACGAACACACTCGTGTTCGCGCTGAAGTAGCGGCCGAGTCACCGCCCTGCTTGGTCGAACAGCGCGGGACGCGCGGCGCGCATTCAGGTGGCGCGCAATGCGCTCTGGGACTCGGATTTTTTTCCCGCGTGCGTCCAGCTCGGCCAAAAGGCATTCGCAGAAACTAGGTTGTGTGCGAACCGACGCTCGACGAAGGAAAAGATCAGCATCGCGACGAATAGGGACAACGGTAGCTCGATCAAACGAGACAGCACGAAGTACGCGGCACTCTTGCCCGGCAAGTACACGGACAGCGCATGGCTCACGATCGTGAAAACGGACATGTGAACCAAGAACAGCGAATAGGAACGCTCACCGAGCCAAACCAACGGCCAGCGGCTCAGCACGCGCATGAGGACGCCCTTTTCGTCCAACGCGGCGACGACGACGCCAAAGTGAAACAGGCCCCAGCCGATATGTAGGTTGAGCGCGGGCCATGCGCAGGCCAACGCGACGTACGCGAGCCCCAAAAGCACCAAGCGCTTTGCCCAAGCGACGGGCACATCGTAGGCCGCGATCAACGTTCCCGTCGCGAAGCACGATAGATGGACGCCGAAGCGCGGAAACGGCCACAGGTGCGCAGGAACTGCGCTGTCCGGAATGGCTTGTGCGACCAGAGCCGCGACCGCGCAGCCGATCCAAACGCACAGCATCTGCCGGAACGTCGGGCGAAACCGCTTTGCCAAGACTACAATCAGCGGCACCAGCGCGTAGAACAAGAGCTCGACGGTCAAGCTCCACCAGGCCGCGTTGAATGGATTACTGCCGACGTACACGATGCCGACCTGAGCCAACCAAGAGCCGACACTGAAGCTTGCAAGGTTGGCACCTCGCGTCCAAGTGGTCGGATACTGCGTGGCCAACCAGGTGACGAGACCCGCCAGAAGCCACGCAGCCAGAAACGGCGGCCACAAACGCTGCACTCGACGCTGGACATAGACGAGCGGCTTCAGCGGTCGCCCTTGGCGCAAATACGGGCGTAGCAGCACGATGCCGCTGAGCACGAAAAACAGCTCTACGCCCGAAGCCGTAGAGCTCGCGAGCGCTGAGGCGAGGTACGGTTGCGAGTGCTCACGCAGGCCAACCGCGATCTTTGCGGCCCCCGCGTGGTGAAGCACCACCAAAGAAACCGCGAGTGCTCGCAGGCCATCCAGTTGATGAAGGCGTGTCGGCGGCGTTTCCAAGAATCCAACAATAGCATACGCCGCTCTGGGGTGGCGATCCGACCGTCGTGGTCGAGGGGTCTGCGCGTCGCTCGGTCGCGCGGTCGTTCGCTCGTTTGCGAGGTGCGCAAGCGACGCTCGAATCACGTGACAACGTGGATCTCGAAGTGCCTCGGTTGGAGCTCGACTCTTGACAGGGGCGCCACCAATGGTACCGAGTGACGCTATGGTTGAGCCGCTAGCGCTGTCGGTCGTCACGCCGACCTTCAATCGCAAGCGCAGTCTGAAGCGTTTGCTCGCAGCGCTGGATCGCCAGTCGGTCGACCCCACCCGCTTCGAAGTCGTGGTGGTCGACGACGGCTCGAGTGACGACACCCTGGCCTCGCTGAATCCCGCGGATTATCGATTCTCGCTGCGCGTCACGAGCCAGGCCAACGCCGGCCCCGCGCGCGCGCGCAACCGCGGCATCGATGAAGCTCGAGGGCAGCTCGTCTTGTTCCTGGACGACGACGTCGAGCCTTCACCGCAGCTGATCGAAGAGCACTTGCGTTCGCACGCAGCCGAGAGTGAACAGCTCGTCGTGATCGGCCCGCTGTCCTCGCTGCCGCACTACGCACAGCCTTGGGTGGCCTGGGAACAAGCAAAGATCGAAGAGCAATACGCGGCGATGATCCGCGGTCAGCTCGTGCCGACCTTTCGCCAGTTCTGGACCGGCAATGCCTCGCTAGCGCGCGAGCACTTGGTCGCGCTCGGCGGTTTCAACGCCGAGTTCTTGCGTGGAGAGGACGTCGAGCTGGGCGCGAGGCTGCACGCTCGTGGGCTCAAATTCCGTTTCAACGCCGCAGCCTCGGTCCTACACTACGCAGAACGCTCGCTCGAATCGTGGTCCAAAGCACACCAGAGCTACGGGCGGCTCGAAGTCGAGATCTTCGGTCAGCTCGGGCAAGCGGAGCTGGTCGAGGTCCTCGCAGGCAACCTGAGCCGTTTGCACGTGGGAACGCGCTGGGTGCTAAAGGGTTGCTTCGGTCGCCCAAAGGTCCACGATGCGGCCACGCAGTTGATCCGCAGTTGGCTCAAATCGCCAGCCGCCAACCGAGCGCCGGCGGTCTCGGACAAGCTGTGTAGTGTGCTCGCCAACCTCTTGTATTGGCGTGAGTCGGCTGATGCGCTGGGCCCACAACGTTTCGCGCGCCTGCTCGAACTGTCCAAGGAGATTCGAGAGCGTGGCGTCGAGGAGTTCGGGTCGATCCCGAACCAGTGACGAATGGGAGCAACTCAAGTAGCTTCGCGCGGCCGCGTCCACCTCGACTTCATCGAAGGCATGCGCGCAAGCGCTGCGCTGATGGTGATTCTCAACCACACCTACGCCCAGACCTGGCTGGCGGTGGCTAGCGTGTATCCCCCGCCGCTGCTGAGCTTCCTCACCTTCTCGATGGTGACCGGGCATCTCGCCGTCAGTGTGTTCATTTGCATCTCCGGCTTTTGCTTGATGCTGCCGATCGTGCGCGGCGACGGCCTGCTTCGCGGCGGTGCGTGGCAGTTTTTCAAGCGCCGAGCGCGGCGTATCCTGCCCCCTTACTACGCAGCGCTCGTGCTGTGCTTGGCGCTGATCGCAACGGTGATCGGCAAGCCGACGGGTACGCTTTGGGACGTGTGCATTGCGATTCGTCCGATCGACATCGCCAGCCACTTGCTGCTGGTGCAGCATTTCTTCGGTACGGGACGGATCAACTACTCGTTCTGGTCGATATCGCTGGAGTGGCAGATCTACTTTCTGTTCCCGTTGTTCGTCATTTCGTTCCGGCGCTTTGGTGCACTCGCAACCACGGGCGCGGCGCTGGCTGTCGGTTACGCGATCATGCTCTTGGCCGGCCCGCACTCGGAGCGTATCGATCGAGCGAACTTGCACTACGTCGGGTTATTCACGCTGGGCATGACCGCCGCGCAGGTCGCCTTTGGCACTTCGGAGACGGTCAGCCGCGTCCGCGCCAAAGTTCCGTGGACTGCCGTCGCAATCGCCTTGGTCGCGGTGCAGGTCGCGATGATGCTCCACTGGGGCTGGCGCACCGCCATGCACAGCTGGCTGATCCTGGACGTGTTTTCGGCCGCCACCGCTGCCGCAATGTTGATCGCGGCATCGCAGGGCACTGGCGGACCATTTCGGCGCCTGTTCTCACTCCGGCCGCTAGTCTGGGTGGGCACCTTTTCGTACAGCCTGTACCTGATTCACGCCCCGGTAATTCAGCTGTTTTGGCAGTACGTAGTCATGCCGCTGCGCTTGCAAGGAGTGCCCGCTTTCGCCCTTTTGGTCGGCGTCGGCGTGCCGCTGATGCTGCTCGTCGCCAAGCTGTTCTACCGTTGGTTCGAGGGTCCGTTCACTACTCCGGCGCGTGCGCCGGTGGCCCCCGTAAGCGCCGCCGAGTGACGCGGGCTCACTGCGTTTCGTAGTCCCAATCGAACCGAACGATCGAGCGTGCCGGGATCTTCGTCTCCTGGGAATCAGTGAAGATGTAGAACGCCTTTTGATGGCGCGAGTAAACGAGGCCAGCCGGCCTGAATGGAAACGGTGCGCTAGCCACTTGCCAGGAGTCCCCGCCGTCCGGCGAAACGAGGACGTAGTCGTAGTTCTGACCGACTAGGCGTCCGTCGGGTAGTTCCAAAAGCGTCTGCCCGTGAAGGATGTTTGCGCCAACCACTCGATTCCACGTCAGGCCTTGATCGGTGCTCCTCATGACGCCCCCATCCGCCTGAGCGGACCAGTAGATCGAGCCGTCGGACGCTTGGAGCGGGTGCCCCGCGCCACCGCTGGTGCTCACGACATCCCACGTGGCGCCACCATCGGCCGAGCGAACAATCTGGTTGGTCAAGCCGACTAGGAAAGTCTGCGAATCCAAGACCAAAGGCCAGCTGGAAAAGCCGCTCTTTTCCGGCAGATTGTCACCGATCTGCTGCCAGGTCTGACCACCGTCGCGGGACAGGAACAGAATTTGGGTCTTCTCGTGCGGGCCCGCCAGCAATGTCTGACGATCCGGATCCGTGAAGTCGACACTGACGCTATCGGTGTGGATGACGTCGCCGAGCTGTTTGGTCGTCACACCATTGTCGTCGGTTCGAAACAGCGCCGGACCGAAATAGATGCCCGACTCCCAAAACACCTTCGGGTGATCGGGATCATAGACCAGTGTGACGACACCGTTGATGATCGCGTCGGAGTCACCCGAGGTGCCCAAGCCCCGCCACTTGCGTCCGCCGTCGTTGCTTGCCCAGAGCCCAAAACCAGCCAGCCCGGCGATCAGCATGTCCTCACTCGGCTTGGCGGAGAGAAACTGCACGTCACCTGGAGAAATACTCTTACCGGTCAGGGAACCCGTAGCGTCGACCCAGGGGATCGTCTCCGTGGCGTCCCCACCGCTGCCAGCGTCCTGACTGGTGCCTCCGATCGAACCGTCTCCGCCTTTGCCGGGAGCGGACGCCGCGTTCGAGCCGGCGGTCCCGCCATTGGCACCCGCGGTGTTGGTGGGAGGTGCAGGATTCCCGTTGGGTTGACCGGTATAGAAAGTACACGCTTCGACGAGCAGCGTGGCGCCGAGCGACGCACAGAGAGCCCAACGGGAAGAGTAAGCGAAGTGAGGCACGCACGAAGCGTAGCCCGCACTCGGACGTCCTGCCATGGCGATCTCTATTCGGCGGCGGCACCATGCAGGCTGTGCTGAGCGGTCGGCGCGGTCGGCGCGATGAGGTTCGCCAACCCTGGAATATCGACCAGCATCAAAACGGCAATCACTACACTGCACACCGTGACAGCTGCCATCAGCGTCGGCTCCTTGTACAGGCCCTCGGGAGCCTGCACGGTGCTGTTCGGCTTCAGCCCGAGCAATAGATAAATTGCCATGACCAGGGCGATCAACGGGAACGACAGGAACAGCTCGAGCCGATAGCGCATCACGAATGCGCCGAGGAACAGCATGGCGGCCGAACCGTAGAACATGATCGACACCAGCAGTCGATCTTCGGTGTAAAACTTGAAGGAGCTTCGGTATGCTGCGGCGCGCACCGGATCGGCGATCTCGCGATACTCCGCGAAGCGCTTCATGGCCATGAAGTAGCAACCGACCATCCAATAGCTCAGCAGCAATGAGCCAGGCGCGACTGACGCGGAGCCGACGATGAACCAGCCGGCCAGCATTCGCAGCGGGTTATTGACGGCTTCGGAGAGCACGTCCAAGTAGGGAAGATCCTTACTGCGCACCGGGCGAATGTTGTAGATGCAGCCCATCACCCAGAGCACGAACATGGTGACGGCGTAGGGTGTCGAGATCAAGTAACCGAGACCAACGCCGATCACCATCAGCGCAAGCCACTGCACGTAGGCGAGCGGGATGTTCACCTTCCCCGAAGGTACGGGGCGCGCAAACTTGATCGGGTGCGACAAATCGGAAGGAGCGTCGAGCACCTCGTTGACCACGTAGTTGCTGGATGCCACCAAGCACACCGATGCAATCCCGAGCGCGAACCGCTGCACCAGGTTCGGCGCAATGTGCTGCGGATCCATGGCCCAAGCGGCAACGGCGCCGGGCAAGACGAAAACGTTCTTGAACCAGTGATCGATGCGCGCGATCGCGATGTGCCCACGCAGCGTGGCGCGTCCGACGATCCGAGTGGCAGCGGGAAGGGGCTCTGAGGTGTTCGTCATTCTAGTTCTCGCGAGTCCTGATCTGGGTTCGGCGACGTCTATCCTCGATGAGCCGTTCGCCGGCCGCGAGCCGCGGCTCGACGGACAGACCGTCGAATTCAGCCACAGCTTCGCACAGCGTCGATTGCGACGAAAGCCATTCCCGCAAGGCTGACACCCGCGTCTCGACCGGCCCCCACCGGCCCACACCCGAGACCCGACGCCCGACTGGATACAGCAACTCGAGCTACTTCAGCTCGATGTCGAAGACGTTGATTGAGTAGGGCGGCAAGCGCTCATCGAGCGCGGGTTTGGTCGCCACCCCCTCGTCGCTGGGCTGGGGTGTAGTCCCATCGTAGTTGAACCGGCGACGCTTGGCGATGGCACCGCAACCGTCCAACTTGATCGCCGCCTGAGCGCTGCTCGCCGGGTCCAAGTTGAGCGCAATGAGCACCAAATGCTTGCCGGACTTGTCGCGTGAGGCGAACAGCGAAACATTCGGGGCCATCTGCGTGGGCACGGACTCTTCCAGGAAATGCCCGCCCTGGCCGTCGAAGTTTCGATATGCGCGGAACGCCCAATACGCCGGGGAATTGACGGGTGGCGTAAGCCAATAAAAGGCATAAGTCACGCCCCCGGACCCGAAGCGGCCCAGTGCCTCGGCCAACGCCAGGGCCCCACTCATGTGCTGCTCGCCGCCGAAATTATACTCACCGATGGAGATGCCCAGACCGGGATAGTTTTGGGCGACCCACTCTTTCAAGCGTGGGATCAAACGAATCGTATCGTTGATCCAGGATTCGTCCTTGTAGCTCGGATCCCAGAGTGAGCGCGTCGAACGAATGCGCAAAGCGGCGGTGGCGGGGTCGGCGGCGCCACCGTAGACGCCGTTTTGCTGAGGGTAAAAGTGCACATCGAGCACGTCGAGCGACTTCGACCCCGTAGCTAGGTCGCGCTCGTGAAGCTTCTTCAGGTACCAAGGGATCAAAGGCAGATCGCCGTGGGCTCGGCGGTCGGGGCGCGAGCCGACTCCCGCCGCAGCGTCCTGCGCGGAATAGAGATACCCGGTCCAGCCCCATTCGGCCGGTCCGGCGATCAGCGCCTGCGGATCGGTGGCGCGAATCACCGCGCCATAACGAAGCGTGCGATCC